>Ga0153917_1000112_pt1 | contig 81145 bp, 69 predicted proteins | sample TSFL001MetaG_FD_104695 | JGI IMG/M metagenome (GOLD analysis project Ga0153917, IMG submission 104695) | Attine ant fungus gardens microbial communities from Florida, USA - TSFL001 MetaG | ecosystem: Host-associated > Fungi > Mycelium > Unclassified | place: USA: Florida, Paynes Creek Historic...
CGGTGACATCGTGTTCTTCGGTGCCGACAAGTTCAAGGTCGTCAGCGAAGCCCTGGGCGCGCTGCGTATCCGCCTGGGTCACGACTTCGAGCTGCTGACCTGCGAGTGGGCGCCGATGTGGGTGGTCGACTTCCCGATGTTCGAAGAGAACGAAGACGGTAGCTTCACCGCGCTGCACCACCCGTTCACCGCGCCGAAGTGCACCCCTGAAGAGCTGGAGGCCAACCCGGGCACCGCCCTGTCCCGTGCCTACGACATGGTCCTGAACGGTACCGAGCTGGGTGGCGGTTCGATCCGTATCCACCGCAAGGAGATGCAGCAAGCGGTGTTCCGTCTGCTGGGCATCGAGGCGGCAGAACAGGAAGAGAAGTTCGGCTTCCTGCTCGACGCCCTGAAGTTCGGTGCTCCGCCTCACGGTGGCCTGGCCTTCGGCCTGGACCGCCTGGTGATGCTGATGACCGGCGCCCAGTCGATCCGCGAAGTGATCGCGTTCCCGAAAACCCAGAGCGCCGCGTGCGTCATGACCCAGGCCCCAGGCCTGGTGGATGCCAAGGCCCTGCGCGAGCTGCATATCCGCCTGCGTGAGCAGACCAAGGTCGAGTGATCGGCCAGGGCGTGTCCCTGACGGGCGCGCCCACGCGCTTCGGCGCAGTTTTCTCGTGTTCCGCCCTTCGGGGCGGAACCTGTTTCTGTTTCAAGGATTCGGAGTCGTTATGGCTGGTCATTCCAAGTGGGCAAACATCAAGCACCGCAAAGAGCGCCAGGATGCCAAGAGAGGCAAGGTCTTCACCAAGTGGATCCGCGAACTGACCGTCGCCGCCAAGCAGGGTGGCCCTGATCCGGCGTCCAACCCGCGTCTGCGCCTGGCCCTGGACAAGGCGCTGGGCGCCAACATGAGTCGCGACATCATCGATCGGGCGGTTGCACGCGGTGCGGGCACCAATGAAAGCGACAATGTCGAGGAGCTGAGCTACGAAGGCTACGGCCCAGGTGGCGTGGCGATCATGGTCGAGGCCATGACCGATAACCGCAACCGTACCGCGGCCGCCGTGCGCCATGCGTTCACCAAGTGTGGAGGGAACCTGGGCACTGACGGCTCCGTCGCGTACCTGTTCGAGCGCAAGGGGCAGATTAGCTTCGCCGCCGAGCTGGGGGTCGACGAGGACGCGCTGATGGAAGCTGCCATGGAGGCCGATGCTGACGACGTGGTCAGCAATGGCGACGGCTCCTTTGACGTATTCACCTCGTTCAATAGCTTCTATGCCGTGCGTAACGCTCTGGAAGAAGCCGGTTTCAAGGCATCCGATGCCGAGATCGTGATGCAGCCCACCACCAGTGCCGAACTGGACCAGGAAGGCGCTGAGAAGGTGCTCAAGCTGATCGACATGCTCGAGGACCTGGACGACGTGCAGAACGTCTACTCCAACGCCGAAATTTCTGACGAGATCATGGAAAAACTCGGCTAAGGTTCCCAGTTATCTCTTGCGGACCTGTTCGCGGGCAAGCCCGCTTCTACAGATGCAGCGATGCCTTGTGCGTGGCGAAGTGCCTGTGGGAGCGGGCTTGCCCGCGAACGGGCCGGTACAGATTGCAATGACATCGCAGGCGTTATGACTCTGATTCTTGGTATCGACCCCGGTTCGCGCATCACAGGCTTCGGCGTGGTGCGCCAGACCGCTCGTGGCTGCGAGTACGTGGCGTCTGGTTGCATCCGTACGGGCAGTGGCGAGCTGCATGAGCGTCTGCAGGTCGTCTTTCGTGGGGTGAGCGAGGTCATTCGCCTGCACGGGCCCGTGACCATGGGCATCGAGCGGGTGTTCATGGCGCGAAACGCCGACTCGGCGCTCAAGCTTGGTCAGGCCCGTGGCGCCGCTATCGTCGCAGCCGCCGAGGCGGGGCTGGAAATAGCCGAATACAGTGCCAGCCAGGTCAAGCAGGCGGTGGCCGGCACTGGTGGCGCCAATAAAGAGCAGGTCATGCTGATGGTCATGCACTTGCTGAAACTGACGCAAAAGCCGCAGGTCGACGCCTCCGACGCCCTGGCCATCGCCCTGTGCCATGCCCACACGCGCTCCAGCCTCATCCCGCATGGGTTGACCACGGCACGGCGACGCGGCGGACGCTTGCGTCTGTAGTCGCTTCATGCGCTGATACATATTTTGTGCAGGGGGGAGATTCTCCCGCTGCATTTGCTGATAGGGTGGACCGGTTTCTGGCCGGCACCCGAAGGAAAGGATCGGAACGTGATTGGACGTTTGCGCGGCACCCTGGCGGAAAAACAGCCGCCGCACCTGATAGTCGATGTCAACGGCCTGGGCTATGAGCTGGAGGTGCCAATGACAACCTTGTACCGGCTGCCCAAAGTTGGAGAGCCGGTAACGCTGCACACCCATCTGGTGGTACGCGAGGACGCCCATCTGCTCTATGGCTTTGCCGAGAAGCGCGAGCGCGAGCTGTTTCGCGAGCTGATCCGTCTCAACGGCGTCGGGCCGAAGCTTGCGCTGGCACTGATGTCAGGGCTCGAGTTCGACGAACTGGTGCGCTGCGTCCAGGCCCAGGACGCTTCTGTCCTGGTGCGCGTGCCCGGCGTCGGAAAGAAAACCGCCGAACGCCTGTTGGTCGAACTCAAGGACCGCTTCAAGGCCTGGGAAACCTCCCCGGCGATGTTCACCCTGGTCTCCGATGGCCCGCTGCCCATGGCCAGTGAATCCTCGGCCGAGGCCGATGCGGTCAGCGCCTTGGTCTCCCTGGGCTACAAGCCGCAGGAGGCGAGCAAGGCCATCGCCGCGATCAAGGACAAGGCCGGCCTGAGCAGCGAGGAACTGATCCGTCGCAGCCTTAAAGGGATGATCGCCAAGTGATCGAATCCGACCGACTGATCGCCGCCAGCGGCCGCGACCGTGAAGAAGTCCAGGACCGTGCGATCCGCCCCCTCAGCTTGGACGAATACATCGGCCAGCCGGTGGTGCGCGAGCAGATGGCCTTGTTCATCCAGGCCGCGCTCGGTCGCAACGAATCCCTCGACCATACCTTGATCTTCGGCCCGCCGGGGCTGGGCAAGACCACCCTGGCCAATATCATCGCCCAGGAGATGGGCGTGTCGGTCAAGAGCACTTCGGGACCCATCCTGGAGCGCCCGGGGGACCTCGCGGCGATGCTGACCAACCTTGAGCCCCACGACGTCCTGTTCATCGACGAGATTCATCGGTTGTCACCGGTGGTCGAGGAGGTGCTCTATCCGGCGATGGAGGACTTCCAGCTGGACATCATGATCGGGGAGGGCCCTGCGGCGCGTTCGATCAAGCTCGATCTTCCACCGTTTACCCTGGTGGGTGCCACCACCCGTGCAGGCATGCTGACCAACCCTCTGCGCGACCGCTTCGGCATCGTCCAGCGCCTGGAGTTCTACAGCAACAAGGACCTGGCGACCATCGTCAGCCGTTCGGCCAATATCCTTGGACTGTCGATCGAGGACCAGGGCGCTTACGAAATCGCCAGGCGCGCCCGCGGCACGCCGCGGATCGCGAACCGCCTGCTGCGTCGTGTGCGTGACTACGCCGAAGTACGCGGCAAGGGGCAGATCACCAAGGCGGTGGCGGACATGGCGCTGAACCTGCTGGATGTCGACGAGCGTGGTTTCGACCATTCCGACCGTCGCCTGCTGCTGACCATGATCGAGAAGTTCGACGGCGGTCCGGTGGGGGTAGACAACCTGGCGGCTGCCATCAGCGAGGAGCGCCACACCATCGAGGACGTGCTCGAGCCCTACCTCATCCAGCAGGGCTACATCATGCGTACACCGCGTGGGCGGGTGGTCACTCGCCATGCCTATCTGCACTTTGGACTGAACATTCCGGGGCGCTTTACCGAGGGTGGAGAGTTTTCCGATCCCGATGAATGACAGATCGAATCCGAGATTTCGTGGTCCTACCGCTGGCACGCTATCAAAGCGCTGGCAATAAGACATTATCGATGCAAAAACAGTTGCCGGGGCGGATTGGCAAGCTGAGGAGTAAGCACTAGAGTATGCGCGCGCAAAATGGCCTGGAACCGTTCACTCACCGCTGTCGCGTCTATTACGAGGACACCGACGCCGGTGGCGTGGTGTATTACGTCAACTACCTGAAGTTCATGGAGCGCGCGCGTACCGAGCGGCTGCGGCACCTGGGGTTTTCCCAGTCCGAGCTGGCCGGGCAGAACCTGTTGTTCGTGGTCCACTCCAGCGAAGCGCGCTATCACGCGCCGGCGCGGCTGGACGATGAATTGCGGGTGACCGCGCAAGTACTTGAATTGAATCGCGCCAGCCTGCGCTTCGTGCAGCAGGTCTGGCGGGAAAAGGATGAAACGCTGCTCTGCGAAGGGCAGTTCCTGGTGGCCGCCGTGCGCGCCGACACTTTCAAACCCCGGGCCATTCCCCCAGAACTGCGCGACGCCTTCCTGGCGGACGGCACGGGTACTCAATCGAACGCAGGAGAATAAGCGTGGAAGCTAACGTCGTCGACCATACCTCCATGTGGAGTCTGGTCAGCAATGCCAGTGTGGTGGTGCAGCTGGTCATGCTGACCCTGGTGGCCGCATCGGTCACCTCATGGATCATGATCTTCCAGCGCAGCACCATGCTGCGCGCCGGTCGTCGTGCGCTGGATGCCTTCGAGGAGCGCTTCTGGTCGGGTATCGACCTGTCGAAGCTGTATCGCCAGGCAGGCAGCAACCCTGATCCGGATTCCGGTGTCGAGCAGGTCTTCCGTGCCGGCTTCAAGGAGTTCTCGCGTTTGCGCCAGCAACCGGGCGTCGACCCGGATGCGGTCATGGAAGGCGTGGGGCGTGCCATGCGCGTGGCCATCTCCCGTGAGGAAGAAAAGCTCGAGCAGAGCCTGCCGTTCCTCGCCACTGTCGGCTCCACCAGCCCGTACATCGGCCTGTTCGGTACCGTCTGGGGCATCATGAACTCCTTCCGTGGCCTGGCTTCGGCCCAGCAGGCGACCTTGGCCACCGTGGCCCCGGGCATCGCCGAGGCCCTGATCGCCACTGCGATCGGCCTGTTCGCCGCTATCCCGGCGGTCATTGCCTACAACCGTTTCTCTGCCCGTAGCGAAGTGCTGATCGGCCGTTACTACACGTTCGCCGACGAGTTCCAGGCAATCCTGCACCGCAAAGTGCACACCAGCGAAGAGTAATCAGGTAGAAGCCCATGGCCCGAGTTCGCCACAAACGCAAGCCGGTCGCCGAGATGAACGTGGTGCCCTACATCGACGTGATGCTGGTGCTGCTGGTCATCTTCATGGTGACTGCCCCCATGCTCAACCAGGGCGTGAAGGTCGACCTGCCCAAGGTTTCCAGCGAAGCCTTGCCCCAGGACAACAACGTTCAGATCCTGACCATCTCGATCAAGGCCGACAAAACCTATTACTGGAACCTCGGCAGCGAAGTCGATACCGACAAGCAGATGGACAAGGCCATGACCTTGCCGGAAATGACCAGCGCGGTGACCAAGATCATTGCCGCCGGTCGCGACCAGGGCAAGCAGACCCAGGTCTTCATTCGTGGCGACAAGGCCGTCGACTACGGCGCGGTCATGGGTGCCATGGGCGGGTTGCAGAAGGCCGGTGTCGGTAACGTTGGCCTGATTACCGAGGCGCCCTGATGCAACAGCGAGAGCCATCCGCCTCGGAAAGCTACTTCTGGCCCACCGTCTGGGCCATCGGTTTGCATGTGCTGGTGTTCGCGATGCTGTTCGTCAGCTTCGCCATGACGCCTGAACTGCCGCCGTCCAAACCGATCGTCCAGGCTACGCTCTATCAGCTCAAGTCCAAGAGCCAGGCGACCACCCAGACCAATCAGAAGATTGCCGGGGAAGCGAAGAAGACCGCGTCGCGCCAGACCGAGGTCGAGCAGTTGGAGCAGAAGAAGGTCGAGCAGGAAGCTGTGAAGGCCGCGGAACAAAAGAAAGCCGACGCCGCTCAAAAGGCCGAGGAGGCCCGCGAGGCCGCCGAAGCGAAGAAGGCCGAGGAAGCCGCCAAGGCCACTGAAGCCAAGAACGCCGCCGAGGCCAAGAAAGCCGAGGAGGCGAAGAAGGCCGCGGAGAAGCAGCAGGCCGATATCGCCAAGAAGAAGGCCGAGGAAGAGGCCAAGAAGAAAGCCGAGGAAGAAGCCAAGAAGCAGGCCGCCGAGGAGGCTAAGAAAAAAGCCGCCGAAGAGGCCAAGAAGAAAGCAGCCGAGGACGCCAAGAAGAAAGCGGCGGCCGAGGAAGCGAAGAAGAAGGCCGCCGAAGACGCCAAGAAGAAGGCCGCGGCGGATGCCCAGAAGAAAAAGGCTCAGGAAGCGGCCCGCAAGGCAGCGGAAGACAAGAAAGCCCAGGCCCTGGCCGAGCTGTTGTCCGACACCACCGAGCGGCAGCAGGCCCTGGCCGATGAGCGTGGCGATGAAGTGGCCGGCGATTTCGACGACCTGATTCGCATGCGAGCAGCCGAAGGGTGGGCGCGTCCGCCGTCCGCACGCAGGGGCATGACGGTAGTCCTGCAGATCAACATGTTGCCCGATGGCACGGTTACCAATGTCAGCGTGGCGCGCTCCAGTGGCGACGGTCCATTCGACAGTTCGGCGGTGGCAGCGGTGAAGAACATTGGTCGTTTGACCGAAATGCAGGGCTTGAAGCCGAGCGATTTCAATCCGTATCGTTCATTCAAGATGACATTTACACCTGAGGATCTAGCGTTGTGATTAAACGTCTGAGAGGACTGCTGGTCATGCTCTGCTGCGTGGCAGGCATGGCCGTGGCAGAGGAAAAGAACATCCTGGTCACCAGTGGCAGCGATCGGGCGACTCCGATCGCGGTGGTGCCGTTCGGTTTGCAGGGTGGCAGTGTGCTGCCGGAAGACATGGCCGATATCATCGGCAATGACCTGCGCAACTCCGGCTACTATTCGCCGATTCCGCGGCAGAACATGATCAGCCAGCCAACCCAGGCCAGCGAAGTCATTTTCCGTGACTGGAAGGCCCTGGGCGCCCAGTATGTGATGGTCGGCAGCATCGTGCCTTCCGGCGGCCGCCTGCAGGTGCAGTACGCCCTGTTCAACGTGGCCACCGAGCAGCAGGTGCTGACCGGCAGCGTCGCAGGTGGCGTCGATCAGTTGCGTGACATGGCGCACTACATCGCCGACCAGTCGTTCGAGAAGCTCACCGGCATCAAGGGTGCGTTCTCCACCCGCATGCTGTACGTGACCGCCGAGCGCTTCTCTGCCAACAATACCCGTTACACCCTGCAGCGCTCGGACTATGACGGCGCCCGTGCCGTTACCCTGCTGCAATCGCGCGAACCGATCCTGTCGCCGCGCTTCGCGCCGGATGGCAAGCGTATCGCCTATGTTTCGTTCGAGCAGAAGCGCCCGCGTATCTTCGTCCAGCACATCGATACCGGTCGCCGCGAGCAGGTCACCAACTTCGAAGGCCTCAACGGTGCACCTGCCTGGTCGCCGGACGGTTCGCGCCTGGCATTCGTGCTCTCCAAGGACGGCAACCCGGACATCTACGTGATGAACATGGGTTCGCGCCAGATCAGCCGTGTCACCGCAGGCCCCGGCATCAATACCGAGCCGTTCTGGGGCAAGGATGGCAACACCCTGTACTTCACCTCCGATCGTGGTGGCAAACCGCAGGTCTACAAGACTTCGGTCAGTGGCGGTGGTGCCGAGCGTGTGACGTTCGTGGGTAACTACAACGCCAACCCGAAACTGTCGGCGGACGAGAAGACTCTGGTGATGATCCATCGCCAGCAGGGCTTCACCAACTTCAAAGTGGCTGCCCAGGACTTGCAGCGCGGAAGTGTAAAGATTCTTTCGGACACCAGTCTTGATGAGTCTCCCACTGTCGCGCCAAACGGCACCATGCTAATCTACGCCACCCGCCAGCAGGGCCGGGGAGTCTTGATGCTCGTCTCTCTCAATGGACGCGTGAGGCTCCCGCTTCCTACCGCTCAAGGCGAAGTCAGAGAACCGTCCTGGTCCCCTTACCTGAACTGATGCGGCGTAATACTTTTGCTTAACACACTGGGGTTTCATTAGGAGTTTCACGATGGAAATGCTGAAGTTTGGTAAATTTGCTGCGCTGGCTCTGGCCATGGCCGTAGCTGTAGGTTGCTCCTCCAAGGGCGGTGACAACGCTGGCGAAGGCGCCGCTGTTGACCCGAACGCTGGCTACGGTGCCAACACTGGCGCTGTCGACGGCAGCCTGAGCGAAGAAGCCGCCCTGCGCGCAATCACCACCTTCTACTTCGAATACGACAGCTCGGATCTGAAGCCAGAAGCCATGCGCGCTCTGGACGTTCACGCCAAGGACCTGAAAGCCAACGGCAACCGTGTTGTTCTGGAAGGCCACACCGACGAGCGCGGTACTCGCGAGTACAACATGGCTCTGGGCGAGCGTCGTGCCAAGGCCGTTCAGCGCTATCTGGTTCTGCAGGGCGTTTCCCCTGCTCAGCTGGAGCTGGTTTCCTACGGCGAAGAGCGTCCAGTTGCTACCGGCAACGACGAGCAGTCCTGGGCTCAGAACCGTCGCGTAGAACTGCGTAAGTAAGTTCTTATGCGTATGTGCCGTCGTGCTGTAACCGTCCTCGCACTCAGCCTGCCGCTTGCGGCCTGGGCTGAGGTTCCTGTAGTAGATGACAACGCGAGTGGCTATCCGCCCGCGGGTTATGGCACGAGCGGCGCCTATGCCGGGGCAGGGGCTTCGGCCCCTGCCTCTGCGCAGGGCCAGCTGTTCATGCAGCTGCAACAGATGCAGGATCAGATTTCCCGCCAGCAAGGCATCATCGAAGAGCTGCAGAACGATGTCGCCCGCATGAAGCAGGAGAACCTGGAGCGTTACCAGGATCTGGATCGTCGCATCAACAGTGGTGTCGCACCTGCCGCGACTCCCGAGAATTCTTCCACCGGTGGCGCTTCCAATGCCGCCGCCGGTGCTGCCGCTGGCGCCGCCGCCCAACAACCGGCCGCCAGCAGCGAACCTGGTGATCCGGCGAAAGAGAAGCTCTATTACGACGCAGCTTTCGACCTGATCAAGCAGAAGGACTTCGACAAGGCCAGCCAGGCTTTCGGCGCCTTCCTGCGCAAGTACCCCAACAGCCAGTATGCCGGCAATGCCCAGTACTGGTTGGGCGAGGTGAACCTGGCCAAGGGCGATCTGCAAGGTGCCAGCCAGGCCTTCGCCAAGGTCGGTCAGCTGTACCCCAAGCACAGCAAGGTGCCTGACTCGTTGTACAAGCTGGCCGATGTCGAGCGTCGCATGGGCCACACCGACAAGGTCAAGGGTATTCTGCAGCAGGTCATTACCCAGTATCCCGGCACTTCCGCCGCGCAACTGGCCCAGCGTGACCTGCAAAAGCTCTGAGTATTGCCGTTCGAAAGAAACCCGCGCTTGCCGCGGGTTTTTTCGTTAGAATCCTGACCCTTTTTCGTAAACACGCTGCTGCGGATAACGCTATGTCGAGTCCGAGGCAGTGCCTGACGGAGGCGGACAGCCTGTTTAGCTGTCACGCCCGTGGCGATCATGCAAGACACATTACGTATCACCGAAGTCTTTTACTCCTTGCAGGGTGAAACACGAACGGCGGGGCTGCCCACCGTATTCGTGCGCCTCACAGGCTGCCCCCTGCGCTGCCAGTACTGCGACAGTGCCTATGCCTTCAGTGGCGGCACCCTTCGCACCCTCGACGATATCCTTGAACAGGTGGCGGGTTTCCGGCCGCGCTATGTTTGTGTGACGGGCGGCGAGCCGTTGGCTCAGCCCAATGCATTGCCGTTGCTCCAGCGCCTGTGTGATGCCGGGTACGAAGTCTCTCTCGAGACCAGCGGTTCCCTGGATATCGCCCAGGTCGATCCCCGCGTCAGCCGGGTGGTCGATCTCAAAACGCCGGGGTCGGAGGAAGCGCACCGTAACCGCTATGAGAACATCGAGCACCTGACCCGTAACGACCAGGTCAAGTTCGTCATCTGCTCACGCGAGGACTATGACTGGGCAGTCTCCAAACTGATCCAGTACAACCTAGCGCAGCGTGCGGGCGAAGTGCTGTTTTCACCCAGCCACCATCAAGTGAGCGCCACGGACCTGGCTGACTGGATCGTCGCCGACAACCTGCCCGTACGGTTCCAGCTGCAGTTGCACAAATTGCTGTGGAACGATGAGCCGGGCCGCTGACACGAGGAGTATGAACATGACTGAAAAACGCGCGGTAATCCTGCTCTCTGGTGGCCTGGACTCGGCCACCGTGGTCGCCATGGCCAAGGCCGAAGGCTACAGTTGCCATACCATGAGCTTCGACTATGGCCAGCGCCACCGTGCCGAGCTCAACGCCGCAGCGCGTGTTGCCCGCGACCTGGGCGTGGTCGAGCACAAGGTGATCGGCCTGAGCCTCGACGGTATCGGTGGCTCGGCGCTGACCGACTCCAGCATCGATGTGCCGGAGACCCCGGGCGAAGGTATCCCGGTTACCTACGTGCCAGCGCGCAACACCGTGTTCCTGTCTCTGGCATTGGGTTGGGCCGAGGTGCTGGGCGCTCGTGACATCTTCATCGGTGTCAATGCCGTGGACTACTCCGGTTATCCGGACTGCCGTCCCGAGTTCGTCGAGGCTTTCGAGCGTATGGCCAACCTGGCCACCAAGGCTGGCGTGGAAGGGCAGGGTTTTCGTATCCGGGCGCCCTTGCAGAACCTGAGCAAGGCGCAGATCGTCCAGGCAGGCATTGCCCGTGGCGTGGACTACAGCCTAACCGTCTCCTGCTACCAGGCTGACGATCAGGGGCGTGCCTGTGGCAAGTGCGACAGTTGCCGGTTACGTGCCGATGGCTTCGCGGCGGCCGGTGTTGCGGATCCAACTCGGTATTTTTAAAAAAATACGGGCAGGGTGTTGATTTCCCGTTAGAAATCAGTATTATACGCGCCATCCAAGGGGTCGTTAGCTCAGTTGGTAGAGCAGTTGGCTTTTAACCAATTGGTCGTAGGTTCGAATCCTACACGACCCACCATATTCACAGCGGTAATGCAGGTACTAGGAAGGGAAGGCCCGTCACAGCCAATCTAGTCGTGCTGCCGTCTGGAGCGAACCTTAGGCCCGCTTCGATGTGATGTCAATATGGAATAGCCCGCCGCTTATGGCGGGTTTTTCCGTTTCTGGATCAAAAAACTCAATGACTTAGCAGCTTTCAGGGCTATTTCAGTGCGTCTTCGTTTTGGATGCGCTGAGGCTCATAAAGCGCGCAGCCAAAGGCATGGCGCCGGATTTCCAGCACCATTCATTGAGGCAGCACTTTCCTACCCCGCCAGCTTTAGCATTGCTCGTAATGGCTGATTGCCATTCGTCGGCAAAGCGCTATGGAGAGGCTCTGGCGGAGTACATCGAGCGTGTGTCAGAAGAAGCGCAGGTGAAAGGTGCTGTTCCAACATTCCTCGATATCAAGCTGAACAGCAGGTTAGGACTGAACATCTCGTCTGGGGGATGCAGTGTGCTGGGGCAGATCTCGTTGTTGGGCTGCAGACACAGGCCTGGTTCAGGTCCTCCACCGCCATGATGATTCTGCGCCACAGTTCGACGTCGGCCCGACTCTACACGAGCCTGCGCTTGACCGGCCCTTGCGGACGGCGCTCCACTTTCGTCAGCGCGCCTGACCAAATGCAAAGCACCCTGTTGAACACTGCGCTGATGCAGCACGTCTCTCATGTGGTCGTAATCGGCCTCGATGTAACTCATCGTTGTGGCGATGTTCGAGTGGTTCAGCAGGTTTTTGGTGACGTGGATGTTCCTTTCCGGCTGTTTCATCAGGTCAGTGGCCAGTGTGTGCCTGAACCGGTGCGGTGTCATACTCACGCCGAGCTTCCCGATCAACTTCTTGTACATCGCCTCGACTTGATCGGAGGTCATGACAGCCCCCCTGTAGTGCCTCGAGAATCGGTTGACGTTGAACAACTGATCCCCAGGCTGGAATCCAAAACGATCAGCTTCGTCCAGCAGCCGACTGATATGCGGCGCAAGCCCGTCAACAATCGGGATGCGGAACTCTCGGTGGGTCTTCTCAGTTTCCCCACGGATCAGGATTAGCTGGTTGTCCCAGTCGATATCATCCGTCCTCCAGTCAGGGTGTATTTCCCGGCGAGTTCGGCGGGATCTCGTGGTTGTGCACGACTTGGTGTCAGGTACTCCTGCAGGCCCTGGCGAACACGCTCGATGTCGCCGGCCAGGCGCTCGTAATCGAAGTAGTAGCGCTGGCCTGGCTCACTGGAGAGAGCGGCGCTGCGGCGTGCTGAGTCTTCTAGGGCATTGAGCTGGCGGATCATGACCTCGATGTTGGTCTGCTCGGACGCACTTGCAGCTTCTGCCGTGGGCACGGCCAGGAAACTGCCTGTGATGGCGATCAGCGAACCGCAGAGAATGCGGCGCGCTGTTGCAAGGGATAGAAGGTGCTTGTTCACGGCTGGGCTCTGGCAAGACTGACTATGTGCATCAGGATGCCGAGAGCGTCGGGGAGCGCGCCTCAAGAAATACTTATCTGGGTGGCGTGGAATTTTTTGAGAGGAAAAATTCCTTGCGCCGCCGCATCGGTGACGCTACTCAATAGGGAGGAAAGGCGGGGGAATACCTGGATTTTCGGCTGCAGGTCATCAAGCCTAAATGTTTGCTGAGCCACGGTTCAACAACAGTGGCATTGGCCACTTCGCTCCAAAATCCAGGGTGCCGTATGATAAAAAATCAGCAGCAGGATCCGAGGTGAGCGTGTTCAGGTTTCTAGTCGTCGTTTTTCCATTCTTCAACGCTGCTGCGACTTCAGCATTTGTCGATCCATTTCGAGCAGCCAATTACCTCAGCGGAGAGACTCACTTCTACTGGGAGTTCGCCTCAATAGATGGCGGTGGCATCCGGGCTTCAAATGGCATGGACCTCTTCACGCCATCCCTAGCCAAGGTGCGAAATAAAAGCTGGGATCTGGTGGTGGTGTCCTGCAGTTGGACGCCAGAGAAATTTTATAGCCCCCGCTTGCAAAACCTTCTCAGGGGATGGGCGAGTAAAGGTTGCATGCTCGGAGCGATCGACACAGGGACATTCCTGCTCGCTGAGGCAGGTTTGCTCTCAGGGCGCCGTGCGACCGGGCATTACGAACATATTGATGCGCTCATCGAGCTCTATCCCGACGTGAAAATTGTCGAGGACTTGTATGTCTTCGATGACAATCGTTTTACATGCTGTGGTGGGGCAGCTGCAACGGACGTTGCCCTGCAGCTCATTCGCAATATGCACGGGGAGACGGTCTCCAACGAGGCAGCTCGGTACGTGTTTCATCAACAATTCCGACCAGGCAGCACGCAGCAGAACCCTCAAGACCATCAACCCTTGGGGCACACCATACCGCCTGCAGTAATGCACGCAATCAAGCTGATGGAAACTCATCTGGAGGAGGTCATCAGCATTCCGGAGATCAGCGAGCGGGTGGGAATCTCACAACGCCAACTCGACCGCTTATTCCGTGACGTGACCCGTAAAACGCCAGCGCTTTATTACCGCGATATCCGACTGGATCGGGCTCGTGGGTTGGTCACACAGACCAGTATGGCGCTGACCAAGGTAGGAGTGGCTTCTGGCTTTCCTAACCAATCCCATTTTTGCAAAGTCTATCGCGAGCGCTTTGGTTTGACGCCCAGTCAAGATCGACAGGATGGGCGAGTACCGTTCAACTACCGCGCCTGGCCAATGCACCAGCCTGGTAGGGCACGATGATTTCTTGTCGCTCATTGCAATCACTTATCTAAAAACGACGCCGACGAAATAAACAAATAGATCGGCGAAATATGAAAATTCTCTGCTTTCCAGCCAGCCCACTATCAACCCCACAGAACGAGCCAAACCCCACGCTCGTGATAATAAAAGGGCCGTTGATATGTCTGAGTTGCTGCATCCTCGCCAATTCGAATCGATCAAACAGGGCTACGATCCGGACCCATTGATCTCCCACTCTCTGCGAGCTGAGGCGTATGTAGAACCCGAATGGTTCCGCCTCGATCAGCAGGCCATTATCGCCAAAAGCTGGCAGTGGGTTTGCCACGTTGAGAAGGTTCGGGAGCCTGGTAGCTACACCACTGTCGATATTGCCGGCCGTCCTATTGCCGTAGTTCGCGACCAGGACGGTACCCTCCGTGCCTTCTACAACGTCTGCAAGCACCGCGCTCACCCGGTGCTGCAGGGGGAAGGTAAGACCCGCCGGATTGTTTGCCCCTACCACTCCTGGTGCTACGGCCTGAACGGAAGTCTGGTCGCTGCTCCGCATGTCGGTGGGCTGAAAGATTTCAATAAAGAAGAGATCCACCTCACCCCAGTTCAGGTCGAAGAGTTCTGTGGGTTCGTCTACGTCAATCTCGACCCTCAAGCCTCTCCGCTCCATCAGCAGTCGGGTGACCTTGCCAAGGAAATTCTGAAGTGGGCGCCGGACATCGAGAAGCTTACGTTCGCTCACCGGCTGACCTACGAGATCAAGTCCAACTGGAAGAATGTGGTCGATAACTTCCTCGAGTGCTATCACTGCCCGACAGCTCACAAAGACTTCTGCACGCTGGTCGACATGGACACCTATAAGGTGGAAACCCACGGCATCTACTCCAGCCACATGGCGGAAGCCGGCAAGGGCCAAAACTCGGCTTACGATGTGTCCAAGGCCAGTGTGCGCACCCATGCAGTGTGGTGGCTATGGCCTAACACCTGCTTGATGCGTTACCCAGGTCGTAGCTCGATGATCGTCCTGAACATCGTGCCCGTGGGCCCTGATCGCACCTTCGAAACCTACGACTTCTTCCTGGAAACACCTGAGCCAGACGACATGGAAAAAGAAGCCATTCGTTACCTCGATGAGGTGCTTCAGGTGGAAGACATCTCGCTGGTTGAGAATGTCCAGCGCGGCATGCAAACCCCCGCATTCGATCAGGGGCGAATCGTCACTGACCCGAATGGCTCTGGCAAATCCGAGCATGCACTGCACCACTTCCACGGTCTGGTTCTCGACGCTTACGCACGCAGTGTGAAGCCATGAGCAGCGGCGGCCTGAAGGGAAAGGTCGCCATGGTCACCGGTGGCACAGGCGGCATTGGCAGGGCTGTATGCGAGCGCTTGCTGAAGGAAGGGGCTGTGGTTTATGCCGCCGATCTTTCGCAACAGCAGCCAGTGCCGGGCGCAGTACCGGTGCAGCTGAATGTTGGCGATGAGGCTCAAGTGCAGGCTGTCATGAACCAGGTGACTCGGGAACAAGGACGGCTCGATGTACTGGTGAACGCCGCCGGTATTGAGGTGGAACACACCATTGAGCACACCAGCCTTGAGGTTTGGAACAGGGTGTTCGCAGTCAACGTCACCGGCACATTTCTGGTCAGTAAATACGCCTTGCCATTGTTGCGCGAAAGCACTGGAGCCAGCGTCATCAATTTCGGTTCCTACGACGGATTCATTGCTGATCCTGGTCTGGCGGCCTACTGCGCAAGCAAGGGAGCGGTACATGCACTGACGCGTGCCATGGCGTGCGATCACGGCCCTGAAGGTATACGGGTCAATGCGGTATGTCCCGGTTACATCGATACACCGATGCTTCGTAGTTTTTTCCAAGATCACGGCGACATCGCCAGTCTTAAAGCGCGGTGCGCGATGTGCATCCAACGCGGCGCTACGGCACGCCAGCCGACGTCGCCAACCTCGTTTACTGGTTGGCCAGTGATGAGGCCCGCTATGCCAGCGGCCAGTTGTGGATTCTCGATGGTGGCCTGACCGCCCAAGTACAACAAATGAAATTGTGAGCCCTGCCATGCCAAAATCCGTGATCATTACCTGCGCCACTACCGGTGGCGTACACACCCCGACCATGTCGGAATACCTGCCAATTACCCCGCAGGAAATTGCCGATTCGTCCATTGAAGCCGCCAACGCTGGCGCCTCGATTATCCACCTGCATGCCCGCAACCCCGAGACCGGCAAGCCGGATCCTCGCCCTGAGCTGTTCCAAGATTTCATGGGGCAGATCCACCGTCAGAGCGATGCAGTGCTGAACGTATCCACAGGTGGTGGATTGGGCATGACCCGCGAAGAACGCCTTCGGGCGGCCCTGGCCGTCAGCCCGGAGATGGCTTCGTTGAACGTGGGCTCGATGAACTTCGGCATCTTCCCAATGAAGGCCAAGTATTCCAACTGGAAGCATGACTGGGAGCCGGCCTTCCTCGACAGCACCCGCGATTTTATCTTCCGCAACACCTTCGCCGACATCGAATACATCGTCAAAGAGCTGGGCGAGGGCCACGGCACCCGGTTCGAGTTTGAATGCTACGACCTGGGCCACCTGTACAACCTAGCGTGGGTGATCGACCAGGGCTGGGTCAAGCCACCGTTCCTCATTCAGATTGTGCTCGGTGTGCTCGGTGGCGTTGGCGCCGACCTGGACAACCTGATGCACATGCACACGGTGGCGCAGAAGCTGTTCGGCAAGGATTACGAATGGTCGGTGTTGGCAGCTGGCAAGAACCAGATGAGCTTTGCCACCCAGGCTGCAATGCTCGGCGGCAACGTGCGAGTAGGTCTGGAAGACAGCCTCTTCATCGGTGCGGGCGAGAAGGCCAAGAGCAATGCCGAGCAAGTGCTGAAGATCCGTTCGATCGTCGAAAACCTCGGGCTCAAGGTGGCCACGCCTGAAGAAGCTCGAGCGCGTCTTGGGTTGAAAGGTCGCGACAAGATCACCTTGTGATTCGTGATTGGGGATATGCCATGCATACCAAAATGTTGATCAACGGCGAGCTCGTTGAAGGCGCCGCTGCGCCCCTGGCTGTGATCGATCCGTCCACGGGCGAGGAGATCATCAGTGTTCGGCAGGCGGACGATGCTCAGTTGGATAGCGCCGTGCGTAGCGCTCATGAAGCGTTCGAGTCCTATTCGAAAACCACCCCCGCGCAGCGCGCTGCTCTGTTGCAGGAAATTGCAGGGGTAATTGAACAGAACGCTGAAGAACTGGCCACCTTGGAGAGTCAGAACGTCGGCAAACCGTGGCCATCGGCACTCGATGATGAAATGCCGTTGACCCTCGACACCTTTCGCTTCTTTGCAGGCGCTGCGCGCACCATGGCTGGTGTGGCAGCTGGAGAATACGTACCAGGTCATACAAGCCTGATTCGTCGCGACCCGATCGGCCCAGTCGCGGCTATCGCACCCTGGAACTATCCGCTGATGATGGCGGCTTGGAAGTTGGCGGCGCCTTTGGCAGCAGGCTGCAGCGTGGTACTCAAACCCTCGGAGGTCACACCGCTATCGACGCTGCGCCTGGGGCAGTTACTGGCTGATGTGGTTCCCAAGGGTGTCATCAATATCGTGCACGGGATTGGCACTTCGACCGGGGCACGACTGATCAACGCTGATGGTATCGAGGCTGTAAGCATCACCGGTTCGCCGGCAACGGGCAGTGCGGCCATGCGGGCGGCCGCTCAGCAGATGCGTCAAGTACACGTTGAACTTGGCGGCAAAGCACCCGTAATCGTTTATGAGGATGCCGACGTCGAAAAGCTGGTCGCGACCCTCCGTGCCACGGCATTTTTCAATGCAGGGCAGGACTGCGCACAGCCTTGCAGGGTGTTGGTCGCCAGCAAGATCTATGACCACGTCGTCAGTGCCCTGGCAGAAGCTGCGGCGACGATCAAAGTGGGTGCGCCTCGGGCCAATGGAACAGAGATGGGGCCGCTGGTAACCGAAGTTCACCGTCAAAGGGTATCCGGGTTCGTCGACCGCGCTCGGGCTTACGCTGAGGTGGTGACAGGAGGATCGATCGAGCCTAGCGGTGGGTTCTTCTACAGCCCAACCGTGGTTGCTGATGTCGACCATCATGCTGAAATCGCAACCCAGGAGGTGTTCGGGCCGGTGATAACGGTATCTCCGTTCACCCCGGATCAAGACCCCGTCGCAATTGCCAACGCTACCCGTTATGGCCTGGCCTCGTCGTTGTGGACGCGTGACAGTGGGCGTGCGATGGAAGCCAGCAGCCGCTTGCGTTATGGCTTCACGTGGGTCAACACCCATGGTGTTGCAACGCCAGAAATGCCTTGGGCGGCCATGAAGGGCTCGGGCCACGGTTGCGACATGTCGGTGTTTGCGCTGGATGCCTATACGAGTGTTCGTCACGTGATGCTGGCCCACGGGTGATTAAGCATGAACAGATCCGCTGTGATCGTGACAGGAGGCAGCCGTGGAATTGGGCTGGCGATCGTCGAGAAGTTTGTTGCTCAAGGTCGCCAGGTCGTGGCTTGCGGACGTGGAGTCAGGCCTCGCCATATGGATCCATCGGTCGAGTGGGTACAGGCTGATGTCTCTAAAACTGATGACGCCACCTACATTGTTGATCGCGCCGTTCAACGCTTTGGTCGAGTGGGCGTCCTCGTCAATAACGCTGGGGTACAGGTCGAGAAAACGGTGATGGAGTCCACCGATGCCGACTGGGACGAAGTCATGGGGATAAACGCCCGTGGCACTTTCAACCTGTGTCGGGCAGTGCTGCCAAGCATGGTTCAGTGTGGGGGTTCGATCATTAACCTCGGCTCTATCTCAGGGCAAACAGCTGACCCTTCGATGGCGATTTACAACGCGTCCAAAGCGTTCGTGCATGGGCTTACCCGCTCGATTGCGGTGGATCACGGGCCACGAGTGCGCTGTAACGCCGTATGCCCGGGCTGGATCATGACCGCGATGGCCGAAGATGCCTTCGCCATGGCGGAAAACCCGGAAAAGGCCAAAGCCGATGCTTTGGCTCGTCACCCAGCAGGCCGGTTCGGACAACCTGACGATATCGCTGAAACGGTGGTGTGGTTGGCATCCGATGCGGCGCGTTTCATTACCGGACAGTGCTTTGTCGTTGATGGCGGCCTGACCAGTGCTTCCCCTTTACAACCGAGGTTTTTCTGATGAATGAATTTCAAAATGTCGCGGTGATTGGCGCTGGTGTTATCGGTGCTAGCTGGGCCGCATTGTTCCTGGCCTCAGGTCGTAACGTAGCCGTCTATGACCCGTCGCCGACCATGGAAGCTGATGTTCGAAGCTACATCGACAATGCCTGGCCGACACTTCGCGAGTTGGGTCTGGCGAACGCCGAGCCTGGCCAGCTTAGTTTCCACGGCGATGTCGCGAGCGCAGTGGAACACGCGGACTTTGTACAAGAAAGCGTACCGGAGCGAATTGCGATCAAGCACGATCTCTTTGCCAAGTTGGAACCAGCTCTCAAGCCAGGTGCCATCGTCGCTTCGTCCGCGTCCGGTCTGCGCCTGGGCGAGATGCAGGTGGGTTGGAAGAATCCGTCGCACTTCATTCTCGGCCACCCCTTCAACCCGCCGCACCTCATTCCGCTGGTGGAAGTCATGGGCAACGACAAGACCGCTGCCGGTGTCGTCGAGAAGGCTGAGCGCTTCTATGACCTGGTCGGCAAGGTGACTATCCGGGTCAACCGTGAGGTGAAGGGGCATGTCGCCAACCGCCTGCAGGCCGCGCTGTGGCGAGAGGCCATTCACCTGGTCAAGAGCGGTGTCGCCAGTGTCGAAGACGTCGACAAGGCTGTTTGGGCGGGCCCAGGCCTGCGTTGGGCCGCAATGGGGCCAACCATGCTGTTCCACCTGGGTGGTGGATCGGAAGGCCTGAGTTCCTTCTGCCAAAAATATACCGACAGCTTCAACGGCTGGTGGGATGACCTGGGTGACCCACGTCTTGATGTAGAAACGGCCACCATGCTCGTGGAGGGCGTTAATCACGAAGCCGGGGCCAACAGTTGGGCTTCTCTCGCGACAAATCGGGATGAACTGATCACTCATATGTTGAAGGCAACCGCGCCACTGCGGCGCCGTTGAGTTTGGGCCCGAGACGGATACCGTCTCGGGCCAGTTTGTCGTTGCGTGAGGTTTGCCATGCCAGATGACGTATTGACCCTACAGATAACCGACCTGATCGCCGAAGCCAAAGGCGTGATGGTCATCGAGCTGCGCTCTCCTTCGGGTGACGCGCTGCCGTCCTTCAAACCCGGCGCCCATATCGAACTGCATTTGCCCGGCGATATCGTGCGCCAGTATTCCCTGTGTAACGACTCACGAGAGAACCACCGCTATTGCGTTGGGGTTGGCCTTTCGCCCGTCAGTCGTGGCGGTTCCCGGCATGTGCATCAATCGCTTCGCGTGGGAGACACGTTGAGGATAAGCCCACCACGCAACCATTTCCCATTAGAGGAAGACGCGCCAGGTTTCGTTTTTTTTGCCGGCGGTATCGGCATCACACCGGTGTGGTCGATGATCCAGTGGTGCGAAGCCAACAAGCGTCCTTGGCACCTCTTCTATCTGGTGCGCAATCGTCAGCGTGCAGCCTTTCTTGAGGAGCTTCGTGCTTTTGGCAATCGGGTCACCTTGCATGCTGACGATGAGGCGGGTGGATTGTTCGATATCGCTGGCGCGATCGGTCAGCAGCCGTCCAGCGTTCACTTCTACACCTGCGGGCCTACCCCTCTGATGCTTGCAGTGGAAGCGGCAGCGAGCGGCTTTCCCGATGAGCAGGTGCATTTCGAATGGTTTACGCCGAAGGAGCCGAAAAGCTCTGGTGCAGATAAAGCCTTCACTGTTCAGCTGGCTAAGAGCGGCAAGTCGTTCGAAGTACCCGCAGACAAAAGCATTCTTCAGGTACTGGAGGCGAACGGCCTTCGCGTCGAGAGCTCTTGCCGGGAGGGGACATGCGCCTCGTGCGAAATTTGCGTCCTGGATGGTATCCCCGACCATCGCGACAGCGTGCTGACAGCAGCCGAACGCAAGAAGAACGACGTGATGATGATCTGCGTTTCCCGGTCGCTTTCAGAAAGCCTCGTTCTTGATCTCTGAAATGCGCCCATGACTTCTGGAAGGATTTACTCGTGAACAACCTGCTGCTGATTCACCAGGCCACCATTGGCGAAGACTGGATCGATTACAACGGGCATTTGCGCGATGCCTTCTACTTCCTGCTGTTCAGCCATGCCACCGATGCGCTGATGGATCACATCGGCCTCGACGCCGACGGCCGGGCCATTTACGGCCACACGCTGTACACGCTGGAGGCCCATATCAACTACCTGAGCGAAACCCGGTTAGGGGAGGAGGTCCAAGTATTTACCCAGGTGATCGACCATGACAGTAAGCGGCTGCACATTGTCCATCACTTGTATCGCCCCAAGGACGGAGAACTCTTGGCTGCCAGTGAGCAGATGCTCATGAACATCGCGAGTGAAGCTGGGCGTGCGGCGAAATTTGCCACGTCCGTAGAAGCGAAGATCAGCGCAATTTTCGAATCTCATCGATCACTACCACGTCCTGGCTATTGCGGTCGTGTGATTGGTATTCGACGCTGAAAAATCTGTTGCTGCACCCATAGAACAACAAGACTGCGTTACCTCTGAATAACAAAAACTGCCGCCTCCCATCGCGGCCACAGAGAGGATTTGCGTCATGAAAAATGCACTGCGCGTTATGTTCTGCTCCACCTTGGCCCTTTCCGTGAATACCTATGCCGCTGAGCCGGCTCAGTGCCGTTTGGTGCGGATGTCCGATCCCGGCTGGACTGACATTCAAACCACTACCGCCATCGCCACCACACTGCTAAAAAGCCTCGGATATCAAACCAAATCCACGCTGGTCGGCGTGCCGTTGACCTTCAAGGCGCTGGCCGACGGCAAGAGCATGGATGTGTTCCTGGGCACCTGGCTGCCCACCATGGAACCCGACCTCAAACCGCACCGGGATGCCGGCACTATCGATATCGTCCGGGTCAACCTGCAGCATGCCAAATACACCTTGGCAGTTCCGCAGACCTTATGGGGTCAAGGGCTGAAGGACTTTGCCGACATCCCTAAATTCAAGAATGAGCTGGGTGGAAAAATCTATGGCCTGGAACCCGGCGACGGCGGCAACAATGCGGTACTCAAGGCCATTGGTGATAACGCTTTCGGCCTGAAGGACGCCGGGTTCTCGGTGGTCGCGTCCAGTGAGTCGGGCATGCTGGCCCAAGTTGAGCGTGCGCAGCGGCGGAATCAAGCGATCCTCTATCTCGGGTGGGAGCCGCATCCGATGAACACCCGCTTCAAGATGAAGTTCCTCACCGGCGGAGACGACTATTTCGGCCCTGACTTCGGCGATGCCACGGTCTATACAAGCACACGCAAAGGTTACGTCGAAGAGTGTCCGAACGTGGGGCAACTGCTCAAGAACCTGAGCTTCACCCTGGACATGGAGAACCACATCATGGGCTCTATCCTCTACGACAAGATGGAGCCGGAGGCGGCTGCCAAGGCCTGGTTGAAGCAGAACCCTCAGGTTCTCGATAGCTGGTTGGCAGGGGTAACCACATGGGATGGTCAGCCTGGCCTGGGGAAAGTCAAAGCGGAGGTGGCGCAATGATGAACGGCGTCCAAGGGATTAAACAACGCTCACATGCGCCATCCTGGATTGCTCTGTGGCTCGCAGGGGCAGTGTGTGCCCTGTCGGGTGGAGGAAGTTGGGCATCGGATTCCGCCGAATGCAAGACGGTAAAACTGGGATCTACCAATTGGTCAGATACCGTAGCGACGTCTGCAATGGCTCAACTCGCAATGGAGTCGCTGGGGTACCAGGTGAAACTCACAACCGCTTCCCAGCAGATCATCCTCGCCGGATTGGCTGACAAGAAGCTGGATACGTTCCTGGGTTATTGGCAGCCAACCATGCAACCGGTTGCCACTCCCTATATCCAGAAACAGCAGATCCGGGTTCTCGCTCCCGCTGCATTGCCCGATGCACAGTCTACCTTCGCTGTACCGCGTTACGCGTTCGATGCAGGACTACGTACTTTCGGCGACATCGCGAAGTTCAAAGACAAGCTCGACTCCAAAATCTACGTCATCGAGCCTGGCAGTGGCTCAAACCGCATCACTGCGAAAATGATCGAGAGCGACCAGTTTGGTCTCAAAGGTTTCACTCTGATGGAGTCGAGTGAGGCGGGGATGCTGACGGCGGTGAAGCGCGCCGTGGACAGGCGAGAATGGGTAGTGTTCTTCGGTTGGAAACCACATCCCATGAATCTTCAGCTGGACATGGTCTACCTAACCGGAAGCGATGATGTATTCGGCCCAGGCGAAGGTGCAGCGACCGTTTCGGTGATGACAGCTAATGGGTACGAACAGCGTTGTCCCAACGCTGGCCGGCTACTACAAAACCTGTCCTTCAAAAGCGATCAGGTAAGCCACCTGATGGTGCCAATTCTGGAACGCGTTTCTCCTAGGGACGCGGCATTTGCTTGGCTCAAATCTAACGCCGAACAGGTAAAGCCCTGGTTTGATGGGGTCACAACCCTTGAGGGAAAACCTGGTTTCGAAGCGTTCCAGCATTTTCTGAACAAGTAACCCAGCCCCGAAAGGGGCTCTTGAAAGATTTGTTCTGAACAGCCAGGTCATGCCTGTCTGGGAAAAAGCTCGCCTGATAAAAAGGACAAAAAATGAAAGTCGAGAAGCGAAGTATAGAATTCGTACCGCACAATGAGCGCTACGGCAGACCACGGCGGCTTTTCACAGTGTGGTTCAGTTCTAACCTTCAAGTGACAGCCTTGATGGTGGGTACTTTGGGCGTGGCCGCAGGGCTGAGCCTGATGTGGACGCTCGCAGGGTTGGTGATTGGCTGCATGCTGGGCACCATCTTCATGGCAGCTCATTCGGCGCAAGGGCCGCATCTGGGTGTGCCTCAAATGATCCAAAGCCGCGCCCAGTTCGGCGTCTTCGGAGCTGCTATCCCACTGTTGGTAATGGTGACTGCCGCAGTCCTGTTCATGGCGGCCAGCGGCGTCTTGATGCGAGATCCGCTCAAGGCATTGATCCCAGTCTCGGACAACCAAGCAATCTTGATCATCGGCATAATGACGTTTCTGATCGGAGTCGTTGGCTATGAGCTCATCCATCGCATCGGAGCGTGGATGACTTTGCTGTCATCTGTTGTGTTCGGAGCTGCCTTGGTACTGATTTTGATCCGAGCGAGCACTGCTGAAGCTTTCCATGTGGATGCAGCTGGTTTCTCGATGCCGGTGTTCAACCTGGTGATCGCACAAGCTGCATCCTGGACACTAGGATATGGCCCCTATGTGGCAGATTACTCCCGCTATTTACCGGCGGATGTCCGCGCCAAGGACACGTTCTGGACGACTTATTTTGGCTGCGCACTAGGCTCTCTGGGAATGATGGCGTTGGGAGCAACCCTGGCTGCTGTGGTGCCATCCGCTCTTAACGTCGATCCAGGGACTGCGATCGCCAACCTGTTTGGCCCTTGGGCGAAAGCCGCTCTGCTGGTGGTGGCGCTCGGAGTCGTTCAGTACAACGTCTTGTGCCTTTACAGCGCCTACATGTCTACCACGACTATTTTCAGCGGCTTTGCCAAGCTGCAACATGTGCGGCTTGGCACCAAGACACTGCTGATGGCGGTTCTCTCGGTACTGGCCTGTGCCATCGCTATCCAGACACAGCACCACTTCGACACGTTCTTTGCCGACATCCTGATAGGGCAGCTCTACCTCTTGATTCCTTGGAGCGCGATCAACCTAGTGGATTACTACATGATTCAGCGAGGTAGCTACAGCATCGACGATCTTTACGATGCTCGGGGGCGATATGGTCGTTGGAACCGGAAAACTATGCTCGTTTATGGCGTATCGGTCATTGGAACTGTTCCATTCATGAAGCTCTCGTTCTACGAAGGCTACTTTGCGAAACTGATAGGGGCAGATATAAGCTGGATCGCTGGATTAGCTTTAGCTGGCTTCCTGTATTTCATTTTCAATTGCCGACACATCTCTAAAATTGAGACGCATTACACTAAGGGCCGAAATAGAACAGCCTTTGCAAACGCTGAAGAGTAAGAATAAGCGAATGCGTGCTGAAGCGCCGCTTAGGCTCTGTGTGAAAAGCCTTGATACTCGGTGATGCTGCGTTGAAAACAGCCTCGGAATGCTCATTTACAACCCGTAAACTCCGCTTCCTCGGCTGTTTTCGCCTTGCCTGACCTTCGTCTCAAGACTTTTCACACAGACCCTAGGATCTACAGCTGCCGGTCGCGACTGACCACTAACGACCCAAAGCGGCCCGTCGAGGAGGGCAGTACACGTCTGATATCAGCATCAGGCCTAGCGATACACCACCTAGTCCAAAGTGAAGTGAACAGACACAATCCCGTTCCCTAGAGTCTCGACAAGCTGATCGGGGCTATCGACTCGTCCCAGGCGGGTGTAAGCGTAGGCTGACTCAAACGTTTGGTAGAAGATCACCAGCGTATCGTTGCCGTACAGCATCAGATCTCCATTGCGGATGGTGCCAGGCCTTGCCGCACGGGCTGGCAGCCGCTGCGGCAAGCTCGCATACTTCTCATTGGCATGGAGCTCGGCCATGTCCAAGGTCAGGGGCAATAACTGAGCGAGTGCACGCGTGCTGTCATTATCTTCGAGGGTAATAGCGAAGCGCTTGTCGCCAACAGTCATCCACATACGTTCCTCCTTCAGCTTAGGCGCCGCAATTACGCAGCCACTGAGCATCATCAGCAGGCAGAGCCGGACGCCCGCACGGCAAAAATGCAGGCTGATCATGAAGACTTCTGACTCCGGCCTGGTTGTGCACGCATGGCCATAAGCGTCATGGCCGCGCCAACCAACAGAATGGCCGCACTGGCATTAAAGGTGCTCTGGTAGCCGCTGTGGTCGAACAGCCAGCCCCCCAGCATCGAGCCCGAGGCGATGGCAAGCTGCACCACTGCCACCATCAGCCCACCGCCGGCCTCGGCGTCGTTGGGCATCGCCTGGGCGACCCAGCTCCACCAGCCGACAGGCGCTGCCGTAGCCATCAGTCCCCACAGGCCCAGCAGGATCGCCACCGGAACGACCGCGCTGCCGACTGGGATCAGCGCGAGGGCAATCACCGCCATCAGCAGCGGAATAGCCATCAGCGTGCGATACAGCCCTTTCTTCAGCAGGGCGCTGATCAACAGCGTCCCACCCAGGCCGGCAACGCCGATCACCAGCAAGAGCAGCGACAGCATGGTGGCATCGACCTTCGTCACCGTTTCCAGGAACGGCCTGAGGTAGGTGAACAGCGCGAACTGCCCCATGAAGAAGGCGCCGCAAGCCGCGATGCCGAGGGCCACCGAGCGAGTCCCAAGCAGCCTGAAAACGTTGCCCGCAGCTCGCTTCCGCACCTGGGCCTGCATGCTGGGCAGGCTGATCCATTGCCAGACCAGTGCGATGACCGCTACCGGCACCAGGCAGAGAAACGCGCCACGCCAGCCGACCACCGAGCCCAGGTAGCTGCCCAGTGGCGCCGCGATCACCGTGGCCAGCGCGTTACCACCATTGAAAACGGCCAGCGCCTTGGGCACCTGATCGTCGGGCACCAGACGCATGGCCGTGGCCGCTGACATCGACCAGAAGCCGCCGATGACGACACCTATCAACGCTCGTCCGACCATGTAGAGGGTGAAGCTTGGTGCGAGCGCTACAACGGCCCCTGAGATTGCCATCAGGCTCGTCAGGATAAGCAGGAGCGTCTTGCGATCCATGCTTCCGGCCAGCCAGGTGATCGACAGGCTGCTCAGCACGGCAAAGGCACCGGAGATGGCAATGCCTTGCCCTGCCGCGCCTTCGCTGACATGCAGATCGACTGCCAGCGGCGTCAGCAGACTGACGGGCATGAACTCCGAGGCGATCAGGGCAAAGACGCAGAGCGTCATCGCCAACACCCCGCCCCAGTGACTGGGGCGGGACAGTGGCTGGTCAGCGTGGTCGGTAAGTGAGGTCTTCATGGTGCCCCACCGGATCACTTCAGGCCGTTCTGGAAGAACTGGGTGAGCTTGTCGAAAGGAATCAGGTTCACGCGGTCATACAGGTCGACGTGTCCGGCGTTGGGGACGATGTAGAGCTCCTTGGGTTCACCTGCCAGGCGGAATGCCTCTTCACTGAATTCGCGCGAGTGGGCGTTCTGGCCAGCGATGAACAGCAGCGGGCGTGGGGAGATGGTCTCGATATCCGCGAACGGATAGAAATTCATGAACTTGATGTTACTGGTCAGCGTCGGGTGGGTGGTCAGCTCGGGACTGGAGCCTGCCGGAGTGAACTCGCCACGAGGCGTGCGATAGAAGTCGAAGAACTCGCGCTGGATCGGGTGGGTATCATCCGTCAGTTCGTGCACGGTGCCGCTGGTGTATTGGGTCTTGCCGCCGGCGAACTCCACATAGCGCTGCTCGGCCGCTGCTGCGATTGCCTGCTTGCGCTGCTCCAGCGTTTGCGAATGCTTGAGCCCATTGCGATTGGCGGCGCCCATGTCATACATGCTGACCGTTGCAATAGCTCTCATGCGCGGATCGATCTTGGCCGCACTGATCACGAAGCTGCCGCTGCCACAGATGCCCAGCACGCCGATGCGCTGCCGATCCACGAACGCCCGGGTCCCGAGATAATCGACAGCCGCACTGAAATCTTCCGCATAAAGGTCGGGGAGAACGGCGTTGCGTGGGCTGCCTTCACTCTCACCCCAGAACGACAAGTCAAGCGCCAGGGTCACGAAGCCTCGCTCCGCCAGTTTCTGGGCGTACAGGTTGGAACTCTGCTCCTTAACCGCGCCCATGGGATGGCCAACGATGATTGCCGGGCTACGGGCGGTGGTACCTACGCTTTTGGGGATGAAGAGGTTGCCCACGACCTTCATCTGGTACTGGTTCATGAAGCTGACCTTCTCCATGGTCACCTTGTCGCTCTTGAAAAAATTGTCTGCACCGTTGGACATATCGGCTCCCAGGGCTGTGACCGAGCTGAGCAGAAGGCCCAGGGCTACGAGAAGTCTCTTCATTGGGTCATCTCTCACGGGTTGAAGATCGATCGTCGAGGGGGTTCTGACGATTGCGTGGCCCGCTCGCGTGCAAAAAACACAAGAGGGCCGAGAGCATTGTCGTGAAAGAGTGAGGCTTTGATTAGCTAATGAATGCTGAAAGCCGCTATAACCTCTGCTACTGAATCAGAGGATGGACGCATGCCTCGGCATAATTTCAACGACCTGCAAGCCTTCGTGACGGTGGCGCGCGAGGGCAGTTTCACCCGTGCAGCAGCACACCTGGGCGTAACCCAATCTGCGGTAAGTCAGGTTGTGTCGGCGTTGGAGGCACGGCTGCAGATTCGCCTGCTCACACGCACCACCCGCAGTGTTTCGCTGACGGCGGCGGGTGAACGGCTCATGGACGCCATCGGCCACCGTTTCGATGAGATCGAAGCCGAGCTGGATGCCCTGACCGAGCTGCGCGACAAACCGGCGGGCAAGGTTCGTATCACCTGTGGCGACAACATCATCAAGACGACCTTGCTGCCCAAGCTGATACCCCTTCTGGCGTCCTATCCAGACATCAAGCTCGAATTCGATATCAACTACGGTTTCCGAGATATCGTGGCTGACCGTTTCGATGCCGGCGTGCGCTTCAGCGGTACGGTGGCGCAAGACATGATCGCCATGCCCATCGGCGGCGATCTGCGCATGGCCGCGGTGGCCGCCCCCAGCTATTTCGCCGAGCACCCCATACCCAGGCATCCTAACGACCTGGCTGCGCATAGGTGCATCGATATCCGCTTTCCCACCTACGGCGGAGTGGATGCCTGGGAGTTCGAGCGCAAAGGCAAGAAACTGAGGGTGAGGGTCGACGGGCAATTGGTATTCAACACCACCACCCATATTGCCGACGCCGCCGTCGGAGGCCTGGGCATCGCCTACCTGCCCGAAGACGAGTTTGCCCCTCACCTTGAAGAAGGGCGGTTGATTCGGGTGCTGGAAGACTGGTGCGAGCCGTTTTCCGGCTATCACCTCTACTACCCCAGCCGCAGGCAACCTTCGCCAGCCTTCGCTCTTGTGCTCGAGGCATTGCGATTGACGCAGTAGATATGGAGTCGAGGGGAACTGCTCCGCATCATTGTCCCTATGCCCGCTCATGGCCGATAACAGAAATCCATGGAGGGCTGCTTTGGGTCGATTGCGGTCAGTCGCGGCTGACGCATAGCGCCTTCCATGATGATCAGTGAATCGTACCACCGGGCTTCCCTAGCGCTCGGAGTTGATGATCCGTTACCGCCTGAAACAGCGATTCCGCAATCTGGCGAAGTCGCTCCACCTCTATGGCTGAGATGCCATCTCTCTGTGCCTCATGAGTGGAATTGAAGGCGCAATCAAATACAGGCCGGACATATCCGCGTTGGTTACCGATGCTGCCAAGAGTGGAGCTGCCATCCATGTTTGCGGACCTGAAGGTTTTCAGGGCCAGATACAGAACAGCGTAATACAGGCGGACGCTGCCGATCGGCTGCACATGGACAGCTTCGCAACCCCCGATAGTCCAGTTGAAATGCGCAAAATTCCTGAATGTGGGCCATTTCAGGTCACTTTCAGCAGATCAGGTGTCTCTGCAACATGGCAGCCCACAGATGGGACCCTCCTTAGCTTTGCAGAAGCCAAGGGGCTGGTGTTACCAGCCCATTGTCGGGCTGGCATATGCCAAACCTGTGAGTGCGCCGTATTGGACGGGAAAATTATTCCGCTGACTGACTCTGGTAGAGCTAAATCTGGGTACGGACTCATGTGCGCGTCCGTACCTGGGAGTGATATCAGTATTGATTGTTGAATCAGAGGTCAAGGATATGCCTGCCGCGGATTTGAAGCGATTTGTTTCACCTAGGCCTCCAGCTCAATGACTTCAAACGAAGAAACGTCCCTGAGAGGCGAATAATCAATTGCCGATGAGGCTAACTGTTTTTGATGAGATAACTGATAAACAAACGAAACAACTCAGCATTCCCCGCAATGCCTAAGCGCTGCCAGATATTGTGCCGGTGCACTTTCACCGTGCCTTCCGAAATCCGAAGCTCACGAGAGATTGACTGGCTGCTGTGTCCCTGCAGAATAAGTTTGGCCACAAGACGCTGGGTTTCGGTCAACTGGCCTTGAAGGATATCTACAAAGGCGTCCTCCAACTGGCTATCCGATTCCTGCGGGTCTGCCAAGTCGTGTGCGTGGGCCAGGCTCAGGTGCTGGTTAAATATGGCATCGATCACCGGAGTGAGTGCCGCCAGCCACTGCACTTCTTCCGCCTCGAACGGCCCCTTTTCGAGGCCACGCATCAGCGAGTACACCAGTGCGGTACGTGGTCGTAGCGGGACGATAAAACCAACTTCCTCAATCAAGCTACCGTGGTGTGTCGAGACGCAGGGGTGGATGTCATGAGAGATGGCAAATCCGGAGGCGAAGAAGCTGTCTGGTGCCAGCTCGCTCATGCGCCAAAACCCAGAGGGATGGTTGTTGGTACAGGCAACGTAGAACGGGTCGAGCAGATAGCCGCCGCGCAGGTAGGCTTTCAGCGTACGTTCGGCTACCCGCTGATTGTAGCCGTCATGAATCAGCAGCGCGGGCTGGTTGAAGCGAAACAAGTAGGCGCAGCTCATGTCGAAATCGACCACGCCCTTGAGCGCGGTGTCGAGGGCCGGCCCCAGTGCATCGCTGCCGATACTGCGAATGACCGCACCTAGGCGGTTGGCGTCGTCGCTGTTCATTGCGGTGGCCTATGCGGTGTGGGAGAAGGCGCAAACGCCGCCCGGCTGTACAAGCCCGAACGGCATTGAACGATGCCTGGCCCTGTCAGTGCAACGGTGCACTGGCGGGCATCAGGCCGGCCTCTTCTTCCTGACGGCCCAGCTCCAGTGCCTTAGGCACCGCCAGCCAGTAGGCCAAAAGCATGCCCAGCAGGCCACCGGCGATTTTGCCGATGATCAGCGGCCCGATCAGCGTGGGCTGGAAGTTGGCCGAGTAGGCCAAGTGATCGCCAAAGGTGAAGGCGGCACACACGGCAAAGGCAATTACCAGTACCTTATCTTTCGGCGGCATGTCGGCCACCAAGCGGAACATCGCCAGGATGTTGGCCGAGGCCGCGAGGATTCCGGCCGCGCCTACCGGCGACAGCCCGAGTTTCGACGCCACCTTCTCGATCGGCTGCGACAGGAAACGTTTGATCAGGTAAACCATCGGGAACGCACCGCATAGCATGATGCCCACGTATCCGGCAATTTCGAGCGCCCGGAACTGGTCTTGCTTGTCAGCGATGATCGGGGCGAAGCCCCAGCCACCGAAAAGCGAAGTGAACACGCCGGTGAAATATTCGACGATCGAAGCCACCAGGACTAGCGTCACGGCGGCGTACATCAACTGCCCCAGCTTGAGGAACAGGCTAACCATGAGGTTGGGGAAGTAGCGCAGCGCCGCCGCCAGGACCACGCAGAACAGAATCAGCGGCGATAGGTTGCGCAGCAGGGTCGGCAGGGTGAAGTGCAGCGCCTGGGTGGCGGCGCCGGCCGTGGCGATGTCCGGGCGCACGCCCAGGCCCATGGCCTGCATGCCCATGGCGATGAACACGATGCTGATCGGGATGCTCAACAGCCCGGCCATGATGCCCAGCGCCATGTACTTGTGGTCGGCTTTGTTGAGCATGGCCAGGCCCACTGGAATGACGAATATAACCGTCGAACCGCACTGGAAGCCGGTTATGAGGCCAAGGATCCAGCCTTCGGGGCTGTGCGACAGCGCTTGGGCCAACTGGTAGCCACCCAGGTCCGAGGCAATGAAGATCGGCCCGGCGATACCGGCGTCGGCGCCCATGGCCAGAAACAGCGGGCCGATGAACTGTCTGATGAAACTTGAAATAAACGGGATAGCGGCCATTATCCCGGCCACCGGGATGAAGATCGGACCGATGCTGTGCAGCCCGGCGGTGAACTCCTTGGCTAGCTCGGATTCCGCATTGACGATCGATGCGATTGCACCGATCACTGCGCACACCATGATCACGTAGATGACGTAAGTGCCTATGTTTTCCATCTGCTGCCTCTATCTTGTTGGAATTGGCTTGGGGGCAGAATTGAAAGATGATGCTGTTCTTGCCGTGGGAGGCCGGCAGCATGCTGCCGGCCCGGTACTACATGGCGGTGTAGGCGTTGTCGACGAACAGGTGCGAGCCACTTACGAAGCTCGACTCGTCACTGGCCAGAAACAGCGCCGCGTTTGCCACTTCGCTCGGGTCGCACAGGCGCCCCTGCATGGTCTTGATCGCCTCGTCGGACGCGTCCACTCCATAACCGCGCAGCAGGTCGAGCTCGCGCCGACCATGAGCGGTACCGATGAAGCCAGGGCAAATAGCATTGCTACGGATGTTCTGGTCGCGGTATTCCACGGCGAGGGCGCGGGCGAACATGTGACAGGCGCCCTTGGTGGTGCAATACAGCACCTCCATGGGCGTGCCGACTACGGCGGATATCGACGAGGTGCAGATCACGCTGCCACCGCCGGCGGCAAGCATGCCCGGCAATACGGCCTTGGTGACCAGGAACATGCTTTTGACATTGACGCTCATCAGCCGGTCCCAGTCGGCTTCGCTAGTTTCCAGGAACGGCCCAGCGGCAATAATCCCCGCGTGGTTCATCAGTACGTTGATTGAGCCGAAATGCGCCTGGCCCTGAGTTATAGCACGGTGCACCTGGTCGGCCTGGGAAACGTCGGCGGCAACGAACATCGCCTGACCGCCTTCGGCATTAATTCGTGCAGCCACGGATTCGCCTTGGCTGGTCGGCAAATCGAGGATGATTACCTTGGCGCCCTCGGCAGCGAACAGTTCTGACGCTGCCAAGCCACAACCGCCTGCGCCGCCGGTGATCAGTGCCACTTTGCCTTTCAAACGATCCATGGATACTTTCCTCGGTTGTTATGGTTGTGTTCCCAAAACTAGAGCCGAGGTTGAATGCGGTAAATATACCTAAGGGTATAGCCAGTCTCCTGAGCTTGGCTTACGCCGCTTTGCAGCGCATTGAGCGTGGTTTTATCCGCCGCCTCGGTGAGCGTGCTGCGCAATGTTGCGAGCTGGTATTGCTGGAGTAGCAAGGCGGCGCCGAGGGCGATCCCCCCAGGGCGATGAGCAATTTTTTTTTGGACGGCAAATTTGGCAGGTTCATGGGTGTCCTCTCGAAGCCGAGTACACCCTCGCGCAGACGTGATCTTGTTTCAGCAGAAAATGCTTAGCTCACCTGCTCGGAATTTTTTAGCAAAGCCGGATGCCATTCCTGCTCAAGGCATCCGACTCTCAAACCCAGCACAGCAGCGGGCGTTTACATCTAGGTCTATACGAAATGATGAGCTTGTCCACAACTGTTGGGGGATGTGCCTACCTCACAGGAGCCACCAATGATTAATAACGAAGCTGAGGATGGTGAGCGAAGCGGCCAGGAATTGGACAAGGGGCAGATAGGGCTTAATTCGCCTAGCACACTTTAGGGCAACCGCTTTGAGTTGAAGAGCCGTGTCGGATTTGCTGCGGTCCAGTATTCGAACTAGCAGCAGGAAGGTTGCGACACCCGCTAGATCTGCAGTGAGGTTGCTATAAGAGGTTGCGAAGGGTTTGCCATTCGTAGCTGGGTCGATCAGTACTTCGTTGTAGATTGAGAATGCGGCTATCCACAATGCACCTTGCCAAGGGTTCCACGGTATTCCTTGCTGCAGGTCTTGACGAATCCCACGAGCGATTTCCTTTGGCCAATCCCGCACTCTCCCAGTCCGAAGCTTTGCGATAAGCACGCGGAGAGGGACTCGGTCGGCCTTGGCCGGAATGTGAATGACGATGAAGCCGAAAATCAAGGGGAACGTCAGACCATACAGGAAATGACAGACATCATAGTAGAGTCGAATCAGGTCGACCCCGTAGCGCTGAATCAGTATGAACAGTGCGCACATCAGAAGGAAAACAGCGGGCGGAATGCTCGCCTGTTTTACAGACAATTGCATAGGGACTCTCCGAAGTGAATTGGTTTCGCCAAACTAGGGCGGATTCCTATGCTATAGAGAAATTTTCCACCTCCAACCCATTTTGGCCTTCCGAAATTCGCCCGAATTGAGCCCACGACCCGGTCGATATTTCGTTCACACTCGTTATTTGGGTTGCATGAGTTGTCGGGCTGTGTTCACGGTGTCTGGGGATATTCGTAACTATTTGCAGTAGACCTGCCACAGCTGGTCAATTCTGGTCGTATACGAAGGAAATCGACTCCGTGACGCATGGCTAGAGCGCCTCGACGCGCAGCGACTTGAGCGAAGGTTGCGCTCGGCCTATTGTCCATTATGGCTTTTAGCCATCTGTGTCGCGAGTGCGCGGATGTTTGACCATCTCCGATCGGAAGCAGCAGTCCGGCCAGGCCAGCAGCACATTGAGCACCACTCCCAGGAGGGTAGTATCTCTCCGAGCCAGAGCCTGGCGGAGCTCAGCGGTTAGCGTCGCCGCTAAGCGTTGGTAGGCCGAGGCCTGCTCCGGCGCCATGGGCACATCGACGAACTCCTCCTGGTAGCTGGGCAGCACATTGCCGCCGATAGCGCTTGATGAACTCTGTCGGCTGGTAGCCACCTTCGCCGAAGCCGAACTCGATGTTGGCCATCGCTCGTTCCATGCGCTTGGCCTGGCGGTCGCTGAAGACGAAATTGCCCTTCGCGTCCATCAGATTGATGAACTCGGAGACGTTGTCGACAAGCATCGAGGCCAGGAAATCCTCGCCGAAGTCATTCAGCAGCCGCTCAGCCCGAACCGGGCCTATCGTCGGTATCCGGCACATCGACTTCAAGATCGTCGAACGGCGGTCGCCACCATCGGATTTGCCTGGCCGCATGAGCGTCCAGAGCGCAGCGTTGCAAACCGTGCAGTTGCGACGTCGATCGCCACGTTCGAAGTCGTCCACGGTGACCAGGTTGCCTTCCAGGTCCTCGAGGACCTGGCCACAGTCTGGGCATGCGGCCAGCAGCTGGCGGCCGGCGGCGCGTTTCTTCCCGCAGGCGAGCCGCCAGTGGAGCCCCATCCGCATGCGTACACGGCCGAGGATGAAGAACTCCGGGCGACCGTCGTAGGTTTGCCGCGACTGGTCACGCAGTTTGAGCAGCTTGACCAGCGTGTCCGGGCCGTTGAGTACCCAGACGCGAGCGTTGGGGATGGTTTGCCCCAGGATCCGGCGCAGTTGCTGGGTGACGAGATAACCCACCAGGCGATCCAGCACTCGGCGGCACTCTTGTGAGGCAACGAGCTGCCCATCAATCCTCCGAGCATTGGCCAGGCCCTCTCGCACCCTGGTTTGGGTGATTTCGTTGAAGGTGACCCGCTTGTACTCGCGAATGCCCAGCGTCTGCTGGATGTGCCATGCGATGCTTTCCCCCTGCAGCCGACACGGACTATCGAGATACAACGGTATCGTTTCATCAGGCACTCGCCACTTGACCTCTCTCGCTGCTGGCTTCGCTTGCCTCATGTCGAGTGAACAGATTTTTTATATTTGTTGTTATAACGTTACGGCTCTCGTCGCAAATGGATGCTAGCCCCTTGGGGCCTGACTCGCGACGCCTGGTATTTCCTGGAGTCTTCATGAGAGTCGATCTAGACACCGAGGCCGCCGACCTCGATGGGTTTCCCCGCTTCCTGCACGCGAAGGTTCATGCGCGCAGACTAGTATTCTTGACCTATCTGGCACTGGCAATTGCCGTGTCGCTCTTGCTGCTGCAGGGGATGATTGGGGTGTTCAGCCCTGACTCCTATTGGCTCGTCCTGCTCGCCGTCAATGCCTCGGCGCTGTTCCTGTTGGCCGCGACCACACAGTCGGCTTGGCAGGTGGCCAGCTGGCGCACGACCGCCATGGGGCAGATGGCTATGCCGCTGGTGTTCTGGCGTCGCACCTCAGGTCAAGCGGTCGAGGCTGAGTCACTCAGTCGTTTTGAGCGTTGGTGCAGACAGTTCAGCGAAGCCTGCCGACGGCAATTGCGCAGACTTGGCGCTGAGACACCCTGGCTCATGGGGCTGGCAGGGCTGGCGCTGCTGTTGATCAACGGCGCTTGGCGCTTTGACCTGCCCGTACCGCTGATGGCTGGCCAAGTGGCTTGGGTTGCAATTGGCGTTTTGGCCGTGTTCGCGTTTTGCCTGGTAGTGGTCGAGCGCCACCTGATGACGGAAAGTGAGGAGGCATGGCCCGAGGCCGTGGCGCTTGCGGCCATGCTGCGTCTGGTCATCGCGGTACAGGCATTGACCATTGCCTGCCTGGTGTGTGTGGACGGTGAGCGGCTGTGGCCGGCGCGGCTGGCGGTGCTGATCGGTGTGCTGCCTGGACTGGCGGCACTTGAACTACTGATGCGAACAGCAGTGTCGGTGTTCCGCCCTGTGCGCCCACGTGAAGAGCCTGTGCTGGTGGCGCGCAGCCTGATCGGTGAGCTGCTGCAATGGCCACCCCGGCCGCTGAGGGTTCTGCAGAACGAATTGCATCAGCGTCTAGGCATCGATTTGCGCCAGGTATGGGCTTTCGCCTTCATGCGTCGGGCATTCCTACCGGTGGCGGTACTGGTGGCGTTGGTCGGTTGGTTGTTGACTGGCATCGTGGAGGTGCCCATGAGCAATCGCGGCGTATACGAACGCTTTGGCAAGCCAGTGGCGGTGTATCCACCGGGCTTGCATGTCGGACTGCCTTGGCCTTTTGGCAAGGTGCTGAGCGTAGATAACAGCATCATCCATGAGTTGGCGACCTCTGGTGCGGATGGCGCTGCGGATCCACTGGCCGCTGCCGAAGGGGTGGCCCCGGCAACGGCTGATCGGCTTTGGGATGCCGCCCATCTAAGCGAGAACTCGCAGGTCATAGCCGGTGCCGATGGCGGGCGTCAGGGCTTTCAGATCGTAAACATGGATGTGCGCTTCATCTACAGAGTCGGCATGAGCGATGCGTCGGCGCTGGCGGCGACCTACCACAGTGCAGACATTGCGCAGCTGCTTCGCAGCGTTGCCAACCGGGTGTTGGTCCACGACTTCGCTGGCCGGTCGCTGGATGGCTTGTTAGGGGCCGAGCGTGAGGCACTTGGTCGTGACATCGGTCGTGCGGTGCAGGCTGACCTGGACCGCATGGGCAGCGGTGTGGAGTTGCTGGCGACCTCGGTGGAGGCCATTCACCCGCCAGCGGGTGCGGCCAATGCCTACCATGCCGTGCAGGCTGCACAGATCACTGCTCAGGCGCTAATCGCCCGCGACCGCGGGCAGGCTGCGCAGAGGGTCAACCAGGCTCGCCTTACAGCCACGTCATTGACCGACAAGGCCACTGCCGACGCCCATGAGACAGAGACCAAGGCCAGCACCGCCGCACTGCGATTTGATGCCGAGCGCACGGCCTGGCAGCACGCTGGCCAGGCCTTCATCCTTGAACAGTACCTGGGGCGCTTGTCCCAAGGGATGGATGGGGCGAGCAGCCTGATTATCGATCACCGTCTGGCGGCAAGTCAGGCCCCGACCTTGGACCTGCGCAGCTATGCAGTGCCCGTCGATCCTACGCAGCCAATATCCGCATCCGGACGCACCCAGGAGCGTAACAATTGAGTTCCCATACCGCACATGGTCATGGCCACAGCCATGGTCACGACCACGACCATAATCATGATGACCACCACGAGCATGCCCGACCGGCCTGGCTTCGCATTGGCGTGGCACTCCTTCTTGTCTTGGTGATGGTCGCGACGGCGTGTTTTGTCCAGGTTCGAGTGGGCGAGGCTACGGTCATCACGCGCTTTGGTAACCCGTCGCGCGTACTGATCGAGCCAGGGCTGGACTGGCGTTGGCCGATACCGTTCGAGGCGGCGGTGCCGGTCGACCTGCGCCTGCGCACAACCTCAAGCGGGCTGCAGGATGTGGGTACGCGGGATGGCCTGCGTATCATCGTGCAGGCCTATATCGCGTGGCAGGTGGCACCGGATCCGCAGAGTATCCAGCTGTTCATGCGGGCGGTGCAGAACCAGCCCGACGAAGCTGCTCGGCAGATCCGAACCCTGGTGGGTTCGGCGCTGGAAACCACCGCCAGCGGTTTCGAACTGGCGGACCTGGTCAATGTCGACGCCAGCCGGGTGCGTATCGATGCATTCGAGCAGCGCTTGCATGATCAGATCGAGCAGCAACTGATCAACACCTATGGGGTGCGGGTGGTACAAGTGGGAATCGAGCGTCTGACCTTGCCCAAGGTCACCCTCGACGCCACCGTTGACCGCATGCGTGCCGAACGCGAGACCATTGCCACCGAACGCACTGCCGAAGGCAAGCGCAAGGCTGCCCAGATCCAGTCGGCCGCTGAGCGCGATGCCCGAATTCTGGAAGCGGACGCGAACGTGAAGGCCGCTCAGATCCAGGCCCAGTCACAAGTGCAGGCGGCGGATATCTACGGCAAGGCTTACGCCGGAGCGCCGGAGCTGTACACCTTGCTGCGTTCACTCGATACCCTGGGCTCGGTCATCAACCCCAGCACGCGATTGGTGTTGAGAACCGACGCAGCGCCATTCCGTGTCCTGGTGGATGGGCCTACGTTGCCCTCTGGAGCCGACCATGGCCATCGATGAGCAACTGTCGTCCCGGTTGCCCGATGGCCCGTGGCTGCAATCAGGGCGTATTGGCTTCCTGGTACTTTACGTGGTGACACTACTGGCGGCAGTGGGCTGGCTGTTCGGAAATGTTCGCCAGGTGGGGCCCGAAAGCCGTGCGGTAGTGCTTCGCCTCGGAGCCGAAGACCGCATCCAGAATGCTGGCCTGCTGCTGGCCTGGCCGCAACCATTCGAGCAAGTGCTGATGCTGCCCTCCGCAGGGCGGGTTACCGAGCGCCGGGTCGAAGTGCTGCTGCGCTCAGAGCTTGCGCAGAAGTCTGACAAGGACGGCTCGCTGGCGAGCGATGCTACGGCAGGTTCCGGCTATCTGCTGACGGGGGACGCCGGTGTCGTGCAACTGGACGTGAGGGTGTTCTACACCGTGAGTGATCCATACGCTTTTGCGCGGCAGGGGCAACACGTTGAATCGGCCTTGGACCGCCTGGTGGAGCGTAACGCGGTGCAGATCTGTGCCTCGCGTGACATGGATGCCATCCTGGTCGCGCGCCCTGAGTTGGTCGGAGGGGACGCTCTGCTGGCTGAGCACCGCGAACAACTTCGCGGCGATCTTCAACGGGGTATCAACGGCAGCCTTGGGCGTCTGCGCTCGGCTGGGGCCAATCTAGGAATCGAGGTGGTGCGAGTAGACATTCAGTCTTCCTTGCCCTGGTCGGCGGTCAGTGCGTTCAACGCGGTGCTCACCGCCAGCCAGCAGGCCGAGCAGGCTGTGGCAAAAGCCCGTAATGATGCCGCGCGCCAACTTCAGCAGGCCACCCAGGCGGCGGACCACACGGTGCAAGTGGCACAGGCTGAAGCAAGCGAGCGGCTGTCCCGGGCTCAAGCCGAGACCGCCACGATCATTGGTTTGACGCAGCAGCAGGATCCGCAACTCTTGCTGCGCCTTTACCGTGAGCGGGTACCGGCAATTCTTGCGCGCGCAGGCTCGGTCACCACCGTCAACAAAGATGACACCGGGCATATGATCCTGCAGGGACCGAAGCCATGAGCACAGTATGTCTCCAGCGCCATGTCTACCTGCCTGCTTCGACCCACCCTCATACCTGGAGCTGCTCGCGATGAGTACTCATCACTGCCATGGTCACGGGCACCATCACCATGCCCATACGCACCTCACGTCGGGTTTGCTGTCGCAGGCTGAACGGCGCACTGCTGCACGTCAACTGATCATGGCGATGCTAGCGCTGGGGCTTCTAGGTCTGGGGCTGGTCTGGCGTTGGCTGGCGCCGACCCAAGAGGGGGTCAGTCAGCTGCTGCTGGGGGGAGCCTCGCTATTGGTGGCCATCCCAGTTCTGCGCTCGGCCTGGTACAGCTTGCTACAGCCTAGCCTGCACGGCATTACCGACCAGCTCATCGGCCTGGCCATGTTGGGCGCCTGGGCGACCGGTGACTTGGCCACTGCGGCACTGTTGCCGATCATCATGATCTTTGGCCATATCCTCGAAGAGCGGAGCGTGCTGGGTTCGCAAGAAGCCATCGCGGCGCTTGGGCAACTGACCCGTAGCCATGCACGTTTGATCGACACCGATGGCCAGGTGCGCGAGGTCGATAACGCTAGCCTCAAGCCAGGCGATCAAGTCGAGGTCCGTGCCGGCGATCGCGTGCCGGCCGACGGTCGCGTCCTGGAAGGGCAAGCTAGCCTTGATACTGCACCTATCACAGGCGAGTCCGTACCGCAGGAAGTGACCAGCGGTATGGATATCCATGGTGGCTCGATCAATCTTGATGGCTTGCTGCGGGTGGAGATCACGCGTGTCGGCGATGACTCTACCTTGGGCAAGGTCATCGCCTTGATGCAGCGCGCCGAGCAGGCGAAGCCTCCCATCACGCGGCTGCTTGAGCGGCATGCGGGGCGTTATTTGATACTGGTGCTGCTGATTGCTGCTGCAACCTGGTTCATTACCAGCGATGCCCAGGCCATGCTGGCTGTATTGGTGGCTGCCTGCCCGTGTGCACTGGTTCTGTCGGCCCCGGCGACTGCGGTGGCAGGTATTGCCGTGGCCGCGCGGCACGGGATCTTGATTCGAGGGTCTGCCTTTCTTGAGGAACTGGCTGATCTGTCTTCTCTGGTGATCGACAAGACTGGCACGCTGACCTACGGCGACCTGCGTCTGCGCAGTGTGGTCGGCACATCGGGCACGTTGCCGCAAGCCGATATCGTCAACCTGGCCGCCAGTCTCGGTGCGGCCAGCAGCCATCCGGTCAGCCGGGCCCTGGCGGCGCTGGTGCCGTATGACCAACATCTGCCGCTGGTGGACATTCACGAACGCCAAGGCTTTGGCGTAGTGGCGCGCACGCCCGAGGGCGAAGCCGCGTTGGGGCGTCCGGAGCTGTTCAGGCAGTTGGGCATGGAGGTGCCGACAGTCCCTGAACATGATGGCCCGATTGCCGGTCTGGCGCTGAATGGACAGTTTCTGGCCTGGCTGTTGCTGGCTGATAACGTGCGCGCCGAGTCTGCCGAGGCCATGCAGCAATTGCGTGAACTGGGCCTGGAGCGTCAGTTGCTGCTGACGGGGGACCGCAGCCGTGTGGCCGAATCCATCGCTGCGCAGGTTGGCATTGCCCGCGTGGTGGCCGAAGCGCTGCCAGAAGACAAAATGCGTCAGGTCAATCAGGAGCTCCAGGTTGGCTTCCGTCCCTTGGTGGTAGGCGATGGCATCAATGATTCGCTGGCGCTCAAGGCCGGGGTGGTGGGGGTGGCGATGGGGACGGGTGGTGCTGACATTGCACTGGCTGCGGCGGACATCGTCTTGATCAACGGTGACCTGCGGCGCCTGGGCACCTGCATTCGCCTTAGCCGCCAGTGCCGCCGCACCCTTCAGGTGAATGTATTGATCGGCCTGGGCTGGACCTTGGCTATTGTCGTGGCAGCCGCTTTTGGGCTATTGGGTGCAGCGGGGGCAATGGTCGCAGCGCTTTTGCACAACCTCAGTACATTGCTGGTGCTGACCAATGCCGGGCGCCTATTGCGTTATGACGAGAGAATTGTGGAGAGCAACAGTCTGTTGGTGGTGCAACAAGAGAAATAGACCATGGGGAGGAAAGCTGTCGCTCGCATGGCTGCGGTCGACCCATAGCTGCCCTCCGTGAAGCGCGCAGCGGCCTGGAGCAGGAAACCAATTGGTCGTAGGTTCGAATCCTGCACGACCCACCATCTTCATGAAAAAGCCCGCCTTTCAAGGCGGGCTTCTTCGTTTTCGCTGTCTTCCAAGGTCGGCTGCAAGGTCCGTTCTTGCCCCTCTCAAGCCATCTGCGCTTCGCGATGGTGGTTCGATCGAAGTCTCCTATACTCACATCCAATCGCTCTGACCCCCTGCGCCGAGGGCCTGCTGGATGAATGTGATCGACTATTTTGATCGCGCAAGAATCATCAATATCCCGTCCCGAAATGATCGCCGTGTGGAAACCGTGCAAGAGTTCGCTCGTCACGGCTTCAGCATCGATTTTGAAAAGACAGGCTTTTTCGACGCGGTTACACCCAAGGAAGAGGATGGGTTCCCGAGCGTGGGGGCCAGGGGATGTTTCCTGAGTCATCTGGGGGTGCTGAACGACGCCATTCGCCTGAAGGTGAGAAACATCCTGATCCTGGAGGACGACATCCAGTTCTCCCGGCGTATCGGTGAGTACGGCAAGCAGGCTATCGAGTCCCTGCAGGGCATGGAATGGGACATTGCCTACTTCGGGCATCCGTTCGAAGGGGATGCGGACGTGCCGGGTTGGCAAGTGGTCGATCGTCCCATACAGCTGTCCCATTTCTATGCGGTGAACGGCAAGTGCATCGAGCGGCTGAGGGATTTCCTGCTCCAGATCATGGAGCGCCCGCCGGGACATCCCGATGGTGGGCCGATGCACTATGACGCGGCGCTCAATACCTTGATCCACACTAACAAGGATGTCCGGGCGTTCTATTTCACCTGGAACCTTGGTTACCAAAGGCCCTCTCGCACGGACCTGCACGCATTGTCCTTCCTCGACAGGAGCCTGTTTCTGCGTCCGGTGATGAACAATCTCAGGAAGCTCAAGGCAACATTGCTCAGGCGGACGCGTTAGAAGCGCTCGGGCGCCGCGAGTGCTCGCTGCGCTTGGTCACTTGTTCAGTCGCCGGGCATCGAACGCATCGATGGCCTGGTAGGCGGTATAAGTCGCCTGGGCGGCCATCAGGCCGGCCATTCCGAAGGTGCGGGTAAGGCCGAACTGCCCGAAACCGGCCGGCACGGGCAGTCTGCTGGCGATGGCGTCGGCAAGCACTTCGCCGGCGACCGTGGTGGGCGCCATGCCGTGCCCCCCGAAACCGACGGCATGCCAGATGCCATTGTCATCCTGGCCGATCTGGGCCATTTGATGGCGTCCGTAGCTCATCAGGCCGCCCCAGGAGTATTCGATCTCGACATCCTCGAGCTGAGGGTAGACCGTGGCCAGGTCCGCCTTGAGCAGCTTGGCGATTGCCTCGGGCCCGCGATCGAGAATGGAAATACGCCCGCCCCACAGGATGCGGCTGTCCTTCAGCGGGCGGTAGTAGTCGAAGGCGAAGCGGGTGTCGTAGATGGCCGATTCGCACGCAATGGCCTCCTTCAGGCGTGTGCCCAGGGGTTTGGTGGCGACGACATAGGTGGCAATCGGCAGCACGGCGCGTTCGACGGGACGATAGACGCCTCGCGCGTAACCGCCGCCAGAGAACACCACTTCCTCGGCATGGACTTCACCGCCTTCGGTGCGCACCACGTATTTGCCAGCGTGTTTTTCAATGCCGAGCACGGGGGAGTGTTCGAAGAGACGTGCGCCGAGGTCGGTGATGGTGCGTGCCACGCCGCATACGTATTTCAAGGGGTGGAAATGGAACGCGTTGCGCTCCAGGAGCCCGCCGTAGTAACGGTCGCTGTTGAGCATTTCCTTGAGCGTGCCCTTGGATATGCATTCCCACTCCACGCCATAGGCCTGTTTCATCAACTGACGCGGTTTTTCCAGGCGGGCAGGGTCGTTGAACCAGTTGGCAAGGATCACGCCTTTATCGACCAGATCGCAGTCGATGGCGTACTGGCGGGCGCGGTTGCGGATCAGGTCGACGGCGTTGAGCGTCAACTGGTAGAGGCGGCGTGCTTCTTCTGCCCCCAGGGTGGACAGCAAGTCTGCGTTGCCCAGGCTGTAGCCGCCGAACACAAAGCCACCGTTGCGGCCCGAGGCGCCGTGCCCGACTTGCTGCGACTCCAGCACCACCACGTCAGTGACACCGCGCTCGGCAAGCCCCAGGGCGGTCGAGAGACCGGCAAGGCCGCCGCCCAGGATGCACACCCGCGTATCGGTGCGGCCTGAGTGGACGGGGTACGACGCCCGCTCGACGGTGGCCTCGTAGAAGGATTTGCTGAAGTCGGTGCTCATCGGTGGTTCCACGCAGTAATTGGCATTCGCTCAAGGCAAGGGAGCGCCGGGCATGTGCCCGGCGCCGGAGCAGGTCAGGCCGGGGCCTGTTGACTGGCCCCCAGGGTGTTCAGGTTGGTTTCGGTTTTTCTTTCGTTCTGCATGCGTCTGGTCTCGATCACGCTGAAGTCCATGTCGCGGTAGCGGACGATGCGTGATCGGGTGATCAGCTTGTGGCCGAACCACATCACCACGAACAGCACTAATCCGATGTAGGTGGCTGTCGCGCCCATCCAGTCGATGCGATCACCGATGAAGGCCTGGTAGTTCTGGCCCAGCATCACGACCATGCACAGGCCGAAGGCAAAGAAGGGGCCGAACGGGAAGAACTTCGAAACGTAGGGCAGCCTGTCGAGGCTGTGGCCCTGCAGCTTGTAACCGCGGCGGAAGCGATAATGGCTGACGGCAATGCCGAGCCAGGCGATGAATCCGAGCATTCCGGACGTGTTCAGCAGCCACAGGTACAGCTTGCCGGGGCTGAACAGGAAGCTCAGCAGGCACAGGCCGGCGACCACGGTGGTGGCGAGCAGCGCCCAGACCGGTGTGCCGGAGCGGGTGAGTTTGGCGAACAGCTGCGGCGCCTTGCGCTCGACAGCGAGGCTGTACAGCATGCGCGAGGATGCATACATCCCTGAGTTGCCGGCTGAAAGCACCGACGTCAGGATGACGGCGTTCATGATGGCTGCTGCGGCCAGCATGTCGGCCTTCTCGAAAATCAGGGTGAAGGGGCTGATGGTGATGTCGGACAGCCCGTCCTTGAGCAGGCGTGGATCGGTGTAGGGGATCAGCAGGCCGATCACCACGATGGTGCAGACATAGAACAGCAGGATGCGCCAGAAGATCTGGCGGACCGCTTTGGGAATGTTGCGCCCAGGGTTTTCGGTTTCTCCGGCCGCGATGCCGACGAACTCGGTCCCCTGGAACGAGAAACCGACGATCATGGCCACGCCGATGAGCGCCGGAAGGCCGCCGGCAATCGGCGCGTCGCCGATCTGCCAAAGCTGCGTGCCGCCATCCTGGCCGCCATCGATGATGCCCAGCAGCATCAGTACGCCTATGATGATGAAGCCGATGATGGTGACGACCTTGATCAGCGCGAACCAGAATTCCGTCTCGCCGAAGAAGCGCACGGAGGCGACGTTCAAGGCAAAGAGCAAGCCCAGGAACACGGCGCTCCAGATCACCCCAGGGGTGCCGGGGAACCAGTAGGCCATGATGATCTGCACGGCCACCAGGTCCACGGCAATGGTCACGGCCCAGGAGTACCAGTAGTTCCAGCCCAGGGCAAAGCCGAAGCTTTCGTCCACGTAGCGCGCGGCGTAAGTCGAGAACGAACCGCTTACCGGCATGCACGCGGCCAGCTCGCCCAGGCTGGTCATCAGGAAGTAGACCATCAGACCGATGATCGCGAAGGAAAGCAGTGCGCCGCCGGGGCCGGACTGGGCGATGGTGGCGCCAGAGGAAACGAAGAGCCCGGTGCCGATGGAGCCGCCGATGGCGATCATGTTCAGGTGGCGGCTGTTCAGGGTTCTCTTCAGGTGGCCTGAGGCGTTGCTGGCGGTAGCCGAACTCGCTTTTTGATTGGAATGGGTCATGGGCAACCTATTTGACCTGCGTTCAATTGGATTTGTTGTTCTTGTTTTGTCCTGGCAGCGCCAATGGTTCAGTGGCTGACCAGGCGGCAAGGCCCAATGCGCGTTGAGTCGATCGTCAACTGGGGCGTCTGCGATGCCGGTATTACCGATTTGCATTGATCGGGGTCAGTATCGGTCTGCAACGGCCGTTCGAACAAACGACCTTTAGGCAAAATATCATTCTGTTAAGGAATGAACTTCCGGTTTTGGCGGGAGCGTCAATGTGGCGAGAGTTCGCCAGTGGAAATGACTGTATGGAAAGAAAGCGCTCTAGTGCAGCGATTTGTGTCCGTCAAAAAGTATGGTTTTATCGTCGTTCTGTATGGCTTGTCGGTCGCGCCATTGAAATTGACGGAAAAAAACTCATAAACAAGTGTGTTTTTCGGCGTTTTTGAACAACCCTGGAAACAGAAGGTTATTCCGTGCGCAGCGTCACGGGCTCACTGGCGGGCATGTATTTTGTGACAGCACTTGCAGGGCCTCTTGCTGGCGCCTGGAGAGCCTTGCGACCGTAGAAGCACAGTGCGGTGAACCAAGTGGTCAACCATACGAAGATGCCTGCCCAGAAGGTGTGCGACATGTAGTGCCATCCCTGGAACACCCGGGTGGTGCCATACACCAGGCCCAGCAACAGGATGCCCAGCAGCAGCTTGCGTGCATGTGGCCAGCGGTGGTGCAAGGCCACGAAGTACAAGGCCAGCAAGGTGAATCCACTGGAGGCGTGTCCCCCAGGCCAGCAGCGCCCGGGGCCAGCCTTGTCCAGCCAGGTGAAGTTCTCGAACCATTCCAGACGCGGTTGCGTGCCGCCGTAAAGGGTGGTCTCCACCGGGCAATACACGCCGGTATGGCTTTTGAGGTAGTGGATGACCAGCGTGCATAGCGCAAACGCCACCACCACGAACAGCAGGTCACGACGGTATCGGGTCGTCAGCCGCAACAGCGGCGCGATGTGCAGTTTCTCCAGCAACCGACGGGCGTTGGGGCGACCGGCAAAGCGGGGCCAGACGAAGGACAGCAGTGTACCGACGACAGCCAGTTCACCCGTCCAGTCGGGCAGGACTCTTGGCCATTTGTGGGTGATTTTTTCGAACCAGGCGTCATGCAGCAGTGGGAACTGGCCTGTGACCGGATCGAGCAGCAGGTTGCTGATCCAGCGGTCCAGGTTGGTGAGGTCGAACAGCGCGAAGACAATCATGGCCAGTGCCAGTGGTGCACCCAGGTTGTTCAGGTAGAACGAGGTACGAGAAGGGGAGCGCATGCTCGATATCCTTTGCCCGATCATTTGCTTTCATCTGTCCCGGAATGGGCGCAATGGCTTTGGTCCAATTGGTTGCTGCCGGAGTGCGTCCTGGGCCTGCCGACTACGGCCGGTCTCGCTATCCTGATCTGCAACGCCCGCCGCACTTTAGGTGCACGGGTGTGGGAAGGGAGTGAAATCGATGTGAAAAGTGCCTTGATGCAAGCTGACGCCGTGCGAGGCGATGGGCATGTGGCACGGTTCGATCGCCAGTGCGCCTGGGGCTGCGGGCGATCTATCTGCGCCTGCGACCGCTATGCCCGGCTTCGATGGTCGAGCGAATACTTCATTGGTGTGGGGCCACCAACCAGTCGTTCGCTTTGCGGATATCGCTGTCGGCCAATTGCCCGCTCCAGCGATGCAGCATCAGCAGGCTGGTGATGAAGCGGTACTGCGCACGGTTCAGGTCGCGTTTGGCACGAAACTCTTCGCGTACGCTGTAGAGCACGTCGATACTGGTGCCGTAGCCGGTGTCGAAGGTTTTCTGCGATGACCGGGTGGCGGTTTGGGCCGAGGCGAGGGCGATACGCGAGGCTTTGATCCGACTCAGCTCGGCGCTCATCGTCAAGTAGGCTGAGCGGGTTTCGCGTCGGACTTCTCGACGCAGTGCCTCCAGGTCTTGCTGGGCAGCATCCCGCTCGGCTGCGGAGCTGGCGACGCGGGCGCTGGTGGAACCGCCGCTGTACAAGGGCATCTGCAGGTCCAGGGACGCCACGTAGTTGTCCGAGCGTGGCGTCAGGGTGCCTTCGTAGCCGATGTCGCTGCGCAACGCGCTCACGTTCAGGCCCAGGCGTGGCAGATGTCCACCCTCTGCCTCGGCGAGCGCGGCTTCGGCAGCCCCCAGTCCTCGCTCGCGGGCAAGGATGCCGGGGTTGCTGCGCAGCGCTGTCTCGACCCAGTAGTCCTGATCCTGCGCCGGCAGGTTGAAGCTGGGAGTATCGGCGATGTGCTTGAGTGGCTCCTGGACATCCCGACCGACCTGTTCTGAAATCGCCTCGCGGGCGATAGCGATCTGGTTCCTTGCATTGATTTCATCGGCCGCCAGGGTGTCGACCCTGGCTTGCATGTTGTCGCGATCCGGCGTACGCGCCCAGCCTTTGGCCAGCAGTGCTTCGAGTTGCGCGAGGTTCTTGCGGGTGGCTTGCAGTTCGCTGCTTACCAGGAACAGTTCGTCCTCGGCCGCAAGGACGGCAAAGTAGCGTTCGGCAAGGTCGATGCTGGCCTGCACCTGGGTGTCGTCGGCCTCGAATTCGCGCTGGTGAGCCAGTTGCACGAACTTCTGGTAGCTGCGCCAGACCTGTGGATCGTAGATCACCTGGCTCAGGTTCATGGCAACCCGTTTTCCATTGTATTCGGTGCGCCCCAGGTCGTCGTCGCGTCGACTACGGTTGGTACTGGCTGATGCACTCAGTTGTGGAAGCAATTGGCCGTAGGCTTCTCGCTGGCGGCCTTCGCCGCTGCGCTGCATGGCCTGGGCCCGCAACAACCGAGGGTCGGCGGCAAGCGCTTCTTGCTGGAGCTGCCACAGGTCGGTGTAGTCCGGTGCCGCAGCTGTGGCCAGGGCGCTGCAGGCCAGCCCCAGGCCGAGGACGATCAGGTACTTCATGTCAGTCCTCGATCAACGAGCGGGCAAACGTGTTGCTGGCCGGTTGCATCAGGTACTGCAGCAGGGTGCGGGCCCCCGTGTTGACCAGCACCTCGGCCGGCATGCCAGGCAGCAATACCAGATTGCCGAGGGCTTTGCGTCCGGCATCGGTCACGGCCACCCGACCCAGATAGTAGGCATTGCCGGTGTCCTTGTTGACCAGGCGATCGGCTGAAACCTGCTGCAATTGCCCCTCAATCACTGGCGTGGTGCTGCTCTTGAAGGCACTGAAGCGAATGTTCACTGGGGCACCGATGACGATCCGGTCGATGTCGACCGGCGAAATCTGTGCTTCGACGATCAGTTCCTCGTTGGCGGGCACGATGTCCATCAGGGGTGTGCCGGGGCTGATCACTCCGCCCAGAGTATGGACGGTAAGGCCCATGACCATGCCGGATTCGGGCGCCAGTACTTCAGTGCGCCGGTCGCGGTCCTGTACGGCCGACAGACGCTCGCGCAGGTCGTAGATGCGCGTGCGGGTCTCGCCCAACTGCCCGGCCACTTCGGTCGCGAAGGTCTTGTTGAGCTGGAGAATCTTCAGCTGTGCCTCGGCCATCTGTTGTTGTGCACGGGCGCTGTCGGCCTTGTGCTCAGCCACTTCCGCGACGGTGCGGGTCAGATTGCGTTCCTGGTCGGTCAGGCGCTGCTTGTCGACGTAGCCATCCTTGAGCAAGTCGCGCAGGTCGGTGACTTCACTGTCGTAGGACCGTGCCAGGCGTTCCTTCTGAACGATGACCGCGCGGTAGCCCGTGATCTGCTCCTGGATCTGGCCGATGGTCCGTTGCTGCATGCCGATCTCCCCTTGCAGGGCGGCGTGGCGGGTCAGGAAGATGCGCGCCTCGCTGTCGCGTGCCTCACGCACGCGCGGATCCTCAGGGTCGAGCCCTGGGACCGGCGCAGGATGTTCGAGGCCATCGCGTTCGGCCTCCAGGCGCGCTTGTTGCTCCTGTGCGGCGATCAGTTGGCTACGGATCATTTCCGCTTCGGCGCGTGCCTGGGTGTTGTCCAGAATCAGCAGGATGTCACCGGCTCTGACCTGATCGCCATCGCGTACCCGCAGTTCGCGTACGATGCCGCCTTCGAGGTGTTGCACGGTCTTTCGATAGCTCTTGACCGTGACGACACCGGGGGCCAGTGCAGCGCTGTCCAGTGGCGCAAGGGCAGCCCAGCCACCGAACAGGCCGAAGGTCAGCAGTATGATGATCAAGCCTGTGCGTCGGATCGGCCGGTCGTCGATGGGAAGTGACACAAGAAGGTCCGGGGGCAGTGTCTTGCTTTGCATGTTCGGCTTCATTCCGTGATCAACCCTGCGCCTGGGCGGATGGTGTCGGGTTGGTGCTGGCGCCTTGCAGGTGGGCCAGGACCTTGTCGCGCGGACCATACAGGCCGAGTTCGCCCTGGTTCAGTACCAGTAGACGGTCGACGCAGGCCAGCACGCCGGAGCGATGGGTGATGACGAACACCGTGGCACCACTCTGCTTGAGCTTGCCCAGTGCTTCGGCCAGCAGCCGTTCGCCTGTTTCGTCGAGGTTGGAGTTGGGTTCGTCCAGCACCACCAGGCGCGGCTCGCGGTACAGGGCCCGGGCCAGGCCGATGCGCTGGCGCTGGCCGCCGGACAGGCCGCCGCCATTGGCGCCGATCACCGTGTCGTAGCCGTCCGGCAGTTGCAGGATCAATTCGTGCACGCCTGCCATGCGCGCCGCCGCGACGACCGCCATGGCATCCACTTCGCCAAAGCGCGAGATATTCTCGCCGATGGTGCCTTCGAACAGTTCGATGTCCTGAGGCAGATAGCCCAGATAGGGGCCCAGCTCGTCACGTCGCCATTGGGTGATGTCGGCGCCGTCCAGGCGCACGGTTCCGCTCAGGCCTGGCCAGATGCCCAGCAATGCGCGGGCCAGGGTGGATTTACCGGCTCCGCTGGGGCCGATGATGCCGACGGTCTCGCCTGCGGCTACCTTGAAGCTGAGGTTGCGCAGCAGCGGCGTGCGGCTGCCGGGCGCTGCGACCGCCAGACCCTCCACGCTGATTGTGCCCTGTGGCGCTGGCAGCGACATGCGCTCGGGTTCGGCGGCTACCTGCCGTAACAGCTCGTGCAGACGAGCGTATTGGCCGCGGGCACCGACGAAGCCTTTCCATACACCGATCAACTGGTCGATCGGTGCCAATGCCCGGCCCAGGAGTATGGAGCCGGCGATCATCAGCCCGGAGGAGATCTCATGCTGGATGCTCAGGTACGCACCCAGCCCGAGCACCAGCGACTGGACGACCTGGCGCAAGGTGCGTGACACGGCGGCGATACTGCCTGCGCGGTCGCTGGCCTGGCTTTGCAGGGTGAGTACCTTGTGTACCCGCGAGCTCCAGCGCTGACGCAGGTCACCCAGCATGCCCATCGAGGCGGCCACTTCAGCATTGCGCAGGCTCTTGTTGGTGAAGGCGGTGGCCATCATGTGTTCACGGTTGGCGGCGTACAGCGGCGCTTGGGTGAGTTTTTCGTTGAGCCAGGCCAGCAGGGCCAGGAGCAGGGCACTGACCACGCCCATCCAGCCATACCAGGGATGGAACATGAACATGACGGCCAGGTAGATAGGTATCCAGGGCGTATCGAAGAAGGCGAACAGGCCGTTACCGGTGAGGAACTGGCGCAAGCCGCTGAGATCGTTCAGTGGCTGGGCCGACGCATGCATCCCGCCGCTGTCGAGTGCCTGGCGAAAGCTGGCGTCGAACAGACGGGCGCCGAGCAGGCTTTCCAGGCGCGTGCTGACCCGTACCATGATGCGGGAGCGCACCCACTCCAGGCTGCCGAGAGTGGCCATCAGCAACAGCATGATCAGGGTCAGCATGAGCAGCGTCGACTGGCTGGCACTGCCCACGGCGCGATCATAGACCTGCAGCATGTAGAACGAGGGCACCAGCATCAGCAGGTTGACGAAGAAACTGAAGAAGCCGACCGAGAGAAAGCTGTCCTTGCACGCGGCGAGTGCTTGTTCCAGTTCGGTCCGTGGAGAGGTTGCCATTGGTTTTCTGCCTGAAACCCCTGACAGGGTTTCACAATATGGGGTCGGTCGAACATGCAATACCCAGGCGTGCCGGAGGCCGCATGACCGCCCGGCAGGCCTGGGTATTGTCGATGTCGCTCCGGTGAACCGGGGCGGTGCAGCTTATTACAGGATCAGATCGGTATCGGCAAGGTTGTTGATACCCACCAGCTTGATGGAGAAGTCTGCCTTGTTGTCGGCGTTGCTGGTGCCATACAGGATCACGTTGCCCTTGCCATCGTCTTCGTAGCGCAGCTGCTTGGCTGCACCGGTGAAGTCATTGGCCTTGCCGATGAAGGTGTAACCCTTGAGCGCCGACAGGTCCAGCTTGTCCATGGTCTGATCGAAGTTGTGGATCACGTCTTGGGTGGCATCCAGGCCCATCTCGCTCAAGGCTTTGAACGTGAAGGTGTCCTTGCCGCTGCCGCCATGCAGGATGTCGGCCCCCGCACCACCGATCAGCACATTGGTGCCTCCGTCCCCGGCATACAGGACATCGTTGCCCAGACCGCCATTGAGCACGTTGTTGCCGTTGCTGCCACGGATCTCGTTGTTGGCCGCGTTACCGGTCAGGTTGATGTTGAAGTTGCCGAGCTGGCTGGCATCGAGGTTTTCCAGGTTTGCACCGAGCGTGATCGAGGCGCTGCCCTGGAAGCCGGTGAAACCCTCGTCATCAATGCGCAACTGGAGAGTATCGGTACCTTGGCTGGCTTTCTCCACGATGACGTCTTCCAGGGCCACGGTGGCCTTGGTGCCTGTGCCTTTGACCACAAGGTCGACCTTGTAGGTATCGTTGCCTTCGCCGCCGACCAGCGTGTCGATGCCTTTACCACCGTCGAGGGTGTTGTCGCCCTTGTTGCCGGTGATGGTGTTCTTCAGTGCGTTACCTGTGCCGTTGGTCGCGCCTTCGAGCAGCACCAGGTTTTCCACGTTGTCCTTCAGTTCGTAGTCGATATACGACTTGACGGTGTCGGTGCCACTGTCCTTGAGTTCGATCACCTGGTCATCTTCATTGTCGACGATGTAGGTATCGTTGCCCTTGCCGCCGACCAGGGTGTCGGCACCAGTGCCGCCGTCCAGTACGTTGGCCGCAGCGTTGCCTTCGAGGCGGTTGGCCAGCTCGTTGCCGTTCAGGTTGATGGCGGCGGTGGAGTCGACGATGGCGTTCTCGATGCTGTCGGCCAGGGTGTAGCTGTTCTTGGCATAGGAGACCACGCGGACCGTATCGATGCCGCCGAAGTTGCCGTTCGACTCGACCACTTCGTCCTTGTCGCTGTAGACGTAGTAGGTGTCGTCGCCTTCGCCACCGATCAGCAGATCGCCGCCGCCCTTGCCGTTGAGGGTGTCGTTGCCTGCACCGGCCTGGATTTCGTTGCGCGAGGCGTTACCGGTCAGTACGTTGTCGCTGGCGTTGCCCAGGATATTGAAAAGACCGGTGCCGGTGATCGCGACGTGCTCGACATTGAGCAACCGGTCGGCGTTGAGGTCGATCTCCAGGGCGTTGGTCTTCGACAGGTTGCGGTAGGTGATCTGCAGGCTGTCGTCATCGCCTTCGTCGGCATGCTCCACCAGCCGCTCCAGTTCGCGGGCGTCGTCGACCACATAGGTGTCATTGCCCTTGCCGCCGCGCAGGGTGTCCACACCGGCCTTGCCGTCGAGCACGTTGTCGCCGTCGTTGCCCTGGATTTCATTGTCGGCCGCGTTACCGGTCAGCTTGATATTGAGCATGCCCAGAGCGCTGGCGTCGAGGTTCTCCAGGTGGGCACCCAGGGTGAGGCTGGCGTTACCGGCGAAGGTGGCCAGGGCTTCTTCACTCATGCGCAGTTGCAGGGTATCGCTGCCTTCGTTGAGCTTTTCGACGAGGGTGTCTTCCAGGGCCAGGGTCGCTTTGGTGCCTGCCCCTTTGACCAGCAGGTCGACGATGTACTGGTCATCGCCGGTACCGCCGATCAGGGTGTCGATACCTGTGCCGCCATAGAGCACGTCGTCGCCGGCCCCGCCGCTCAGGGTATTCTTGCCGCTATTGCCCACCAGTACGTTGTTGCCGACGTTACCGGTGCCGTTGATCGCGGCGTTGCCCGTCAGGGTCAGGTTCTCCAGATTTGCGCCCAGGGTCCAGGTGACCGAGGCAAGCACGGTGTCGCTGCCTTCGTCTGGGCCTGCTTTCTCCAGGACCACGTCCTTGATGTTGTCGACCACATAGGTGTCGTCGCCAGTGCCTCCGGCCAAGGTATCGGCGCCTGCACCGCCGTCGAGCCAATCGTCTCCGGCACCGCCGAGCAGCGTGTCGTTGCCGCTGCCTCCAGTCAGTCTGTCGTTGCCTTCCTCGCCGCTGAGGATGACCGCCTCCTTGCCGCTCCACACCAAGGTATTGTCACCGGTGTCGCCGATCAGGCGGGTGGAGTTGCCGTTGGCATCGAAGCGCTGGCTGTAGAGGTCACTGGCGAGGCCGCCGGGTGCGTTCCATCCCGAGGACGACTCCCAGGTAATGATGAAGCCGCCGTCATCGGTGGCGGCGACCACCGGGAACAGGTCGTTGCTGGCATCCGAGGCGATCGTTTGCTGGCCGCCGACTTTCACGCCGTTCTTGTCATAGACCTGGAGGTAGAGGTTGGCCGGGCCGCTGTGCGGCGCTTCGTCGTTGGTGGCCCAGGTGATCACGTAGCCACCGCCCTTGAGCGCGGTGATGGCCGGCTCACCCTGGATCTCGCTGCCAGGAGCGTTGACCTGGGTTTCGCCACCGAGCTTGGTACCGGCGGCGCTGTAGCGTTGCATGAACACCGCGCCGCTGACGGGCGTCTCGTTCTTGTCGAACTTCACGCTGACCCAGGTCACCACGTAGCTGCCATCGCCGAGCACCGCGACCTCGGCGCCATACTGCTCGCCTGCCGTGCTGCTGTTGACCCGTGTGGTGCCACCCAGGGGCTTGCCGTTGGCGTCATAGCGCTGCATGAAGATGTCGACGTCGTCGGAGGCATCGAGCTCGCGCTCCCAGACCACCACGAACGTGCCGTTGGGCAATGCGACCACGCTGGGTTCGGTGGCGTAGATGGCATTGGGTTTGGTCTGGTTGTCGACGCGTTTCGGCTCGCCCAGGGGCTGATGGGACACGGGGTCGAACAGTTGCATGAACAGCTCGCCACTTTCATCGAAGTGGGCTGTCTCGTCGTTCCAGGATGACAGCTCTTCGGCCCAGGTGACGACCCAGGTGCCGTTGGCCAGTACCGTGATCGAGGCATCATCCATGTGCACCTGAGCGTTTTGGCTCTGCAGGTTGATGGTGAGCGGGGTGTCTTTGGGTTGGGTCACACTGTCATAGGCCTGAACCACCAGGCTGTTGTCGGGTGTGATCCAGCCGACCAGGAAGCCGCCGTCCTTGGTGGCGGCAATGACCGGGTTGGAGCCGATGGCGCCAGGCAGCAAGGCGTCATCGTTGAGCAGGTCGTGGTTCTGGTCGTACTGTTGCAGGTAAATTTGCCCGGCCTGTTCCCAGGCAATCACATAGCCGTTCTCGAGGGCCATCGAAGCCGGTTCCACGGCGACCGCGTTGCCACTCTCGTTGGTGAAGCGACCGGTATCGAGGGTAATGGTGGCATCGTCGAAACGGATGTTTTCGATGTTCACCAGGCTGGTGGTCTGGTTGCCTTTGACCGTGATGTTGCCGGTGCTGTCCTTGCCGAAGGTGAAGTCGGCCAGGCTGCCGTCGAGCTGGGCTGTGTCGTTGCCTTCGCCGCCGTCCAGGGTGATGTCACTGCTCCCGACCCAGTGCAAGGTATCGTCACCGCCGTCGGCGCGGATCACCGTGCTGCTGGTGCCGACCAGATTGCCTTGGCTGTCGATCGCCTGCAGATGCAGATTGCTGTGGGCGTCTTCGTCAGTGGAGGTGGATGTCTCCCAACCGACCAGCATGCTGCCATCGCTGTGCACGGTGATGGACGGAGTGTCCCACAGTATCTGGCCTGCCCCCGCCGTGGTGACCAGGATCGGTGAGCCGTCGACGGGGGTGCCGTCCGCAGCGAAGCGTTGCAGGTAAACATGGGCGCCTTCGGGGGCGTACTCGGCCCAGGCCAGCAGGTAGCCGTCAGGCGTGGCATGGGCGGTGGCACCGTTGATGGAAAAGTCGCTGCCGATCTCCTGAGGAGCGCCCTGTGGCTGGAACTGCATGTCGTATTGCTGGGTATGGATGACGCGGTTCATCCCGGAGCTGCTTTGGTCGACCCAACTGACCAGGAAGCCAGTGTCGGTCTGGATGACGCTGAAGTAGGTGGCGCCGTGCCAGGCGGAAGTGACCTGCTGCAGGTCCACCGGCGTGCTGCCGGGCACAGGTTGCCCACTGGCGTTGATCTGGGTGACCTGCAGCGTGGAGGTGTACTCCACCACTCCTGAACTGTTGTCAGGCTTTTCCAGGGTGTAGATCAGCCAGAGGTTATCGTTGGCGCCGCTGAAAATGGCCATGTCATCGGCTTCGCCCGAGCTGGTGCTGCCCTTGAGCAGCGTCTGTGCCGGCCCAGGCTTGCCATTGGTGTACACCACGGCCTTCAGGTCGGACGTGGTGATGGCTCCCTCGTGGGTTTCTCCCCAGAGAACGATGTACTTGTTCGCGTCCACCACGGTAACCGTGGCGTCCTCCAGTTCGAACTTGGCGCTGGCGACATTGACTGGGCTGCCGATTTTGATGCCGTTTGCGCCGAACAGTTGGGTATAGACAGTCGAGACGCCAGTGGCATCGTTTTCCGAGGTCCAGGCCAGGATGAACTGACCGTTGGGCAGCTCGGTGACCGAGGGGTCGTCTACTTCCAGGCTGGGGATCTTGGTGCTTTGCATGAGCACGCCGTCGGCGTCGTAGCGATTGACGACGATGCCCTTGAAATCGCTGCCTTGCGACGACCAGGCCACCACATGACCCTTGTTGTCGGACAGACTGAGCATGCTCGGGCCGTCGACGCGTCCGACTGTGAGCTGGGTATCGAATTCGCGGGTGATTTCGACCGTATCGTCACCCAGTACCAAGGTCGTGTTGCCGCTGACCTGGTGAGTCGTATTGCCGTCCTTGTCCTTGATGACGACGTTCCCGTTGTCGCTACCGAAGGTGTATTGATCCAGCGTGCTCATAATCCTTTTCCTTGCGTGATCTGCCTTGGCGTTCATGCCTCGGCATCTGGTCTTTGGCGATCACTGCAGCACGTCTGGAAATCGTACGGGTGCGGCAGGTGCTTTCTGGCTTGTGGCATTTTGCCATTGCTTTGCCCGAAGTAAAGATGCTGCACACGAAGTATTGAAGGTGAAGGAGGGCTACCTGTTCCGGCCAGGCCGATTCGTTGGCTGAAATCGACACGTGTTGCGGCGTCTGGCCTGGGAAATGAGCGAAGGAGGTGTGAGAGGCGTCATGAGCCCAAGCCGATGCCTGCAATGCAGGTATCGGCTTGGCGGGAGGGGAGAGCGACCTGACGCAAGTCAGGGTCAGCCTTTGTCTGGCTGCACCTTGGTGTTGACCACGGTCTGCTGCGTTTTGTCGGCGCTGTCGTTGGGCAGCGAGTCGAATTCATGCAGGCCGTTCTTGCTGTATGGGTCGCCGATCCAGCGCGGTGCGACCACAAATTGCGGGTTCACCAGGCTCTTGGCAGGTTCGTAGCGGTCGTAGCTGAGGCCGGCCAGGTCGGACAAGGTGTGGATCAGGTGCGAGCTGCTGTAGGCGCGGTCGGTCATGGCCTGCAGGTCGCGTGGGTGCTCGGCCTGCCAGCTGGGCGATGTCCAGAGCAGGAACGGGATGGTGTACATCGGCCGGGTCGGCGCGCCCTCGTTGCGTCCCAGGCGATCATGATTGCCCGAGCTGTACACGTCCTCGCCATGGTCGGAGAGGTACAGCAGGAAACCGTTGGGAGTGGTCGCCGAATACTGCTTGATCAGGCTCGACACGACGTAGTCGTTGTAGCGCACCGCGTTGTCGTAGAAGTTGTAGGTTTCCACCTGGCCGGGGGTCAGGACACCCGGCACGCCTTGGCTGTCCTTGAAGTGCTCGTAGGCATCCGGATAGCGATAGCGGTAGTCCATGTGCGTGCCGAGCAGGTGGACGATGATGAACTTCTTCTGCGCAGGATCCTGCAGTGCCTTTTCGAAGGGGGCGAGCACCACTTCATCGTACTGGCTGGCGTTCTGGTTGCGTTGGTTGTTCAGGTAGACCGGCACGTCCGTCTGCTGCGAGAACGTCGTCAGCATGGTGTTGCGCTTGGTCATCGTCTGCTGGTTGGTGATCCAGAAGGTCTTGTAGCCTGCCTGTTTCATCAGGTTGATCAGCGATGGATCGGTCAGGAAACGGTCCGGGTTCTGCTGGTCGCCGAAGGTCAGGATCTGCTGCATCACCTCGATCGTGTACGGGCGTGGCGACACCACGTTGCTGAACACGCTCAGGTTCTTGTCGCCTGCGGCCAGGGCGTCGAGGTTCGGTGTGGTGTCCCGGCCATAGCCGTACAGATGCATGTGTTCACGCGTGGTGGACTCGCCCAGGACCAGCACCAGGGTGCGAGGGGCGTCGCCGCTGCTGTCCTTGAGGTTCTGCAGCGGGGGCAGCGAAGCGTTCTGCTCCAGCAGTTTCTGCATGTTGTCCAGTTGCTGGCGGTATTGCTGGTAGCCGACCACCAGTTGCCAGGGCACTGCCGGCTCCATGCGTTGCTGGACCTTTTCCATGGCTTCTGCGAAGGGGCGCTGCTGGGTCACCAGTTGCTTGTAGAACGGGAAGACCAAGTTGGCCGCCAGCAACAGGATGACCAACGGGATGCGGCTGCGCAGCGACAGGGTGACCGGTCGGACACGTTTCCACAGCACCACCGCGACCAGGGTGTACAGCACCAACCCCAGGCACAGCCAGAGGCTGAAGTACTGGCTGAAGTACTCGCCAGCCTCGGCGGTGTTCGACTCGAACATCACAAAGATGACGCTCTGCGAGAACTCCTGGTGGTAGATCCCGAAGTAGCTCAGGCCCACCAGCGAGGCTGCCCAGAGCACCAGGCCGATGACGGCGCTGAGCAGGCGGGTGTGCCGGGGCAGCAGCAGGACCGGAGCAAGCCACAAGGTGCTCAGGAACAGTGCATCGCGGAAACCGGAGAAACCGGTCGTACCGCTGAACATGAGCAGCGCCTGGGTAACGCCGGAGAAGTACCAGAAGAACAGCAGGAGCCAGCCCAGGCCGGCCCAGTCCATGCCTTTGCGAATCGTTGGGGATGTAGTGCTTGCCACGTGCGCCTCGTTGAACCTTGAAGCCTGAAGGCAGGCCAGCATGCGCTGGTCTGCCGGGGAGGCTGCGAGGCTAAATGAGCGCTCGTGAAAATAACGTCAACAGATCAGGCAAAACGATGGAAGGTGCCGTTATTCAGCCCATTCAGGATCACCGGTAAACACCACCGTGAGCCAGCGGTCCGGGCCTTCGCCGCCGACGGCTTCACCGATCTCGTCGCGCAAGGTGTCCCATTCGGCGATCGTCCGGGCGGCCATGGTGGTCGGTACGATGAAGTAGAGTTCGATTTCCCGTGAGCGTCCGACCTTGGCCACATAGGCGCGATACGACTGCAGGCCGTGTCGTGCAACGAAGGCCTGGGCGACATCGTCGACGTGCTGCTTCAGGTCGCTTGGGGTTACCAGGAACATTTCCGAGAGCGCCTGGCGCACCACGGACATCGGCAGCGGAATGATGACCAGGCAGACCAACGCCAGCACCGCAGGGTCGATGTACGGCGAGATCCATGCCCACTGGGTATCCTGCACCAGATAGCCAACGCAGAACGCAACCAGCAGCGCTGCGGTGATGCTGGCCGACATCACCCAGCCCTTGACGTCCATGCGCACGAAGTCAGAGCCGATCTTGCGGTTGGCACGGGCTTCGGCGATGGCGATGGCCAGGCAGGCGCTGACGGTGACCGCGGCGTACACCAGGGCCAGGCCGAACTCCAGGTCCCGCCCGCCTTCGAGCAGGCTGCTGGCGGCGTTGATCAGCGCATAGAGCGCGACGCCGGTGAGCAGGATGCCGTTGAGTGCCAGAACCATCGGCTCGAGGTGCCAGAAGCCCATGGTGAAGCGTTCGCGCAGCTTGCGCGACATGCGCTCGGCGCGGGCATGGGAGGTGATCAGCTTGACCACCACCAGGGACAATCCGCTCATGCTGGCGTCGACCAGCGAGTAGACGCCATCGAACACGATCGAGAACGAACCCGAGGCCAGGCCGAAGCCGATACCGATCAGGGCAATGAATAAAGTGACCGCGATGGACAGGCGCAGTACGCCTTGTTCGCTCGTCAGGTCGAAAAACGGTTTTCCCATCGTGGGGCTCCATCATGGCTGCTGGGCAGCCGTCCTGTGTCGTATGTGTTGTGTCGCCTCGATCGCGGGGTCAGCGCCCCGACTGGTTCCGCGATCGAGCCGGTATGGGTATCGCTAGACCCTGAACTGCTCCATCAGGGCCTGCTGCTGGTTGGCCAGGCGGTTCAAGGCCTGGCTGATGCGGGCAGATTCGTCCGCCTGGCCGGACAGCGATTCGGTCACGTCGCGGATGCCGGCCACGTTGCGGTTGACTTCTTCGGCCACGGCGCTCTGCTGCTCGGCGGCCGAGGCGATCTGCAGGTTCATGTCGCTGATCACCGCCACCGCCTCGCCGATCCGTTGCAGGGCGGGCAGAGCCTGTTCCATGCGCGTGGCGCTGTCCTGGGCCTGGCGCTGGCCTTCATGCATGGCGCCCACCACATCGTGGGTGCCCTGTTGCAAGCCTTCGATCACCTGACGGATCTCCTGCACCGAGACCTGGGTGCGTTGGGCCAGGCTGCGCACTTCATCGGCGACCACGGCGAAGCCGCGTCCTGCCTCGCCGGCGCGTGCGGCCTCGATGGCGGCGTTGAGTGCCAGCAGGTTGGTCTGCTCGGCGATGGCGCGAATCACCTCGAGCACCGAACCGATCTGCTCGCTGCGCCCGGCCAGGGCGCGAGCCTGGGCCATGGCGGCCTCCATGTCGGCCACCAGCCGATCGATGGCCTGGCGGGTAACGGCGACCAGCTCCAGACCCTCATGGGTGGCCTGGTCGGCACCGCGCGCGGCGTGGGCGGCCTGGGACGCATTACGGGCGACATCCTGGGCGGTGGCGCTCATTTCGTTGGCAGCGGTGGCGACCTGTTCGATCTCGCGTTGCTGTTGCTGCATGCCGCCGCTGGTCTGGCTGGCGATGGCGGCGGACTGGTCCGCTGTGCCACGGGCCTCCTGCAGCGAACCTTTGACCTGCGCGATCACCGGTTGGAGCTTGTCCAGGAAGCGGTTGAACCACCCGCTCAACTGGCCCAGTTCGTCCTCGCGGGCATAGTCCAGACGTCGGGTCAGATCGCCTTCGCCTGTTGCGATGTCGCGCAGGCGCTCGGCGACGGCGAGGATCGGCCGGGTCACGCCACGGGCTGTGAGCCAAACCAGCAGCAGGCCAAGCACGGCGGCGACCAGCCCCACCAGCAGGCTGGTGAGGTTGGCGGTCTGGTTGTGCGCATCCAGACGCTGGTTGAGGGCCACGGCCGGGGCTTGCAGAACGGCCTCAGGCAGTTCCAGCAGCACCTGCCAGGGCGCGGCCTGCGGGATGGGGGAGAAGGGGCGGGAGACTCGCATCAGGCCGTTGTCCAGGCGCTCCACGGCCTGGCCTGCGCGCATCGGTGCCGCCAGCTCGCGGGCCTGGTCGCCAAAGGCCTGTTCCAGGGTCTTGCTCAACTGGGCGCCGTCCTGGCTGTGCCCGGCCAGCAAGCCGGCGGGGCTGACGATGCTGACCTGGCCCTGGCCGTCGAACAGCTCCTGGCGACCGGCAAGGCTCAGTTGCTGCAGGTTGTCCAGGCCGATATCAAGGCCGACCACGCCGATCACCTTGCCGTTTTCCAGCAGGGGCAGGGCGATGCTGGTCATCAGCACCTGCCGACCGCTGACTTCGTCGAAGTACGGATCGAGCACACAGGCCCTGGCGGTCTCCAGCGGGCAGGTCAGCCAGCGGTTGTAGGGGGAGCCGTTGGCTGCGGTACTGGTATCGGCCAGCATGGATTCGGGCATGACCTCGGATTCGAGGGTGCCGGGGCTCGGCTGGGACCAGTAGAAGGAATAGCGACCGATGTCGTTGCTGCCCGCGGCGTCCTGGCCGACGAAGCGAGCATCCTGGTGATCCAGGGCGTTGGGTTGGAACACCAGGTACAGACCGATCAGGTCCTTGTTGGCGAGCAGCGCTTCGCGGGCCTGCTTGATCAGCTCGGGCCGCAGGTCGTCACCGCCGCGTCCTTTGAGTGCCTGCACCAGGCGGGCGAAACCGTTGCCGTATTGGTAGGCATCCATGAAATAACGCTGCACGCGCAGGGCCTGGCTTTCGGCCTGCGCCTGCAGGCGCAGGCGTGCACTGTGGTCGAGCAGTTCGGTATTGGCCTGGAATACCTGCACCGCACTGCGTCGGGACTGGATCAGCGAAGTGGCTACCAGCAGCACGACGATGGTCAGCAGGCACAGGCCGGCGAGGAGGGTGATCTTCCACTGGATGGAGAGGCGGCGCAGGAACATCGGAGCTTTCCTTATCATCAAGGACAACGCCCGCGATCAGGCGCGGGCGTCGTCGACAGGCAGTCTCATTCGGCGATGTAGCTCGGGGGGGCGACCCGGAATGCCTTGGTCAGCCAGGCAAGATATAGCACGCCGCATGCGGCCCAGACACCGCCGAACAGCAGCGAGTCCGTGTTCAGGTTCAGCCAGAGCATGGCGATGATGCAAAAGCCGATGGTAGGCAGCACCAGGTACTTGATCTTGTTCACCAGCCCCTTGTTGAGCCCTTCGCGCAGGTAGCAGTGGCTGATCACCGAGAGGTTGACGAAGCTGAAGGCCACCAGCGCGCCGAAGTTGATGATCGAGGTGGCGGTCACCAGGTCGAAGAAGATCGCCGACAGGGAGATCAGGCCGACCACGGCGATGTTGAGCACCGGTGTCTTGTAGCGGGAGTGCAGTCGGGCGAACAGGCCCTGGGGGATCACCTTGTCGCGGCCCATGACATACAGCAGGCGCGAGACGCTGGTTTGCGACGCCAGGCCCGAGGCGATGGTGTTGATCACGGTGCAGACGATGAAGATCGACTGGAACAGCTTGCCGCCGACGTACAGGGCGATTTCCGGCAGGGCCGCTTCCTGGTCGTGGAAGCGCTGCATGGTCGGGAAGTAGGCCTGGATGAAGAACGACATGAGGATGAACATCACGCCGCCGATCAGGGCGACGAGGAAGATCGCACGCGGGATGACCTTCTCGGGGTTGCGGGTTTCTTCCGACAGGGTGGTGACAGCGTCGAAGCCCAGGAACGAGAAGCACAGGATGGTCGCGCCGGCGACCAGCGCGCTGAGGTGGGTGTTGCCGTCGGCGAACGGTTGCAGGGTCCAGGCAGTCCCCAGCCCTTCGCCCTGGTCCAGGCCGCGTACGCAGAGGTAGGCGAACACCGTCATGATCACGATCTGCACGGCGACGAACAGGGTGTTGAAGCTCGCCACCAGGTTGACGCTACGCATGTTGATCAGGCTGATGAGGGTGACGAAGCCCACGACCCAGACCCACTCCGGTACTTCCGGGAACATCGCCGAGAGGTACAGCTTGGCCAGCAGGGCGTTGATCATTGGCAGCAACAGGTAGTCCAGCAGCGACGACCAGCCCACCAGAAAGCCCACATGCTTGTTGATGGCGCGCTGGGTATAGGTATAGGCCGAACCGGACTGCGGGAAGCGGCGCACCAAGGTGCCATAGCTCACGGCGGTGAACAGGATGCCGAGCAGCGCCAGGATGTAGGCGCTGGGGACATGGCCTGCGGTGACGGCCGAGACGATGCCGAAGGTATCGAATACGGTCATCGGTGTCAGGTAGGCCAGACCGATGATGACTACATGCCAGAGGCGCAGGGATTTGCGCAGTTGGGCGCTGCCGTGGGTGCTGTGGTCAGGCTGCATGCTGGCGGCGCTCCTGGGGCTGGGAGACGGGCACGGTGTGCTGCAGGCACGGCAAGAGCGAGCGGGTGGGCTCCATGTTGTTCACCTTTTTTGTCGGAGCGGATATGGGCGCCGTGGGGCGCCTGTGTCAGGGCTGGCAGGGCCTAGAACGTCGAAGGCGGCGCGTGGGGATCGGGGCGGACAGAAGTCATGATGGCGACGGCGCTGTTCTTCTTCGTTTGTTGGGCGCTGGGCGGGTGGGGAAAATAAAAAACGAAGGGCGGGATGGTGTCAAGTTAAACGTGACAAGATGTAACTTTGATGACGGATTATCGATGTTTTCATCTGACGAATGGTCGTTTTACGAAATGTTTTAGTCGTTATGTCGATTATTGTGTTCGTAAAAGTTTACGTTGCAGCGATGCAAAGATGGCGCGGTCGAGCGTCACTTCGGCGGCAGTGATAACCTTGGCCATCCGCGTGGCGCTGCGTGCCACGTATCCGCCTCCTATGGACAGCAATCGGTCTTATTCATGAAGAAATCAGTCGGTATTCTCTGCGGCCTGGCCGTCGCCATCGCCGCCATTACCACCGGCGGTGCCTGGTACACCGGCAAGCAACTGCCCGCGGAGCTGGAGCGTTCCGTCGCCAGTGGCAACGAGGAACTGAAGAAAGCCGTCGCCGGTACCGGCGGCAGCATGGTCATCGAACTGGTCTCGCTGGACCAGCATTTCTTCACCAGCACCGCGCACTACCGCATCAAGGCCAAGGACGTCTGGCTCGGCAAGGGCGAGTCGCTGAATTTCGACCTTGGCGTGACCGACCGGATCGAGCATGGGCCGTTCCCCTGGTCGCGGGTCAAGGCACTCAACCTGGCGCCGGTCATGGCCACCAGCAACAGCCAGCTGGACAAGGACGACTTCACTGAATCCTGGTTCGCCGCCGCGGGCGGGCAGTCGCCGGTCACCAGCCAGGTCAGCCTGGGCTATGACGGCAGCTTGTCCAGCGATATCCGCTTTGCACCGAGCAAGTTCAGCGAAGATGACGGCAGTGCCCTGGACTTTTCCGGCATGCGCCTGTTGCTGCGCGGTGACCGTGATGGCAATTCGCTGAGGATCGACGGCAAGGCCGAGCGCCTGGCATTGAACCTCGTCGGTGGCGAGCAGCCTCCGGTCAAGATCCTGCTCAATGGCTTCAAGGTCGTCGGCGACTTGAAGGGCACCGGTCATGACAGGGTCTATGTCGGCAGTCTCGACATGGCGTTGGCTGAATCCCAGGTGACCTTGGGCGACAAGCAGGATGTGCTGGTGCTCAAGGGGCTGGAGCAGAACAACCGCTATGACGCCCAGGACCAGGACACGCTGTCCGGCCGCCTGGAGTACAAGGTCGCCGACATCACCTACGCCGGTCGTGCGGTGGGCGGTGGGCAGATGGTCCTGAGCATGAAGTCCCTGGACATTCCGGCCATGCAGGCGCTGATCGCCTGGTACCAGGCGCGTATGCCGGAGGTTCAGCGGGCTGCGCAGCAGGACGAGACAATGCACGCGTTCGACATGAGCCCCGAGGAGCAGGCCAAGGTCCAGGGTGACCTGCAGCAGATGCTCGCCGCCAAGCCGCAGTTGGCCCTGGAGAACCTGTCGTTCAAGACGGCCAATGGCGAAAGCCACTTCAATCTGGCGATCGATCTGGCCAGCCCGAGCTCCTTCGACCTGCCGCCAGATCAACTGGGCCGGCAGGTGATCACGCGTCTGCAGGGCAAGCTGACGGTTTCCAAGCCGATGATCGGCGACCTGGCGACCCTGCAGGCACTGCTCGACGGCCAGAGCGATGCCCAGGCCATTGCCCAGCAGTCCAGCCAGGCGGGAGAGATGGTCGGCATGATGGCGCTGCAGAGCGGCATGGCCACGGTGGAAGGGGAGAACGTGGTGACCAGCCTGAGCTACGCCGATGGCATGGTCGATTTCAATGGGCGGAAGATGACTGTCGAAGAGTTCGCCATGCTGCTGAGCGCTCACGTGGCGGCACTGTCGCCGCAAGGCTGAGATGCGTCTGCGCGGGTCGGGCCGACACCCCGTCGGCCCTGGCCTGGCGGCATAAAAAAGCTTTTGAATTGCCTCGATTGTCTGTAGCCTTCGGCCTCCGATAATAGTCCGCGCCCGCAGATGGGCCGTGATGGCCGTCCGGCCGTCCGGCACCCTTTCAGCCGATCTGCCAGGGCCGGGTGATACACTCGACTGACGCGCACATGCGCCCGCAGGTTCAGCGATCATGACCCAGATTTCCGAACGCCTGTTGGTTCAAGCCCATCTTGATGCCAAGCAGCCCAATCCGCTGACGCCCGAGCAGGAGGCCGATTACCGTGCGGCCATTGCTGCCGAGCTCAAGGCCCAGAACGCCGTCCTGGTGGCCCATTACTACTGCGATCCGGTGATCCAGGCGCTGGCCGAGGAGACCGGTGGCTGCGTGTCCGACTCCCTGGAAATGGCCCGCTTCGGCAAGAACCATCCCGCCAGCACCGTGGTGGTGGCCGGCGTGCGTTTCATGGGCGAGACCGCCAAGATCCTCACCCCGGAAAAGCGCGTGCTGATGCCAACCCTGGAGGCGACCTGCTCCCTTGACCTGGGTTGTCCGGTGGAAGAGTTCTCGGCCTTCTGCGACCAGCACCCCGAGCGTACCGTGGTGGTCTACGCCAATACCTCGGCGGCGGTGAAGGCGCGGGCAGACTGGGTCGTCACCTCCAGCTGCGCGCTGGAGATCGTCGAGAGCCTGATGGACAACGGCGAGACCATCATCTGGGGCCCCGACCAGCACCTGGGTCGCTATATCCAGAAGCAGACCGGCGCCGACATGCTGCTGTGGGACGGCGCCTGCATCGTTCACGAAGAGTTCAAGTCGCGCCAGCTGGCCGACATGAAGGCCCTGTACCCCGATGCGGCGATCCTGGTCCATCCGGAGTCGCCGGAGTCGGTGATCGAGCTGGCCGACGCGGTGGGTTCCACCAGCCAGCTGATCAAGGCGGCCCAGACGCTGCCGAACAAGACCTTCATTGTCGCAACCGATCGCGGCATCTTCTACAAGATGAAGCAGCTGTGCCCGGACAAGGTGTTCGTCGAAGCGCCTACCGCCGGCAATGGTGCGGCCTGCCGTAGCTGTGCCCATTGCCCGTGGATGGCCATGAACACCCTCGAGCGCACCCTTGACTGCCTGCGCAAGGGCAGCAACGAGATCTTCGTCGACCCTGCGTTGGTACCCAGGGCGATCAAGCCGCTCAACCGCATGCTCGATTTCACCCAGGCGGCGCGGTTGAAGCTCTCCGGCAACGCTTGACTGCGGACCGCATCAGCTTCTTCGCGGGCAGGCCCGTTCCCGCAGGTCTTTGAACCTATGGGAGCGGGCTTGCCCGCGACGCGAATAGGCCCTTAGCGGCCCATCATTTCCTGCACCATGCGCCGCTGTTCCATGATCTCCCGCTGGCGCTGATCGATCTGCGAAGCGAGTGGGAAGTTGCTGCCTGCGCGGCGCTTGGCGTAGTCCAGCTGCTGGATGGCCTGGTCGAAATCGCCGACCAGCGTGAAGTATTCGGCACGCGCCCGGTGCAGGCCGATGGTGTTGCCGGACAGGCCGCGCACCTCGGCGATGTCGTACCACACATCCGGATCATCCGGGCGGCGCTTGATCAGGTCGTCCAGTACCTTCTCCGCCTCGGCTGGCCGGTTCTGCTTGACCAGAAGGTCGGCGCGTACCTGCTGCAACGGATAACTGCCCGGGTATAGCGCGCGCAGACGCTCGGCCCGCTGCTGGGCATCGGCCAGGCGGTTGTTGGTGATGTCCAGGTCGATCTGCGCCAGGTTGTAGGTGATGTCGTTGGGAGCCTTGGCCAGCAACGGTTGCAGGTTGGCGCGGGCTTCGTTGAGCTGGCCACCCTTGATCTGGGCAATGGCCAGGCCATAGCGCGCAGCATCCAGTGTCGGGTCCTCGTCGAGCTGGGCGCGGAAGCGCTTGGCCGCGAGCCCCGGTGTCCCCTCATAGATGAGCGCGACGCGGGCGCGGATCAACTGGTAGCGCGCACTGTCCTCGACGCCGCCCTTGGGTGCCTGTTCGGCGCGGTTGCGGGTGTCGGCGATACGCGATTCGGTGACCGGGTGGGTGAGCAGGAATTCGGGTGGCTTGGCGTCATAGCGATACTGGCGGGCCAGGCGCTCGAACATGCTGGGCATGTTGCGTGGATCGTACCCGGCCTTTTCGAGGTTCTGGATGCCGATACGGTCGGCCTCCTGCTCGTTCTGCCGGGAGAAGCGCCGCTGCTCCTGGATGGCCGCGGCCTGGGTGCCGGCAATCATGCCGATACCAGCATCGCCACCGCCACCGGCTGCCAGCACGATGCCTGCCAGCAGTGCGGCCATCATCGGCAGTTGCATGCGCTGCTGGGCTTCGACGCCACGGGCGAAGTGGCGTTGGGACAAGTGCGCCAGTTCGTGCGCCAGCACCGAGGCATATTCGCCTTCAGTCTGGGCATTGAGGAACAGGCCGCCGTTGACCCCGACGATCCCGCCGGGGGCGGCGAAGGCGTTGAGCTCACGGCTGTCGATGAGGATGAACTCCAGGCGCCGGTCCTGCAGTTGGCTGGTTTCGGCCAGCCTGTAGACGCTGGTCTCGACGTAGTCCTTGAGTTGCGGATCGTTCAGCTGGTTGACCTGGCCGCGCAGCAGGCTCAGCCAGGCCCGGCCCAGTTGGTGTTCCTGCTGCGGCGAGACGATCGCGGAACTGGCGTCGCCCAGTGACGGCAGGTCGTCGGCATGACCGGGAAGGGCCATCAGGCAGGCCAGCGTCAGCAGGGTGGGGCGCAGTAGATTCATGCATGAAGCTCGCATCGATCAAAGAGCCTTACTGTAGCTGGCTCACACGTTGGCGACCAGTGGCGTTATCCTACGGAACTTGTCTGCAATGCTGATGCCCCGCCAGGAGGTGCCCGGATGATTGAAACCCCGACCTGCGACGCCGAACTCGACGCCAGCGGGCTGAACTGTCCCTTGCCTTTGCTCAAGGCGAAGATGGAACTCAACCGGCTGGCCAGTGGCGCGGTCCTCAAGGTGATCGCCACCGATGCCGGTTCTCAGCGCGACTTCCGCACTTTTGCCCAGCTGGCCGGTCATACGCTGCTTCGTGAAACCGCCGAGGCCGGCGTCTATACCTACTGGCTGCGCAAGGCCTGAGGCTTATCCCAAGGATCGTCAATGTTCAAAGTGCTTCGTGACTGGATGCAGCGCTACTTCTCCGATGAGGAGGCGGTGGTGCTGGCGGTCCTGCTGTTCCTGGCTTTCACCGCGGTACTGACCCTGGGCGGCATGCTGGCCCCGGTGCTGGCGGGCATGGTCCTGGCATTCTTGATGCAGGGGCTGGTCAACGCCCTGGAGCGCTTGCGCGTGCCGACCCGGTTGGCGGTATGGCTGGTGTTCGCGCTGTTCATGGGGGCCCTGGCAGTGTTCCTGCTGGTTCTGGTGCCGCTGCTCTGGCACCAGTTGATCACCTTGTTCAACGAGCTGCCGGGCATGCTCGGCAAGTGGCAGTCGCTGCTGCTGTTGCTGCCGGAGCGTTACCCGCATCTGGTCTCCGATGAGCAGGTATTGCGCGCCATCGAGTCGGTGCGCGGCGAGATCGGCAAGTTCGGTCAGTGGGCGCTGACGTTCTCCCTGTCGAGCCTGCCGTTGCTGGTCAATGCCATGATCTATCTGGTCCTGGTGCCGATCCTGGTGTTCTTCTTCCTCAAGGATCGCGAGCTGATCGCCCGCTGGGCCGGCGGCTATCTGCCGCGCCAGCGCACCTTGCTGAACCGGGTCGGTGACGAAATGAACCGACAGATCGCCAACTACATCCGCGGCAAGGGCATCGAGATCCTGATCTGCGGCATTGCCACCTACATCGCCTTCATCAGCCTGGGGCTCAACTATGCGGCATTGCTGGCCTTGCTCGTGGGGCTGTCGGTGGTGGTGCCTTACGTGGGGGCGGTGGTGGTGACCGTGCCGGTGACCCTGATCGCGCTGTTCCAGTGGGGTTGGGGCGACCAGTTCATCTACCTGATGGTGGTGTACGCGATCATCCAGGCGCTGGATGGCAACGTGCTGGTACCGCTGTTGTTTTCCGAGGCGGTGAGCCTGCACCCGGTGGCGATCATCTGCGCGGTGCTGCTGTTTGGCGGCTTGTGGGGCTTCTGGGGAATCTTCTTCGCCATCCCGCTGGCGACACTGTTCAAGGCGGTGCTGGATGCATGGCCGAGGCAGGAGCCTGCCGTTTCACCGATGCTCTAGTCCCGGTTGCGGCGGCTGCTTCGCGGGTAGCCCCCATAAGGATCACTGCTGACCCTGTGGGGGCGGGTTCACCCGCGAAGAGGTCCGGGCCGATCTCAGGCCTTGTCCAGGGCCTGGGCCGCTGCCAGCACGGCATCCACATGCCCCGGCACCTTCACGCCGCGCCACTCCTGGCGCAGCACGCCGTCCTTGCCGATGAGGAAGGTGCTGCGGTCCACGCCCATGTATTCCTTGCCGTACAGCTTCTTGAGCTTGATCACGTCGAACAGCTGGCACAGGGTTTCGTCCTTGTCGCTGATCAGCTCGAACGGGAAGCCCTGCTTGGCCTTGAAGTTCTCGTGGGACTTGATGCCGTCTCGGGACACGCCGAACACCACGGTATTGGCGGCGCGGAAGGCTTCGTGCTGGTCGCGGAAGCCCTGACCCTCGGTGGTGCAGCCCGGGGTGCTGTCCTTGGGGTAGAAGTACAGCACCACCTGCTGGCCCTTGAGGCCGGCGAGGCTGACAGCCTGGCCGCTGGTGGCCTGGGCCTGGAAGTCGGCGACGGGTTGGTCGAGTGCTACGGCCATGGGGGCTTCCTTACATGGGGTTCTGTGGGCGCCAGGGTTCGATCAGCGCATCCAGGTTCAGGGCATCGGCGAAGTCCAAGAACTGGTCGCGCAACCAGCTGATCTGGGTGCCTGCCGGCAGGATCACGGTGAACTGGGCATTGAGCATGCTGCTGCCGGTCTGCGGCGCCAGGTAGGTGTCGCAGGTCATGCTTTCGAGCTCGACGCGGTGGTCGAGGAAGAACTGGCACAGCTCGCTGACGATATCCGGGCGATAGGCGGCGCTGACATAGGCCACGTAGGGCAGGGCCTGGGGGCGTACTTCCTGGTCGGCGCTGCGCACCACGTCGAGGGTCAGGCCGTGCTTCTTGCCCAGGCCCGGCAAGACAGCCTCAAGGCGCGCCAGGGCATCCCAGCTGCCGCCGACCTGCAGGACCAGCGCGCTGGTCTCGCCATGGCGGCTCAGGCGCGAAGTGATCACCGCGCAGCGATTGTCGAACGCGGCGCGGCTGAGAACGTTGGCCAGTTCCATGGGGTTGGGACCCAGGGCGCTGATGACAAGGAATTGTTCGCGGACAGTGGGGGTGGACATGCAGCATTCCTAAAGCGATGAACGGTCGGCACAGGACAGGCGAAAGCCTCCTGTTGGCAGAGCCCCGGGCTCGCATTCGAGGTCGTGGACGCTGGCGCGGAGCATTGTCGACGGCCCGACGGGCCACGCTGCGCCGATCAAAGGGAGAAGGGTAGCGAAAAGCAGCGCCGAGGGGAATGCTCTGCCCGCCTGCTTCGCTTGTGCAAGGCCGATGGCGCCAGTACCATTACCGCTCTCTTTTTCCGGCAGGAGCAGTTACATGATTGCGGGCAGTATGGTGGCATTGGTCACACCCATGGATGCACAAGGGCGTCTTGATTGGGACAGCCTCGACAAACTTGTAGACTTCCACCTGGAAAAGGGCACCCACGCGATCGTCGCTGTCGGCACCACCGGTGAGTCCGCCACGCTGGATGTCGAAGAGCACATCCTGGTCATCAAGCACGTGGTCGAGCGCGTCAAGCGCAGCCCCCACCGTATCCCGGTCATCGCCGGTACCGGGGCCAACTCCACTGCCGAAGCCGTCCACCTGACCCAGAACGCGAAGAACGCGGGCGCCGACGCCTGCCTGCTGGTCGTGCCGTACTACAACAAGCCGACCCAGGAAGGCCTGTACCAGCACTTCAAGCACATCGCCGAGGCCGTCGACATCCCTCAGATCCTCTATAACGTGCCCGGCCGCACCTCCTGCGACATGCAGGCCGAGACCGTGATCCGCCTGTCGAAGGTCAAGAACATCATCGGTATCAAGGAAGCCACCGGCGACCTGGTACGCGCCAAGGCCATTCTCGAGGGCGTGAGCGAAGACTTCATCGTCCTGTCCGGCGACGATCCGACCGCCGTCGAGCTGATCCTGATGGGCGGTAAAGGCAACATCTCCGTCACCGCCAACGTCGCCCCGCGCGAAATGGCCGACCTGTGCGAGGCCGCCCTTGAGGGCAATGCCGAGAAGGCCCGCGCAATCAATGAAAAACTCATGCCGCTGCACAAGGACCTGTTCTGCGAAGCCAACCCGATTCCCGTGAAGTGGGCGCTGGTAGAAATGGGCCTGATGCACAAGGGCATCCGCCTGCCGCTGACCTGGCTGAGCGACAGCTGTCACGAAAAAGTCCGTGCGGCCCTGCGCCAGTCCGGCGTGCTGGTTTAATCGAGGAAGTACACCGCATGAAGCGACTGGCTGGTCTTTCCACCCTTGCCCTGATCATCTCCAGCACCAGCGGTTGTGGCTGGTTGTGGGGCGAGGACGGCTATTTCCGCGACCGCGGCAGCGACTACCTGCAGGCGCACCCGACCGCGCCGATGCAGTTGCCACCGGACGCCAGCAAGCCCAAGCGCCTGGATCCGTTGCTGCCGATCCCGCGTAACGTTGCCGACGATCACGCCACCGGCGAGTTCGAGGTTCCGCGTCCACAGCCCCTGAGCACCGTGGCTGACGTCAGCGACTTCACCTTGCAGCGCAGCGGCAGCAGCCGCTGGGTGCTGGCCCAGCGTTCCCCGGCCGAAGTCTGGCCGGTGGCGCGCCAGTTCTTCGAGGACAACGGCTTCCGCATCGCCGAGGAGCGTCCGCAGACCGGTGAGTTCAATACCTCCTGGCAGCGTTTCGACGAGCTTTCCGCGTCGCTGGGCCAGCGCCTTGCCAGCGCCTCCAGTAGCGCCGACAGCGAAGTGCGCGTACGTGTACGCATGGAGCCTGGCGTGCAGCGCAACACCTCCGAGGTGTATATCGTCAGCGTCGAGCGTCCGGCAGGCAGCACCGCCGAGCCTGACTTCCCGTCCAGCTCCACCAATACCGGCGCCGACGCCCTGTTGGTCGACGAGATGCTGGCCAGCATGAACCGCAGCGCCGAGAAGGGCGGTTCGGTTTCGCTGCTAGCCGCCCGCGACTTCGATGCGCCGAGCCGTGTCAGCCTGGCCGAGGACGGCAGCGGCAACCCGGTGCTGTACCTGGGCGCCGACCTGGACCGCGCCTGGTCCAGCGTGGGCCGTGCCCTGGAGCAGGGCGAGTGGCGCGTCGAGGACATCAACCGCAGCCTGGGCCTGTACTACATCAACCTGTCCGAAAAGCCTGAGGACAAACAGGACCAACGTGGATTCTTCGGTCGCCTGTTCGGCAGCGAGCCGACCAAGGAAGAGCGTGAAGCACGCGCCGAGCGCTACCAGGTTCGCCTGAGCAAGGTCGGCGAAAGCGTCCAGGTCACCGTCGAGAAGAACATCAACACCGTGGCGCCGGCCGACGTGGCCCGCCGCGTGCTGAGCATGATTCAGGATCACCTGGGTTAAGTGCGGTTCGCGGTACTTGGAAGCGGTAGCCAGGGAAACGGCACGCTGATCGCCAGTGGTGACACCCTCATTCTGGTCGATTGCGGCTTTTCCCTGCGCGAGACCGAGCGGCGCCTGGCGCTGCTCGGCGTGTCCGCGGCACAGCTGAGCGCCGTGCTGGTGACCCATGAGCATGCCGACCATGTGCATGGCGTTGGGTTGCTGGCACGGCGCTACAATGTACCGGTCTATCTCAGCGAGGGGACCTTGCGTGGCATGCGCAAGCCGGTGGAGGCCAGTGGTTTGCTCAGGTGTGGCGACAGCCTGCGCATCGGTGCCCTGGAGGTCACCGCGGCGCGGGTCGAGCACGATGCGCTTGAGCCGTTGCAGTATGTGGTCAGCGATGGCCGTCGACGTTTCGGCATGCTCACCGACCTCGGCTCCTACGACACGCACCTGCTGGAACGCTACCAAGGTCTGGATGCCCTGCTGATAGAGGCGAACCATTGTCGTGACCTGTTGGCGCGAGGGCATTACCCGCACTTCCTGAAACTCAGGGTCGGCGGCAGCCAGGGACATTTGAACAACCACCAGGCCGCGAGCCTGGTGGCCGAGCTGGGCTGGAAACACCTGCAGCACCTGGTGCTGGCCCATCTCAGCAGCAAGAACAACCGGCCACAACTGGCCCGCCAGTGCTTCGTCGACACCTTGGGGTGCGACCCGGACTGGCTCCAGGTGGCGAATCAGGATCATGGGCTCGACTGGCGAGAAATCGCCTAGCCCACCCACTCAAGCAAGCGGAGCCCATCATGGAAAAACGCGAAGAACTCTACCGCGGCAAGGCCAAATCGGTTTACAAGACCGATGACGCCGACCGCTTGATCCTGCTGTTCCGTAACGACACCTCGGCGTTCGACGGCAAGCGCATCGAACAGCTCGATCGCAAGGGCATGGTGAACAACAAGTTCAACGCCTTCATCATGCAGAAGCTCGAACAGGCCGGTATCCCGACCCAGTTCGACAAACTGCTGGGCGACAACGAGTGTCTGGTCAAGAAACTGGACATGATCCCGGTCGAGTGCGTGGTGCGTAACTATGCCGCCGGCAGTCTGGTCAAGCGCCTGGGCGTCGAGGAAGGCATCAAGCTGGAGCCGTCGACTTTCGAGCTGTTCCTGAAGAACGACGAGAAGGGCGACCCCTTCATCAACGAATCCCACGTCGTTGCCTTCGGCTGGGGCACCGCCGAGCAACTGGCGACCATGAAGCAGCTGTCGCTGAAGGTCAACGAAGTGCTGAGCAAGCTGTTCGACGACGCAGGCCTGCTGCTGGTGGACTTCAAGCTCGAGTTCGGCGTCTTCCACGGCCAGATCGTCCTGGGTGACGAGTTCAGCCCGGACGGCTGCCGCCTGTGGGACAAGGAAACCCGCAAGAAGATGGACAAGGACCGCTTCCGCCAGGGCCTCGGTGACGTCATCGAAGCCTACGAGGAAGTGGCCAAGCGTCTGGGCGTGCCGCTCTAAGCGTCACGTTCACGCAAGCGCCTGATACCACGCGGATTTTTTTCAAAGAAGGGTTTGCCTTTCGCGAAATCGCTGGTATGATTCGCGCCACTGGAGAGATGCCGGAGTGGTCGAACGGGACGGATTCGAAATCCGTTGTACCTTCGCGGGTACCTAGGGTTCAAATCCCTATCTCTCCGCCATATTGGAAAAATCCTTATAAATCAATGATTTACAAGGATTAGAAAATGGCGATTTGTAGCAAGGTTTTGTAGCAAAAACCTGACCTGCAGATCGCCATTTTTTTCGTATGTCGTTTGAGCCTACTTTGCTCGTTCTGAGCGTTTTTGGCTGCTGTGGCTACCTTCTTCTATCTTATCTGCTGATTTTTCGGTGCTTCTGTGAGGCTCTGAGCCGCTCCTGTGCCTTATTTTTGGATCAGGATCGCCAATGGTGCGGGGACTTGTACCCGTGCCGGTGGGGACCGGATAGTACGGAATGAATGAGTTTGGGGCCGCGTTAATGTTTTTTGGCTATGCCTGACGCAAAATGACCCCTGAGAGGGATTCTGGGGAGTCACTCAATTTGCAATCATAAGGACCGCAGCATGCAAACCAAGGAAAGCATTCAGTCAGAACTGAACAGCCTTTACGAGCAGTTCAAGAGCAACACATCCCTCCCTTCAGAGCTTGCTGAACGCACGTCACCTCCCTTGCTCCTGAGCGTGCCAGAAAAATGGGTGAATTCTACTAAGCGGGTGCTGGTAGTTGGGCAGGAAACGCTTGGTTGGGATTTTCATCCCGGTGACTACTTTCCCGATCTTAAAGATCCGATCATGACCTTCGCGGATTTTCAAGCCACGCCGAATAGCGTAGCCGCACTTACTGCTGGCTATCGTGATTTTGAGTTCGCTAGGCATCAACCGGGGAATTACAACAGTCCGTTTTGGCGAGCCTACCGCAGCGTGCGATCCTCCTTGGGGGAGGACGTAGATGGTGCTGAAACAGCGGTACTCTGGACTAACCTTTTCAGGATGTCGCTCGACAATGGAAGTGTGTATGAGAATGGGAGTTCTGAAGAGGCTGCACTGATACGGGAGGCGGGTTCGGCCTTACTACGTTCTGAAATTCAGTTACTCGCTCCAACCTCTGTGATTTTCTTCACTGGGCCCAACTACAACGAGCATCTCTACGCACAGTTTCCGGGGGTCGAGCCTTTCAATCTTGAGAACTATGAGTCGGAGAAAACCTCCATGCTTAAACATCCCCTGTTACCGATCCTAACTTTCCGGACCTATCATCCTGCTTATCTAGCAAGAAGTGGTCAGTGGGGAATAATTTCAGAGATTAACGCTTGGAATCAAGAAACGGCTTAGTCTGGATGAACCGCCCTTGGTTTCCTAGACACTCTCCAAGCTCAGATAATAGCGTTTCTCATACTCTACTGGCGACAGCTGCATAGCACTGCTGTGTCGGCGTTTATTCGGCTCACTGACCTTGAACTGCCGCGCGAGGTGGTTAGGCGAGGCCAGTGTTGGTTTTCCACCGTAAAAACCCTGGACGCCGCCGCTAGCCAGTTTGCGAACGCAGTCCCTCTGCCTGCATCAAACGACCGACTCGATTCCGCCCACAGATCTCTCCTAGCTCTCGCAGGTCATCGTGAATTTTGTGATAGCCATACACGCCTCCGCTTTCTAACCAGGCATGCTTGATCAAACCGGGCAGATTGAGGCTCGGCCAGCCAAGCGTAGTAGCCGCTGGGATGCACCTTGAGGGTATGGCAAAGGCGACGCACTGGGTAATCCGTCGAGTGCTTCTTGATGAAGGCGTACTTCAGCCGCACTCCTTGGCAAAGTACGCGGCGGCCTTCTTTAAGATGTTTCGCTCTTCCGTCACGCGCTTGAGTTCAGCGCGCAGCTTGCGCAGTTCGGCCTGCTGATCTTCGTCTTGCTGACGTTGCTCTTGGGGCTTGCTGTAGACCTTGATCCACGCGTAAAGGCTGTGCACGGACATGCCCAAGCGCTGAGCGACATCGGCGACAGGTTTGCCTTTCTCGGTCACTTGCTTGACCGCTTCGATTTTGAATTCTTCGGGGTAGCGCTGATGACTCATGGCATCTCCTGTTTGGGCCTCATTATGAGGCTTGGAGGTGTCTAGGAAACCAGGGGTAGTTCAGTTGTCTTTTCAGGTAGCATCATTTCGTCACTGCATCAACTGGTGTAGGGGCTATAGTTCTTCTTCGGCAGCAAAACTTTTAGTATTAATAGTCCCTTTAGTCTCACCTGCCACTTCTGCAAGGCGGCAGGCAAAGAACTGACTACCATGATTGGCGATGATGCCCGCCTCACCATTTAAATTGAAACGTAAATCTCGGACCTTCGAGGAGCGCTTGTTAGGCGGAATCACCATATTGATAGGTAGACGGATGAACGCTAGAGCCTCACCGTGCTCAAAAATGCGGTCTATTCTCAGGCCTTTGGCGTTTTCATCTCGAGGCGGGTTGACAGTGCTCAACCAGCCGGTGACGGGGGATGAGTTAAAGGCAATAACTCTTGATACTTTGATCGGCTGCTGCGGTGAACGAGGAAAGGCATAAGCTAATTGTTGTGCTAGGCCGCCACCCAGCGAATGCCCGATAGCTAGAACTTCAACGGTCGCAGGGAGTCTTCCGTCGCGAATACGTTCTTGCAGCTCATTTTCGAAGGCTTTGGCGACCCAGTCGCGCGTGACGTCATACTGGTCCTCGCTTCGAAGCCAGCTCGGAATGAACCATCGTGCATTGGATTGCCAGTCCTGCCTCTGGTCTCGTTCTGTACCCCGAAATACTATTGCCACTTCGGTAGCACCAGCGATACGGCGCTCCCAGACACTAAAAAACAATTTGGCTTTTTCTGCTCGTGCCGAAAGAGTTGGCGATGGGAAGTCGGGCCAAGCATACCAGTCCGGTGTTGGAATCAGTTGTTTACTGCCTGGCTGACAGGCTTGAGCAAACTCTTCTTGCAAAGAAGGCTGGCCAGTTTCTTTGTTAGCCTGTACTAATTGTTTTTTGTAATCGGGCCAGCTTAGGTGGTAGGCGTTTGCAGCTAGAGCTATGTATTTCCAATAGTTCTGCGCAATATGACTCGTTTCTTTGTGAGGAACATATCTTGACTGATCTGGTTCGCGGATCAGTACGGTGTCCTCTTTTTGTAGCCAGACACTGCAACCTGTTTGCAAGACTGCAATCAGTAGGGCTCCTGCTTTCTTAATTGACATTTCCGTCGCTCCCCGATGGATGGCTAAATGCCATCTTTCAGGTATAGCAACTTCGTAGGGAGCGAGTGTACTTGTATGTAAAAATTTTTCAGGTCCCTTTAAGAGAGAGAAAGCTCGCGCACCAAGAATTGACCCAAGCAGGGGTTTCGCTTTCGTGCTCGGCAATGTCCGTCGGCCTGGATGCTTTTTTCCTCAGCAGGGCCTAGGCAACTGCACGAAAAGTACAGTCGTAGACACCGCTATCGGTATATTCCGTGCGGTTGATATCTCAATGATATCGTCTCCCACGGGGCTGAGCAGGCCGCATTGATGGCCAAGGCGATGGATGAGCTCGATCTTCGGATCGAAGGGCAGGTCGGTGATATCCTGGAGCGCAGCCGCGCACTGACCACCAACAGCGTAGAGCTGACGCGCCGCGCCGGAACGTCGCTGATGAACATCAGCCGTTCGGTGGCCAACTGTTGGTGGGCAAGTTCAGGCTTTGACCCGTTGGTAGCCCCGCCAGCGACGCTCGCTCAGGTACGGCGTATTTCAACAAGCGCCGGTAGTGCAACGTATCGTATAAGATATCCGCACCCCGCATTTCTTTCGGACGAGCCTGTGCCAATCCTGCCCCGTAAAGCCCCCGACCTCGGTGTGACGCCCTCGACCTCCGAGATCATTGCCAAGCACCTGCGCGAAGCGATCATTTCCGGGCATCTGGCCGAAGGTGAGCCGGTGCGTCAGGACGACATCGCCCAAGCGTTCAACGTCAGCAAGATCCCGGTGCGTGAGGCACTCAAGCGCCTGGAGGCGGAAGGGTTGGTGGACTTTCACCGCAACCGGGGCGCCTTGGTCACCAAGATCTCCGAGCCCGAGCTCGCCCAGATGTTCGAAGTGCGGGTGCTGCTGGAGGTCAAGGCCATCCGCCTGGCGGTGCCGAACATGACCGAGGAGACCTTCCTGAAAGCGGAAGGTATCTGCGCCGAGTTCATTGGCGAGGACGACATCGGTCGCTGGGCCGAACTCAACTGGGCGTTGCATGCCTGCCTGTATGAGCCGGCCCAGCGGCCGTTCCTGATCGGGCTTATCCGCTCGATCCACGACAAGGTCGAGCGTTACCTGCGCATGCAGATGAGCCTTTCGGCGGGGAAGGACCGCGCGGATCACGAACACCGGGATATCGTTACCGCCTGCCGAAACCGTGATGCCGACCTGGCCGCGCGGTTGATCGAGGATCATATCAATGGCGTCTGCCAGAGCCTCTACGAGCACTTGCCCCACCGCTGAGCGACTGGCCTGAAGGTGATCCTTTCTGTGGCATCACCTGCCATGTTGCTTCCTCCCGTAACAGTCCCGCGCCTTGCAGGGTACCTCCGTTTTGCATTGAGCGCCCTTGAATGCCGTGGCCTGCGCCGCATTGCGCGAGCCGGGACGAATCTCTGGCCCCATTCTTGCTCGGGTAAAATCGTATACGAAATACGATATAACAAAAATTGCTCGTATCACCTCCATGCCTGCGTGGAGGAGGGCGCTCATGACGAACGAACAACGGAGCGGAACATCGATGACCTCTACGACCTCTGTGGCATCCAAAACGCTTGAACGTACGGCGGACCATGCGCCCGCCGGTATCAAAAGAGTGGTGGCCGCCGCCATGGCAGGCGCCGTGGCGGAGTGGTACGAGTTCTTCCTTTATGGCACGGCCTCGGCGCTGGTCTTCGGCCAGTTGTTCTTCCGCCAGACCGGCAGTGCGATGGATGGCATCATCGCGGCATTCGCACTTTATGCCGTGGGCTTCCTGGCACGTCCCATCGGCGGCCTGGTGTTCGGTCACTACGGCGACAAACTGGGGCGCAAGCATCTGCTGCAGATCAGCCTGGTGGTGGTGGGCATCACCACCTTCCTGATGGGCTGTCTGCCCACCTTCGAAAAAATCGGCTATGCCGCGCCGGTACTGCTGGTGGTGCTGCGACTGATCCAGGGCTTTGCCTTCGGTGGCGAGTGGGGCGGGGCGGTGTTGCTGGTGTCGGAGCACAGCCCGGACAACCGCCGCGGCTTCTGGGCCAGCTGGCCCCAGGCCGGGGTGCCGGCCGGTAACCTGATCGCCACCATCATCCTTCTGATCCTGTCTTCGAACCTGTCGGAGGCGCAGTTCCTGGATTGGGGCTGGCGTGTGGCGTTCTGGTTCTCTGCCGTCGTGGTGTTGATCGGCTACTGGATCCGCAAGCGTGTCGACGATGCACCGATCTTCAAGGAGGCCCAGGCCCGCCAGCAGCAGGTGACGCAGGCGCAGCTGGGCGTTGTCGAGGTGGTGACCAAGCACTGGCGTGCGGTGCTGATCGGCATTGGTGCGCGCTTTGCCGAAAACATCCTTTATTACACCGTGGTGACCTTCTCCATTACCTATCTGAAGCTGGTGGTGCACAAAGACACGTCGCAGATCCTGCTGCTGATGTTCGGTGCGCACCTGCTGCACTTCTTCATGATTCCGGCCATGGGCTATCTCTCGGACATCATCGGGCGCAAGCCGGTCTACCTGATCGGTGCCGTGTTGACTGCATTTTGGGGCTTTGTCGGCTTCCCGATGATGGACACCGGCAATGAATGGCTGATCATGGCCGCGATCACTCTGGGTCTTGCGATCGAGTCCATGACCTATGCGCCTTACTCGGCGCTGATGGCCGAGCTGTTCCCGACCCATGTCCGCTATACGGCGTTGTCGCTGTGCTACCAGGTGGCGCCGATCCTGGCGGGGTCGCTGGCGCCGTTGATCGCCGTCACCTTGCTCAAGGAATACAACAGCTCGACGCCGATCGCCTGGTATCTGGTGGGGGCTGCGCTGATCTCGATCGTGGCGGTTGCCGCTGCCCGCGAGACCCGGGGCAAGTCGCTGCGTGAGGTGGATGAAGAGCTGGCCGCCCCTACGCCAGGGCGCTAAGCCCTCACGCTGAGGGTGCCAACCAAAGTCACGGCTCTAGCGCCGCGAAAGGGGCGCAGCGCGCCCCCGGCAATCTTCAGGTCAACCGCAGCAGCAGCTCAGGTACGGAACCGCCGCACCAGCGCATCCAGCTCGTTGGACAGCCCCGCCAGGCTCTCGGAGTCCTGGCGCGCGGCCTGGGCGAGCTCCGCCACCAACTGCGCATCGCCATGGATCTGGCTGATGTGCCGGTTGATGTCCTCGGC
>Ga0153917_1000113_pt1 | contig 80689 bp, 68 predicted proteins | sample TSFL001MetaG_FD_104695 | JGI IMG/M metagenome (GOLD analysis project Ga0153917, IMG submission 104695) | Attine ant fungus gardens microbial communities from Florida, USA - TSFL001 MetaG | ecosystem: Host-associated > Fungi > Mycelium > Unclassified | place: USA: Florida, Paynes Creek Historic...
AGTAATCGGGCACGGTCCATTAATACGACTTTAAGAGGATAAGGTAATGCAAGTTATTCTGCTTGATAAAGTAGCAAACCTGGGCAGCCTGGGTGATCAGGTTAACGTTAAAGCGGGTTACGCTCGTAACTTCCTGGTTCCACAGGGTAAAGCTGTTCCGGCTACTAAGAAAAACGTTGAGTTTTTCGAAGCACGTCGCGCTGAACTGGAAGCCAAACTGGCTGACGTTCTGGCGGCTGCTAACGCTCGCGCTGAAGCAATCAATGCACTGGGCACCGTTACTATCGCGTCTAAATCTGGCGACGAAGGTAAACTGTTCGGTTCCATCGGTACTCGCGACATCGCTGACGCTGTAACTGCAGCTGGCGTTGACGTGGCTAAGAGCGAAGTTCGTCTGCCGAACGGCGTTCTGCGTACCACCGGTGAGCACGAAGTGGACTTCCAGGTTCACAGCGAAGTATTCGCGAAACTGGTTGTTAACGTTGTTGCTGAGTAAGTAATTACTCATCACCACGTCGAGACGCCGGCCTAGTGCCGGCGTTTTGCTTTTCTGCGAGACCCCCGCTCCACAATTGATCTTCCAGGTTCGCTATTCCCTTCGCATTCTCCGATAATAAATTGAAACGCAATTTTATCTTTGAGATTTGCCATGGACTCTGCCCTGCCCACGCCTGTTTTTGCTCATAAAAACGTTGCCTATGCCTGCGCCACCCTCTGCTGCCTGCTGTGGGGAAGCTCCTATCCGGCAATTAAAAGCGGTTATGAACTCTTCCAGATAGCGACCGACGATATTGCCTCAAAGGTGGTGTTTGCCGGCTGGCGTTTTCTGTTTGCTGGCTTGCTGCTGTTGCTCTTCGCGCTGGCGCAGCGCAAACCCATCGCACGGCTCAGCCCGCGGCAGTTCGGGCAGCTCACCCTTCTGGGGCTGACGCAGACCACCATTCAGTACATCTTCTTCTATGTTGGCCTGGCTTTTACCACCGGGGTGAAAGGGTCAATTATGAACGCCACCGGCACCTTCTTTAGCGTACTGCTGGCCCACTTTATCTATCACAACGACAAGCTCAGCTATAACAAAATCCTCGGCTGTATCCTGGGTTTTGCTGGCGTCATGCTGGTGAACTTCAGTAGCGGCATGCAGGATTTCAGTTTCGTCTGGAACGGTGACGGATTCATAGTGCTGGCGGCCTTTATTCTTTCGGCAGCCACCCTGTACGGCAAACGCATTTCCCAGACCGTGGATCCGACGGTTATGACCGGCTGGCAGCTGGCTATTGGTGGGGCAATATTAATTGCTGGCGGGTACGCAACAGGCGGCACGCTGGAGATACACGGCGTTAAGTCGATAGCGATTCTCGGCTATCTGACGCTACTGTCCTCGGTGGCATTTGCCCTGTGGAGCGTGCTGCTCAAGGTAAACCGCGTCAGTATGATTGCACCCTTCAACTTTGTGGTGCCGGTTGCCGGTACGGTGCTCTCTGCGGTCTTTCTGGGGGAGAATATTCTGGAGATCAAATACGCCGTGGCGCTGGTGCTGGTCTGTTCGGGGATCTGGTGGGTCAATAAGAAAACGCCAGGCCGGGCGGCGTAACCCGCCCGGCCTGCGGGAATTACTTCACGCGTAAAAATGAGCCGTCAGGCTGGCGGGTAAAGAGCACCTGCTGGCCGTTGCCCCCCTCAATGGTCAGCCCCGTCACCACGCCGCTGGCGTTTTGGCGGATCTGCACCATCTGGCCGTTTTGCAGGTTGCTCAGCGGCTTGCCGTCGCCTTCTACCTGCGCCATGGCATAGACATCGGTGGGGGGCAGATTATGGTCGCGGAACAGCTGCGCCATGGTTTTGCCTGAATCCACGCGATAACTGCGCCACTGCTGATCGATGCCGGTGGGTTGCTGCAGCTGGGTAGCCTCAGGCGCGGCGGCCTGTTCCTGCCCCTGCTCTTCCTGAATTGGCTCCGGTTCAGACGGGGCGACCAGCCCCGGATCGTTCGAAGGCGTCACCAGCTGGGTCTGCATCGGCTGCCCGCTGGTTTGCGGCTGCGACTGTGACTGGAGCTCCAGCTGCGCGTCCCGGCTGACCGGCGTGGTAACCTCGTCACCGCCGGAAGGAAGCAGGAAGCCGATAATCATTAGCAGCGCGCCGATGATAATGCCCCGGCGGTGCATCGGCGGCAGCGGATCCATGATGCGAATGTCATCCGGCGCATGCCAGATTTTCTCCAGGGTAGGTTTCAGTTCAAATCGCCCGGGCATGGCTCTCCTCCTGCTCCGCGTCTTTTATCCTGTCCCGGGAAGTATAGTTCGCTAACTGCCTGAAGGGCGTAGCAAAGTCGGCTTCCGTGACACATATTTGGGAATAACCCTGATTCACACTATTGTTTCTGTTTCGGCGCAATTTGTCATCTTAACTTCAGACAAAGTTTTACCCGTCGGGGCGTGGCTGCTATGCTGCCCGCTACTTTAAATGTGATGGAAGGAAATCCCATGACCACCCCGACTTTTGACACAATCGAAGCGCAGGCGAGCTACGGTATCGGTTTGCAGGTAGGCCAGCAGCTGAGCGAATCTGGTCTGGAAGGCCTGTTACCCGAAGCGCTGGTGGCGGGTATTGCAGACGCGCTGGAAGGCAAACAGCCTGCCGTGCCGGTAGATGTGGTTCACCGCGCGCTGCGTGAAATTCACGAACGTGCTGACTCCGTGCGTCGCGCGCGTTTCGAAGAGATGGCGGCAGAAGGCGAGCAGTATCTGCAGGACAACAGCCAGCGAGAAGGTGTGAACATCACCGAATCCGGCCTGCAGTTCCGCGTGATCACCCAGGGCGAAGGTCCTATCCCGGCGCGCACTAACCACGTTCGCGTGCACTACACCGGCAAACTGATCGACGGCACCGTCTTCGACAGCTCCGTTGCCCGCGGTGAACCGGCTGAATTCCCGGTTAACGGCGTGATCCCAGGCTGGATTGAAGCCCTGACCCTGATGCCGGTTGGCTCTAAATGGGAACTGACTATCCCGCAGAACCTGGCCTATGGCGAGCGCGGCGCTGGCGCGTCCATCCCACCGTTCAGCACCCTGGTCTTTGAAGTGGAATTACTGGAAATCCTGTAATCCCCTTCGTGTTTCCTCTCCCCCTGTGGGAGAGGAAAATAGTGCAAAAACCTGTAGTTAGATCCAAATCAATATTTAATCTTGCAAATGCGCAAAGTGAGTGTATTTTTGTGAGCTGTTTCGCGCTGCATGAGTGATATGACACTCACTTTAAACATATTATTAACATAATATCTAAATCATAGTATTCATCCCGCCGAATCTTACCTAATATCGATGAACCCTTAACCGGGCGCGTCGCTTTTTGACGTTATAAAAGGCCAGAAGAGCCTCTACAACACAGACAGGCATAACAGGAAAATCACATGGTAGATCAGGTAAAAGTCGCTGCCGCAGAAGAGGCACCGACCGAACAGTCGCTACGGCGAAATCTCACAAACCGTCATATTCAGCTTATCGCCATCGGCGGTGCCATCGGTACCGGGCTGTTTATGGGCTCCGGCAAAACCATCAGTCTCGCCGGACCGTCGATCATCTTCGTTTATATGATCATCGGTTTTATGCTCTTTTTCGTGATGCGGGCAATGGGTGAACTGCTGCTCTCGAATCTCGAATACAAATCTTTCAGCGATTTCGCCTCCGATTTGCTGGGACCCTGGGCGGGCTATTTCACCGGCTGGACCTACTGGTTCTGCTGGGTCGTGACCGGCATGGCGGACGTCGTCGCCATTACCGCCTATGCCCAGTTCTGGTTCCCCGGGCTTTCAGACTGGGTCGCCTCGCTGGCGGTGATCGTGCTGCTGCTGGTACTTAACCTTGCTACCGTGAAGATGTTTGGCGAGATGGAGTTCTGGTTTGCGATGATCAAAATCGTCGCCATCGTCGGGCTGATCGTGGTCGGGCTAGTCATGGTGCTGATGCACTTCCAGTCGCCAACCGGCGTCGAGGCCTCGTTTGCCCATCTGTGGAATGACGGCGGCTGGTTCCCGAAAGGGATTAGCGGCTTCTTTGCCGGTTTCCAGATAGCGGTCTTCGCCTTTGTAGGCATCGAGCTGGTGGGCACCACCGCCGCCGAGACCAAAGACCCGGAGAAATCGCTGCCGCGCGCGATCAACTCTATTCCGATTCGTATCATCATGTTCTACGTCTTCGCGCTGATCGTCATTATGTCGGTCACCCCGTGGAGCTCGGTAGTGCCAACCAAGAGCCCGTTCGTGGAGCTGTTTGTGCTGGTGGGTCTGCCGGCGGCGGCCAGCCTGATTAACTTCGTGGTGCTGACCTCGGCGGCCTCTTCCGCCAACAGCGGCGTCTTCTCCACCAGCCGTATGCTGTTCGGCCTGGCGCAGGAGGGCGTTGCCCCGAGCGCCTTCGCTAAGCTCTCTAAGCGCGCGGTACCGGCGAAAGGGCTCACCTTCTCCTGTATCTGCCTGCTGGGCGGCGTGGTGATGCTGTACGTCAACCCGAGCGTAATAGGGGCCTTCACCATGATTACGACCGTGTCGGCGATCCTCTTTATGTTCGTCTGGACCATCATCCTCTGCTCGTACCTGGTGTACCGCAAGAAGCGCCCGCAGCTGCACGCTGCGTCCAAATATAAGATGCCGCTCGGCAAGCTGATGTGCTGGGTCTGCATGGCGTTCTTCGTCTTTGTGCTGGTACTGCTGACGCTGGAAGATGACACCCGCCAGGCGCTGGTGGTCACGCCGCTGTGGTTTGTGCTGCTGGGGCTGGGCTGGCTGTTTGTCGGCAAAAAACGGATGGCAGGGGTTCGGTAAAAAAAAGGCCACATAAAGTGGCCTTAAATCAGGACTTCCACAGGCGCTCTCGGGCGCCTTTTTTATTCGCCTGCGAGGGCACGCGGGAACAGAACGTTGTTTTCCAGACTGATGTGCTCCATCAGGTCGTCGATCATTTCGTTGATGCCGTTATACATGGCGCGCCAGGTGGTGCAGGCATCCGCCGGCGGGGTCACGTTGTTGGTGGTGTGTTTGATCACTTCCAGCAGCTCACCGGCGTCGTCGTGTTCGCTCTCCATCACGCTGATTGGCCCCATGGCCTGGCTGCCCATCCCCTGTTTGATCATCGGGAAGAGGATCTGCTCCTCTTTCATCATGTGGCTGGAGAGCTCTTCATGCAGCATGGTCAGGTATTTCGCCAGCCCGCGCGGCACCGAGGCTTTTTCAGCATGGACGCGCTCGACCTTAGTAGCCTGCAGAATAAGCTCCGGCAGCTGCTCGCGGTGACGGTCGTGGAAACGCACGATGATGTAGTCGATGATTTCCGGCAGCGGCGCGCTGCGCCAGTCTTTCTCAACGGGCTCTTCTGCCAGTTTCGCCAGCTCAATTTCAATGGCCTCGACGTCCAGCTCCTTACGGGAGGCGGCGCGCGCCAGCGTTTGCTTACCGCCGCAGCAGTAATCCATATCGTATTTACGGAACAGCGCGGAAGCGCGCGGGATGGAGAGCGCAAGCTCGCCTAAAGGTTGGTCGCGAAAGGCCATGAAAGTTACCTCGTGGTCGGGAATATAAGATGCATTTTAAATGCATCTTTAAGAGGAAGCTATAACCCTTTATAGGCAAGGGTGAAAAAGTGAGGTAGATCACAAAAAAATATTGGATTTAACTCCATGAATGGCTTTGAAAAACGAGTTTCGAAACTTTTTAAAGGTGGAGAAACAGTAAACAACCCGCCGCGCCTGCCGATAGATACAGGTCAGACAATACCTGCATACAAAAAGGCAACGCATGTTTAAACGTATAAAAGTCATTACTCTGCTGATTTCAGTGCTGCTTGCACTCGGCGTCATGCAACTGATCTCAGCCGGCATTTTTATTAATGCGCTTAATAACGACAAAGAGAACTTTACCGTTTCCCAGGTTTCCAGCCAGAACGTGGCTGAATTTACCGACGCCTGGATCAGCCTGAACCAGGCGCGCGTGACCCTGAACCGCGGCATGCTGCGTCTGCAAAGCAGCGTGGCGACGCAGATCAACGGCGGGCAGTTGAATGAGCTGGTGACCACGGCGAAAAATCTGCTGGCCGATGCACAGGCCCACTACGACAAATACTACGCGCTGCCGGAAACGCCGGGGCTGGATGAGAAACTGTCCAGCCAGCTGGAGGAGCAGTACCGCATCTATTCCGCCACCCTGACCCAGATGAACGTTCTGCTCGCGCAGGGCAACCTGGAAGATATGTTCAAGCAGAACGCGGAACAGAAGCAAACCGCGATGCAGAAGGTCTATCGCGAGTGGCGTCAGGCTCAGGCAACCCTCACCGACCGGGGCATTAAAGACAACGAAAGCGACTATAAGCGCATCCTGTGGATCCTCTCCGGCATGATGCTGCTGGTGATTGCCGTGATTATCTCAAGCTGGGTAGCGATGCGCCGCGTGCTGCTGCTGCCGTTGCAGGATGTTATCGATCATATTCGTGCTATCGCGGCAGGGGATTTGACGCAGTCTGTCGATGCGGCGGGTAAAAATGAGATGGCGGTTCTGGCGCGTAACGTCCATGAAATGCAAAAAGCGCTGGCGAATACCGTCGGCGTGGTGCGTGAGGGTGCCGATACCATCTACACCGGCGCGGGCGAAATCTCTGCCGGTAGCAATGACCTCTCCTCCCGTACCGAACAGCAGGCGGCCTCGCTGGAAGAGACCGCAGCCAGCATGGAGCAGCTGACGGCCACGGTGAAGCAGAACGCCGATAACGCCCGTCAGGCTTCCCGTCTGGCGCTGGATGCTTCCTCCACCGCGAAAAAAGGCGGTAACGTGGTTGAAGGGGTGGTGCGCACCATGGATGAGATTGCCACCAGCTCCAGCAAAATCGCCCAGATCACCAACGTGATCGACGGCATTGCCTTCCAGACCAATATTCTGGCGCTGAACGCCGCGGTGGAAGCCGCGCGCGCCGGCGAGCAGGGCCGCGGCTTTGCGGTGGTAGCAGGGGAGGTTCGTACCCTGGCCCAGCGTAGCGCCCAGGCAGCGAAAGAGATCAAAGCCCTGATCGACGATTCTGGCGAGCGCGTCAGCGCCGGTTCGGCGCTGGTGAACGAAGCAGGAACCACCATGGCCGAGATCGTCAACGCGGTAACCCGCGTCACCGATATCATGGGTGAGATCGCGTCCGCCTCCGATGAGCAAAGCCGCGGTATTGACCAGGTGGGCCAGGCGGTAGCCGAGATGGACCGCGTTACCCAGCAGAACGCCTCGCTGGTGGAGGAGTCTGCCGCCGCCGCCGCCGCGCTGGAAGAGCAGGCCGCGCGCCTGAACGAAGCCGTGGCGGTGTTTAAAATCACCCGCGGCCAGCAGGCGAAGGCGGCACCGGTCAAAACCTACGTCGCCAAAGCGAAGCCCGTAGCGGCGGTGTCAGAAGGGAACTGGGAAACCTTCTAACCCCTGATTAGCCCTGCGAAACCGGAACAACAGAGGGTTTTTCCGGTTTCGCTCTCACCGCAATAATCACCCCCACCACCAGCAGCGCGATTCCGCCGAGCGTCAATACCGGCGGCAGGCTCTGACGCAGCAGGAAGGTGTAGAGCAGCCCCGCCAGGGTTTCGAAGACGATTAACGGCCCAAGGATCACCGTGGGCAACTTCTGGCTGGCGACGTTCCAGCACAGCGCCCCCACCCAGGAACAGAGCACCGCAATCGCCACCATCAGCCCGATAAACACCAAAGGTCGCGGCCCGAACGGCAGGTCGAACGCCGGCTGCTGCCCGTTCAGCCAGATACAGGCGGCAATATAGCCCACCAGCGACACCGGCAGCGTCACCAGCGCCTGCGCGGTGGCCCACATCATCGGGTTCTTGTCCGGGTTTTCCCGCAGCCAGCGGGCATTACGCAGGGCATACCACGCCCAGCAGATCACCGAGATAAAGGCCAGCGCGATGCCGGAGAGATAGCGCCAGCCGCTGCCGCTCGCCATCCCGTGTGTGAGTTCGGCGATATTCACGCACGCCAGCCCCAGCCCAATACAAATCAGGGCAGGGACCATTTTTGACCAGGCCAGCTTGCCGTCGCGCTGGCTGTAAAGCAGGTTAGCAAAGACCGGGATCACCACCGGCAGGGTGCCGATAATCATGGTGGATACCGGCGCGCCGGTGCGCTGAATGGCGCTTGCCAGGCAGAGGTAATAGATGAGATTGCCCATCATGGTCAGCGCCAGGGCGGTGAGCCAGTCCCGGCGATGGAGCTGGCGCAGCCGACCGCGGCCCAGCCAGGCCAGCGGCAGCGCAATAAGTCCCAGCGCCAGATAGCGCCCCATCGATTGCAGTACCGCCGGGTATTCCGGCACCATCAACGGGCCGACAAAAATCAGCCCCCACATCATGCCTGCGAGCAGGGCATATAACACGCCGCTAATCATTTTGCTGTCCATATGATTCAAACCTGCCGCGAGTGTAGAGGGAGAGAGCGGGCCAGTATTGTATGAGATTGCGCATTAGCGACCGGCGACCTGCTTCTGATAGCGAACCGGCGTGATGCCATAGCGGCGGGTAAAGGCGCGGGTGAGGTGCGACTGATCGGTCAGTCCTGTAGCGGCGGCCACCTCGGCGGCGGGCATGCCGTGGGTCAGAAAGGCTTTCGCGCGCCACAGGCGGATCGCCATCAGCATCTGGTGCGGAGTGACGTGAAAATGGGCCTTAAACTGCCGCTGAAAATGGTACGGGCTGAGGGAGACCACCTGCGCCAGTTCGTCCAGCGTCAGGGGACGCATATAGTTATCGTGCAGGTAGTCGCGCACTCGCTCAAAGCGGTGTGCCCCTTCTTCTCTTACCGGCGCATGGCGGGCCAGCGGCCGGAAGCTCTCCACCAGATCCAGCAGCAGCCCTTTCTGCGCCAGCGGATCCTCGGTGTGCCACAGGCCGTAAATCAGCCGGCCAATCTGGCGCGAGCGCAGCGGATCGAAACGCGTCACGTCGCTAAACCACCAGTGGCGAATGCCGGTTACCTCTTCCAGCAGCTGGGGGTCGAGATAGACCATACGGTAGCGCCAGCCGTCTTCGGTAGCGGCTTCACCGGTATGGATCTCGTCCGGATTCATAGTCACCACCGATTTTTCCGGGGCGAGATGTTGCGTACCGCGATAGCGAAAACGTTCGGCGCCGGTTTCGATGGTGCCAATGCCGAAGGCTTCGTGGGTGTGGGGTTCGAAGGCGTAGCGGGAGATGTGGGCATGATAAAGCTCAATGCCGGGCACCTGCGCCAGATGGCGAAAGCGGGCGCTGTCTCTCTCATCGGTAAACTGGTCGGGTACGCCTTGCACAGCATCTCTCCTCACGGGCCATCGTCTTATTATCAGAGATGGCCCTTGGGGATGCCACAAAAATTAACCAGATTTTAACAATTACAGGATGGCTTTCACGCTTTCGGCAAGGGGCGTAGTGGGGCGGCCGATAAGCGTGCTCAGGGTGCGGCTGTCGTCAAACAGCCCGCCTTTGGACGCGCCGGTATCAGAGTCGGCCAGCATCTCCGCCAGCCCTGCTGGCAGGCCCACGCCCTTCAGCGCCGCCGCAAAATCGGCCTCGCTCAGGTTCTGATAACGCACTGATTTGCCGCTCTGCTTGCTTAGCTCGGCGGCCAGCTCGCTCAGGGTCCAGGCGCTGTCGCCCGCCAGCTCGTAGACCTTACCGGCATGGCCCTCTTCGGCGAGCACTTTCGCCGCTGCCGCCGCGTAATCTTCCCGGGTGGCGGAGGCGATTTTACCTTCGCCCGCCGCGCCGATAAACACGCCGTGCTCCAGAGCAGGCGGGGCGCTGGCGAGGTAGTTCTCGGTGTACCAGCCGTTGCGCAGCAGCGTATAAGGGATCCCGGACTCGGCCAGCGCCTTCTCGGTTGCCACATGTTCAACGTGCAGGCCCAGCGGGGAGGTGTCCGCATGCAGTAGGCTGGTGTAGGCGATAAATTTCACCCCGGCGGCTTTGGCGGCGTTAATCACGTTCAGGTGCTGGGTCGTGCGCTGGCCTACTTCGCTGGAGGAGATAAGCAGCAGTTTTTCAACGCCGTCGAGTGCTGCGGTAAAAGCGGCCCGATCGGTGTAATCCGCCTGACGCACATTGATGCCCCGCTGGCTCAGCGCACCCGCTTTAGCCGGGTTACGTACGATGGCCACAATCTGGCTGGCGGGAACGGTTTTCGAGAGCGCGTCAATAACGTGCTGGCCAAGCTGGCCGGTAGCGCCGGTGATCGCAATCATGATAAATATCCTTCGTCTCGGGTGGGTGTTGTGACACACTAGCACCATAACTAACTTTTAGTAAGTACGTACAAAAAGGTAAGTATCCAATGACGCAACAGACCCTTAGCGAGCAAATGCGCGATGGCAACCTCTTTGCCGAACAGTGTCCTTCGCGGGATGTGCTTAAGCACGTCACCAGCCGTTGGGGGGTACTGATTCTGGTGGCGCTGCGTCAGGGCACGCACCGCTTCAGCGATCTGCGGCGCAAGATGGGTGGCGTGAGCGAGAAAATGCTGGCCCAGTCGCTGCAGGCGCTGGAGCAGGATGGTTTTGTGAACCGGGTATCGCTCCCGGTAGTGCCGCCCCACGTGGAGTACAGCCTCACCCCGCTGGGGCTGGAGGTGAGCGAAAAGGTCGCCGCCCTCGCCGACTGGATCGAGCTGCACACCCCTCAGGTACTAAGCAACCGGGAAGAGCGCGCGGCTTAAATGGCTGAAAGGATAATTTAATTTTTTAAAGCAATATCAATTGCCTATTAAATTAAAAAGGTTACCGCGATGCCCTGGCCCGTTCATCGGCTATAGAGTTACAGAGTAGCAACGGCCATAAAGTGAACGGAACCACCCCACAGCCGCATAGCCCCCAAAGTAAAAACTACTTACTCAAATCAACCCTATACAATGCAAACCCAATCTCATCACTCCCCACCTTCTCCATCGGATACGCCGCCTTCTCCTTAATAAACGCCGCCGCTTTATCGGAAGGCGACGTCTCAAAGCGAATATCCAGCTTCACATCGCTATGGATCGGCGCCAGTCGCCAGTTATTATCCGCTGCCGGATGGACCTCACCCGCCTTTTTCGACTGCTCGCCAATCCAGGCGGCCAGCACCGAGCGGTTCTCGTCCGGCGAGGCAAAGGCGATATGGCTATCTCCGGTGCCGGCAAACTTCCCGCCGTAGGCGCGATAGTTATTGGTCGCCACCAGGAAAGTCGTATTCGGATCGAGGGGCTTACCTTGCCAGGTCAGGTTCTTAATGCGCTCCGCCTGCGGATTCACCGTCTGGCACTCGCCGTCATATTTTGCCGGCTGGGTGACGTCAATCTGGTAATCCACGCCGTCGATGACGTCGAAGTTATAGGTGCGGAACCCGTCCCAGTTAATCAGCGACTGGGGTTTAGTGCTGGTGGGGTCAATCTGGTTAAACTGCCCGGCAGAGCACTCCAGCCACTCTTTTACCTCTTTGCCCGTGGCCTTCACCACTACCAGGGTATTCGGATAGAGGTAGAGATCCGCGGCGTTGCGGAAGGTGAGCTGGCCTTTTTCCACCTCGACGTAGCTGGCCGGGTCGTTTTTACGTCCGCCTACCTTAAAGGGGGCGGCGGCAGAGAGCACCGGCAGCTTCGCCAGATCCGGATCACCCTGAATAAAGCGCTCGGTATAGGCTTTTTGCGCCATGTTCACCACCTGCACGGTGGGGTCGTCCTGCACCAGCGCCAGGAAGCTGTACATGTTGTCGGAGGATTTGCCCACCGGCTTGCTGACAAATTCGCGGGTGGAGTCGTGATCGTGCTTCAGCACCGCCACCAGATCGTTATCTTCCGCTACCAGCGCCTTTTTCGCTGCCGCATCGTAGATCGGGCGCGCCTCCGCTTTCGACTGCGTAACCTGCCATTTGCCGCCGTCGTTGTTCAGCACCAGGTCAACCACCCCCAGGTGATCGCCCCACATCCCCGGCATCACCGCCGGCACGCCGTTAAGGGTGCCTTTGGTGATATCTGCCCCTTTGATGGCGGCAAAATCTTTACCCGGGAAGACGGCGTGGGCATGACCAAACAGAATGGCATCGACGCCCGGCACTTCGCTCAGGTAGTAAACGGAGTTTTCCGCCATCGCCTGATACGGGTCGGCAGAGAGGCCGGAGTGAGCTACCACTACCACCAGGTCGGCCCCGTTCTTGCGCATCTCGGGCACATATTTGCGCGCGGTTTCGGTAATGTCATTTACCGTTACTTTGCCGCTGAGGTTGGCCTTATCCCAGGTCATGATCTGCGGTGGCACAAAGCCGATATAGCCGATCTTCAGGATCTGTTTGTTACCCGCCTGATCCACCACCTCTGTCTCTTTAATCAGATAAGGGGTAAAAAGCGGCTTCTGGGTCTTAACGTCGATGATATTGGCGTTAACGTAGGGAAATTTAGCGCCAGCGAGCGCCATATGCAGATAATCCAGCCCATAGTTAAATTCGTGATTGCCGAGGTTGCCGACGGCATAATCGAGGGTGTTTAATGCTTTATAGACCGGGTGGATATCCCCTTTTTTCAGCCCCCTTGCCGCCATGTAATCCCCAAGCGGGCTGCCCTGAATCAGGTCGCCGTTATCCACCAGTACGCTGTTTTTCACTTCCCCGCGGGCGGCATTAATCAGGCTTGCGGTACGTACCAGCCCAAATTTTTCCGTCGGGGCATCTTTGTAGTAATCGAAGTCCATCATATTGCTGTGCAGATCGGTGGTTTCAAGGATACGCAGATCTACCGTTGCCGCCTGTACGCTCGCGGCAATCAGCGTCGCCAGAAGCGTTGCACTAAACTTAATCATCAGGGTGTCCTTTTTGTCGGGCCGGGTCACAAAAGAATATGTATCTATATCGTTTTGCTTACAAAAATGTGAATCCTGCCAGAAAAGAACGCCGTGAAACCGGAATCGCTTCACAGATAGCGGAATTATTCACAATACGATATAAATAAAACAACGAGTTATACCCACTGTGTTAACGAGAGGTGGAGAATGTTAGATAAAATTTGTCAGCTCGCACGGGATGCGGGCGAGGCCATTATGCAGGTCTACGATGGCAAGGTGCCGATGGAGGTCATCAGCAAAATCGACGATTCGCCGGTCACGGCGGCCGATATTGCGGCGCATGGCGTGATCCTGCAAGGGCTGCAGGCCCTGACGCCAGAAATCCCGGTCCTGTCCGAAGAGGATCCCCAGCCCTGGGAGGTTCGCCAGCACTGGCAGCGCTACTGGCTGGTCGATCCGCTGGACGGCACCAAAGAGTTCATTAAACGTAATGGTGAATTCACCGTGAATATTGCCCTTATCGAACAGGGCAAAGCGGTGCTTGGCGTGGTGTATGCCCCGGTGCTGAAGGTGATGTACAGCGCCGCCGAGGGCAAGGCGTGGAAAGAGGAGTGCGGGGTGCGCAAGCAGATCCAGGTGCGCGATGCCCGGCCGCCGCTGGTGATGATTAGCCGTTCCCACGCCGATAATGAACTACAGGAATACCTACAGCAGCTTGGTGAGCACCAGACCACCTCTATCGGTTCGTCACTGAAGTTCTGCCTGGTGGCAGAAGGCCAGGCGCAGCTCTACCCGCGCTTCGGGCCAACCAACGTCTGGGATACGGCCGCAGGCCATGCGGTGGCCGCCGCCGCCGGGGCGCACGTTCACGACTGGCAGGGCAAGCCGCTCGACTATACCCCGCGTGAATCCTTCCTCAACCCCGGCTTCCGGGTGTCGCTCTACTGACCGACCAGCTTGTGCAGCAGGGCAACCACCTGCTGCACCTCATCCTGGGTTAAGGCCCCGTCTTTCGCCCACTGAATACGCCCCTCTTTATCCAGCACCACTACCGCCGAGCTCTCCTCCTCCAGCTGCCAGGTGGCGCGCACTACGCCATTGCTGTCCACGATGAACTGCGACCAGGGATAAAGCTTTTTATTGTCTTCCAGACTGCTGCGCACAAACATGCTGGAGCCGGGAATGGCGTCATCGGTGTTCACGATGGTGGTGGTCTGGTAGCGGTCATGTGGCAAATTTGCCGCCTTGATCGCTTCTACCAGGCTTGCGTTTTTTGTTTTTGCCGAGACACGCCCGGCAATGTGTTGCACCAGTCGCACTTTGCCTGCGAGCTGCGCGCTATTCCACTTTTTATAGCTAAACTTATCATTGTCGAGAATCAGTTCTCCCCGGTCGGCAACGCCCACCGGCGGCACGCGTTGCCCCTTTTCAAAATTATGCGCGGAGGCCATCAACGGCAGCAGCAGGCAGGTCGCTGCTATCAGGTTACGTAAAGTCATAGGGTTTCCTTGTTATGTGCAGGTGATCCGACCACTTGGTCATACGCTTTTAATCATAAGTGCGATCAATGGGCTTTACCCGCAATCCCGGTGCCAGTTTGCGGCAGAACGCACATATCTGCACAAAAACGACGGCTTATACTGCCGGTGAGTAAGCTTTGCAAAGAAAATTCTGAATAACTGTAATCAAAAGGTAAATAAAGTTATGCAGACTGTGTATCCCTGGTTTTCTGGTCTATAGTCATTGGGCAACAAAATTTGCGCTTCGGAGGGTCGGCCCGATTGTGGTGCCGCAGGAGCGTATGATTCGCAGGAGATAATAGAATGAAAATTTTCCAACGCTACAATCCGCTTCAGGTAGCGAAATACGTAAAAATCCTGTTCCGTGGACGGTTGTATATCAAGGACGTTGGCGCTTTTGAGTTCGATAAAGGTAAAATCCTTGTCCCAAAAGTGAAAGACAAACAGCACTACTCTGTGATGTCTGAAGTCAACCGTCAGGTTATGCGTCTGCAAACAGAGATGGCTTAACCAACGTGCTATGCAGTAAATAAGCTGTAAATAAACGGCTCCCGATGGGAGCCGTTGATGTTTTTAGCCTCTTATTCAGGCTGCGGTTCTTTTGCATCCGGCAGCTTCGGCGTCAGCACCGTCGGCTTGCTGTCAATGCGGGTGACCAGCAGCTGGTCGATGCGGTAGTTATCAATATCCACCACCTCGAACTTGTAGCCGGAGAACTTCACTGAGTCGGTGCGTTTCGGGATTTTACGCAGCATAAACATCATAAAGCCGCCAATGGTCTCGTAGTTGCCTGACTGCGGGAACTCGTCGATATCCAGCACGCGCATCACGTCGTCAATCGGCGTCCCGCCATCCACCAGCCATGAGTTTTCATCACGCGCCACAATCTGCTCTTCCAGGCCCTGGCCGACCAGGTCGCCCATCAGGGTGGTCATTACATCATTCAGGGTGATGATACCTACCACCAGCGCATATTCGTTCATGATCACCGCAAAGTCTTCCCCGGCGGTTTTGAAACTTTCCAGCGCCTCAGAGAGGGTGAGAGTGTCAGGAACGATTAAGGTGTTGCGGATCTGCACGCCGCTGTTCAGCGCCAGGCTCTGGTTTGCCAGCACACGGTTCAGCAGATCTTTTGAATCCACGTAGCCGATGATGTGGTCGATATCTTCGTTACAGACCAGGAACTTAGAGTGCGGATGTTCCGCCACCTTGGTCTTCAGGCTCTGCTCGTCTTCATGCAGATCGAACCAGATGACGTTCTCGCGAGAGGTCATCGACGACGGCACGGTACGGGATTCCAGCTCAAAGACGTTCTCAATAAGCTCATGCTCCTGCTTACGCAGTACCCCAGCCAGCGCACCCGCTTCAAACACCGCATAGATATCATCGGAGGTGATGTCGTCTTTACGCACCATCGGCAGCTTAAAGAGGCGGAAGATGGTGTTTGCCAGCCCGTTAAAGAACCACACCAGCGGGCGGAACAGGTACAGACAGAAGCGCATCGGGTTGATGATACGCAAAGCCACGGCTTCAGGCGCAATCATACCGATGCGTTTCGGGGTCAGGTCGGCAAAGAGGATAAACATCCCGGTCACCAGCGAGAAGGAGAGAATAAAGCTCAACTGCTCGGAGAGTTCAGGAGCGAAATAGCGGGAGAAAAGCGAGTAAAAGACCGGTGAAAAAGCTGCATCCCCCACGATACCGCCGAGAATGGCGACCGCGTTGAGGCCAATTTGCACCACGGTAAAGAACATCCCGGGGTTTTCCTGCATCTTCAGGATGCGTTGTGCATTGATGTTGCCATCATCGGCAAGCAGCTTAAGTTTGATCTTACGGGACGCGGCCAGTGAAATCTCTGATATTGAGAAAAATGCGCTGACGGCAATCAGACAAAGTATTACTAAAATACTGTTTAACATATCTTATCCGGCTTCTCGCCAGATCCTCGGAAGGGAAGTTAGTCACGTTTTTGAAGAGATATTGAAAACCGGTCCGAAGCGGTAGGCCGGTTGTTTCGAGGGGTAGTATAGCGTAAACGGCTGTAAAGTCGCCAGAGATCGCTTTTGACCCGGCCCTGGCGAAGCGCAAGGCCGGATCGCGTTACGTTACGCCAGCTGTGGCGGCAGACAAACCCCGATGCCGCCGATGCCGCAGTAGCCGTACGGATTTTTATGCAGGTACTGCTGGTGATCGTCTTCGGCATAATAGAACGGCGTGGCGTTGACAATTTCGGTTGTCACATGACGGTTATCATGGGCCTCGGTCATCGCCTGCTGGAAGCGCGCCAGGCTGTCGCGGGCGGCGGCATCCTGCTCCGGGGTGAGCGGGTAGATTGCCGAGCGATACTGGGTACCATGGTCATTGCCCTGACGCATGCCCTGAGCCGGGTCGTGGTTTTCCCAGAATACCTGCAGCAGCTGTTCGTAGCTGATGACGGCCGGATCGTAGACGACGCGTACCGCTTCCGCATGGCCGGTCTGGCCAGAGCAGACTTCGCGGTAGGTCGGATTTGGGGTATAACCGCCGGTGTAGCCCGCTGCGGTGCTGTAAACGCCCGGCAGCTGCCAGAAGAGGCGCTCTACGCCCCAGAAACAGCCCATAGCGAAGTAGGCGATTTCCATGCCGTCGGGAACGTTGGTCATGGAGTGGCCGTTAACGGCATGAAGGGTGGCGACAGGCATAGGGGTGTTACGTCCCGGTAATGCATCCGCCTGAGCAACGAGGTGCTTTTTATCAAATAAACTCACGGTGTGGCCTCCGGGGTAGGGGTGTTTGGGTTAAGGTTGTCACGGCGCGTTTAATTGAACACAATAAATGCGCTGAATGAGTCTAGATTTAACTAGATTTAAACATAAGAAATATTAGGGTGCTTAACCATTTTTCAACCCGTTGATTGGGTTTTGGGCTTAATGCCGTGACAGGCCGCGGAGCGGCCCTTCATATGCTTCCAGGGTGGAAACAAGGATATTCAGGAGAAAACGTGCCAAAGATCCGCCAGTTATGCGTGGTCAGTTTATTACTGGCAAGCGGAGTCGCCAGCGCGGCGAACGTTCGCCTGCAGGTTGAGGGGTTAACCGGCGCGCTGCAAAAAAACGTGCGTGCACAGCTGTCGACCATTGAGAGCGACGAAGTCACGCCGGACCGGCGTTTTCGCGCCCGCGTGGATGATGCCATTCGCGAAGGGTTAAAAGCGCTGGGGTATTACGAACCTACCATCGATTTCGATCTCCGCCCGCCGCCGGCAAAGGGGCGTCAGGTGCTTATTGCCCGCGTCTCGCCGGGCGAACCGGTAAAAATTGGCGGCACCAACGTGGTGCTGCGCGGCGGCGCGCGCGAGGATCGCGATTATCTTGATTTACTGCAGGATCGTCCGGCCGTCGGCACGGTGCTGGACCACTCCGATTATGAAGGCTTTAAAAAAGATCTCACCCGGGTGGCGCTGCGCAAAGGCTACTTTGACAGCCAGTTCAATAAGAGCCAGCTGGGCGTCTCCCTCGATCGCCATCAGGCCTTCTGGGATATCGACTACGACAGTGGCCAGCGTTATCGCTTTGGCGATGTCACCTTTGAAGGCTCGCAAATCCGCGACGAGTACCTGCAAAACCTGGTGCCGTTCAAAAAAGGCGATTTCTACGAATCAAAAGATCTGGCCGAGCTGAACCGCCGCCTGTCGGCCACCGGCTGGTTTAACTCGGTGGTGGTGGCGCCGGAGTTTGAGAAATCGCGCCAGACCAGGGTGTTGCCGCTGCATGGCGTGGTATCGCCGCGCACCGAGAACACCGTTGAAACCGGGGTAGGCTACTCTACCGACGTAGGGCCGCGGGTCAAAGCCACCTGGAAAAAGCCGTGGATGAACTCCTACGGCCACAGCCTGACCACCAGCGCCAGCATCTCGTCGCCGGAGCAGCAGCTCGATTTCAGCTATAAGATTCCGCTGCTGAAAAACCCGCTTGAGCAGTACTACCTGGTGCAGGGCGGCTTTAAGCGCACCGACCTGAACGATACCGAGGCGGACTCGACCACCCTTGCCCTGTCGCGCTACTGGGATCTCTCCAGCGGCTGGCAGCGGGCCATCAACCTGCGCTGGAGCCTCGACCACTTTACACAGGCCAACGTCACCAATACCACCATGCTGCTCTATCCCGGGGTGATGATCAGCCGTACCCGCTCACGCGGCGGCCTGATGCCGACCTGGGGTGATTCCCAGCGCTACTCGGTGGACTACTCCAACAGCGCCTGGGGTTCCGACGTGGACTTTGTGGTGCTGCAGGCGCAGAACGCCTGGATCCGCACCCTCTACGATCGCCACCGCTTTGTGGTGCGCGGCAATCTCGGCTGGATCGAGACCGGCGATTTCGACAAAGTTCCGCCGGATCTGCGCTTCTTCGCCGGCGGCGACCGCAGTATTCGCGGCTATAAATACAAATCCATCGCCCCGGAAGATAAAGACGGCAAGCTGATCGGTGCCTCTAAGCTGGCGACCGGCTCGCTGGAGTATCAGTACAACGTCACCGGTAAATGGTGGGGTGCCGCCTTCGTCGACAGCGGCGAAGCGGTAAGCGATATCCGCCGCAGCGATTTCAAAACCGGCGCGGGCGTGGGCGTGCGCTGGGAATCCCCGGTCGGGCCGATCAAGCTCGATTTCGCCGTTCCGGTGGGGGATAAAGAAGAACACGGTTTACAGTTTTACATCGGTCTGGGGCCTGAATTATGAGTTTATGGAAAAAGATAAGCCTCGGCGTACTGATTGTTATCCTGCTGCTGCTGGGAGCGGTGGCCTATCTTGTAGGAACGACCAGCGGCCTGCATCTGCTGTTTAACGCCGCCAACCGCTGGGTGCCGGGGCTGGAGATCGGCCAGGTCACCGGCGGTTGGCGCGATCTGCACCTGAAAAACGTGCGTTACGAACAGCCGGGCGTGGCGGTCAATGCCGGGGATTTTCATCTGGCGGTCAATCTGCGCTGCCTGCGCGACAGCCAGCTCTGCGTGAACGATCTGTCGTTAAAAGATGTGAACGTGGCGATAGATTCCAGCAAAATGCCGAAAAGCGAGCAGGTTGAAGAGGAGGATAGCGGCCCGCTCGATCTCTCGACGCCTTATCCCATCACCCTGAGCCGGGTGGCGCTGAATAACATTAACGTCAAAATCGACGACACCACCGTCTCGGTGATGGACTTCTCCTCCGGCCTGCGCTGGCAGGAGAAGAACCTGACGCTTACCCCCACCTCCCTGCAGGGGCTGCTGATCGCCCTGCCGAAAGTGGCGGACGTGGCGCAGGAAGAGATCGTCGAGCCCAAAATTCAGAACCCGCAGCCGGATGAAAAACCCCTCGGCGAAACCTTAAAAGATCTCTTCTCAAAGCCGGTGTTACCGGAGATGACCGACGTCCATCTGCCGCTTAATCTCAATATCGAAGAGTTTAAAGGCGAGCAGCTGCGCCTGACCGGCGACACCGACCTGACGGTCTTCAACATGCTGCTGAAGGTGAGCAGCATCGACGGCAACATGAAGCTCGACGCCCTGGATATCGACACCAACCAGGGGAGCGTGAACGCCACCGGCAGCGCCCAGCTGCGCGATAACTGGCCGGTAGATATCACCCTTAACAGCGCCCTGAACATCGACCCCATTAAAGGTGAGAAGGTGAAGCTGAAGGTGGGCGGAGCGCTGCGCGAGCAGCTGGAGTTTGGCGTTAATCTTTCCGGCCCGGTGGATATGGTGCTGCGCGGCCAGACCCGGCTGGCAGAAGCGGGCCTGCCGCTGAACCTGGAGCTGGTCAGCGAGCAGCTTTACTGGCCCTTTACCGGCGAGAAGCAGTACCAGGCCGACGATCTAAAGCTGAAGCTCAGCGGCAAAATGACCGACTACACCCTGTCGTTCCGCACGGCGGTGAAGGGAGAGAATCTGCCGCCCGCCACAATCACTCTGGATGCGAAGGGCAACGAGCAGCAGGTCAATTTCGATAAGCTCACGGTAGCGGCCCTTGAGGGCAAAACCGAGCTGACGGCGCTGCTCGACTGGCAGCAGGCCATCAGCTGGCGCGGTGAGGTCAAGCTGACGGGCATCAACACTGCCAAAGAGGTGCCGGACTGGCCCTCGAAGCTTGATGGTCTGATCAAAACCCGCGGTAGCCTGTATGGCGGCACCTGGCAGATGGACGTGCCGGAGATCAAGCTCAACGGCAACGTGAAGCAGAATAAGGTCAAGGTAGAGGGCTCGCTGAAGGGCAACAGCTATCTGCAGTGGACCATTCCGGGGCTGCACGTGGCGCTCGGGCAAAACAGCGCGGATATCAAAGGCGAACTGGGGGTAAAAGATCTCAATCTCGATGCCACCATCGATGCGCCTAACCTCGATAACGCCCTGCCGGGGCTGGGTGGCACCGCCAAAGGGCTGGTGAAGGTGCGCGGTACGGTAGAGGCGCCGCAGCTGTTGGCGGACATCACCGCCAGCGGCCTGCGCTGGCAGGAGCTCTCCGTGGCCCGGGTGCGCGTCGAAGGCGACGTGAAATCCACCGACCAGGTTGCCGGCAATCTGAACCTGCGGGTAGAGCGCATTGCCCAGCCGAATCTTAATCTCAGCCTGGTGACCCTCGACGCCAAAGGCAGCGAGAAGCAGCACGATCTGCAGCTGAAGGTGCAGGGTGAGCCGGTCTCCGGCCAGCTGCATCTTACCGGCAGCTTCGATCGTCAGGCGCAGCGCTGGAAAGGGACGCTGGATAACACCCGCTTTACCACTCCGGTAGGACCGGTGACCCTCTCGCGCGCTATTGCGCTGGATTACCGCAACGCGGAGCAGAAGATTAGCATCGGGCCACACTGCTGGACCAACCCGAACGCCGAGCTCTGCGTCCCGCAAACCATCGACGCGGGGGCAGAAGGGCGCGCAGTAGTGGATCTCAACCGCTTCGATCTGGCGATGCTCAAACCCTATATGCCGGAGAGCACCCAGGCGAGCGGTATCTTTACCGGTAAGGCGGATGTGGCATGGGATGCCACCAAGCCGGGGCTGCCGCAGGGGAGCGTGATGCTTGCCGGGCGTAACGTGAAAGTCACCCAGGTGGTGAACGATGCGCCGCTGCCGCTGGCTTTCGACACCCTGAACCTGCGCGCCGATCTGCATAACAACCGCGCCGAGCTGGAGTGGCTAATCCGGCTGGTTAACAACGGCCAGTTCGACGGACAGGTGCAGATTAGCGATCCGCAGGGGCAGCGTAATCTGGGCGGCAACGTTAATATCCGCAACCTCAACCTGGCGATGGTCAATAGCATCTTCTCGCGCGGGGAGAAGGCGGCGGGCATACTCAGCGCCAACCTGCGGCTGGCGGGCAACGCCCAAAGCCCGCAGCTGTTCGGCCAGATGCAGCTAAACGGCGTGGATATCGACGGCAACTTTATGCCGTTCGACATGCAGCCGAGCCAGCTCTCCATGAACTTCAACGGCATGAGCTCGACCCTGGCGGGGGTGGTACGCACCCAGCAGGGGGAGATCAACCTCAGCGGCGACGCCGACTGGAGCCAGCTGGATAACTGGCGCGCGCGCGTGGCGGCCAAAGGCAGCCGGGTGCGGATCACCGTCCCGCCGATGGTGCGCCTTGACGTCTCGCCGGACGTGGTGTTCGAAGCCACGCCGAGCCTCTTTACGCTGGATGGCCGGGTGGACGTGCCCTGGGCACGCATCGTGGTGCACGACCTGCCGGAGAGTGCGGTAGGGGTCTCCAGCGATGAGGTGATGCTTGATAAAAATCTCCAGCCGATCGAGGCGAAGAGCGCGGGTATACCGATCAACAGCAACCTGATCGTGCATGTAGGCAACAACGTGCGTCTGGACGCGTTCGGCCTGAAGGCGCGCCTGACCGGCGATCTGAAGGTTGCCCAGGATAAACAGGGGCTGGGGCTGAACGGACAGATTAATATTCCTGAAGGACGCTTCCACGCTTACGGCCAGGATCTGATCGTGCGTAAAGGCGAGCTGCTCTTCTCCGGCCCGCCGGATCAGCCGCTGCTGAACATCGAAGCGATCCGTAATCCTGAGTCCACGGAAAACGACGTAATCGCCGGGGTGCGCGTGACCGGTACCGCCGACGAGCCGAAGGCCGAGATCTTCTCCGACCCGGCCATGTCCCAGCAGGAGGCACTCTCTTACCTGCTGCGCGGCCAGGGGCTGGACAGCAATCAGAGCGACAGCGCCGCCATGACCTCAATGTTAGTTGGCCTGGGGGTTGCACAAAGTGGTCAGGTTGTGGGTAAAATCGGCGAGACGTTTGGCGTAAGCAATCTGGCGCTGGACACCCAGGGGGTCGGCGACTCCTCGCAGGTGGTGGTCAGTGGCTATGTTCTGCCGGGTCTGCAGGTGAAATACGGCGTAGGGATCTTTGACTCATTAGCAACACTCACGTTACGCTATCGCCTGATGCCTAAGCTATATCTGGAAGCGGTGTCTGGCGTAGATCAGGCACTGGATTTGCTCTATCAGTTTGAGTTTTAGCAATGCGAATATTTGTCTACGGCAGTTTACGAACCAAACAAGGCAACAGCCACTGGATGACCAACGCCCAGTTGCTGGGCAATTACAATATCGAGAACTACCAGTTGTACAGCCTGGGCCACTATCCAGGCGCGGTTCCGGGAAAAGGAACGGTACAGGGTGAGGTTTATCGTATTGATAATGCCACGCTGGCCGAACTTGATGCCTTGCGCACCAGGGGCGGTGAATACGCACGCCAGTTGATCCAGACACCGTACGGAAGTGCATGGATGTACGTGTACCAACGTCCGGTCGATGGACTAACGCTGATTGAAAACGGTAACTGGTTAGACAGAGACCAGTACTGAGCGGTATAAGATAAACAACGCCACCTTCGGGTGGCGTTGTTTTTTGCGATAACTCACGTGTGAAGAGGGCGACGTGCAGGGGATGGTGCTGGTGAATCAGGTTCGCATGCTGGATCTGCATGCCCGACAGGCCAAAAAGATCGCCCTGGCAGCGGATGAGGTGGTGGAAGATGCCCTGCTGCGCCTGCAAACTATTATCGATTAACGCCTGACAGACGCCACCCGAGGGTGGCGTCTGTTATTTACGCCTCTTGCTGGCGCAGCTTAAAGATCTGCACCGTGTCTAGCAGCTGTTCGGCCTGACGATGCATGGCGTTGGCCGCGGCGGAAGACTCCTGCGAAAGCGTGGCGTTCTGCTGGGTTGCGGCGTCCATGTGGGTGACCGCCACGTTCACCTGATCGATACCGGTGCTCTGCTCGTGACTGGCCAACGAGATGGCCTCAATAAGCTCGCTCACTTTGCTGACGCTGTGCAGGATGTCAGCCATCGCCGCTCCGGCCTCTTTCACCTGGCCGTTGCCCTCATCGATGCGGTTTACCGAGCGGTCGATTAGCACCCGGATCTCTTTCGCCGCCGAGGCGGAACGCTGTGCCAGGGCGCGCACTTCCGCGGCCACCACAGCGAACCCTCGCCCTTCGCTGCCTGCACGGGCGGCTTCAACCGCGGCGTTAAGCGCCAGGATATTGGTCTGGAAGGCAATACTGTCGATCATGCTGATAATGGTGTTGATCTCGCTGGAGAAGGTATGGATCTCGTTCATGGTCTGGACGGCACGTTCTACGGCCTGTCCGCCCTGGCGTGCCACCTGGTGGGCGTTGCGGGCAAGCTCGCTGGCGTTGCGCGAGTTCTCCGCGTTGCTCTTCACCACCGAGGTGAGCTCCTCCATCGAGGCGGCGGTCTGCTCCAGGGCGCTGGCCTGGGCTTCGTTGCGTGATGAGAGCTCATGGCTGCCGGTGGCAATCTGCGCCGAGGCGGTGGCGATGGTCTCGGTACCGCTGCGCACGCCGGAGACAATGCGGGTCAGGTTGATGTTCATCTCCTGCAGCGCGCCCATTAATTCCGCGGTTTCATCCCGGCCAACAACCGTAAAGCGGGACTGCAAATCACCGGCCGCCACGGTGCGGGCAATGTTCACCGCCTGGGCCAGCGGGCGAGTTATACTGCGGATCAGCCACCAGGTTACCAGCAGCCCGGCCGCCAGGGTGAGCGTCATCGCCAGCAGCAGCAGCCATCTGGTCTGCTGGTAGCGCGCCTCGTTTTTGGCAATGGTCTGCTGGTGCAGCGCTTTGGCGTGCTGCAGCGTGCGGGCCACCACCTCATCGATCATTTTTGTCGGCTCGCGGTCAATGCCGGTTACCTGCCGATCCACCCGTCCGGCGCTGGAGACATCTCCCACCTGATAATCGGCCAGCGCCGCCAGGTATTTTTGCTCCAGCCCAGCGTGGATTTCACGGGTCGCCAGCACCTGACGGTTATCCATGCCGATTTTTGGTAGCAGCTCGCTGAGATGGGTTAACAGCGCCTGGGTATTCTGGCTCTCACGGGTAAAGGCGGTCCGGTATTTGTCGAACGCCTCCTGCCCCTGGGCGCCGCGTAGCAGGGTGTTTTTCCACTCCTGCACCTGGATTTTGAACTGTACCTGGGCGTTACGCGCGGTATCTATGCTCTCGGTGATGGTCTGCTCCATCGTCATGATCTGCACATTCTGGCTCAGGCTGCTGCTGTTAATCGCCAGCCCACGCAGGCCGATAAACAGCGTGGCAAGCAGCAGGAGCGAGGCCAGCAGCCCCAGACGTTGACCGATGGTGAGGGTGTTGAGTTTCATCTGTAGCGGGTATTCCCAGTGTCTGATAAAGCAGGGGTATCGACCCGCAGCAGACAGACTTTAAGGGAGCGGAAGGGCGTCAGAGCAGGGGGAAAGCGCTATCTAATTAATACAAATAGAGAAAATCTCTTTGTGACATTTTCGTGACATTTAACGCCAGGGCAAATTCAGGGCAAAAAAAAGCCCCGACAAATCGGGGCTTAGTGGGTGAGAAGTATTACTTCTTCGCCGCGCGCTCGAAGGAGGCAATGATTTCCGCTTTAGCGGCTTCGGCATTGTCCCAGCCGTCGACTTTAACCCATTTGCCTTTCTCGAGATCTTTGTAGTGCTCGAAGAAGTGGGAGATCTGCGCTTTCAGCAGTTCCGGCAGGTCGTTCACATCTTTAATGTGATCGTACTCTTTGCTCAGCTTGGTGTGCGGAACGGCAACCAGTTTCGCATCTTCACCGGCTTCGTCAGTCATTTTCAGCACGCCAACCGGACGGCAGCGGATCACAGAGCCCGGCTGCAGCGGGTACGGCGTCGGGACCAGCACGTCAACCGGGTCACCGTCCAGGGAGAGAGTGTTGTTGATGTAACCGTAGTTGCACGGATAGAACATCGCGGTAGACATGAAACGGTCTACGAACAGTGCGCCGGTGTCTTTGTCGATTTCGTATTTGATCGGGTCGGCGTTAGCCGGGATTTCGATAACTACATAGATGTCTTCCGGCAGTTCTTTACCCGCAGGGACGTTGAGTAAGCTCATGTCTGTGTCCTTTAAAATGATTGGCAAACAAGTGGCGAGTATTATAGCCAACTCGCGCTGAATGTCTTCGCCTCTTTTCGCCCGCTCGCCCGTCCACAGGCTATTTTCAGCCTCTTCCCATGACAGAATCATCCATAAACTCAGCCGCTTTTTTAATGGCTGAATGAAAGCGATTACAAAGTTGTGATTAACATTTTATTCACTTTCCCGAAGTGTGATGTAACGCAATTTGTAACATCTTCCATTGTCTATAGTTTGCTCGCAGAACACCTTTTAACCAACAAAAACCTACCCTACGAGGACGTTCTTATGTGGAAGCGCTTACTTCTTGTCACAGCAGTTTCGGCAGCCATGTCGTCTATGGCGATGGCCGCCCCCCTGACCGTAGGATTTTCGCAGGTTGGCTCTGAGTCCGGCTGGCGTGCCGCAGAGACCAGCGTAGCCAAAAGCGAAGCGGAGAAACGCGGCGTTACGCTGAAGATCGCCGACGGTCAGCAGAAGCAGGAAAACCAGATCAAAGCCGTGCGCTCGTTTATCGCCCAGGGCGTTGACGCCATCTTTATCGCACCTGTGGTAGCTACCGGCTGGGAGCCGGTGCTGAAAGAGGCCAAAGACGCCGAAATTCCGGTCTTCCTGCTCGATCGTTCAGTGGACGTAAAAGACAAATCTCTCTATATGACTACCGTCACTGCCAACAACGTGCTGGAAGGTCAATTAATCGGCGAATGGCTGATCAAAGAGGTCAACGGCAAGCCGTGTAACGTGGTGGAGCTGCAGGGCACCGTGGGTGCCAGCGTGGCTATCGACCGTAAGAAAGGTTTCGCCGAGGCTATCGCCAAAGCGCCTAACATCAAGATCATCCGCTCCCAGTCCGGCGACTTTACCCGCAGTAAAGGTAAAGAGGTGATGGAGAGCTTTATCAAAGCCGAAAACAACGGCAAGAACATCTGCATGGTTTACGCCCATAACGACGACATGGTGATCGGGGCTATCCAGGCCATCAAAGAGGCGGGCCTGAAGCCGGGCAAAGATATCCTCACCGGCTCCATCGACGGCGTGCCGGATATCTATAAAGCGATGATCGATGGCGAAGCGAACGCCAGCGTCGAACTGACGCCGAACATGGCCGGCCCGGCCTTCGACGCGCTGGAAAAATTCAAGAAAGACGGCACCATGCCGGAGAAAGTCACTATCACCAAATCCACCCTCTACCTGCCTGATACCGCTAAAGAAGAGTTAGAGAAGAAGAAAAACATGGGCTATTAAGACCTTTTCCCCTCACCCCGGCCCTCTCCCCATAGGGGAGAGGGAGAAAAACAGTGTGGGGCAGACAAATTCATAACGCGCACAAACAGTCCCCTCTCCCCTCCGGGGAGAGGGTTAGGGTGAGGGGTGAGGGGGAAACAGCATGACCACAGACCAACACCAGGAAATCCTTCGCACCGAGGGGCTATGCAAATACTTTCCCGGCGTAAAAGCGTTGGATGGCGTCGATTTCAGCCTGCGTCGTGGGGAGATCATGGCGCTGCTGGGGGAGAACGGCGCCGGCAAATCGACCCTGATTAAAGCCCTGACCGGGGTTTATCACGCCGATCGGGGCTCCATCTGGCTGGAAGGCCATGTTATTTCGCCGAAAAACACCGCCCACGCCCAGCAGTTGGGGATCGGCACCGTCTATCAGGAGGTCAACCTGCTGCCGAATATGTCGGTGGCGGACAACCTGTTTATAGGCCGCGAACCCCGGCGTTTTGGCCTGCTGCGGCGCAAAGAGATGGAAGCGCGCGCCACCCGGCTGATGGAATCTTACGGCTTCTCGCTTGACGTGCGCGAACCGCTCAACCGCTTTTCGGTGGCGATGCAGCAGATCGTCGCCATTTGCCGGGCTATCGATCTCTCCGCCAAAGTGCTGATCCTCGATGAACCTACCGCCAGCCTGGATACCCAGGAGGTGGAGATGCTCTTTACCCTGATGCGCCAGCTGCGCGACCAGGGGGTGAGCCTGATTTTCGTGACTCACTTCCTCGACCAGGTCTATGAAGTCAGCGATCGCATAACCGTGCTGCGTAACGGCAGCTTTGTTGGCTGTCGCGAAACCCGCGAGCTGCCGCAGATCGAGCTGGTGAAGATGATGCTGGGCCGCGAGCTGGAGACCAACGCCCTGCAGCGCGCGGGCCGAACCCTGCTGAGCGAAAAACCGGTGGCGGCGTTTCAGGATTTCGGCAAGAAGGGCACCATCGCCCCCTTTAATCTGGAAGTTCGCCCAGGCGAGATCGTCGGCCTGGCGGGGCTGCTGGGCTCCGGGCGCACCGAAACCGCAGAGGTGATCTTCGGCATTAAGCCTGCCGACAGCGGCAGTGCGTTAATTAAGGGCAAGCCGCAAACGCTGCGCTCGCCGCATCAGGCCTCCAGCCTCGGAATTGGTTTTTGCCCGGAGGATCGCAAAACCGACGGCATTATCGCCGCGGCCTCGGTGCGGGAGAATATTATCCTGGCGCTGCAGGCCCAGCGCGGCTGGCTGCGGCCGATCCCGCGTAAAGAGCAAAACGCCATTGCCGAACGTTTTATCCGCCAGCTGGGGATCCGCACTCCCAGCGCCGAGCAGCCCATCGAGTTTCTCTCGGGCGGGAATCAGCAAAAAGTGCTGCTCTCCCGCTGGCTGCTGACCAAACCCCAGTTCCTGATCCTCGACGAGCCCACGCGCGGCATCGACGTGGGGGCCCACGCGGAGATCATTCGCCTGATCGAAACCCTGTGCGCCGACGGGCTGGCGCTGCTGGTTATCTCCTCGGAGCTTGAGGAGCTGGTGGGCTATGCGGACCGCGTCATCATCATGCGCGACCGCAGGCAGGTGGCAGAGATCCCGCTGGATGAACTCTCGGTTCCGGCCATTATGAATGCCATTGCGGCATAAGGAGACCGGCGTGATGCCTCGTTCAATACCTCAGACCGCGCGCCCGAAGCGCCGCTTTAGCTGGCCCACCGGCATGCCGCAGATCGTCGCCCTGCTGCTGGTGCTGCTGGTGGATAGCCTCGTCGCCCCGCACTTCTTCCAGATCGTGCTGCAGGATGGCCGCCTGTTCGGCAGCCCGATCGACATCCTAAACCGCGCCGCCCCCGTGGCCCTGCTGGCGATTGGCATGACGCTGGTGATCGCCACCGGCGGCATTGATCTCTCGGTGGGGGCGGTGATGGCTATCGCGGGCGCTACCGCGGCCTCGATGACCGTGGCCGGCCACAGCCTGCCGGTGGTGCTGCTGGCCACGCTGGGCACCGGGATACTCGCCGGGCTGTGGAACGGCGTGCTGGTAGCCATCCTCAAAATTCAGCCTTTCGTCGCCACCCTGATCCTGATGGTGGCCGGGCGCGGGGTAGCCCAGCTGATTACCGCCGGGCAGATCGTCACCTTCAACGCTCCGAACCTGGCGTGGATCGGCAGCGGATCGCTGTTTTTCCTGCCGACGCCGGTGATTATCGTGGTGGTGACGCTGATCGCCTTCTGGCTCTTTACCCGCAAAACGGCGCTGGGGATGTTTATCGAAGCGGTGGGGATCAATATTCGCGCCGCGAAAAACGCCGGCGTCAGTACCCGCCTGATGGTGATGCTCACCTATGTGCTGAGCGGCGTCTGCGCCGCCATTGCCGGAGTGATTGTCGCGGCGGATATTCGCGGCGCCGATGCCAACAACGCCGGCCTGTGGCTGGAGCTGGACGCCATTCTGGCGGTGGTGATTGGTGGCGCCTCGCTGATGGGCGGACGCTTTAACCTGCTGCTGTCGGTGATAGGCGCGCTGATAATCCAGGGGATGAACACCGGCATCCTGCTCTCGGGCTTCTCGCCGGAACTAAACCAGGTGGTGAAAGCGGTGGTGGTGCTCTGCGTGCTCATCGTGCAGTCGCCGCGCTTTATCAGTCTTATCAAGGGGATCCGTGGTCATGATAAAACGTAACTTACCGCTGATGATAACCCTGGGGGTGTTCGTGCTGGGGTATCTCTACTGCCTGACGCAGTTCCCGGGATTTGCCTCCACGCGGGTTATCTGCAACATCCTGACCGATAACGCCTTCCTTGGGATCATTGCCGTCGGCATGACCTTTGTGATCCTCTCCGGGGGCATCGATCTGTCGGTGGGCTCGGTGATCGCCTTTACCGGGGTCTTTCTCGCCAAGGCGATCGGCTTTTGGGGGCTGTCGCCGCTGGTGGCTTTCCCGCTGGTGCTGGTGATGGGCTGCGCCTTTGGCGCCTTTATGGGACTTTTGATCGACGCCCTGAAAATCCCGGCCTTTATCATCACCCTGGCGGGGATGTTCTTCCTGCGCGGCGTCAGCTATCTGGTGTCGGAAGAGTCGATCCCCATTAACCACCCGATCTACGACACCCTCTCCAGCCTGGCGTGGAAAATCCCCGGCGGCGGGCGCCTCAGCATTCTGGGGCTGGTAATGCTGGGGGTAGTGGTGATTGGCATCTTCCTTGCCCACCGCACCCGCTTTGGCAACGAGGTATACGCCATCGGCGGCAGCGCCACCTCCGCCAACCTGATGGGTATCTCCACCCGCAGCACCACCATTCGTATCTACATGCTCTCCACCGGGCTGGCGACCCTGGCCGGGATCGTCTTCTCCATCTATACCCAGGCGGGCTATGCGCTGGCGGGGGTAGGGGTGGAGCTGGACGCCATCGCCTCGGTGGTGATCGGCGGGACGCTGCTCAGGGGCGGGGTGGGAACGGTGCTCGGCACGCTGTTTGGGGTGGCGATCCAGGGGCTGATCCAGACCTATATCAACTTTGACGGCACCCTCAGCTCCTGGTGGACCAAGATTGCCATCGGCATTCTGCTGTTTATCTTTATTGCTCTGCAGCGCGGCCTGACGGTGCTGTGGGAGAATCGCCAGAGCTCGCCGGTTACCCGGGTGGGCACGGGCGCAACGAAGCTTTAACGTGCTGAATTTGCACAAAGTCTAAACTAATTCCGGTAGCGGCCGATAACCTTTCTTTCTGTCCAGATATATCTCGCTACCGGAAATAACATCATGCTTAAAACGCTATCGATTCGTACCGGCTTGCTTTCGTTACTGGCCGTTATGACCCTTCTGCTGCTGCTTGTCAGCGGTATTGGCATTTATGCCCTCACGCAAAGTTCCACCTCTTTGCAGCGCATTAACCATCTTCAGGGCGAACAGCTGGTGCAGCTGAACACCGGCTATACGCTGATCCTGCGGGCGCGCAATGAAGCGGGCCAGGCGGTGCGCATGATGGAGGTGGGGCTGCTGGACGACGCCGCCAAATCGGTGAAAAACATCAATAACGAAATCGCGCTGGCGCAAAAGACGCTGAAAAACGTCATCGACGGCGGGGTGAGCGATCCCGAGGGTGAGGCGTTACTCAAGCGCGTGGCGGCAAGCCTTGCCGACTATAACGCGAAGGGGATCGGCCCGATGCAAAAGGCGCTGAACGAGCAGAGCGCCGACGCCTATTACGATCTGCTGGAAAACAGCCTGGTGCCGGTGGCGCGCCAGTTTGATAACGATATGCGCGCGTTCCAGACCTGGAGCGAAAGCCGCGGCAAAGCCGAAGTGGCGGCGGTACAGACCAGTAAAAAGCAGGTGATGATCCTGATTATCGTCGCCGCCCTGCTGACGGCGGGCATTATCGTGCTGGCCTGGCTGGCGCTGCGCCACATGCTGTTAAAACCGCTTATCGCCTCCATTGCCCAACTGGAGCACGTCGCCGCGGGCGACCTGACCCACGCTCTGGACGCTCCGGCCAGCCAGGAGCTGAACCGTCTGAACGCCGCCATCGAGGGGATGCGCCATGCGCTGATGGAGTCGGTCCTGCGGGTGCGGGACGCCAGCGCGCAGATCGACACCGGCAGCCGGGAGCTGACCGCAGGCAACATGCACCTGGCCCAGCGCACGGAATCCACTGCCACCTCGCTTGAGCAGACGGCGGCCAGCATGGAGGAGATCACCGCCACCGTACGCCAGAACGCCGACAACGCCGATCAGGCGCACAAGCTGGCGAAGACCGTCTCAGATACCGCCGATCGCGGCAGCGAAATGGTCTGCTATGTAATCGAGAAGATGCGCGACATTGCCGGCAGTTCCGATCGCATCGCCGATATTCTCAGCGTGATCGACGGCATTGCCTTCCAGACCAACATCCTGGCACTGAACGCCTCGGTCGAGGCGGCGCGGGCCGGGGAGCAAGGGCGCGGTTTTGCGGTAGTAGCCGGCGAGGTACGTAACCTGGCGAGCCGCAGTGCCGATGCGGCGAAAGAGATCCGCACCCTGATTAGCGACTCCCAATCCCACGTCAGCGAAGGAAGCGAACTGGCGCAGCAGGCGGGAGAGACCATGGATGATATCGCCACCGAAGTGACGCGCATGACCACCCTGATGCGGGAGATCGCCAGCGCTTCGCAGGAGCAGAGCCGGGGCATTGAGCAGGTGAATATTGCCGTCAGCCAGATGGATGAGACCGCCCAGCAAAACGCCGCGCTGGTGCAGCAATCTTCCGCCGCCACGCGCTCGATGGAAGAGCAGTCGCGGGCGCTGATTGACGCCATGTCCTCCTTTAAGCTGTCGCTCCAGCAGGCGTAGCGGTCTAACCGCCACGCACTAAAAAAGGGGCTGCGGCCCCTTTTTTAATGTTCTGCGGATCAGGCGTCCGGGAACTCGCGGATCAGACGTTCAACGTCTTCAACCATATGGTCGTTACCGACGAAGAACGAGCGGCGCTGGTGCAGGCTTTCCGGCACGATATCCAGAATGCGCTCTTTGCCGTCGCTGGCTTTACCGCCCGCCTGTTCGGCGAGGAAGGCCATCGGGTTGCACTCATACAGCAGGCGCAGTTTACCTTCCGGATAGCTGGCGGTGCTTGGGTAGAGGTAGATGCCGCCCTTCAGCAGGTTGCGGTGGAAATCCGCCACCAGCGAACCGATATAGCGGGAGGTATAAGGACGCTGGGTCGCTTTATCCTCTTCCTGGCAGTATTTGATATACTTCTTCACGCCGTTCGGGAATTTAATGTAGTTCCCTTCGTTGATGGAGTAGGTGCTGCCCTTCTGCGGGAAGCGCATGCGCTCCTGGCTGAGACAGAACACCCCCAGCGACGGGTCGTAGGTAAAGGCATGAACGCCGCAGCCGGTGGTGTACACCAGCATGGTAGAGGAGCCGTAAACCACATAGCCCGCCGCGACCTGGCGGTTGCCCGGCTGCAGGAAATCTTCTTCCGTTACCGGAGTGCCGACCGGGGTCACGCGGCGGTAAATAGAGAAGATAGTGCCGACGGAGACGTTAACGTCGATGTTAGAGGAGCCATCCAGGGGATCCATCAGTACGACATATTTTGCGTGTTCACACCCTTCAAAGACCACGATCTCGTCTTCTTCCTCGGAGGCGATACCCGCTACGATGTCGCGCGCGCGCAGTGCAGCTTTCAGTTTTTCGTTCGCGAACAGATCAAGCTTCTGTTGAACCTCGCCCTGAACGTTTTCAGCACCGCTGGCACCCAGGATATCGACCAGACCGGCCTTGTTGATATCGCGGTGGATGATCTTGGCGCCCAGCTTTATTGCCGACAACAAAGCAGTGAGTTCACCGGTAGCATGAGAGAACTCGTGCTGCTTTTCGACAATAAATTCACCTAACGTTTTCATAACACTTTCCCTGCATCGTATGTTGAGTAAAGCGGTTGATGTCCAACAATCTTAACAAACATTCAAATATTCGCGCACAGGTGAATCGCGCCAGCTCGATACAGATTTTCCTGAAATGCGTTTCTCAGCCGCCAGACATAGGGGTAAAATGTGCGCCACATTGAAAAAGGATAGTGAAGTATGCGCATTCATATATTGGGGATTTGTGGCACGTTCATGGGCGGTCTGGCTATGCTGGCGCGTTCGCTTGGCCATGAAGTGACAGGTTCGGACGCCAATGTGTATCCGCCGATGAGCACGCTGCTGGAGAATCAGGGCATCGACCTGATCCAGGGCTACGACGCCGGCCAGCTCGATCCCCAGCCGGATCTGGTGATTATTGGTAACGCCATGACCCGCGGTAATCCCTGCGTTGAAGCGGTGCTGGAACGCAATATTCCCTACATGTCAGGCCCGCAGTGGCTGCACGACTTCGTGCTGCGCGACCGCTGGGTGCTGGCGGTTGCCGGTACCCACGGCAAAACGACCACTGCCGGTATGGCGACCTGGATCCTTGAGGCCTGCGGCTATAAGCCGGGCTTTGTGATCGGCGGCGTACCTGGCAACTTTGACGTCTCTGCCCGCCTCGGCGACAGCCCGTTCTTCGTGATCGAGGCGGACGAGTACGACTGCGCCTTCTTTGATAAGCGCTCCAAGTTCGTCCATTACTGCCCGCGTACCCTGATCCTCAATAACCTTGAGTTCGACCACGCGGATATCTTCGATGACCTGAAAGCCATCCAGAAGCAGTTCCACCACCTGGTGCGTATCGTGCCGGGGCAGGGGCGCATCATCTCGCCGGAAAGCGATATCAACCTGAAGCAGACCCTGGCGATGGGCTGCTGGAGCGAGCAGGAGCTGGTGGGCGAGCAGGGGAAATGGCAGGCGAAAAAGCTGACCACCGATGCCTCCGAATGGGAAGTGCTGCTCGATGGCGAAAAAGTGGGCGAGGTGAAGTGGGGCCTGGTAGGCGAACACAACATGCACAACGGCCTGATGGCGATCGCCGCGGCGCGTCACGTGGGCGTTCAGCCCGCCGATGCGGCCAACGCGCTGGGCTCCTTTGTGAACGCCCGCCGTCGCCTTGAGCTGCGCGGCGAAGCCAACGGCGTCACCGTCTATGACGACTTTGCCCACCACCCGACGGCGATCCTGGCGACCCTTGCCGCGCTGCGCGGTAAAGTGGGCGGCACCGCGCGCATTCTGGCGGTGCTGGAGCCACGCTCAAACACCATGAAGATGGGGATCTGCAAAGACGATTTAGCCCCTTCTCTGGGTCGTGCCGATGAAGTCTTCCTGCTGCAGCCGCAGCATATTCCATGGCAGGTGGCGGAAGTGGCGGAGGCCTGCATTCAGCCTGCCCACTGGAGCGCGGACGTGGATGCGCTGGCGGAAATGGTGGTGAAAACCGCGCAGCCGGGCGATCACATTCTGGTGATGAGCAACGGCGGGTTCGGTGGGATCCATCAGAAGCTGCTGGACGGGCTGGCGAAAAAAGCGGAAGCGGCGCTGTAATCCTCACCCTCTCCCAGGAAGGGAGAGGGGGCGGTCCGGTGCGGTATCTAAAGGTCGCGTACGGGCTTGCTTTACTCCCTCTCCCCTATGGGGAGAGGGCAGGGGTGAGGGGAACAGACCCTACCGTACTTACCCTTCGTTTTCCGCCAGCTCGCGCAGATACTGGAAAATCAGACGCGCAGACTTCGGCGGCTTATTCCCCTCTTTCTCTTTCTTGGCGTTGCGGATCAGAGAGCGCAGCTGCTGACGGTCGGCGTCAGGCCACAGGTTCAGCACTTCAGGTACGGCGTCATCGCCCTCTTCAATCAGACGATCGCGGATCTGCTCCAGCTTGTGGAACAGGGCAACCTGCTGGTTGTGGCGGTTTTTCAGCTTATCGAGTGCCTGGCGGATAGGCTCCACGTCGCGCTGGCGCAACATTTTGCCAATCAGCTGCATCTGACGGCGACGGCCCTCTTTCTTAATACGCTGCGCCAGTTCAATGGCGGCACGCAGATCCGGGTCCAGCGGGATCTTATCCAGCGCGTTCTTACCCAGCTCTACGATCTCCGCGCCTAGCTGTTTTAACTCTTCGGCGTCGCGTTTAATTTCACTTTTACTGACCCAGATGATCTCATCATCTTCGTCTTCGATGTCATCACCGGGAACGTCGTCGAGCCAGTCGTCGGGCTGCTTAGTCATGTCAGGCTCCTTAAAAAAAGAGGCTAATGTTACCAGTTAAGACGCGTACTGAGAAACGGTTCTCTGTTAGACTTCAGATAACTACACCTTACATTATGGCATTTACGATGAAAGTGATCTCACAAGTTGCAGCGCAGCGTAAAGCACTGGAAGAAGCGGTATCCACGGCGCTGGAGCTGGCTTCCGGTAAATCCGACGGGGCTGAAGTAGCCGTCAGCAAAACCACCGGCATCAGCGTGAGCACGCGCTATGGGGAAGTGGAAAACGTTGAATTTAATAGCGATGGTGCGCTGGGCATCACCGTTTATCATCAGAATCGTAAAGGTAGCGCCTCGTCCACCGATTTAAGCCCGGAGGCGATTGCCCGTACCGTGCAGGCAGCGCTGGATATTGCCCGTTATACCTCGCCGGACCCCTATGCCGGCGTGGCCGACAAAGAGCTGCTGGCCTTTGAGGCACCGGATCTGGATCTGTTCCACCCGGCGGAGATCTCCCCGGACGAGGCCATCGAACTCGCTGCCCGAGCCGAACAGGCTTCGCTGAAGGCGGATAAACGTATCACCAACACCGAAGGCGGCAGCTTTAACAGCCACTACGGCATCAAGGTGTTCGGCAATAGCCACGGCATGCTGCAGGGCTACAGCTCCACCCGCCACTCCCTTTCCAGCTGCGTGATCGCTGAAGAGAACGGCGACATGGAGCGCGACTACGCCTATACCATTGGCCGCGCCTTTGGCGATTTACAGTCGCCGGAGTGGGTGGGCGAAGAGTGCGCCCGCCGCACTCTTTCTCGCCTGGCGCCGCGTAAACTCTCCACCATGAAAGCGCCGGTCATTTTCGCCAACGAAGTGGCGACCGGGCTGTTCGGTCATCTGGTAGGGGCGATCGCCGGCGGCGCGGTGTATCGTAAATCGACCTTCCTGCTGGATTCGCTGGGCAAACAGATCCTGCCGGAGTGGCTCACTATCGAAGAGCATCCGCACCTGCTGAAGGGGCTGGCCTCCACGCCGTTCGACAGCGAAGGGGTGCGTACCGAACGCCGGGATATCATCAAAGAGGGTATTCTGACCCAGTGGCTGCTGACCAGCTACTCCGCGCGCAAGCTGGGGCTGCAAAGCACCGGCCACGCGGGCGGCATCCACAACTGGCGCATTCCGGGACAGGGGCTGAGCTTTGAGCAGATGCTGAAAGAGATGGGCACCGGTCTGGTGGTGACCGAGCTGATGGGGCAGGGGGTGAGCGGCATCACCGGCGATTACTCCCGCGGCGCGGCCGGTTTTTGGGTGGAGAACGGCGAAATTCAGTATCCGGTGAGCGAAATTACCATCGCCGGTAATTTAAAAGATATGTGGCGCAATATGGTTACGGTCGGTAACGATATTGAAACACGTAGCAATATACAGTGTGGTTCAGTGCTGTTGCCGGAGATGAAGATCGCCGGCCAATAAAATATCCTCTATTTTTCGGGCTGCCGGGCCCCGGCAGCCCGAAGATTCAGGGTATTGTGCTTATGGTTAATAATAAAAAAAGGACGTGAGCAATGCGTAAAAACCTGTTGGCTATCCTGGCGGCATCATCGCTGGTATTAAGTTCGTCCGTCTTCGCAGCCGATCTTGAAGATGATATGGACACCCTCGCAGAAAACCTGAAAGTGGTGCAAAAAACCGATAACGCGGATGAGATGAAGGCTGCGTTAACTAAAATGCGCACCGCCGCGCTCGATGCGCAAAAAGCCACCCCGCCGAAGCTGGAAGAGAAAGCCCCCGACAGCCCTGAGATGAAAGACTATCGCCACGGCTTTGACGTGCTGGTAAGCCAGATCGACGGCGCCATGAAGCTGGCTAACGAAGGCAAAGTAAAAGAGGCGCAGGCCGCGGCGGACGGGTTTGTCGCCACGCGTAACGAGAACCACAAAAAGTTTCGTTAAAATGGGTGCCTGAGCTGTACGCCCGATCCCCGTGTGCGCAGGCGCTTTTCGGCGCCTGCGCAGACTTGCTCCTTACTTACCGGAGCGACAATCCAATTGCGCAATCACCTCTACCGAACCGTGTCGAAAACCGATCTGGCAGAGCGTTTTCCGCGTCACCAGCGTTAAGATGATTATCGTCAAAGAAATAATCATCAAAACCCCGATACTGGGATTTCTGCGTTTCATGGATGCCTCCTTGCTTTAACAGCGGGCGAGGTAGCAAACATCACGTGGTCTGACGTGCGTTTCGAGCCCCCGCCCTGATTTTTTGTCAGGCGGGGCTTTCCACTCTCCGTCTCGTGCCCGAGACGGTCAGTCTCAAGCACCCGCAGCCACTCTATCCCATCCCCATAAGAAAACCTTATCTGCGTCACATTTCTACGAGGCCGCTCGTAAACTTTTCCACTTCACTTCCGCCGCGCCGGCAACCGAATAGCGTGATATTCCTCACGTAAAACCGCTGTTTTACACAGATTCACCCTGTTTATGTGGCACAGATCACTGCCGCCGCTCGCCTTTCCACTTCGAAGTGGAAAACAACTGGCTACAAACTCCCGGGGCCCAGGGTTAGTTTTAATCCAGAGCCATTAACGGGGTAAGACCAGTGATAAACGGAGCGGTAATGAACGACGTTGAGGACCAGGCAGCGAAAACTGAACAGCTCGCTGACACCACGCTGCAGCAGGTCTTTGCCCTGCTTGGCCGCCACAACATCATCCCCAATGACGTACAAAAGCAGATGTTGACCTCCCACGTTCGCGCCATGGCGCACCGGTCGATTACCGGCGAGCCGTTGCCGGAGGTTGAAGCTGACCTGTTTGACGAAATTTCACCAGAATCCATGCGGCTTGCCCGCGAAGTCGTAGCGCAGTTTGGCAATCTTCCCGATGAAGAGGCCTGGCTGCTCTCCGTTCACTTCGAAGTCGCAAAAGACAACCTTTAAGGAGCAACACTATGGAACAAATTACAGTCGTAATTGGCGATCGTCTGGGTAAAGGCCAGAAAGTGGCGGCCGGCGTAGAGAAAGCGGGCGGCCGTGCGGTAGTGGTGCCGGGTATGGCGGCGGATATGAAGCTGGGCGACGTGATGAAGGCGGAAAACGCCACCTTCGGCATCTCCTTCTGCGGCAGCGGCGGTGCGGGCGCTATCACCGCGCAAACCAAATATGGCTACAAAGCGAAATATGGCATGCGTTCGGTCGATGAGGGCGTTACCGCCATCAACGAAGGCTGCAACGTGCTGGGCTTTGGCTTTATGGATAAAGAAGAGCTGGGCGAGCGTCTGGTACAGGCGTGGCAGAAGAAGCACGGCGCATAAGCATGAAAGAGCAATTCACCACCACGGTGAGAGTGAAAGGCAAGGGTGACGCCAAAGCGCGCGCCTTTGCCGACGCCCTGAACCACGTTCAGGCCGCGGTGATGAAAGCATCGCCGCATATCTTACTGCGTATTGAGCCACAGGATGTGCAGGTTGTTCAGGCGCAAGAAGCGGTGCGTAAAGAGGCCTTTCTGTTCTTCTTTCTGCGCCGGGAAAGACGCACTTACAGCGTGGAGCTGGACGTGACCGTCAACGTGACAGCCATCAATCTGGACCAGGTGGACTTTGTCACGCAACGCTGATTCTTACTAATAGGGCAGAACAATGTTCCTGATAATTTTAATAAAATCGCTCATCATCGGCGGCCTGGTTGGCGTCGGCGTAGGCGCCGGGGCTGCACGCATGTTTCATGCGCCTACCACACAGGGTATGGGCGCGTTTCGTACGTTGGGGGAACTGAACTCCTGCGAAGGGGATCCCGCTTCTCACTTCTCCTTTGGGTTAGGCTTCTTCTTTAACGCCTGGGCCTCCTCCGTAGCCGCAGGCTCCTTCACACAGGACGTTGACCACCGCATCATCCCTAACTGGGGTGCCGCGGCGCTGATGATCAAAAACCGCAACGTCGGCGAGACGCTGCACGATCCCCGCAAAATGGCGATTGCCTGCGGCGTGATCGGCATGCTGGTCGTCACCTTCCTTAACCTGACCGCCTCCTCCGTTCCCGCAGCCCTTCAGGTCACCGCCGTTAAGGTGCTGGTACCGGCGGCTAACCTGCTGGTCAACACTGTGATGCCGGTGATCTTCTGGCTGGCGGCCATCGACGCGGGTAAAAAATCGGGCTTCTGGGCCACCATCTTCGGCGGCGCGGCGCAGCTGATCATGGGCAACGCCGTACCGGGTCTGGTGCTGGGTATCCTGATTGGTAAAGGGGTAGAAGAGAGCGGCTGGAACCACGTCACTAAAGTGATGATGGCGGCCATCGTTCTGCTGTTCGTACTGAGCGGCTTCTTCCGCGGCTTCGACATGAAGATGATCGAATCCTTCCACCTCACCGTACCGAACTGGCTTGAGCTGATCCACGGCTCGCTCAGCGGCAAATAACAGGAGCCTGTAAATGGAACAGAATAAAGGTTTTTGGTATGCCGACTGGTCGTTCCCGATCTTCGTTGGCCTGCTCTCCTCCGGCGTGTTCGCCGGGACGCACATGTACTACCTCTACGGCATCGGCGCCTTTAACGAAGTGGCCTTTGTGGCGATGCTGAAAGCAGGTATCGATACCGGCGTGTACGGCGCGGTGGCGGCCTTTGGTGCCAGCTTCCTGTTCGCCCGTATTATCGAAGGCTCTCTGGTAGGGATCCTCGATATTGGTGGTGCCATCCAGACCGGCGTGGGCCTTGGTGTACCGGCGCTGCTGCTGGGCGCGGGCATCATGTTCCCGGTGACTAACTTCATTGCCGCGCTGATTACCGGTCTGGTGATTGGTCTGGCGATTGGTTACATCATCATCCTGGCGCGTAAGTTCACCATCAACCAGAGCAACTCCACCTACGGGGCTGACGTGATGATGGGGGCCGGTAACGCCTCCGGCCGCTTCCTCGGGCCGTTGATTATCCTCAGCGCGATGACCGCCTCTATTCCTATCGGCGTGGGCTCGCTGATTGGCGCACTGCTGTTCTATATCTGGCAGAAGCCGATTACCGGTGGCGCCATCCTCGGCGCAATGCTTTTAGGCTGGCTGTTCCCGGTCGCTCTTTAACACCCGCGGGCGCTCAGGCGCCCGCTCCTTCAGGAGATACGCATGTTTGATTTACTCCTGCGCCGCGCGCGCCTTACCGACGATACCCTGACCGATATCGCCATCCAGGACGGGAAGATCGCCGCAACAGGCGACCTTGATGCACCCGCCCGTAAAACGGTAGAGCTGAAGGGTGAAGTGTTCGTCAGCGCGGGCTGGATCGACTCCCACGTCCACTGCTACCCGAACTCCCCGATCTATCACGACGAGCCCGACAGCGTGGGTATCGCCACCGGGGTCACCACCGTGGTGGACGCCGGCAGCACAGGCGCGGATGACGTGGACGACTTTTATGACATCACCCGTAAGGCCGCAACGGAAGTCTATGCCCTGCTGAACATCTCCCGCGTCGGGCTGATTGCCCAGAACGAGCTGGCCAATATGGCCAATATCGACGCCAGCGCGGTGCAGCAGGCGGTGCAGCGCCATCCTGATTTTATCGTCGGCCTGAAGGCGCGCATGAGCAGCAGCGTGGTGGGCGAAAACGGCATCACCCCGCTGGAGCGGGCCAAAGCCATTCAGAAAGAGAACGGCGATTTGCCGCTGATGGTACACATTGGCAACAACCCGCCAAACCTCGACGAGATCGCCGAACTGCTGACCTCCGGCGACATCATTACCCACTGCTATAACGGCAAGCCGAACCGCATCCTTACCCCCGGCGGCGAGCTGCGCGCCTCCATTACCAGCGCCCTGAAACGCGGCGTACGTCTGGACGTCGGCCACGGCACGGCGAGCTTTAGCTTTGAGGTGGCCAGACGGGCCATCGCCATGGGCATTCTGCCGCACACCATCAGCTCGGATATCTACTGCCGCAACCGCATCAATGGCCCGGTAGGCAGTCTGGCGAGCGTGATGTCGAAATTCCTCGCCATCGGCATGTCGTTGCCGCAGGTGATTGAGTGCGTGACCGCCAACGCCGCCGACGGCCTGCGCCTGGCGCGCAAAGGGCGCATCCAGCCCGGCCTCGACGCCGACCTGACGCTGTTTACGATCAAACGCCAGCCAACGGTATTAACAGATGCCGAAAACGACAGCCTGCAGGCTGAACAGATTCTGGTGCCGCTTGCCGCGATCCGCGCGGGCAAGGGCTACATGACCGAACAAGGGAGCACGGAACATGCCTTCGATCTTTGAGAAATATAATTTAAAACAGGTAATTAATACCTCCGGGCGCATGACCGCGCTCGGCGTCTCCACCCCGCGCCCGGAAGTGGTGCAGGCGGCAATGGACGGGATGAACCAGTACTTCGAAATGAAGGATCTGGTTAACAAAACCGGCGAGTACATCGCGAAGCTGCTGGAAGTAGAAGGGGCGACCGTGGTCTCCTGCGCCTCGGCGGGCATCGCCCAGTCGGTGGCGGCGGTGCTGGTCAAAGACGACAACTGGCTGCTGGAAAACCTGCACGTCACCCCGATTGCCAACAACGAAATCGTGCTGCCGAAGGGGCACAACGTGAACTTTGGCGCGCCGGTCGGCACCATGGTGGCGCTGGGCGGCGGCAAAGTAGTAGAGGCGGGCTACGCCAACGAATGCTCCGCCGATCAGCTGGCGGCGGCGATCACCCCGCGCACCGCGGCGATCCTCTACATTAAATCCCACCACTGCGTGCAGAAAAGCATGCTCAGCGTGGAGCAGGCGGCGGTGGTTGCCCGTAAACACGACCTGCCGCTGATCGTCGATGCCGCGGCGGAAGAGGATCTGCATGCGTATTACCGCTCCGGCGCCGATCTGGTGATCTACAGCGGCGCCAAGGCCATCGAGGGGCCCACCAGCGGCCTGGTGATCGGCAAAACCCAGTACGTGGAGTGGGTAAAACGCCAGACGGCGGGCATTGGCCGCGCCATGAAGGTAGGTAAAGAGGGGATTCTGGGCCTGACCTGCGCCATCGAACACTACCTGACCGCCACCAAAGAGAGCGGGGCGGAGATGGTGGCAAAAATGACGCCCTTTATCGACGCGCTCAACACCCTGAACGGCGTCACCGCCCGCGTGGTGTGGGACAGCGCCGGGCGCGATATCGCCCGCGCCGAGATCAAGTTTGACGAAGCCACCACCGGCGTCGGCACCGGCGATCTGGTGAACGCGCTCAAGCAGGGTGAATACGCCATCTACTTCCGCGGCTACAAGGCTAACGAAGGGATTATCGAGGCGGACGTGCGCAGCGTCACCGCCGATCAGCTGAATATTGTCTATCGCCGCATTAGCGAAGTATTAGGACAGGAGAAAAACGCATGAAACTGACCCCCAACTTTTACCGTGACCGCGTCTGCCTGAACGTACTGGCGGGCTCTAAAGCCAACGCCAGCGCTATCTATGAGGCGGCAGAGGGTCATGTGCTGGTGGGCGTGCTCTCCAAAAACTACCCGGACGTGGACAGCGCCGTCGCCGATATGCGCGAGTACGCGGCGCTTATCGATAACGCCTTGTCCGTTGGCCTGGGGGCGGGCGATCCGAACCAGTCGGCGATGGTGAGCGAAATCTCCCGCCAGGTGCAGCCGCAGCACGTCAACCAGGTCTTCACCGGCGTGGCCACCAGCCGCGCGCTGCTGGGGCAAAAAGAGACCGTGGTCAACGGTCTGGTGTCACCTACCGGCACCGTCGGGATGGTAAAAATCTCCACCGGCCCGCTGAGCAGCGCGGCACCGGACGGTATCGTTCCGGTTGAAACCGCCATTGCTCTGCTGAAAGATTTCGGCGGCAGCTCAATCAAATACTTCCCGATGGGCGGCCTGAAGTGCCGGGACGAGTTCCAGGCGGTGGCCGAAGCCTGCGCCCGCCACGACTTCTGGCTGGAGCCGACCGGCGGTATCGATCTGGAAAACTTTGAAGCGATCCTGCAGATCGCCCTCGATGCCGGGGTGAGCAAAATCATTCCGCACATTTATAGTTCTATTATCGACAAAGCCAGCGGCGACACGCGCCCGGAGGATGTGCGCACCCTGCTGGCGATGACGAAGAAGCTGGTTAAGTAGTACTTTATCCCCTCACCCTAACCCTCTCCCCAAAGGGGAGAGGGAACCGCCCGGCGTGGTCCTATGCACCGAGCCAGAAGGCCAGCGCGCTTTTCCCCCTCTCCCTTTGGGAGAGGGCCGGGGTGAGGGGACCAAACCGCACACTCCTAAAGGAGCCATCATGCACACCCGTAACCTGCTTGTTGCTTCACTCTCTTTACTCGCCACCGCCGCTGTCGCCCAGACGCAATACGCCTGGGTCGGCACCTACAATCCCAACGGCGAAGGGGTCTACCGCTTCACCGTCGATGCGCAGACCGGCGCCCTCGGCAATAAAACCCTGGTCAGCAAGCTGCCCAACGCCGCGCAACTGACGGTATCGCAGGATGGCAAAACCCTCTATCTGGCCAGCGAAGTTGAGCAGGGCGTAGTGCAGGCGCTGCGGGTAGAGGAAGACGGCAGCCTGAGCGCGTTAAATCAGGTGGCCTCCGGCGGGGCGGGCCCGGTCTACCTGGCGCTGACGCCAAACGGGAAACACCTGCTGGTGGCGAACTACGTCAGCGGTTCGGTTGCGGTGCTGCCGGTGAAGGCCGACGGCAGCCTGGGCGAGGCGACCGATATCCAGCAGCACCAGGGCGAACCGGGGGCGGCAAAACCGCAGGCCGCGGTTGAAGGCAGCTTTGCCATCAGCGATCATAACGGCCCGCATGCGCACATGATCGCCGCCGATCCCAGTGGGAGGTATGTGTTTGCCACCGATCTGGGGCTGGATCGCATCTACCAGTACCGGCTGGACGAACAGCACGGCAAGCTGACGCCCAACGATCCGCCGTTTATCAGCGCCTCGTCAAAAGGCGCTGGCCCACGCCACTTTATCTTTACCCCGCAGGGGAATGCCCTGTGGCTGATTAACGAAGAGGCCTCCACGCTCACCCATTATGCGCTGGATGCCGACGGCCATCTGAAAGAGGGCAGCACGATTTCGGCCCTGCCGGAGGGGTATAAAGGCACCAGTTTTGCCGCCGGGCTGGCCTTAAGCGCCGACGGTAAACAGCTGTATGTGGCGAACCGTTTGCATAACAGCATCGGGCACTTTACCGTAACGGCAGAGGGCACGCTGACCCATCAGGACGATATCTGGACGCGCGGCGATTATCCCCGCAGTCTGACGCTGGATAAACAGGGGCGCTGGCTGTACGTCTTAAACCAGCGCAGCGATAACATCACCCGTTTTAGCGTGGCGCAGGACGGCAAACTTCGCTTCGAGCCGGACTATACGCCGGTCGGTAGCCCATCCCAGATGGTTATTTCACCCTGAGCAGTAAGAGGACAACGACGTGCGATTTCCGAACCAACGTTTAGCGCAGCTGTTTGATATGTTGCAAAACGAAACGCTGCCGCAGGATGAGCTGGCGCAGCGGCTCTCGGTCTCCACGCGTACCGTGCGGGCGGATATCACCGCCCTTAACGCGCTGCTGGCAAACCACGGCGCGCAGTTTATTTTAAGCCGCGGTAGCGGCTATCAGCTCAAAATCGAGGATGCGGCGCGCTATCAAGCGCTCCAGCAATCCCACCCGCGGGCGCTGCGCATTCCGCGCACCGGTCCGGAGCGGGTCCACTATCTGGTGGTGCGTTTTCTCACCTCGGCCTTCTCCCTGAAGCTGGAGGATCTGGCGGACGAGTGGTTTATCAGCCGTGCTACCCTGCAAAGCGATATGGCGGAGGTACGCGAGCTCTTCAGCCGCTATAACCTGACGCTGGAGACCCGCCCGCGCCACGGCATGAAGCTGTTTGGCAGCGAGATGTCGATTCGCGCCTGCCTTACCGATCTCCTCTGGGAGCTGGCGCAGCAGGACGGCCTGAACCCGCTGGTGACCGAAGTCGCGCTCAACGCGGGCGTGCCGGAGCAGCTGATTGCGGTACTGCATGACACCCTGACCCGCCACCACATCCGCCTGACCGACGAGGGGGAACTCTTTGTGCGCCTCTACTGCGCGGTATCGGTGCGCCGCATCAGCGAAGGCTATCCGCTGCCGGAATTCCAGGCGGAGGATGTCGAAGAGAACGTGCGCGAGGCCGCTAAAGATATCGCGGCGGCCATCCAGCAGCTGGCGGGCAAACCGCTCTCGCCGTCGGAGGAGAACTGGCTGTGCGTCCATATTGCTGCCCGCCAGCTGCAGGAGATGGCCCCGAGCACCATCAACGCCGATGACGAAGAGGCGCTGGTCAATTACATCCTGCGCTATATCAACACCCACTATAACTACAACCTGCTGCGTGACGCGCAGCTGCACGCCGATTTGCTGACGCATATTAAAACCATGATCACCCGCGTGCGCTATCAGATCATGATCCCCAACCCGCTGCTGGATAACATCAAACAGCACTACCCGATGGCGTGGGACATGACCCTGGCGGCGGTCTCAAGCTGGGGGAAATACACCCCTTATGTGATCAGCGAAAACGAGATCGGTTTTCTGGTGCTCCATATCGGCGTGGGTCTGGAGCGTCACTACAACATTGGCTACCAGCGCCAGCCGCACGTGCTGCTGGTGTGCGACGCGGGTAACGCGATGGCGCGGATGATCGAGGCGGTGTTGCAGCGCAAATACCCGCAGATTGAGGTGACCCGCACCCTGACCCAGCGCGAGTACGAGCAGGCGGAAACCATCGGCGAAGACTTTGTCATCTCCACCGCCCGTCTGAGCGAGAAGGCGAAACCGGTGGTGCAGATTGCCCCCTTCCCGACGGATTATCAGCTGGAGCAGATCGGCAAGCTGGTGCTGGTAGATCGCACCCGCCCCTGGATGCTGGAAAAGTTCTTCGACGCCGCCCATTTTCGCATTATCGACAGCGCCATCGATCAGCAGACCCTGTTCCAGCAGCTTTGTGCCCAGCTGGAAGCGGAAGGCTTTGTGGACGTGGAGTTTCTCGACTCGGTCATTGAGCGTGAGGCCATTGTCAGCACCATGCTCGGGGACGGCATCGCCCTCCCGCACTCGCTGGGGCTGCTGGCACAGAAGACGGTGGTCTATACGGTGCTGGCTCCGCAGGGCATCGCCTGGGGAGAGGGGACCGCGCACGTCATCTTCCTGCTCGCCATCAGTAAAAGCGAGTATGAAGAGGCGATGGCGATCTACGATATCTTCGTCACCTTCCTGCGCGAGCGGGCGATGACCCGGCTTTGCGGCTGCGGTGATTTTGCCGAATTTAAGGCGGTGGCGATGGAGAGTCTGAGTCGCTTTTAAGGCAGGGGCGGCCGGGGGGATCAGCGCAAATGATGTACCACCTGGTTGCTGCTGCCACGCCAGATAAGCGCCGGGTCTTTGAGATCCTGCACAAACTTGCCGTCTACCAGCACGTTGATTAAATCCACCACTTCCATCTGCTGTGCGTTCAGCTCATCCAGCTTATAGCCGGTCCAGACCCAGATATCTTTTCCTGCGCACTCCTGGCGAATACGTTTCACCAGCCTGAGGATCTCGGGCACGTTCTGCGGATGGAGCGGATCGCCGCCGGAGAGGGAAATGCCCTGGCGGTGGATGCGCGTGTCGTTCAGATCGTCGATGATGCGCTGCGCCATCTCTTCGGTAAAGGGCAGGCCGGAGTTGAGGCGCCAGGTGCTTTTGTTATAGCAGCCGGGGCATTCGTGAACGCAGCCAGCAACAAACAGGGTGCAGCGGGTGCCTGGGCCGTTGACGATGTCGACGGGATAGTACTGGTGATAATTCATTTTCGCTTCTTAGTGTATATGCGCGCTGGGACCCTCACCCCGGCCCTCTCCCTCGAAGGGAGAGGGGGAAAAGCCAGTCCGCGCTCATTTTCTGCTATGTGCTCGATCGGTCCCCTCTCCCTTGAGGGAGAGGGTTAGGGTGAGGGGGAGAACCCGGCTCTGACTTAACCGATCTGCCCATTCCCCAGATGCTTCACGCGGCGTTTCACCTCTTCCTGCTTGCCAGCGTTGAACGGACGGGCGTCCGGGCTGCCGAGATAACCGCACACGCGGCGGGTTACCGATACGCGGGCCGCATCGTGATTACCGCATTTCGGGCAGGTAAAGCCTTTGCTGGTGCACTCGAACTCGCCGGTAAAGCCGCACTCGTAACACTCGTCGATAGGCGTATTAGTACCGTAATAGGGCACGTGCTGATAGCTATAGTCCCACACGTCTTCCAGGGCCTTGAGGTTGTGCTGGATGTTCGGGTACTCGCCGTAGCAGATAAAGCCGCCGCTGGCGATGGGCGGATAGGCCGCCTCAAAGTCGATCTTGTCGTAGGGGTTAACCTTTTTCTCCACGTCGAGGTGGAAGCTGTTGGTGTAGTACCCCTTGTCGGTCACCCCTTCCACAATACCGAACTCGGCGGTATCCAGGCGGCAGAAGCGGTCGCACAGGTTTTCGCTTGGGGTGCTGTAGAGGCTAAAGCCGTAGCCGGTCTCCTCTTTCCAGCAATCAACCGCATCGCGCAGGCGCTGAACGATAGCGATACCTTTGGCACGCAGCGCTTCGCTGTCGTACATATGCTGGTCGCCAAAAAGGGCGTTGATGGTTTCGTGAATGCCGATATAGCCCAGCGAAATAGAGGCGCGGCCGTTTTTGAAGATCTCAGAGACGTCGTCGTCCGCCTTCAGACGCACGCCGCAGGCCCCTTCCATATAGAGGATCGGCGCCACGCGAGCTTTCACCCCTTCCAGACGCGCGATGCGGGTCATGAGGGCTTTACGCGCAAGGCTCAGGCGCTCGTCCAGCAGTTTCCAGAAAGCGGCTTCATTGCCTTTGGCCTCCAGCGCGATGCGCGGCAGGTTCAGGCTGATCACGCCCAGGTTGTTGCGCCCGTCGTGGACCTGCTCGCCGTTCTCATCTTCATAGACGCCAAGGAAGCTGCGGCAGCCCATCGGGGTTTTGAACGAGCCGGTGACTTTTACCACCTGGTCATAGTTCAGGATATCCGGATACATGCGCTTGCTCGCACACTCTAGCGCCAGCTGCTTGATGTCATAGTTGGGATCGCCCACTTTGTGGTTCAGGCCGTCGCGGATGGCAAACACCAGTTTCGGGAATACCGCCGTTTTGCGGTTTTTGCCGAGGCCGGAGATACGGTTACGCAGGATCGACTGCTGGATCAGGCGCGACTCCCAGCTGGTGCCGAGACCAAAACCGAAGGTAACAAACGGTGTCTGGCCGTTGGCGGTGTGCAGGGTGTTCACTTCGTATTCCAGCGACTGGAAGGCGTCGTAACACTCCTTCTCGGTACGGGAGCGGGCGTAGCCGTCCGCATCCGGGATCTGCCACTCTTCGGCGGTCTTACGATGCTTGTTAAAGCTTGCCGTCACGAACGGGGCCAGCACCTCGTCGATGCGGTTGATGGTGGTGCCGCCGTAAATATGGCTGGCGACCTGGGCGATAATCTGCGCGGTAACCGCCGTGGCGGTAGAGATAGATTTTGGCGGTTCAATCTCGGCGTTACCCATCTTAAAGCCCTGGGTCAGCATGCCTTTCAGATCGATCAGCATGCAGTTGAACATCGGGAAGAACGGGGAATAGTCGAGATCGTGATAGTGAATCTCACCGCGCTCGTGCGCCTGCACCACGTCGCGCGGCAGCAGGTGCTGGCGGGCATAGTGTTTCGCCACGATACCGGCCAGCAGATCGCGCTGGGTAGGGATCACTTTACTGTCTTTGTTGGCGTTTTCGTTCAGCAGGGCCGGGTTGGTCTGCTCCACCAGGCCACGGATCTCCTGGTTCAGGCGGCCGCGCTTTTCGCGCTGGATGTCACGATCGTGACGATATTCAATATAGGCGCGCGCCAGCTGCTTATAAGGGCCGGACATCAGCTGGTTTTCTACCGCAGTCTGGATCTCATTGATATCGACCTGGCTGCGGCCGCTCATCTGATTACTGACGACTTCTGCGACGGTGGCGCAGTAATCTGCGTCATCGACTCCCGCTGCTTTAGCCGCACGCAGGATTGCTTCCTGAATGCGCTCTGATTTGAACGGCACTTTACAGCCATCACGTTTCATCACATGCGGTGTCATGATCACTCCATATTAAAAACAGGTTATCCACAGAGGTGGAGAAGTATTCACCGGGCTTATTGCCATGCAGGCCAGAGACTTCCCCGGTTCCCGACAGTTGTTATCCACAATTCCGGCATACTGAGTTGCGGTTTTGTTGTTGGAATAGTAGACGATAAATACAAGATGTTGGGGCGGAAGGCATTTTAAGTGCTATATGTAGTGATTTGCATCAAACAAGTTTGCGATTTATTTGATTCAGGACAAGGTAAAAAGACGAGAGTACAAACGGCGGGCGCTTCGGGCTTTGTAAATCCGCAGGGGGCAAAATTTGATTAATTATGCAGCAAAATCACAGACTCACCGCATGGCTGGCGGTGAGCGTATATCCCGCCGATCAGGCGATCAGCGTGTCGTTCAGTAAATCGATCAGCATCAGCAGACTATAGCGGGCATGGTGAGGATTCGCGGCCAGCGGCAACACCTCCGAGGCCATGTTGCCCAGCGGATGCTGTGCGGGTGTGAGGGCAAAAATCGCGGCGCCCTGCATGCGCGCCTGCAGCGTTGCGCCGTGCAGCACGCTGTCAGGTTCGCCGAGCGCAAGCACCAACAGCAGGCTATCGTCGCTTAACCTGCTGGCAGCCATACGCATAAGCGCCGTGTTATCGCACAGACTAATACTGATGCCGGCAAGCAAGAGTTGATGCTGCAGCAGGGTGGCCAGCGCGACGTCCTGCGCGCCGACGGCAAAACAGTGGATGTCCCGGGCGTTCAGCAGTTGCGCCTTCAGCTTATCGACGGCTGCGATCGCCGTCTGTTCAAGCTGGCCGCTGAGACCATGCACAATGGCGGCGTAGTTCTCCCGCCAGCGAGGCGGTGCGGCAAGGTTCTGCTCGGGCGCCCAGCTGGCGCGCCGCTCGCTGGCCTGCGCCAGCTGTTTGCGCAGATCGCGAATGTCCTCACAGCCGACGGAGCGTGCGAAGCGGGTGATGGTCGCCGGGCTGACGCCCGCCCGGGCGGCAAGCTCGTCAATAGAGGCGCTGGCGGTAAAGCTGAGATTTTCCAGAATAAACGCGGCGACCCGCGACTCCTGGACGCTAAATCGCGCCACGCCTTCATGCAACTGTCCAACGATATCCATCGGTTCCGGTCCCACAATTGAAATTATTTTTCACCTGGTGTTACCACTACTCTATACCATAACCCGCCCTTTTTCCTGTGATCGTGCATGGATGAGCCAGTAAGCCTCGTGATGTTATGCCTGAAATTTGACCTTCGATCACACTCATGAAAATTATTTTCATATACTCTTCATTTCAACATAATTTTAACAATACAGTGGTGAAAACAGAGGAGGGGTTATGCAACGCATCGTATTGTGCTGTGCGGCCGGTATGTCCACCAGCATGCTGGTCAATAAAATGAAAGCCGAAGCCAACCAGCGTTCGCTGGATCTGGATATCTACGCCGTGCCGGTCGCGGAGTTTGAACGCGAACTGCCGGGTGCGGATATCTTCCTGCTTGGCCCGCAGGTGAAGTATGAGGCCGCGCGGCTCTCCGCTCTGGCGGAGCAGCAGGGCAAGGCCGTGGCCGTTATTGAGATGGCCGACTACGGCATGATGCGCGGCGCCGCCGTGCTCGACAAAGCGCTGGCGCTGCTTAACCACTAATTTTCCCGATAACCCAGGCATCTACGCGTTGCTGTCAGGCCACGCGCGGCTTCCTGCATGCCGAAAAAAGGGGGCAATATGCAACCGTTAAAAATAGCCGTGATCGGTGGTGGCAGCAGCTACACGCCGGAACTGATTGAAGGCATCATCGTCCGTTACGACCAGCTGCCGGTCACCGAGCTGGCGCTGGTGGACGTGGAGTCTGGCAGGGAGAAGGTAGAGATTATTGCCGCGCTGACGCGTCGGATGCTCACGCGTAAAGGGCTGGGACACGTGGCGGTTAGCGTCCATTTCACCCTCGACGAGGCTATTTACGGCGCTCAGTTTGTCCTGACCCAGCTGCGCGTCGGCCAGCTGGCGGCGCGGGCGGCGGATGAGCGCCTGGGGCTGAAATACCAGCTGCTCGGCCAGGAAACCACCGGCGTGGGCGGATTCGCTAAAGCCCTGCGCACCATTCCGGTATTGATGGAGATAGCGCGCAAGGTGGAAGCCCTCGCGCCGGACGCCTTTATTCTGAACTTCACCAACCCGGCGGGGATAGTGACGGAAGCGGTAAGCCGCTACAGCAACGCGAAGATCGTCGGCCTGTGCAACGTGCCGATTAATATGCACCATACCATCGCCACGATGCTCGGGGTTAAACCACAGGAGATTAACCTGCGCTTTGCCGGGCTCAACCATATGGTCTGGGTCCATCGCGTCACGCAGGGGCAGCACGACGTCACCGGCAGGGTGATCGATCTGCTCTGCGACGGCGAGGCGCTCTCCATGAATAACATCCAGGAGCTGCCGTGGCCGCCGCAGTTTTTGCGTGCCCTGAAGGCGATCCCCTGTCCCTATCATCGCTACTTCTGGAACACGCCGGCCATGATTGCGGAAGAGATTGAGGCGGCAAAAACGAAAGGCACCCGCGCCGAGCAGGTGATGGAGGTTGAGCGGGCGCTGTTTGAGCTCTATGCCGATCCGCACGTTGATGAGAAGCCGGAGCAGCTCAGTTTTCGCGGCGGCGCGCTCTATTCCGAAGTGGCGGTGGAGCTGATTAACGCCATCCACAATAACCTCGGGGTGGAAATGGTGGTGAATACCCGCAATAACGGCGCGATCCAGGGGCTGGACGACGATGCGGTGGTAGAGACCAACAGCATTATCGACGCCCAGGGGGCCAGGCCGCTGGCGTTCGGCGCACTTCCACCCGTGATGAACGGCCTGACCCAGCAGGTGAAGGCGTTTGAAAGACTGACCATTGAGGCGGCCATTCATGGCTGTCGCGACAGCGCGCTGCTGGCGCTGGTAGCAAACCCGCTGACGGGCAACGTAGCGGATGCGGAAAAGCTGCTCGACGAGGTGCTCTCGATCAACCGCCAGTGGTTACCGCAGTTTACTTCACCTCATTCGCCTTCGGGGATCTGACCATGTCGCACTCCACGCTGATTGAACGTTTCGTTATGCCCGCGGCGCTGAAAATCGCCGGGCAAAAGCATGTGCTGTCGGTGCGTGACGGCATCATTCTCAATATGCCGTTTATGCTGATTGGGTCGTTTTTCCTGATCTTCGCCTATCTGCCGATCCCCGGCTATGCCGACATGATGACCGGCCTGTTTGGTGACGTCTGGCGCGATAAAATTCTCTATCCGGTGAAGGCGACCTACGACATCATGGCGCTGATCTCCAGCTTCGGCATCGCCTACCGGCTGGCGGAAAAGTACCGCACCCTCGATCCGCTGAGCGCCGGAGCGATGTCGCTGGTGGCCTTTATGATGACCATCCCCCAGCATACGTTGTTTGCACCGGTCAGCGGCGCGGCGGAGCAGATCGTTAAGGGGGTGATTCCGGTTAACCTGGTGGGCAGCCAGGGGCTGTTTGTGGCGATTGTCATTTCGCTGCTGTCGACCGAGATCTACCGTTTTGTCGCCAGCCGTAATCTGGTGATCCGCATGCCGGAAGGGGTACCCCCGGCGGTGGCGAAATCGTTTCTGGCGCTGATCCCCGGCTTTTGCGTGCTGGCGGTAGTGCTGGCGCTGCGTCTGGCGGTAGAGGCTTCGCCGTTTGGCGATATTAACAGCATGATCGCCACCATTATCGGCATTCCGATGCACCACGTCGGCGGCACGCTGCCGGGCATGATCGTCTCGGTGATTTTAATTGGCGTGCTCTGGACGCTCGGCCTGCACGGCGATGCGATCGTGCTGGTCTTTATCCAGCCGGTGTGGCTGTCAAATATGTCGGAAAACCTGACCGCCTTTCAGAATGGACAGCCGATCCCCCACATCATTACCCAGCAGTTTTACGACCTGTGGATAGCGCCCGGCGGTACCGGCGCGCTGCTGGGGCTGGTGATCTTTATGCTAATCCGCGCCCGCAGCCAGCAGATGAAGCAGCTCGGCAAAATTGCCGCACCGGGGGCGCTGTTTAACATCAGCGAGCCGATGGTCTTCGGCATCCCGCTGGTGATGAACCCCTATTTCTTCCTGCCATTTATCCTGACGCCGGTGCTGCTGGTTATCGTCTCCTATACCGCGATGGCGACCGGGCTGGTGGCTCCTCCCGCAGGGATCGCGCTGCCGTTTACTACCCCGATCTTTATCAGCGGCTACCTGGCGACCGGCGGGCATCTCTCCGGCACCATTTTGCAGGTCGTGAACCTGGGGATTTCGCTGGCGATTTACTATCCGTTCTTCCGCGCCTGGGATCGCCTGAAGGCGAAAGAGGAAAAAGCCTCGCAGGAGAGGGAGGAGGCGGCCGCCCTCAGCGAGGTGCCCGGCCCGTAGGCCAGGCCATACCGGCTATTGTTGTAGCCACCACACCGCTTCATACGGGCGCAGATTTATCGCGCCCGGTTTGTCGCAGGCGTCCGCATAGCTGCTGATAACCCTTTCCCACTCGCCGTCGACCTCTTCAGGCTGCCACGGCTGGCACTCGCCGCTGAGGTTCGCGGCGACAACCAGCGTCTGCCCCTGCCACTGGCGGCGGTAACACCACAGCGACGGGTGGTTGGGCAGCAAATCTTCGTAATCACCCCAGGTCAGCACCGGCAGGGTTTTACGCAGGCCGATGAGCGTCTGATAGGTGTAAAACACCGAATCCGGGTCATCCAGCGCCGTACCGACGTTAATCGTTTCATAGTTATCGCAGACGCCAATCCAGGGCTCACCCTCTGTAAAGCCCGCGTTGTGGGAGGCATCCCACTGCATCGGGGTGCGGCTGTTATCGCGGGATTTACTCGCCAGGATCGCCAGCAGCTCGTCGGCAGAGCGGCCCGTTGCCCGCAGTTCGGCGAACATATTCAGGCTTTCGACATCGCGGTAATCGGTGATGCGGCTGAAGTGCGGGTTGGTCATGCCAATCTCTTCGCCCTGATAGATATAGGGCGTGCCCTGCATGCCGTGCAGTACCATCGCCAGCATTTTGGCCGCCGGCACGCGGTACTCCCCCTCATCGCCAAAGCGCGACACGATACGCGGCTGATCGTGGTTACACCAGAACAGGGCGTTCCAGGCTTTGTTGTGCATCCCCTGCTGCCAGTGACGGAATAGCGCTTTCAGCGCCACGAAATCCGGTTTCGCCAGCGTCCACTTCAGCCCGCCGGGATAGTCCACCTTCAGGTGGTGGAAGTTAAAGGTCATCGACAGCTCGCGCCCGTCCAGCGCGGCATACTGCTGGCAATTTTCTAACGAGGTGGAGGACATTTCGCCTACCGTCATCAGGCCGCGCGGGATAAAGACGTCCCGGCTCATCTCCTGCAGATATTCATGGATGCGCGGCCCGTCGGTATAGAAGCGGCGGCCATCGCCGATGTTATCGTCAGGGAACGCCTGATTTTTGGAGATAACGTTGATTACGTCGAGACGCAGGCCATCCACGCCGCGATCGGCCCAGAACGCGCACACTTTTTTGACTTCGGCGCGCACTTCGGGATTTTCCCAGTTGAGATCCGCCTGTTCCGGGGCATAGAGGTGCAGATAGTACTGCCCGCTTTCGGCGTGCCAGCGCCAGGCATTGCCGCCAAACTTGGAGCGCCAGTTGTTCGGCAGCTGGTCCGGCGTGCCGTCGCGCCAGATATAGAACTCGCGGTACGGACTCTCTTTATTCAGCGACTCGCGGAACCATGCGTGCTGGGTCGAGGTGTGGTTAAACACCATATCCAGCACGATGCGGATGCCACGTTTATGGGCTTCGGCCACCAGCGCGTCGAAATCATCCAGGGTGCCGTAGGCCGGATCGATGGCGGTATAGTTCGCCACGTCGTAGCCGTTATCCACCTGCGGGGAGATATAGAACGGCGTCAGCCATATCGCGTCAATGCCGAGGGTTTTCAGATAATCGAGGCGCTGCGTCACGCCGCGCAGATCGCCGGTGCCGGAGCCGGTAGTGTCCTGAAAGGACTTCGGGTAGATCTGGTAAATAACGCCGTTTTGCCACCAGTGGGGAAGGGTAGTCATAATCTGTTCCTGCAAATGCGAAGGGGCGCAACTGCGCCCCGAAAAAGAGTTAAACAATCTGCAACGTGCCCTGACGGAATTTGCGGCGATAGACCACGGTGGTCAGTGCCATCGGGACGATAATCACCACCGCCATCGCCAGCGCAAACACCTGCCAGAAGTCCGGCTGAATAGAGAGGATGCCCGGCAGGCCGCCCACGCCAATCCCGTTTGCCATGACCCCGGAGAGGCCGCACAGCAGCCCCGCCAGGCCTGAGCCAATCATGGCGCAGAGCATCGGGAAGCGGTACTTCAGGTTAATGCCGTACATCGCCGGTTCGGTCACGCCGAGATAGGCGGAGATGGCCGCCGGCACCGAAATTTCACGTTCGTTATGCTTGCGGCTGACGATGATAATGCCGGTCACCGCCGAGGCCTGGGCAATGTTCGAGAGTGCAATCAGCGGCCACACCGGGGTGCCGCCCAGGCTCTGGATCATCTGCATATCGATCGCCAGGGTGGTCTGGTGGACGCCGGTGATCACCAGCGGGGCATAGAGGAAGCCAAAGAGCGCGGCACCCACCGGCGCGAAGCTGCCGGTTAACAGGTGGCGGACCGCGAAGGCGACGCCGTCGCCAATCATGCGGCCAAACGGACCGATAAAGGCGTGGGCGAGGAATACCGCCAGGATCAGCGAGCACACCGGCACCACCACCAGATAGAGGTAATCCGGCACGATGCGCTTCAGGCGGGTCTCAATAAAGCCCAGCGCCAGGCCAGCCAGCAGAGCCGGGATTACCTGCGCCTGGTAGCCCACTTTGGCGATGGTAAACAGGCCGAAGTTCCATACTTCTGGCACCTGCTGTCCCAGTAAGTAAGCGTTCATTAACTGCGGAGAAACCAGGGTCACGCCCAGCACAATACCGAGGATCGGCGTACCGCCTATTTTGCGTACCGCCGACCAGCAGATCCCCACCGGCAGATAGAAGAAGATTGCCTCGCCAATCAGCCACAGGAAGTCATAGATGCTTTGCAGCGCCGGGTACATCTGCGCCAGGGTCTTGCCATCGCTCATGGGCACATCGCCAATTACGTTGCGAAAGCCCAGAATCAGACCGCCGCTAATCAGCGCCGGCAGCAGCGGGAAGAAGATCTCCGCGAAGTGTGAAATGAGCTGTTCATGCCACTTCATGTTCTGGCGCGCCGCTCTTTTGGCCTGCTCTTTAGCCGCCGACGAGTGGCCGGTGGTGGCCAGCAGCGCTTTGTAGTAATCGCCCACTTCGGTGCCGATCACCACCTGGAACTGTCCGGCGTTGGTGAAGCAACCTTTTACCATCGACAGCTCTTCAATGGCTTTGGGGTTGGCTTTGGCCGGATCGTTCAGCACGAAGCGCAGGCGGGTAATACAGTGGCTGACGGTGGCGATGTTGTCGCGCCCGCCTACCAGCACGATCAGCTGGTCGATATCGTTTTGTTTCACTTTACTCATCATGAATCCTCATGACACGGGGGTAGGGGAAGAACTGCACGCAAGGCTACTCCCGGCGCGATAAAACGAAAACGGGAACGTTCCCGAAATCTGGCGAAGATCACAATAAACCGTAACGGGAGGCTCAGGCGAGGGTGGCGGGAATGACGATTTTGCGCGGTTCGCTGCGCCCGTTGATCTGCTCAATAAGCTGCAGGGCAGCCTTGCGGCCGGAGTCGGCGTAGCCGGGATCGACGGTAATGATCTCCGGGTGCAGGAACTTCATCAGCGGGGTATTGCCCACGCTCGCCAGCTGGAGGTTGTCGATACGCTGCTCTTGTAAGTACTTACTCGCGCCCAGCGCCAGGGTATCGGTGGCGCAGACCAGCGCGGTGGTCTGCGGGGTGAGCACCGCGGCCACTTTTTCATAGCCCTGCTTCATCCCCAGGCCCGGCAGCGAGGCGACGGCGGGCAGCGCGTGTTGTCGGCAGAACGCGAGATAGGCCTCGTGGCGGCGCTGGCCGGTAGTGACATCGCTGTGGGGCACGCCGAGGTAGCTGATGTGGCGGTGGCCGCTCTCGTACAGGCGCTGCATCAGGGTGAGGATCGCCCCTTCGTCATCGTAGCAGACCGAGGCAAAGCCCTCGATATCGCGCGCCAGCAGCACCAGCGAAGATTGCCATGGGGCGAGCATCTTCTCATCCAGCCCGGTAAAGCTAAACAGCACTACGCCGTCGACGTTACGGCGCTTCAGCATGCCGAGATGCTCTTCCACCATCTGCGCCGAGAACTTGCTCTCCAACATGATCGGATCGTAGCCCTGCTCATACAGCACCGGCAGCATGGTCTGTACCGCCAGGTTTTCGGACAGGGAATCGAGACGGGTGACGATGATCGCCACCACTTTATCGCTCTGTCCGCGCATGGCGCGCGCGGAGCGGGAAGGGGAGAAACCGTGCTTTTCCATCACCTCTTCCACGCGCTCGCGGGTACGCTGGCTGACACCGCTTTCGTTATTCAGCACTCGTGAAACGGTGGATTTGCCCACGCCGCTTAAGCGCGCGATGTCTTTGATGGTAAGGCGGTTCTGCATGCGTTAGTCCCTGTAATACGACGAAGAAGTGATCAATTAGCCTAATTCGGGCGTGTGGATCCGCAATGGGCAAAGTCTGGTTTACGTTTGGTTTAGCGCCCGGGGGCTATCATACCGCCCGACCTATCCTGCGCGGTATGGTTAAAACACGATACTGCGCGCCGACTGACGCTTTTTTCTTTACCGGAGGCTACATGGATCCCGATCCCGCCCCTCTCCCGCGACGGAGAGCCCTTTAATTCCGGTAAGCCAGTTCGCTGCCTTACCGGATGCGTAAGGCAGTGACGTCCCAGCACGTCCCTGCGTAAAACACACCGCTTTTCAGGCGCGGCTTTGTCACGCCTGAAGAAAAACTGCGCCCGTTTTGACGGGTGCGGGGGACTGACTATGTTTAAAAATCTGACCCATATTCTCAGCCGTCTGAGCCGCCATCTGCCGCGCCGTCTGGTGCAGCGCGACCCGATGGCCACCGGCAAAAATCTTACCGAAGCCGCTATTCCGGCCTCCCTCTCCGCCCACTGCCTGCGGGTTGCCGCCATGGATGAACCGGCATTGTGGCGCGCCTTCGGCAGCCACCCGGAAGGGCTGAACGCCGCCGAAGTCGAGGCCGCTCGCGAAAAGCACGGCGAAAACCTCATCCCGGCGCAAAAACCGGCCCCCTGGTGGCAGCATCTGTGGCACTGCTACCGCAACCCGTTCAACCTGCTGCTGACCGTGCTGGGGATTATCTCGTACGCCACCGAAGATCTGTTTGCCGCCGGGGTGATTGCCCTGATGGTGGTCATCGCCACGCTGCTGAACTTTATTCAGGAGGCGCGCTCCACCAAAGCCGCCGACGCCCTGAAGGCGATGGTCAGCAACACCGCCACAGTGCTGCGGGTGGTGAACGAGAAAGGCGAAAGCGACTGGCGGGAGCTGCCCGTCGACCAGCTGGTGCCCGGCGACATCGTCAAGCTGGCGGCGGGGGATATGATCCCGGCCGACCTGCGCTTATTGCAGGCGCGGGATCTGTTTATTGCCCAGGCCTCCCTCACCGGTGAATCGCTGCCGGTAGAGAAGGTGGCCCACAGCCGCAATCCGCAGCAAAGCAATCCGCTGGAGTGCGATACCCTCTGCTTTATGGGCACCACGGTGGTGAGCGGCACCGCGCAGGCGATGGTGACCGCCACCGGCGGCAATACCTGGTTCGGCCAGCTGGCCGGGCGGGTGAGCGAGCAGGAGAGCGAGCCTAACGCCTTCCAGCAGGGGATTAGCCGCGTCAGCATGCTGCTGATCCGCTTTATGCTGGTGATGACCCCCATCGTGCTGCTGATTAACGGCTTCACCAAGGGCGACTGGTGGGAGGCGGCGCTGTTTGCCCTCTCCGTTGCCGTGGGGCTGACCCCCGAAATGCTGCCGATGATTGTCACCTCCACCCTGGCACGTGGGGCGGTGAAGCTCTCTAAGCAGAAGGTGATTGTGAAACACCTCGACGCCATTCAGAACTTTGGCGCCATGGATATCCTCTGCACCGATAAAACCGGCACCCTGACCCAGGATAAAATCGTGCTGGAGAACCACACCGATATCGCCGGCAAAAGCAGCGAGCGCGTGCTGCACAGTGCCTGGCTGAACAGCCACTACCAGACCGGGCTGAAAAACCTGCTCGACGTGGCGGTGCTGGAAGGGGTGGATGAAACCGCGGCCCGCACCCTCTCGGCCCGCTGGCAAAAGGTGGATGAGATCCCCTTTGACTTCGAGCGCCGCCGCATGTCGGTGGTGGTGAGCGAGCGGGACGATGCCCATACGCTGATCTGCAAAGGGGCCCTGCAGGAGATCCTCACCGTCTCCAGCCACGTGCGCTACAACGGCGACGTGGTGCCGCTGGATGCCACCATGCTGCGCCGCATCGCCCGGGTGACGGACAACCTGAACCGCCAGGGGCTGCGGGTGGTGGCGGTTGCCACTAAGCTGCTTCCCGCCCGGGAGGGGGATTACCAGCGCATCGACGAGTCCGATCTGATCCTCGAAGGCTACATCGCCTTCCTCGATCCGCCGAAAGAAACCACCGCCCCGGCGCTGAAGGCGCTGAAAGCGAGCGGCATCAGGGTCAAAATCCTCACCGGCGACAGCGAGCTGGTGGCGGCGAAAGTGTGCCACGACGTGGGGCTGGACGCGGGCGAGGTGGTAACGGGCAGCGATATCGAACAGATGAGCGACGATACTCTGGCCGAGCTTGCGAAGCGCACCACGCTCTTTGCTCGCCTGACGCCGATGCATAAAGAGCGCATCGTCTCCCTGCTGAAGCGTGAAGGGCACGTGGTGGGCTTTATGGGTGACGGGATTAACGACGCCCCGGCCCTGCGGGCGGCGGATATCGGCATCTCCGTGGACGGCGCGGTGGATATCGCCCGGGAAGCGGCCGACATCATCCTGCTGGAAAAGAGCCTGATGGTGCTTGAGGAAGGGGTGATCGAAGGTCGCCGTACCTTTGCCAACATGCTGAAGTATATCAAGATGACCGCCAGCTCCAACTTCGGTAACGTCTTCAGCGTGCTGGTGGCGAGCGCGTTCCTGCCGTTCCTGCCGATGCTGCCCCTGCACCTGCTGATGCAGAACCTGATGTATGACCTCTCTCAGGTGGCGATCCCCTTTGATAACGTGGATGACGAGCAGATTCAGAAGCCGCAGCGCTGGAACCCGGCAGATCTCGGGCGCTTTATGCTCTTCTTCGGCCCGATCAGCTCGATCTTCGACATTCTGACTTTTTGCGTGATGTGGTTTGTCTTTAAGGCCAACGTGCCGGAAGCGCAGACCCTGTTCCAGTCCGGCTGGTTCGTGGTAGGGCTGCTGTCCCAGACGCTGATTGTGCATATGATCCGTACCCGCTGGATCCCCTTTATCCAGAGCCGTGCCGCCTGGCCGCTGATTATGATGACGCTGGTGGTGATGGTGTCGGGCATTGCGCTGCCGTTCTCGCCGCTGGCGGGCTATTTGCAGCTGCAGGCGTTGCCGCTGAGCTATTTCCCATGGCTGGTGGGGATTCTTGGGGGGTATATGGTGTTGACGCAGATGGTGAAGGGGTTTTATAGCCGGAGATATGGGTGGCAGTGAGCCCAGGGTAAAAGTTTAGGGTTTTCTCCCTCTCCCTGTGGGAGAGGGCCGGGGTGAGGGCACCAGACCGCACCGTCCAGTCCCCTCTCCCCTTTGGGGAGAGGGTTAGGGTGAGGGGAACATGCGGCTATAGTGGTGGTTCCGTTCACCTCACGTCCACTGCTTCTCTGGTACCCCGCACCGGTGAACGTGCCAGGGTGGCTCAATCGCCACCACCCTGGCTACCCGGGCTCCCGGCAAAGAAAATCGCCGCTTCGCGGATTGTTCGCCCCATCCCTGGGGCTCACCCCTTCGGGGCCAGCGCAGGCGCTGTCCAAAATTGCTCCCGGCAATTTTGTCCTCAGCTTATTCCCTCCGGCTATCGGGTCGGGCACCAGCCTGCATCCCTGCAGGCTATGCCCTCTCGGCGCATCCCTGCGCCTCGCCCCGGCCTCCAGTCAACGCTTCGGCGATTTTCAGCCGGACCAGGGCGCCGCTGGAGGATCCTCTGTTTCAGAGGCAATGTGATGGCTGGGTTTTCTCCCTCGAACTAAAGGAGAGGGCTGGGGTGAGGGCAACAGGCCGCACATAAGCCATCCCGCTATAACCCCTACCTTTTAAACAACCCTCTAATTATTCTCATTTTTCCCGCCCTGTGATCTACGTCGTCGCGTTAGCTTGACGCGTAATAATAAGCATGCAAACTGAATGTTTTGCCTTTTTGCTGACCGTCAGATAAGGAATATCCATGTTGCGTTACAGCCTCTTAGGCGCCGGGCTTATGCTCGGTGCGTCGGCGTTTGCTGCCCCCGTGGGCGATCTCCCGTTAATGCCCTGGCCGGCGAAGGTCGAGCGGCCCGCCACCCAGGGGGCGCTGGTGCTCACCAGCCAGATATCCGTCAAGGTCAGCGGGGACGATCTTAACGACGCGGTCGCCCGCCTGCGCCAGCGCATTGCGCGGCAAACCGGCTGGACGCTGCAACCCCAGAGCGCCGGCAAGGATAAACCCACCGTGACCATCACCGTGGCCCGCAAGATAGCGCCGCTGCCGCAGCCGGACAGCGATGAAAGCTACCGGCTCACCGTTGATGCCACCGGGGTAAACATCGCCGCCAATACCCGCTTCGGCGCGCTGCGGGCGATGGAAACCCTGCTCCAGCTTATCCAGAACGGGCCGGAAAACACCTCCGTGCCCTGGGTCACGATTGAAGATGCCCCGCGCTTCCCGTGGCGCGGCCTGCTGCTTGATTCCGCCCGCCATTTCATCCCGCTGGAGGATATCAAACGCCAGATCGACGGCATGGCGGCGGCCAAACTTAACGTGCTGCACTGGCACCTCACCGACGATCAGGGCTGGCGTTTCGCCTCGACGCGCTACCCGAAACTGACCCAGCTGGCCAGCGACGGCATGTTCTACACCCAGGATGAGATGCGCGATGTGGTGCGCTATGCCGCCGCACGCGGCATCCGCGTGGTGCCAGAAATTGACATGCCGGGCCACGCCTCGGCCATCGCGGTAGCCTATCCGGAGCTGATGAGCGCCCCGGGTCCCTATGAGATGGAGCGTCACTGGGGCGTGCTTAAGCCGGTGCTCGACCCGACCAAAGAGGGCACTTACACCTTTGCCGAGGCGATGATCGGCGAACTGGCAGCGATCTTCCCGGATCCCTACCTGCATATCGGCGGTGATGAAGTGGACGATACCCAGTGGAAAAATAATGCCGCCATTCAGCAATTTATGCGTGATAACAAGCTTGCCGACAGCCACGCGCTGCAGGCCTATTTCAACCGCAAGCTGGAAACCCTCCTCGAAAAACACCAGCGCCGGATGATGGGCTGGGATGAGATCTTCCATCCGGATCTGCCAAAGAGCATCCTGATCCAGTCCTGGCAAGGGCAGGACGCGCTGGGCGAGGTAGCGAAGCAGGGCTATAAAGGCATTCTCTCCACCGGTTTTTATCTCGACCAGCCGCAAAGCACCGCCTACCACTACCGCAATGAGGTCGTCCCCCAGGGATTGAATGGGGTTGATACCATCGGTGATAACGACAGCGCCCAGAGCTGGGCCTTCTCCATGCCGCGCCTGAAGGGCAAGCCGGTGGAGGGCAGCTTTACCCTGGTGAAAGGCGAAACCGGCTGGCGCGGTTTTATCGACTTCAGCGGCAAATCGCGCCGGGCGGTCAGCGACATTCAGTGGCGTGCGGACAACCAGGCCACCTTCACGGTAGACACCTGGATGGGAGAAACCCGCCCGGTGGTGAACGTCGCCGACGATAAGCTCAGCGGCTACTTCCTGGTGGGCAACGCCCGCTATCCCATCAGCGGAACGCGGCTGAATGAGGTGCCGCAGGGCATCGCGCCGGCGCTGCCGGATGCCGCCCAACAGGCTAACCTGCTGGGGGGCGAGGCGGCGCTGTGGGCAGAGAACGTTGCCGCCCCGGTGCTGGATATCAAGCTCTGGCCGCGCGCCTTTGCGGTGGCGGAGCGGCTGTGGTCGGCCAAAGAGATGACGGACACCGACAACATGTACACCCGTCTGCAGGCGATGGACAGCTGGAGCACGGTGTCGGTGGGGCTGCAACAGCATAGCCAGCAGCAGACGCAGTTTATTCGTCTGGCGAACAGCGTGGAGGTTGGGCCGCTGCAGATCCTCGCCCAGGCCCTGGAGCCGGCCCAGTACTATACCCGTCAGCACCTGAAGTTCCAGGCCGGCAACTATCATCAGTTTGAGCCGCTCAACCGCTATGCGGATGCCCTTAGCGCCGAGAGCAATACCGTGCGCCAGATGAACAGCTGGGCAGAGCACCTGGTGAGCGATGCGGAAGATAACGAAAGTGCCGAAGCGCTGCGCCACGTCTTTAGCCGCTGGCAGAGCAACACCGGCGATGCGCTGGCGCTCAGCGAAAACAGCTATCAGCTGAAGGCGCTGAAGCCGGTAATTCAGCAGGTGGATAAGCTGGCATCGATTGGCCTGCGGCTCACCGATCTGGTGGCGCGCCAGGGAACCCTGGATGATACGGAGATCGCCTCTATACAGCGCGAGCTGGACAGTGCGGCACAGATTGAGGATGAGGTAGTGATTGCGGCGGTCTATCCGCTGGAGAAACTGCTGAGGGCAACGCGAAATCAGTGATGCGGTATCTCCCCACTCCGGGGTGGGAGTGGGGAGGCGGAAGCTAATTACTTAGCTGTCCATGCCATCTGCCAGTGTGAACCTACGCCTGGTTCGTACTGGGTAGCGGTCGTTTTGTACTGTACGCAGTAACCGCTGTATGGCGCACTCTTACACTGGTAAGTTTTGCCATTTTTCGGCTGCAGCACCACGGTGCCCGCTTTGTAAGAGCTGAGGTTCTGCGGGAAGACGTAGTCGTATTTACCGCCGGTGTTACCGGATGCGGCTTCGTTCTCCAACATCATATCAATGACATCCTGTGCAAACAGAGTGCCGTCTTTGTTGGTCGCGTAGTATTTCAGCATGTGGTGGCCAGCAGTCACGTCGGTCAGGTTCATGGTGACATCCTGGTTGGCGTTGTTCATTTCTTGCTTCACATAGCCTTTTTCCGCACCCATATGGTTCATTACGCGTGCTTCCAGGTTAACGTTGCCCTGGGTATTCACGTGGAAAGTCACGGAGGCGTTGCCGTTAACAATTTTGCTGAAGCGAACGTTAGAAACGGCGATATCTTCGTTCACCTGCGCCTGCTGCTCTTCATAAGAGATCGCAACGGATTTCAGGGTGCTGCCATCTTTCACGTAAACGCTGTTCGCGCCGTGAACCGGGTTAACCACGCCGGATTCATCTTTAACGCCTACGCGTACATCGCTGTGTGCAGCGTTGATCGCCTGAGCCAGGTCGTAAGACCACTGGCTTGCGTTGCCCTGGGAAGCAGAGGCAATGGTCAGCTCGGTGCGCATGGAAACCACTTCACCGTTAGCATCAAAGAAGCGGGCAATCACTTTGTCGCCAGCGTTAACGTTGTTACCGGAGATCTGGCCGTTCAGAGTTTTGGTCCACTCGGAAACCACAACCGGCGTTTCGTCCGGCGTGACGTTGCCGCCGTTACCGAAATCTACGTCGATAGCCTGGTAGAAGCTATTAGAGGTATCGGCAATTTCCCATACCGCGTAAATAACCTGGTAGCCAGTACGCTGTGGAACATTACAGTCCATCTGCATACGCTGAGCCGGCGCCTGACCATTACCGTTTACGGTACAGAATGGCGTTAATTCAAACTGGTCGCGGGTCAGAGGTTTATTTGGGTTCCAGTCTTGCTTAGTAATATACCAGCGCCAGTTAGTCGTTTTATGCGGTGCAGTGTGATACCAGGTAAAAGTATTTTTACCGGCGGAAATTGGCGTCTTAGTCCATGCATTCAGGCTCTGACGATCAATCTGGGAATATTGGGAAATACCGGCGCTGGCAAGCTGTCCATCCGGCGGCAGCGCGCCAGTCGGGAAGCCAGAGGTGCGCTCTACGCTCTGCGGTTCCCACTGTACGGAACCGCAATCAATATTTTTACCGAGCTTACACATATAAGCGCGGCTGGCTGGGGATTCTACATAACCGTGAGCTAAAGCTGATGAAGCAACCGTGAGTGTGGCAAGTGCCAGTGCAATTTTTGACAGTTTCATTTTTTATTCCATTAAAAGTGATTAATGCTTTTTGGGCCGGGTTAGTCTCTACCGGAATAAAAAATTAGTCATTTCAAGCTGCGATGAAAAATAATAGTGAAAATACTTGAAGGCTATTTCGCTCTGTGTATTCGGGATATAAAAAAAGGCAGCCAGAAGCTGCCTTTATATTTAAAAACAAGACTTAGCGACGCACGGCGATCGCTTCGATTTCAATTTTAACGTCCTTCGGCAGGCGGGCCACTTCAACGCAGGAGCGCGCCGGGAAGCTGGCGTTATGCTCGTTGAAAAAGGCTTCGTACGTGGCGTTAACGGTCGCGAAGTCGTTCAGATCTTTCACGAACACGGTAGTTTTGACGATATCGCCTACTTTCAGGCCCGCGGATTCCACAATCGCCTTCACGTTTTCCAGCGACTGACGCGCCTGGGCGGCCACGTCTTCCGGCACTTCGCCGGTTTTCGGGTTCACTGGGATCTGGCCAGAGGTGATGATCATGCTGCCGAGATCAACGCCCTGAACGTAAGGGCCGATAGCTGCCGGAGCATTTTCCGTGGCGAGTACTTTGGTCATGTTTTCTCCTGATTGCATACGAGTAGTCCCGGCCATTATAGGAAGCCGGGATTTCATTACCAACCTCTATTAGCCGGCCAGTACCACATTGTGGGAAAACTCTTTTTCACAGTATTTGCACTTCAGGGCGATATCGCTGGCGCGCTTTTTCACCGCGAAGCTGGAGGAGACCGGCTCCGCGTGGCTGATGCAGTTGCTGTTCGGGCAGACCAGCACGCTCTCGATGCGCTCCGGCAGGCTTGGGCGCGATTTCCCCACCACTTCGTAATCATCGATGCGGTTTACTGTCGCGTCCGGCGCGTACAGGGAGAGCTGGTTTACCTGCTCGTCGGTGAGGAAGGTGTTCTCGATCTTAATCAGGTCTTTGCGGCCCATCTCACCGGACGGCAGGTTCAGGCCGATGGTGATGCGCTGATCGGTTTCGGTCAGCTTGAAGAGCGTCAGCAGCTTAAAACCTACCTGCGCAGGGATATGGTCAATTACGGTGCCGCGTTTGATGGCTTCGACCTGAAGTTTGTTGTCGTGTGTCATTGTCGTCTCCCCTTACAGAGCTAAATCGCGATTCAGAACCAGCGCCAGCAGTGCCTGGCGGGCGAAAATGCCGTTGCCGGCCTGCTGGAAGTACCAGGCGTGCGGCGTTTTATCGACATCCGTTGTGATCTCATCGATGCGCGGCAGCGGGTGCAGCACCTTCATGTTGCTGCGCGCCCCCTCAAGGTCGCTGGCGCGCAATACAAACTGCGCCTTCACGTTGGCGTACTCGGACGGATCGAGACGCTCTTTCTGCACGCGGGTCATATAGAGAATATCCAGCTCTCCCATTACCGCTTCGATGCTGGCGTGCAGGCTCCAGGCAATGCCTTTTTCGTCGAGCATATCGAGAATGTACTGGGGCATCGCCAGCGCGTCCGGGGCGATAAAGTAGAAGCGATTGCCGTTGAATTTCGCCAGCGCCTGGGTCAGGGAGTGGACGGTGCGGCCATACTTCAGGTCGCCGACCATGGCGATGTTCAGGTTCTCCAGACGGCCCTGAGTCTCCTTAATGGTGAAGAGATCCAGCAGGGTCTGCGTGGGGTGCTGGTTGGCGCCGTCACCGGCGTTCAGTACCGGCACGCCGCCGCTGAATTCGGTTGCCAGGCGCGCGGCGCCCTCCTGCGGGTGGCGCATCACGATGGCGTCCACGTAGGTGCTGATAACCGAGATGGTATCGGCCAGGGTCTCGCCTTTTTTACCCAGCGACGTGTTGCTGCTGTCGGAGAAGCCCACCACACTGGCGCCCAGGCGGTGGATGGAGGTCTCGAACGACAGGCGGGTGCGGGTAGAGGCTTCAAAGAAGCAGCTGGCGATCACCTTGTGCTTTAACAGCTCCGGCTGCGGGTTTGCTTTTAATTTTGCCGCGGTTTCCAGCACCAGCTCCAGCTCGTCGCGGTTGAGGTCGTTTATGGAAATGATGTGTTTTTGATAAAGCGGATTCATGTTTATCTCCTGACGCCGGGCAAAAAAAAGCCCCTCAAATGAGGGGCTCTGGGAATAGGTTGTACTGCGGAAAGAAAAACGGCAGGCCAGCGTCTGTTTTAAGACGCGGTAAGACGCTATGTCGAACACACTGGACCATGCTTCCTCCCGGCAAATTGTGGGGCATTATACGCAGCCTGAGGGCGGGATCAAGCGATTAATTCACCTTTTAAGCAAGGCAAACGGTTCAGATTGCATGGTTATGCGCCAGTGCAAAACCCCGTTAAAAAGTGGTGGTATGGCAGTCAAAATTCTCGTATAAAAGTTGAAAATGAAACGGTGTTTTATATTGAGGATTTAATCATGATCGTTGGCAATATTCATAACCTTCAGGCCTGGCTCCCGGCCGAGCTGCGCCAGGCAATCGACCACGTTAAAGCGCACGTAACTGACGCGACCGCCACGGGCAAGCACGACATCGACGGCAACCGCCTGTTTTATCTGGTGTCGGAAGATATGACCCAGCCGTTCGCCGATCGCCGCGCCGAGTATCACGCCCGCTATCTGGATATCCAGATCGTGCTGAAAGGGCAGGAGGGGATGACCTTCAGCACCCTGCCAAACGGCACGCCGGACACCGACTGGCTGGCGGATAAAGATATCGCTTTCCTGCCGGAAGGGGAGCAGGAGAAAACGGTGGTGCTGAGCGAAGGGGATTTTGTGGTGTTTTACCCGGGGGAGGTGCATAAGCCGCTGTGCGCGGTGGGGGCACCGGCACAGGTGAGAAAGGTGGTGGTGAAGATGTTGGTGGAATAAAAAGGGGACGGTTTTCTCCCTCTCCCTGTGGGAGAGGGCACCAGACCGCACCGCTCCAGTCCCCTCTCCCCTTTGGGGAGAGGGTTAGGGTGAGGGCAACAGGCCGCACCGCGCTAGTCCCCTCTCCCCATTGGGGAGAGGGTTAGGGTGAGGGGAACATGCGGCTATGGTGGTGGTTCCGTTCACCTCACGTCCACTGCTTCTCTGGTACCCCCGCACCGGTGAACGTGCCAGGGGGCTCGCCGCCGCCCCCCTGGCGACCCCGGCTCCCGGCCAGGAAAATCGCCGCTTCGCGGTGCCCTCAGCTTATTCCCTCCGGCTTCGGGTCGGGCACCAGCCTGCATCCCTGCAGGCTATGCCCTCTCGGCGCATCCCTGCGCCTCGCCCCGGCCTCCAGTCAACGCTTCGGCGATTTTCAGCCGGACCAGGGCATCGCTGGAGCATTCTCTGTTTCAGAGGCAATGCCATGGCTGGGTTTTCTCCCTCTCCCTGTGGGAGCTGGTCGGGATGAGGGCATCAGACCGCACCACCCTGACCACGAAAATGTCAGCCTTCCATTCCGTTACATCATTCTGTGATCCCGCTTAAAAATCCCGCACTCCTGGCTTATTCCGCATTGTCCTGCCCTTTCCCTGCGTTCTAGTATTAAAGCTAAATAAACGAACGCTGTTCTATAATGTAGAACAAAAGGAGATCGTATGCAGCAGGCCGTACCGTTCACGGGGATCACCCCGCCCGTCTCCACCATCTTCAACGCCGATGGCAAGCTCGACCGCCAGGGCACCGCCGCGCTGGTTGACGACATGATTAACGCCGGCGTTGACGGCCTGTTCTTCCTCGGCAGCGGCGGGGAGTTTTCCCAGCTCAACACCGAAGAGCGCAAAGCCATCGCCGAATTCGCCATTGAGCACGTGAAGGGCCGCGTGCCGGTGCTGATCGGCACCGGGGGTACCAACGCCCGGGAAACCATCGAGCTCAGCCAGCACGCCCAGCGCGCCGGGGCGGACGGGATCGTGGTGATCAACCCCTACTACTGGAAAGTCTCCGAAGCCAACCTGATCCGCTACTTTGAGCAGGTGGCCGACAGCGTCACCCTGCCGGTGATCCTCTACAACTTCCCGGCCCTGACCGGCCAGGATCTCACCCCGCAGCTGGTCAAAACCCTGGTGGACTCCCGCAGCAATATCGTCGGCATCAAAGACACCATCGACTCGGTGGCGCACCTGCGCAGCATGATCCTCACCGTTAAAGGGGCGCACCCGCACTTTGTGGTGCTCTGCGGCTATGACGATCACCTGTTCAACACCCTGCTGCTGGGGGGCGACGGAGCGATCTCCGCCAGCGGCAACTTTGCTCCGCAGCTCTCGGTAAAACTCTTGCAGGCCTTCCGCGACGGTGACCTGGCGCAGGCGGCGAACTATCATCAGACCCTGCTGCAAATACCGCAGATCTACCAGCTGGATACGCCGTTCGTGAACGTCATTAAAGAGGCGATTGCGCTCTGCGGCAGGCCGGTCTCCACCCACGTGCTGCCCCCTGCCGGGCCGCTGGATGAAGAGCGCAAAGCCCGGCTGAAATCGTTATTACAACAGCTCAAGCTCTGCTGAGCCGGAAGGGTACGATGTCGATAGAAACTATTTTCACCCCCCAGGATGACGCCTTTTATTCGGTCAAAACCCACGCCGCCGGGCCGCAGGGGGCGCTGCCCCTTACCCCGCAAATGCTGATGGAATCCCCCAGCGGCAACCTGTTCGGCATGACGCAAAACGCCGGGATGGGCTGGGATGCCAACAAGCTCACTGGCAAAGAGGTGCTGATTATCGGCACCCAGGGCGGGATCCGCGCCGGGGACGGGCGCCCGGTGGCGCTGGGCTACCACACCGGCCACTGGGAGATTGGCCTGCAGATGCAGGCGGCGGCAAAAGAGATCACCCGCAACGGCGGCATTCCCTTTGCCGCTTTTGTGAGCGACCCCTGCGACGGCCGCTCGCAGGGCACCCACGGCATGTTCGACTCCCTGCCGTATCGTAACGATGCGGCTATCGTCTTTCGTCGGCTGATCCGCTCGCTGCCCACCCGCCGGGCGGTGATCGGCGTCGCCACCTGCGATAAGGGGCTGCCCGCCACCATGATTGCCCTGGCGGCCATGCATAATCTGCCCACCATTCTGGTGCCGGGCGGGGCCACGCTGCCGCCCACTTTTGGCGAAGATGCCGGCAAGGTGCAGACCATAGGCGCGCGCTTTGCCAACCACGAACTCTCGTTGCAGGAGGCCGCCGAGCTGGGCTGCCGCGCCTGCGCCTCGCCGGGCGGCGGCTGCCAGTTCCTCGGCACCGCGGGCACCTCGCAGGTGGTGGCCGAGGCCTTAGGGCTGGCCCTGCCGCACTCAGCGCTGGCCCCTTCCGGGCAGGACGTGTGGCTGGAGATTGCCCGCCAGTCGGCGCGGGCGGTGTTCGAACTGGATAACCGCGGCATTACTACCCGGGATATCCTCACCGACAAGGCCATCGAGAACGCGATGGTCATCCACGCCGCGTTCGGCGGTTCGACTAACCTGCTGCTGCATATTCCGGCCATCGCCCATGCGGCGGGCTGTACCATTCCGGACGTGGAGCACTGGACGCGCATCAACCGTAAAGTACCGCGGCTGGTGAGCGTCCTGCCGAACGGCCCGGATTACCACCCGACGGTGCGGGCGTTCCTCGCGGGCGGGGTGCCGGAGGTGATGCTCCACCTGCGTGCGCTGGGGCTGCTGCACGAAGACGCCATGACGGTCACCGGCCAGACGGTGGGGGAAAACCTCGACTGGTGGCAGGCCAGCGAACGCCGGGTGCGCTTCCGCCAGTGCCTGCTCGATGAGGACGGGGTGGATCCGGACGACGTGATTTTGCCTCCGGCCCGCGCCAGGGAGAGGGGCTTAACCTCTACGGTGGCCTTCCCGGTGGGCAATATCGCCCCGGAGGGATCGGTGATTAAAGCCACGGCCATCGATCCTTCGGTAGTCGGGGAAGATGGGGTGTATCGCCATACCGGCCGGGCGCGGGTGTTTGTCTCGGAAGCGCGGGCGATCAAGGCCATCAAAAACGGTGAGATTGCGGCGGGGGATATCATGGTGGTGATCGGCGGCGGGCCGTCCGGCACCGGCATGGAGGAGACCTACCAGCTCACCTCGGCCCTGAAGCACGTCTCCTGGGGCAAGTCGGTCTCCCTTATCACCGACGCCCGCTTTTCCGGGGTCTCCACCGGGGCCTGCTTCGGCCACGCCTCCCCCGAGGCGCTGGCGGGCGGGCCGATCGGCAAGCTGCGGGATAACGATATCATCGCCATTGAGGTCGACAGGCTTGGCCTGACCGGCAGCGTGAACTTTATCGGCACGCCGGAGCAGCCGCTGACGCCGGAGCAGGGGGCCGCCGCGCTGGCGCTGCGCCCGCCGCACCCGGAGCTGCACGCCCATGATTTTCTGCCGGACGATACCCGCCTGTGGGCAGCGTTACAGTCGGTCAGCGGCGGCACCTGGAAAGGCTGTATTTACGATACCGACAAAATTATCGAGGTTATTAACGCCGGTAAAAAAGCGCTCGGTCTGTAATTTTTAAATAAAAATAGCCGTCTGCGGGAAATATCCCGCGGGCGGTTTTGTGCTGCCTTAAATATAAATTAATATCGATATTTCAATATCCATAATCAACTGAAAAATAATAGCTATTTATTTACTACTTGAGGCGATAACGACCCCAATCACAAAAGCAAAATATCGTAATTCATAAACCAGAAATGACCATTGCCGCCCGCGCGGGCCTCTTATTACACTTTGTTAACACGTAAAGTAATACGTAAACAGATGACCAAAGGGTGTATTCCTGACGATGCGCCGGGAAGCTATTTCCGGCTCAGGTCCCTGACGTCCGCACCGTTTCATCCGCGTTGGGGGTAAGAATGCAATTAACCATGAAAGATAAAATTGGCTACGGGCTGGGTGACACCGCCTGCGGCTTCGTCTGGCAGGCGACCATGTTCCTGCTGGCCTATTTCTATACCGACGTCTTTGGCCTGTCGGCGGGGATTATGGGCACGCTGTTCCTGGTTTCACGCGTACTGGACGCAGTGACCGACCCGCTGATGGGGCTGCTGGTGGACCGCACCCGCACGCGCCACGGCCAGTTCCGCCCCTTCCTGCTGTGGGGGGCGATCCCCTTTGGCATCGTCTGCATGCTCACCTTCTACACCCCCGATTTTTCGGCCAACGGCAAAATCATCTACGCCTGCGTCACCTACATCCTGCTGACTCTGGTCTACACCTTCGTTAACGTCCCCTACTGCGCCATGCCGGGGGTGATCACCGCCGATCCGAAAGCGCGCCACGCCCTGCAATCCTGGCGCTTTTTCCTCGCGGCGGCGGGATCGCTGGCGATCAGCGGCATCGCCCTGCCGCTGGTGGGGATCATCGGCCGGGGTAACGAGCAGCTCGGCTACTTCGGCGCCATGTGCGTGCTGGGGCTGTGCGGTGTGGTGTTGCTCTACGTCTGCTTCTTTACCACCAAAGAGCGCTACACCTTTAAGGTGCAGCCGGGCTCGTCGGTGGCGAAAGATCTCAAACTGCTGGCGGGCAACGGCCAGTGGCGCATTATGTGCGCCTTTAAAATGATGGCCACCTGCTCAAGCGTGGTGCGCGGCGGGGCGACGCTCTACTTCGTGAAGTACGTGATGGACCACCCGGAGATGGCGACCCAGTTCCTGCTGTACGGCAGCATCGCCACCATGTTTGGCTCGCTCTGCTCCTCGCGCCTGCTGGGCCGCTTCGACCGGGTAAAAGCCTTTAAGTGGATAATCGTGGTCTACTCCCTGATTAGCCTGCTGATTTTCTTTACCCCGGCAGAGAACATGGCGTTTATCTTCGCCCTTAACATCCTGTTTCTTTTTGTCTTTAACACCACCACGCCGCTGCAGTGGCTGATGGCCTCTGACGTGGTGGATTATGAAGAGAGCCGCAGCGGCCGTCGTCTGGACGGGCTGGTCTTCTCCACCTACCTCTTCGCCCTGAAAATCGGCCTGGCCATCGGCGGCGCGCTGGTGGGCTGGATCCTGGCTTACGTGAACTACTCCGCCAGCAGCAGCGTGCAGCCGGTGGAAGTGCTCACCACCATCAAAATTCTGTTCTGCGTGGTGCCGGTGGCGCTCTACGCGGGCATGTTCACCATGCTCTCTCTCTACAAGCTCACCGACGCCCGGGTGCAGGCCATCAGCCAGCAGCTCCTGAAGCACCGCGCGACGCAGGGCGACGACCTTCCCGCGGCGGCTACCGCAGCATCCCATTAAGCAGGAGGCACTATGTACACCATCCACAACCCGATCCTGACCGGCTTTAACCCGGACCCGTCACTGTGCCGTCAGGGGGAGGATTACTACATCGCCACCTCCACCTTCGAGTGGTTTCCCGGCGTGCGCATCTACCACTCCCGGGATCTGAAGCACTGGCGGCTGGCGAGCACGCCGCTGGACCGCGTCTCGCTGCTGGACATGAAAGGCAACCCCGATTCGGGCGGCATCTGGGCGCCGTGCCTGAGCTACGCCGACGGCCAGTTCTGGCTGCTCTATACCGACGTGAAAATCGTCGATTCGCCGTGGAAAAACGGCCGCAACTTCCTGATCACCGCCCCCTCCATCGAGGGGCCGTGGAGCGAGCCGATCCCGATGGGCAACGGCGGCTTTGACCCCTCGCTGCTCCACGATGACGACGGGCGCAAATACTATATCTACCGCCCCTGGGGGCCGCGGCACCACAGCAACCCGTACAACACCATCGTGATGCAGGAGTACTTCCCGCAGACGCAAACCCTGTCGCCGGAGCGGAAAACTCTCTTCACCGGCACGCCGCTCGGCTACACCGAAGGGGCGCATATCTACCGCCACGCGGGCTGGTACTATCTGCTGGTGGCGGAGGGGGGCACCAGCTACGAGCACGCGGTGGTAGTGCTGCGCGCGAAAACTCTGGAAGGGCCCTACGAGCTGCACCCGGAGGTAACCATGATGACCAGCTGGCACCTGCCGGAAAACCCACTGCAAAAAAGCGGCCACGGCTCGCTGCTGCAAACCCACACCGGGGAGTGGTTTATGGCCTACCTTACCAGCCGACCCCAGCGGCGGCCGGGCGTGCCGCTGCTGGCATCCGGCGGGCGCGGCTACTGCTCGCTGGGGCGCGAGACCGGCATCGCGCGCATCGAATGGCGCGACGGCTGGCCGTACGTGGAGGGGGGTAAACACGCCCAGCTGAGCGTGCCGGGCCCGCGGATGGCCGAGTGCCGCGACGTGGTGTCCGCGAACTGGCGGGAGGATTTTGACGGCGAGCGCCTCGACCCGGAGCTGCAAACCCTGCGCGTCCCCTTTGACGAGACGCTCGGCTCCTTAAGCGCCCGCCGGGGCTGGCTGCGCCTGTACGGCAACGACTCGCTTAACTCTACCTTTGTGCAGTCCACCGTGGCGCGGCGCTGGCAGCACTTCGCCTTTAGCGCCGAGACGCGGATGGAATTTTCCCCACGCCACTTCCAGCAGAGCGCCGGGCTGACCTGCTACTACAACAGCAAAAACTGGAGCTACTGCTTTGTAGACTACGAGGAGGGGCAGGGACGCACCCTGAAGGTGATTCAACTCGACCAGAACCAGCCGTCGTGGCCGCTGCACGAGCAGCCGATCCCGGTGCTGGAGAGCGCGCAGAGCGTCTGGCTGCGGGTGGAGGTGCATGGCCTGGAATACCGCTACCGCTACTCGTTTGACGGCGAAAACTGGCAGGAGGTGCCGCTGGTATTTGAGGCGTGGAAGCTTTCAGATGACTACATCGGCGGGCGGGGATTCTTTACCGGGGCTTTTGTCGGGCTGCACTGCGAGGATATCAGCGGCGACGGCTGCCACGCCGACTTTGACTACTTCAGCTATACCCCGGCGTAGCCCAGCGCGCGGGAGAGCTGTAACCCGGCCTCCTGCAGCTGCTCGCGAAACTGCGCCAGCCCGGCGTCGTCCACGCGGGAGGTGAGCGTCGAGAGGCTGAGGGCGGCGATCACCCGGAATTCGTGGTTGCGCACCGGCACCGCTATGCAGCGCACCCCCTGCTCGTTCTCTTCGCTGTCCATGGCGTAGCCCTGAGCGCGGGTGTCGGCCAGCGCCGCCAGCAGCGCCTCGCGTGAGGCAATGGTCGCCGGGGTAAAGGTGGTGTAGTCGTAACCCTCCAGCAGGGCGTTAAGCTCGGCCTCGCCAAGCCAGGCGATAAGCACCTTGCCGATGGCGGTGGCGTGCACCGGCAGACGGCGGCCAATGCGTGAATAGGCGATGGCCGCCAGCTTCCCCTCAATTTTCTCGATATAGACCCCTTCACGCCCGTCCAGAATGCCGAGATGGGTGGTCTGCCCGGTATGCGCCGACAGATCCTGCAACCAGGTTTTCGCCTTCTGGCGGATATCAATGGTGCTCACCACAAAATGGCCGCGTTCAACCAGCTTCATGCCGGGGCGGTATTTGCCGTTCTCCGGGTTCTGATCGATATAGCCGTGCAGCTGCAGGGTTTTAAGCAGGGAGTGAAGGGTACTTTTACTCAGGCCCATCTGCCTGCTGATATCGGTGATTTTCAGCTCGGTGGCCTGCTCGTTAAACAGATCGAGGATCTGCAGGGCACGTTCAACAGATTGAATAATAGGCATAAGATGAGCATATCCGCGCTGGAATTAAGGCAAAAACGTACCCTGTTTACGCTGAAAAATCAATCGATGAGGGCGGCGGGTTAAATATCCGGGATTAACAATAAAGGCGGTCTCATTTGACATAAGTCATTTTGAAGACTTATGGGTTTCAATTAAAACGATAGGCTGCGTCTATTACCACATTTTTATTGTTCTCTTACACTTGTTAATCGTAAGACTTTCTGATTTTTGCATGGCTCGTTTAAAAGGTATTTTGATGACTGTTTCTAAAACATGGATCTCTTTAGGTACTGTTGCCAGTCCGGCCACAGGGACGTTATTTTCTAAAATTCTTACGCAGCATAATCATAAATATATTCTCTGGTATAACGGAGAGCAGCTTTTTAAACCTGGCGATAAAATCAAAGTATATGGCAATCGCTTATTTGTGAACGACGAGCTGTGCGATATCAACATCCTGCAAATTGATAAATACAACCACACCCTATGGCGCGTGATGCACAACATGTCCAGCTGTCCCGGCCACCGCGACCCGGACAGCAAAGAGTGCGCGGCGACAACAAAATGTATCTTTAAAAAATGCCCTTACGGCAAGGTTCGGGTAGCGGATAATCGGCTGCCCTTTTCCGCAGCGAAATAATAAACGCGTGGCAGAATAATCCAGGCGGCATTTTGCCGGCCCGGAATTTTTTATGCCTAAAATTCAGCGGCGCTTTGTTGTGCTGAAAGCGCATAATACTCGGCCCTGGCAGGGTATTAATTAAAAGGGAGGGCCGCAGCCCTCCCTCTGTTTTAAATCTATTGGGCGTTATTCGCTCAGGGTGGCGACCATCACCGCCTTAATGGTATGCATGCGGTTTTCTGCCTGGTCAAACACAATACTGGCCGGTGATTCAAACACCTCGTCCGTCACCTCCATGCCGCCGTGCAGATCGAATTCCTTCGCCATCTGCTGGCCAAGGGTAGTTTGATCGTCGTGGAAGGCCGGCAGACAGTGCAGGAACTTGACGTTCGGGTTGCCGGTGAGGGCCATCATCTGCGCGTTCACCTGATAGCCGCGCAGAAGGGCGATGCGCTCGGCCCACTTCTCTTTGGCTTCGCCCATCGATACCCACACGTCGGTATAAATAAAATCGGCACCCTTCACGCCCGCCGCCACGTCTTCGGTGAGGGTGATCTTACCGCCGTTCTTCTCTGCCAGCGCGCTGCACTCTGCCACCAGGCTCGCCTCCGGCCAGCAGGCCTTTGGTGCTACCAGGCGCAGATCCAGCCCCGTCAGCGCCGCCGCTTCGAGCATCGAGTTGCCCATGTTGTTGCGCGCATCGCCGGTATAGACCAGCACCATCTCGTTAAAGGCCTTGCCCGGCAGGTGCTCCTGCATGGTGAGCAGGTCGGCCAGCAGCTGGGTAGGGTGGAACTCGTTGGTCAGGCCATTCCACACCGGCACGCCGGCGTACTTCGCCAGGGTTTCCACCACTTCCTGACCGTGGCCGCGATACTGAATGCCGTCATACATACGGCCCAGCACGCGGGCGGTGTCTTTGATTGACTCTTTATGGCCAATCTGGCTGCCGCTCGGCCCTAAGTAAGTGACGCGCGCGCCCTGGTCAAATGCGGCAACTTCGAAAGAGCATCGGGTGCGGGTTGAGTCTTTTTCGAAGATGAGCGCGATATTTTTGCCAGTCAGTTTCTGTATTTCAGTGCCTTGTTTCTTGTCGGACTTAAGCTGCGCCGCCAGGGCGAGCAGGCTGTTAACCTGGGCAGGGGTAAAATCGAGCAATTTCAGGAAGTGTTTCTTAAACAAACCAGACATTTTATCCTCACATGGCAGAGGCCACTTATTGAATTAAAATTCAATTTATATGTATGAATATTCATTTGCAACCCAGTTTCACAATTCTTTCCGGGAAAGGTGGAGGCAAACACATCCGTGTGTGAAAATAGAAGTACTGCCGCACTTTAAAGAGGATTGAGCCATGGCAAACCCGGAACTACTGGAAGAGCAACGCGAAGAGACGCGCCTGATTATTGAAGAGCTGCTGGAAGATGGCAGCGATCCGGATGCGCTGTACACCATCGAGCACCACTTCTCTGCGGATGATTTCGACGCGCTGGAGAAGATGGCGGTTGAGGCATTCCGTCTGGGCTATGAAGTGACCGAGCCGGAAGAGCTGGAAGTGGAAGAGGGCGATACCGTCATCTGCTGCGACATCCTGAGCGAAGGCGCCCTGAAGGCGGAGCTTATCGACGCCCAGGTCGAACAGCTGATGAACCTGGCCGAGAAGTTTGAAGTGGAGTACGACGGCTGGGGCACCTACTTCGAAGATCCGAACGGTGAAGAGGGCGAAGAGGGCGACGACGAAGATTACATCGACGAAGACGACGACGGCATTCGTCACTAAGCGATTCAGCGGTGGCGCCTGCCACCGCTTTTCAAGGTACAAAAATGGATTACCCGCAGATACTTGCCCCCGTTCTTAACTTCCTCCAGTGCCCGACCCCGCAAGCATGGATAGACAAAGCCCGCGACCCGGCGAACCTGCCGCTACTGCTCACCGACCATATGGTGTGCGAGCTGAAAGCCGCCCAGACCGCGCTGTTATTAGTGCGTAAATACGTCGCCGACGAGAGCGGGGCCGACGCGCTGCTCGACTGGCTCAAACCCTACGAGGCCTTCACCTTTCGCGAAGGGCCGGAACCCGACTTTATCGCCCTGCATAAGCAGATTGGCAAAAGCGTGATGCCCAAAACCAGCGATCCCTGGGGCCAGGCGCTTATCGAGAGCATGGTGCTGTTAATCAAAGAGGAGCTGCACCACTTCTGGCAGGTGCGCGAGGCGATGCTGGCGCGCAATATCCCCTACGTCAAAATCACCGCCAGCCGCTACGCGAAGGGGATGCTGAAAGAAGTGCGCACCCACGAGCCGCTGACGCTTATCGACAAGCTCATCTGCGGTGCCTACATCGAAGCGCGCTCCTGCGAGCGTTTCGCCGCCCTGGCGCCCTTCCTTGATGAAGACCTGCAGAAGTTTTACCTCTCGCTGCTGCGCTCGGAAGCGCGCCACTATCAGGACTATCTGCACCTTGCACAGCAGGTTAGCGACGAGGATATCACCCCACGGATTAAGCATTTTGGTGAGGTCGAGGCTACGCTAATTACAACGCCGGACAGCGAGTTTCGCTTCCACAGCGGCGTGCCGATATAAATCAAAAAGGACAGGGAACGATGAAAAAGGGTGTAGGTATTGCGATTGCCGTGGCGCTGGGCGTGGCGGCGGCGAGCTGGATTTATCATGACAGGCAGCAGCCGAGCTTTGAACAGCAGCTGGACACCGCGCTCGGCAGCATGCCGGTGTGGCAGGTGATCAAGGAGCAGGATCCGGCGTTCCGCAAGAAAATCCAGGACGAGACGGCCGCGATGCAAAAAGCGGGTAAAAGCGAGCAGGAGATTATCGACGCCCTGCAGCCGCAGATCCTGCGTTTGCAGATGACGCGCCTGCAAAACGCGCCGGACGCCAACGTAGTTGAGTATATGAAGCTCAATATGGAGCAGACCGCCGCCATGCAGAAGGTGAGCGACGACAGCTGCTTCCGCTTCCTCTACCCGGAAATTAAGGGCGGCGTCAACCCGATGCGCCTGCTGGATAAAGGACTGATGGAGCGCCGCCTGCAGGCCGACGCCGAGATGATGCGCGCCGCCTTCGGCCCGAACAAACACACAGTAACGCCGGCAGAGGTGAAGCGCGCCGAAAACGACGTGCTGCCGATTATGCAGAAGCTGGACGATAAGTACGGCGATGACATCGAGCTGTTGCGGAACCCGCGCCTGGCGGTGGGCAAAGAGAAGCTGAGCTGCAATCTGGTACAGGAGCTGTGGAGCAACGTGCTGGAACTGCCGGAGGAGAACGCCGCCGGGGTGATCCGCTATGCGGTGTCTGACCTGTAATCGGCGCTGCGCTGCTTTTTTCAGCACTTAGCGTAACAACGGCGCACGCCGCTTGCATGGCGGCGTGCGACAGGTATAATCCACAACGTTTCCGCATCCCCTTCAGTGCCGAAGTGGCGAAATCGGTAGACGCAGTTGATTCAAAATCAACCGTAGAAATACGTGCCGGTTCGAGTCCGGCCTTCGGCA
>Ga0153917_1000115_pt1 | contig 79319 bp, 75 predicted proteins | sample TSFL001MetaG_FD_104695 | JGI IMG/M metagenome (GOLD analysis project Ga0153917, IMG submission 104695) | Attine ant fungus gardens microbial communities from Florida, USA - TSFL001 MetaG | ecosystem: Host-associated > Fungi > Mycelium > Unclassified | place: USA: Florida, Paynes Creek Historic...
GTCTTCCGGACCGTGATGGGCAACTTCACCGATATACATTAAATCGTTCGTCAGCTTCGACATCAGTGTTCCCGTCTTGTTGTTATCGTAAAATTTAAACGAAAGCTTTTGCAAATGGTCAAAAAGCGACTTTCTCATATCCGTCTCGATATTAATTCCGAGCATGTGTCCCCAGTAGGTCACAATATACTGAAGAGCCGAGCTAAGCGCGTACACCGCAAATAAGCCGATTGAGGTCGCGAAGATCAGCCCCCAGTCCCTGCCCGGCAGCAAGGTATCAATAAAATAATTGACGATCAAAGGAAAGCTAAGCTCCATTAAACCTCCCGCGATCGCTGAGAAAAAGTCGAGAAAGAACAACGTTTTATATGGTTTATAATATGAAAAAAATTGCCGCAGCACCCTATCTTCCCCCAATGTATAAATAACTGATAATATTTCTCAATTATACTATACACAGGCTGTTTTGAAAGATCAGATTTCTTTTTTCTTACAGAACCCCTGAAAACAAACGGGCAAATGACTCTTTTGTCCGATCAGCCACGCCTCTTTTATAAAAACCGACAGGACTGAGCTTTTCACTTTCCTGCATATCCTCTTCAAAATGGGCTTCGAGGGTGCGGATCGCTTCGGCATCCGTAAAGAACACATTCACTTCAAAGTTGAGCTGAAAGCTGCGCATATCCATATTCGCCGTGCCGACGGAGGCCAGATCGCCATCAATGATCATGACTTTTTGATGCATGAAGCCTTTTTGGTAGGAATACACTTCAATACCCTCAAGAAGCAGCTCCGGGAAATAGGACCTCGACGCGTATTGGGTCAAAAAGCTGTCGTTCCTCTCCGGCACCATAACCCTTACCTCGACGCCTTTTGTCGCTGCTGCTTTCAGCGCTGTGCGAATGGATTCATTGGGGACAAAATAGGGCGTGGCGATCCAGATTGACTTCTGTGCTGAAGAAATCATTTCATAGTATAGGTCGCTCATGCTTTCCTTCATGTCAGGGCCTGTCGCGACAATTTGATAAATGCCCCCTCCCTCCACGGGCACAGGGGTATTGTACTCTTCTTGATCAATTAACACTTCATTGGAGACGTATTCCCAATCCAGCATAAAGATAGCATGAAGCGTTTGCACAATCTCTCCTTCCAGCCGAAGGTGAGTGTCTCTCCAAAACCCGATGTGCGGATCCCGGCTGATATATTCCTTCCCGACATTTAATCCGCCCACAAAGCCGGTTTTTCCATCGATGATCACAATTTTCCGGTGATTTCTGAAATTCAGCTTCTGGTTGAAGAACCCGTATTTCAGCGGAGAGAACGGAACGATATTCACTCCCGCTTGTTTCATTCTCATAATGTCTCTTTTTGCCAGCTTCATGCTCCCTGCCGCATCGTATAAAAACCTCACCTCGACACCTTGGCGCGCTTTCTCCATCATAATGTCCATCATGCCGCGCCCGAGCATGTCTGATTTAAACATGTAGTATTCAATATGTATGTAAGACGCCGCTTTCCTCATCGCTTTGAAAAGTTCCGGAAAGGTTTCTTCGCCGTTTTTCAGCACTTTGATCTTGCTTTTCGTATTGATATTCATATGGGCAGCCCTGATGGAATATGTAAAGAACCTCTCTTGATTGTCCTTCAGCCCTGTCACTTCGGGCGTTTCCTCCTTGTCAAACAGCTTCCTGAGCTTCTCCCTGTTGTACATTCGTTTTGTCTTAAACAGCTTTCCCTTAACATAAAGCTGTCCGGAAAACAGATAAAACACGTAGCCGGCGATTGGAAAAAAGACAAGAATGTGGATCCATAACAGCGTGTGCTGCGAGGTGCGGTTTTCAAGAATTAATGAATAGATGCTGAACAAAATAATGCTTATATAGCAAAGCAATCCTCCGTAAAACTCAAGTCTGGAAACCGGAAAAAACCATATGACATATGCCCCGATGAGCATCATATATAAAAAGAAAAATTCCAGTCTCCTTTTCAGCATCCCGATTCTCTCCTATCTGATTCGATTACCTCTGTATTACCTCTTTTTTCTAGTATGTAAACCTTCTATGCAAAAAGCCTCACCGCAAAAAGCGGAAAGGCTTATGATGAGGCTTCCTGAGATTGGCCGGGTGTCATGTTCTTGAGCAAAACCGGCTTGAGGGAGTAACTGCTTTTGATTTTATTTTTGAAGAAGCCGACGATCAGGCCCGTGACCGCGATGGACACTAAGGAGCAGAGCCCTTTCAGCAAGCCGACTGAGAAAATGCCGGCCAGCACTACGGCAAAATCGAAGAGAAAATTAACTGTCCCGGGGTTCCATCCGTATCGTTTTTGCAGAAATAAAGCAAGAATATTGGCACCGCCGAGTGAAGCATTATGATAAAACATGAGCGACAGGCCGCACCCGATCAGCGCCCCGCCGCAAATCGCCCCGGCAAGCGGTGAAAAAGAGGGAGATGGCAGCCAGTGATCCGCGCTTGTGAACAGAGTCAGCGCTGTGACTGCAAATGCGGTAGATAGAGTGAATTTGATGCCCATTCTGATGAAAGAAAACACATAAAACGGGATATTGATCAAAAAGAAGGTGATGGCAAACGAGGAATGAAAAAAGTATGTCAGGCTTAGTGACAGTCCAGCCGTGCCGCCGGTTAATACATGAGAATGTCTGAGTGTCAGGACCCCGGCGCTTGTCATAAGACAAGCCATTAAAATGAGTAAAATCCGCTTCATTCTTCACTCTCCTTTTCAGATGATGCAATACAAACATAACAAGACTGCCGGCCGCCCAGCCATTACCTTGGCAGAAAATATCTTATGTTTTCATCAAGATAAAAAATCCCCCTCTTGCAGGGGGGGATTTTTACGAGCGTTTCCGATACACGACATAGCTTCGAGTCAGATACTTGAGCGGCAGACTGAACACATGTACCAATCTTGTAAACGGCCACAGGATAAAAACGATGTATCCTATCACAATATGAAACTTAAACCATAGCGGGACACTCTCCATCAACGATGGGTCAGGCCGGAACAAAACGATCTCCCTGAACCACGGTCCGACTGTTGTCCGGTAATCAAAACCTTTCGAATCAATGTTGAGAAACGTGGCCGCAACACCCGACAGCATCATGAAAAGCAGCAGGATGAGCGTAAGGATATCCGATGGCGAGCTGGTTTTACGGATTCTTTTGTCAAACAGCCGTCTGTACGTCAGGATGACAAGTCCAGTACATGCCACAATCCCCGCCGGCAGGCCTGCACCAATCGCCATTTTGTGATACATGTGCTCTGAAATGCCAATTGCACCATACACGCCTTCCGGGATCAGAATTCCCATGACATGCCCGCCGACAACGCACAGCAGTCCCCAGTGAAAAAGAGTGCTGCCCGCCGCAAGTTTTTTCTTTTCTAGCATTTCGCTTGATTTCGCAGTCCACCCAAATTGGTCATGCTGGTAGCGGTAAATATGGCCGCCGATAAAGATCGTCAATACAATGTATGGCATCACGCCCCAGAGGATCTGTCCGTTCATGCCTGGACAGTCCCTTCAATGCTTTCACGTACGCCGAGGTTTTCCAGGGCGGCCAGCAGCACGTGCAGCAGCTCAGCGTATATGCTGTCATTTTTTTCGAGGCGGGATGCCAGCTCCCTTACATTTGACAGATACTTCTCAAACACACTTCTAGCTGCTTCAATTTCCGCAACGGCGGCAAATTCCAGCATCAGCGGAAGATAATCAGGCAGCTCCTTCTCTGTCGGCAGGAAACCGGATTGCTGGTATGTGTTTTTTAAATGCAGCAATTCAATGCCGCGTTCCCTTTGCTCGCCCGAGTTAAAGTAGGTGACATACATATTTGTTTTTTTCCCAAAGTCGAATGTATAGACATAGTGTTCAATCAGCGCTTCCGGAGAAAAGCTGGCTGACGCCTCGAAAAAGTGCAGCAGCTTCTCCCGAATTCGCCGGTTGCCGATTTCATGGATAAGAGCCTTCCAATCGGGAAGCTCAGCTCTCCACTCTTCATCCGGATAAGAAAGAAGACAAGAAAGAGCGGAGAACGTAATTTGCCGGTCTGTGGTGTTCATCTTGTTACACCTCATTTATCAAAAGTTAGAAACAGGAGCCGGGGCCGCCTGAAAATGATAAGCCGCAGCTTCCTTGTTCAGCGTATAAATCTGATACTTCTTCTCGATGACTGCTCGGGATCACAAAGCGGTCATCATATTTGGCAATCGCAAGCAGCCGATACATGTCTTCAATTTGCTGTTCTGTTAAGCCGACACTGGAGATCAGTTCCGGATCGATTGATTTATTCGTCTGGATCGCTCTCATATACTGGCGCATGACAGACATTTTCTTTAACGTTGACCGAATATGATCCGTATCACCGGCTGTTAACAGCTGTGCCAAATAATCTATCGGGATTCTCATTTGGTCGATAGCCGGAAAAATATCTTCCGCCGTTTGCCGGCTTCCTTTTCCTTCAAAGAGATTCATAATCGGGCTGAGCGGCGGAATGTACCACACCATTGGCAGCGTGCGGTACTCAGGATGAAGCGGCAGCGCTATCTTCCAGTCAATGATCATTTTATAGATCGGCGATTGCTGCGCGGCCTCTATCCATTCAGCCGGAATGCCTTGTTTTTTTGCCAGTTTGGCAACCTCAGGATCATTCGGATCAAGAAAAACGTCCAATTGGGAATGGTAGAGATCCTTTTCATTTTCAACAGAGGCCGCTTCCTCCACTTTGTCCGCGTCATACAGCATGACGCCGAGGTAGCGGATTCTGCCAACACACGTCTCGGAGCAGATGGTCGGCAGTCCCGCCTCCAAACGCGGAAAGCAGAGTGTGCATTTTTCCGCTTTGTTCGTTTGCCAGTTAAAATAGACTTTTTTATAAGGACACGATGAGACGCAATATCTCCATGAACGGCATGCGTTTTGATCCACAAGCACAATGCCGTCCTCCTCGCGTTTGTACATGGCTCCGGACGGACAGGATGAAACGCACGCCGGGTTGATGCAGTGCTCGCAAATACGGGGCAGATACATCATAAAGACCTCATCGAATTCTGTTTTGATCGATTCCTCCATCTTTTGCACGTTTGGATCTTCAAGTCCCGTAATGTGGCCGCCTGCGAGATCGTCCTCCCAATTCGGTCCCCATTCGATATTCATGAAATCCCCTGTCAAGGACGATTTCGGGCGTGCCACTGGCTGGTGTTTTTTCTGCGGGCTGTTCGTTAATGTTTCATAATCATAGTTCCAAGGTTCATAGTAATCATCAATTGACGGCTGATTCGGATTATAGAAAAGGCCCGCAAGCCGGTTTGTTTTCGAGCCTGATTTCAGCTCGAGCTTTCCTTTTTTCAATGTCCAGCCGCCTTTATATTTGTCCTGATCCTCCCATTGCTTCGGGTAGCCGATGCCCGGCTTTGTTTCTACATTATTGAAGTACATATATTCCGCACCGGTACGGTTTGTCCATGTGTTTTTACAGGTGACGCTGCACGTGTGGCAGCCGATGCATTTATCCAAGTTCATGACCATACCGATTTGCGCTTTAATCTTCAAGCCAATCGACCTCCTTCAGCTTGCGGATGACGACATTCAGATCGCGCTGATTCCCCGTTGGACCGTAATAGTTAAAGCCGTAGCTGAGCTGGGCGTAGCCCCCGATCATCTGTGTCGGCTTGACGTGGATTCTTGTCGGGCTGTTATGGGTGCCTCCGCGGTTATTCGTCAGCTTTGTTCCGGGCACATTGATGTGGCGGTCCTGGGCATGGTGCATAAACGCCATTCCTTTAGGAATCCGATGAGACAAAACCGCTCTTGCGACGACAACGCCGTTTCGGTTGAAGCATTCAATCCAATCGTTGTCTTTGATATCCGTATCCTCTGCGTCATCTTTATTCATCCATACGGTCGGCCCGCCGCGGAAAAGCGTCAGCATCGGAAGGGAATCAAAATACATGCTGTGAACGGACCATTTATTATGCGGCGTCAAATAATTAAGAACGATTTCTTTTCCCTCTTGATCAGGCCGCTTGCTTAGAAACGGGCGGTGCTGGAGGATCGGTTTAAATGTCGCCATCGTTTCACCGAATTCCATCATCAGTTCATGATCGACATAATAGGATTGTCTGCCTGTCAGCGTCCGCCACGGGATTAATTTTTCAACATTCGTCGTAAACGGCGAATACCTGCGCCCTCCTTTTTCAGAGCCGGTAAATGCCGGAGACGTGATGACTGTTTTCGGCTGGGCTGTAATTTGTTCGAACGTAAAGCATTCTTCCTCGCGCTCTTCCGCCAGGTCTTTCAGCTTCAGGTTTGTGATGTTTTCAAGTGATTCCCATGCTTTTACGGCGACCTTTCCATTCGAAGTGGATGATAGGGTTAAAATCGCTTCTGCCGCCTGCTTTGCTTCCCTTATATTTGGACATCCCTTTGCCACGCTGTCCGAGGTGATTTCTCCCAGTCTCTTTTTGAGTGATTCATATTCATCCGCTATTGACCAGCTCATCCCTTTTGTTCCGCTCGGCTTTAAAGCAGCATTAGGACCGAGTGCGGTCATTTTATGAAAAATGTGTTTGTAATCCCGTTCAACGACTTGGATGTTCGGCATTGTTTTTCCCGGGATGGCTTCACATTCGCCCTTGCTCCAGTCATTGATTTTGCCGAATGGCTGGGCCAATTCCTGCATGGTGTCATGGAGGAGCGGCGTCGCAACCACTTCCTTCACCGGCTCCATATCGACTTCTTCTGCCAGATCGGAAACGGCTTTTGACAGCGCCTTGAAAATATCCCAGTCTGACTTCGATTCCCACGGAGCCGAGATCGCCGGAGCAAATGGATGAATGAACGGATGCATATCCGTGCTGCTGAGATCGTGTTTTTCATACCATGTCGCCGCCGGCAGTACGATATCGGAATACAGCGCCGTACCCGCCATTCGAAAATCAAGATTGATTAATAAGTCGAGCTTTCCTTCCGGCGCCTGCTCCCGCCATTTGATTTCTTCAGGGCGGATGCTGTCGCTGTCGTCATTCATTAAACCATTCGTCGTCCCCAGCAAATGCTTGAGAAAATATTCATGCCCTTTTCCTGAGCTTGAGATCAGATTTGCCCGCCATACGAAGAGATTTCTTGGGAAATTCACTTCATTGTCAGGATCTTCAATCGCGAATTTCAGTTTTTTCTCTTGGAGCTGTGAGGCCACGTACGCACCTACGTCTTCAGGTGTTGCTGCCCCTGCTTTTTCAGCTTCTTTATACAGATCGATGCCATTTTGATTGAAAGTCGGGTAAGACGGAAGCCACCCCAGCCGCGCCGCCAGCACATTGTAATCAGCGTGGTGCTTGTAGCGGGATGACCCAGCAATCGGTGATGCCAAATCACTGATCGGCTGGTCCTCATAACGCCACTGATCTGTCGCAAAGTAGAAAAATGAAGTGCCGTTTTGCAGCTTGGGCACGCCCTCCCAGTCCTTTGCAGTTGCTATCGTCTGCCACCCTTCAGCAGGTCGGAGCTTTTCCTGCCCGACGTAATGGGCCCAGCCTCCGCCGTTTACGCCTTGGGCACCTACAAGCAAAACAAGATTTAACACCGCTCGGTAGATCGTGTCGGAGTTGAACCAGTGGTTAATGCCGGCTCCTACGATAATCATGGACCGGCCGTCTGTATCGATCGCATTTTGAGCAAACTCTCTGGCAATCTTAACGACAGCTTCTTTTTTGATTCCTGTCATCTGTTCCTGCCAGGCAGGCGTAAACGGCTCAGGATCATCATAGGAGACAGCTTGTTGTTCACCGATGCCCCGATTTACGCCGTAGTTAGCCAGTATCAAGTCAAACACGGTCGTGACGTACGTCTCTTCACCGTTCAGGTTCATTTTTTTAATAGGAAGATCCCGCTCGAGCACTTTGTTTCCGTCATTTGAAAAATAAGGGATGCGCACCGTGCCGATTTCATCCTCTATTCCGAGCACAGAGAGACGGGGTTCAATCGCTTCCCCTGTATCTTCATCGATCATATGCAGATTCCATTTCTGCTGCCCGTCCCAGCGGGAGCCCATTGTCCCCTGCGGTATGGCAAATGCGCCTTTCTGTTCATTCCAGACCGCGGGCTTCCACTGATCATGCTTTGTCTGCCGCCCGATGTCCTTCGCATGCAGAAACCGCCCCGCTGTGTATACGCCATTTTCTTTTGATAAGGTGACGAGAAATGGAAAATCAGTGTATTGCTTCGCGTACTCAATAAAACGTTCAGTTTCTTGGTTCACGTAAAATTCCTGCAGAATGACGTGACCCATGGCCATCGCAAGCGCCCCGTCAGTCCCTTGGCGGATACTCAGCCAGTCATCCGCGAACTTTGAGGATTCCGCAAAATCCGGACTGATCGAAATGACCTTAGCGCCTTTATAGCGGGCCTCCGCCAAAAAGTGTGCGTCAGGGGTTCTCGTTAACGGAATGTTGGAGCCCCATGTGATGATATAGCCTGAATTGTACCAATCACTGCTTTCCGGAACGTCCGTCTGGTCACCCCAAATTTGCGGGGACGCCGGCGGAAGATCCGCATACCAGTCATAAAAACTGAGCATAGGGCCGCCGATTAACGACATAAACCGGGAGCCTGACGCGTGGCTGATCATGGACATGGCCGGAATCGGAGAAAAGCCGACGTTCCGGTCAGGCCCGTATTTCATCACTGTATACAGCAGAGAGGCTGAAATCAGCTTTAGCACCTCCGGCCATTCAGCACGAACAAAACCTCCTTTCCCTCTCGCCTGTTTATAGGACTTCGCTTTTTCAGGGTTTTCGACAATCGATTTCCAGGCTTCCAGCGGATTTTGATGTGTCTGCAATGCTTCCCGCCACAAATTGATCAGCACACCGCGCACGTATGGATATTTCACACGGAGCGGGCTGTAGATATACCATGAAAAACTGGCCCCCCGCGGACAGCCTCTCGGTTCGAAATCAGGCATATCCGGGCCTGTTGATGGATAATTCAAATTTTGTCCTTCCCACGTGACAATTCCGTTTTTCACATAAATATTCCAGCTGCAAGACCCCGTGCAGTTAACGCCGTGGGTGGAGCGAACGACTTTGTCGTACTGCCATCTGTTTCTGTATACATTTTCCCAATCGCGATCTTCGCGGGTGGTTTGGCTATGTTTATTTGAATGGTGTTCAATAGGAGAGAAATAATTCAATCTCCTAAACAACGGACTCATTTTCTTTTTCTTCATGAGAGTTCACTCCTTCCGAGTCAGGTGATGCTAAGTTCACTATAAACAGAGACAGCGTGTTTCCTTGTGAACTATGTCACACACTTTGCTTTTTTCACAAAATGTTCACACAAAGGAGAAGGAAGGATTTTCACGGGATGTGAGGAAGGCCGCGTTTGCAGGATGCCTGATCATTAGCCGTCTTTCAATCAAAAATCAAAAAACCCGGCTCTGTTTAAGAACCGGGCTCAGCATTTTCGTCTTGTGATGTATGCAAATACCGCAAAAATAATTGATAGGAACAAAAAACATTTTGCTGAAGCATGGCCAAAAAGTTCATTTGCAGCTGCGGATTGTAAGACATCATTTTTTTAAATATGTAATAAGGGATATTGAGAATCAGAATGTCTGAAGTGGCATTGACTGAGATAAAAGGCGATAAATAAAGCCCGCCTTTTTCATCAATCGGAAACACATCGCCTTTTTCCCACAGCGCAACGGTTTTCGACCCTTCAGGGAGCCTGCTGTCCATAAAACGGACACTGCCTTTTAATACAATATAAACAGATTGTGAATGAAGAAAGGATGGAGTTTGATCACATGAGCCGCTGATAAACGTGCCGTTTTTCAGCAAGGTTTCGACAATGGAAAGAGGCACTTCATTAAACATAGGAAGTTGTTTCAGAAATAATAAATAGTCACACTGATTCATAAGAAAGCCTCCTGTGCTAAGGATAGCTTTAGTGTAGCTCGACTGAGCCTGTACAGCAGTGATGTATTTCACAGCCTGTATGATGAATGTCACTTATCAGGAGAGTGACTGCAATTATAATGAAAGAAAAAAGGAGGATTTCGATGAAGGCGCTGATTCCGAAGCAGCACGGCGCATGGGCGATGCTGCTGATCCCATTTTTACTAGGCATGGTCAAGGGAGGCCCCGTTATCTGGCATATCCCGCTCTTCCTTGGCTGGCTTTTCCTATACTTAGCGGTTTATCCCGTTACGCTTGCCTTAAAAAAGAAACAAATCAAACCATATCAAAAGTGGATGAGTTATTACGGTTTTTCCGCCTGCTGCTTTTTGATGATCTCGGTCTTTCATAAGCCGCCTCTCATCTGGGTTGGCGTTTCTTTACTGCCGCTGTTTTTCATACATATGTATTTTGCCTGCCGAAAAAACGAACGAGCCTTATTGAATGATGTTGCAGGTGTCTTGTTCTTTTGTTCGGGCGGGCTTGTGAGCTGCTGGCTGGGGAGGGGAACCCTTGACGGCTGGGCTTGGTTTATTTTCTTGCAGTCGGCTTTATTTTTTATCGGGAGTTCTTTTTATGTAAAATTGGTGATCCGCGAGAGAAAAAACATGGCATTTGCATACTGGTCATGGGGATATCACCTGCTGCTCCCCTTTTTATCCGCTCTTTTCGGAGCAGGATGGGCGTTTCTCGCTTTTATCCCAAGCAGCTTGCGGGCATGGTTTTTTCATGGCAGGGATTGGCCCGCGAAAACGATTGGCATTCTGGAAATCGTGAATGCCTGTTTCTTTTTTGCCTTCATGTGCTTCTTTATGACAAGGTAAAAAAACAAGGACACCGCTGTCCTTGTTTTTTCAGTCAATATTGCAAATCTCCAGCGGACAATTTTCACACTCAATTTCACATCGCAAATAGTCCCGCTTGTGCAAAATAATTTTTCCGGAATCGTCTATCGAAATAACCCCTTGTTTGCGGAGATCTCCAAGCATACGATTGACGCTTTCCCTTGCAGCCGCGCAAAACTTTGCCAAATCCTGATTTGTCAGGACAATGTTAATCAGAATGCCGTCGCTTCGTTCCACTCCGTAGCTGTTTGATAAGCGGATAAGGGTGGAATAGAGCGCCCCCTTTTTGCCGTGAAGAAGCAGATCCCTGATTTTGGACTGTATTTTCCGGAGATGGGTGCTCATCCATTTCATGAACTCAAATGTCAAAGCGCCATTTTGGATTAATTCTTTTTCCAGCTTATTTTTATTAATGACGAGCACCTCGCCATCCTCTAGCACTTTTGCACTGAGCATATACCTCGGTTCTTCAGTGAAAAGTGTTAATTCACCGACGATATCATGCTTTTGGCAGATTCTAAGCGTCAGGTCTTTTCCGTCAGATGTCAGCTTGCCGATTTCAATGAGTCCTGATTGAATCAGATAAAGCTCTTCTGCATCCATTCCTTCTCGAAACAAATACGTGTGTTTTTCCATTTTTCTTTTCGTGCTGATCGATTCCAGCAATTCATGGAGATCGCTGGATATAAGATCACTATCAGATGGTCGAACAGAGAGAAAATTCATGAGCTCACCTCGAAGAAAGTCACGTTGTGTGTTTATTGTAACGTGAATTGATTTGTACCCATCGAGAAAAAACTAACAATCTTGTGAATGCCCCAGTGTTAGTTGATGCTCTGGCTGTTTCTCTCCGTGTGTGTTTTCATTCTTTCCTGCCAATACATCCATATGACAAGGACAAAACTGGCTAACGCCACCTCTGAAAGCGCCATAAACCCGATCGCGTACTGGCCTGTTGCCTGAAATACACTCGCCAATATGAGCGGAGGAAAAAAACCGCCTAGTCCGCCCATGGCAGACACGATACCATTTGCAATCCCCGCTTGCTTCGAAAAATAGAAAGGCACCAGTTTAAAAACCGTCCCGTTTCCTATGCCTGAACAGACGGCCACGGTTAATGATCCAAACGTATAAAGGCCGATTGTCGGCGAGAACGATAGGATAATGCCTGATAATGTAAGCCCCGCAAAAACAAACATCAAAATGCGAAGCGGACTCATTTTATCAGCCAGGAATCCGCCCGCAGGCCTGAGCAGCGTGGAGACGGCAATAAAGCCAGCCGTCCGCAAGCCGGCATCTGCAGGATTCAGCCCAAAGTGCTCCACCAGAAAGTTCGGCAAATAGATGGTGAAGGCGACAAAGGCACCAAACGTAATAAAATAAAACAGGCTCAGAAACCACAGGACATGATTTCGGTAAACGGCTTTAATTTGAGTCTTTACAGAAACTTTGACCTTCTTCTCATGCCTGTCGCCGAACAAAACATGCAGTAATGCAAAGACAGCCAGCAAAACCAGATACATCTGCACGGTTGCTTTCCACCCGACGGCTTGAGAGATGACCGGCGCTGCAAATGTCGTAACGGCTGTCCCGATATTTCCTGCACCGTAAATCCCATTGACGACACCGTGCTTTTCTTTCGGATAATATTTCGGGAGGGAGGTCACCCCAATGGAGAATACCGCTCCCCCGATCCCTAAGAAAAAGCCTCCGGCGATTAAATCAAACAAAGAATCCGCAATACTGATCCAAAATACAGGAAATAAAAGCAGGATGAAGCTGATCATAAACATCAGCCGCGCGCCAAACCTGTTCGTTAAATAACCTAAAGGAATGCGGAGAAGCGACCCGAGGATCACTGGAATCGCCGTCACCAAAGAAATTTCGCCCTTGCTTAAATGAATATCTAATGTGATTTGGGAAATGAGTGATGAAATCAGCACCCAAACCATAAACCCTGCCACCAAGCTTAATGACTGTAACGATAATTGAATGTGTTGACGGTTGATCATTTGGCTTGCCCCTTTCAATGATTCAATAATCAGTCTTATCATACAAAAACTCGGCAAACAGGATTGTGAATTACATCACACGTTTTCCTCATAAAAAAAGGACAAAGCCCGAAGACTTTGTCCTTTGATCATCATTACATTTTTTCCGGAGCCGATACGCCAATCAGCTGAAGCGCGTTGTTCAGCGTAATTTGCGTTGCCTTCATTAAAGCCAGGCGCGCACGGCTTTTCTCTTCATTTTCAGGGTCGATGACTTTCTCTGCGTTGTAGAAGCTGTGCAGAGCGGAAGCCAGGTCATAAATATAGTTTGTGACACGGTGCGGAATTCGTTTTTCCGCTGCTTCCGCCACTGCCTCTGGGAAGCCGCCGATCGTTTTCAGCAGATCATATTCTTTTTCCGATTGGATATGGCTGAAATCAAGATCTGCCGCAGGTGTAAGTCCCTGCTCCTCCCCTTGGCGAAGCATGCTGCAAATACGGGCATGCGCATATTGTGCATAATACACAGGGTTTTCGTTAGATGTTGATACAGCAAGATCTAAGTCAAAATCCATATGTGTGTCCGCACTGCGCATCGCAAAGAAGTAACGCACGGCATCCAAGCCGACTTCTTCAATCAAGTCACGCATCGTTACGGCTTTACCGGTCCGCTTGCTCATTTTCATTTTCTCGCCGTTTTTGTAAAGGTGAACGAGCTGAATGATTTCTACTTCAAGCGTTCCTTTTTCATAGCCCAGCGCTTCGATTGCCGCTTTCATGCGCGGGATGTAGCCGTGGTGATCGGCGCCCCAAACGTTGACCAGCTTATCAAAGCCGCGGTCAAGCTTGTCCTTATGGTACGCGATATCAGGAAGCAGGTACGTGTACGTTCCATCCTTCTTGATCAATACGCGATCTTTATCATCGCCGAACGTTGTGGAACGGAACCAAGTCGCGCCGTCTTCTTCATAGACATGGCCTTTTTCACGGAGCGCTTCAAGCGCCTTGTCGATTTTTCCGTTTTGGTACAGTGACGTTTCTGAATACCACACATCAAATGGCACACGGAAGTTTTCCAAGTCCTTGCGCAGCTTTTCCAGCTCGTATTTCAGTCCGTATTCACGGAAAAACGCGAGGCGTTCACTTTCCTCTTCATTAACGAAACGATCGCCGTATTCCTCAGCGAGACGCTTTCCGATCGCAATGATATCCTCGCCGCGGTAGCCGTCCTCCGGCATCGTTTTTTCCAAGCCGAGCGCTTCAAAGTAACGGACTTCAACAGAAAGCGCCAGATTGTTGATTTGGTTTCCCGCATCGTTAATGTAGTATTCGCGGCTTACATCGTAACCCGCTTTTGAAAGCACGTTACACAAGGAGTCACCGACAGCCGCACCGCGTGCATGTCCGAGGTGAAGGTCTCCCGTCGGATTCGCTGATACAAATTCTACCTGAACTCGCTCACCGTTTCCGATGTTCGTTTCCCCGTATGCTTCCCCTGCTTCCAGTACAGACGGAATCAGCTTTGTTAAATATTGATTGTTCATATAGAAATTGATAAAACCCGGGCCGGCGATATCCAGTTTTTCAATCGAAGCCTTTCCTTTATCAAAATGAGCGACAATCTCTTCAGCGATTTGGCGCGGCGCTTTTTTTGCGACTCTCGCCAGCTGCATCGCCATATTTGTTGAGTAATCGCCGTGTGTTTTATCTTTCGGTGTTTCTAAAACGACATTAGGAAGCTGGCTTTCTTCAGCCAGTCCCGCTTTCAGAACGGCCGCTTTGATTTCTTCTTTCAGCACGTCCTTCATTTGTTCCGCAATGTTCATGCGTGAGTTCCTCCCTCATACGTGATCGTCATATTATGTAAATGCTCCTGCTCTTCTCCGACATGCATGTCATATGCGATGCTGATACGGCCTTTTTCTTCACCGAGATCAGATTGAATCGATTTTGTGCTTGTTTTCAGCTCAAGCTCACCAAATGACATTTTATATTTAGCAATTGTGGAAGCTCCCGTTACGAAACGCTGATTCATTTTGACAGCTCCTGACCTCATGACCAGAACTTCGCCTTCGCTTACTTTCACAATCGTTTTGACTTTGCCTAAGTCGTGTTCTTCATAATAAGATAGATACACTTTATTTTGTTTTACATAGTAAAATCCGGTGGTGCGGAATTCGATGACCTCTTGGTTTCCGTCATCCTCGATCACAGACTTCACATGGAGTGTTATCGGTGTCTCTTGCTTCATTCTGACACGTCCTTTTCATCATTCCACTTTGACTTGAATAGTATAATCATTCGGTTTGTAAACTTCAACTGCTTCTATCTTACCATCATTGCTCATCAGATTTGAAGATAAACCTCATAAAAAGCATTTCTTTAATAGAAGAGAAAATCATATCACTAATTACCTTTAGGGAATGTTACATTTTTCCGAAATCTATCATTTTCATTTCACATTTTTTTCAAAATATATGTATTGAATTAGTAATTTGATAGTTTTAAGATAAAAGTACAACATAGATCTGCTAGAAAAACAAAAAAAGGGAGGACTCAATTATGAAAAAAGCTGTCATTGTAGAAAACAAAGGTTGTGCAACATGCTCGATCGGAGCCGCTTGTTTAGTGGACGGCCCTATCCCTGATTTTGAAATTGCCGGTGCAACAGGTCTATTCGGTCTATGGGGATAAGGTTCTCCAAAAAGGGCATAGTCTTTCTACTATGCCCTTTTTAAGTAAATTACAATTTTTAACTAAAATCTACCTCTTGGATATACATACACAATCGTTTTTCATTTGAATCATATGTATAGGGGATGGTATTTTGTTTATAGAGCAGATGTTTCCATTTATTAATGAAAGTGTAAGAGTTCACCAGCTTCCTGAAGGCGGCGTGTTAGAAATCGACTACTTGCGCGATAATGTCTCCATTTCTGACTTTGAGTATTTGGATCTCAACAAAACGGCTTACGAGCTTTGCATGCGCATGGACGGCCAAAAAACAGCTGAGCAGATTTTAGCTGAGCAATGTGCAGTGTATGATGAATCACCGGAAGACCATAAAGATTGGTATTACGACATGCTCAACATGCTCCAGAACAAGCAGGTTATCCAGCTTGGAAACCGGGCCAGCCACCATACAATCACCACGAGCGGAAGCAATGAATTTCCGATGCCGCTCCACGCCACCTTTGAGCTGACGCACCGCTGTAATTTGAAATGCGCCCACTGTTATTTGGAAAGCTCACCTGAAGCGCTCGGCACCGTGTCGATTGAGCAATTCAAAAAAACGGCTGATATGCTGTTTGATAACGGTGTATTGACATGCGAAATCACGGGCGGGGAAATTTTTGTCCATCCAAACGCCAATGAGATTCTTGACTATGTGTGTAAAAAGTTCAAAAAAGTCGCTGTCTTAACGAACGGAACACTCATGCGGAAAGAGAGCCTGGAGCTTTTGAAGACTTACAAGCAAAAAATCATCGTCGGCATTTCTCTTGATAGTGTCAATTCCGAGGTCCATGACTCCTTTAGAGGGAGAAAAGGCTCTTTTGCCCAAACTTGTAAAACGATAAAATTGTTGAGTGACCACGGTATATTTGTCAGAGTCGCCATGTCCGTCTTCGAAAAAAACATGTGGGAAATCCACGATATGGCCCAAAAGGTTCGGGATCTTGGAGCGAAGGCGTTCTCTTACAATTGGGTTGATGATTTCGGAAGAGGCAGGGATATTGTCCATCCAACGAAAGACGCCGAGCAGCACCGCAAGTTTATGGAATACGAGCAAAATGTGATTGATGAGTTTAAAGATCTGATTCCGATTATTCCCTATGAGAGAAAACGCGCGGCCAATTGCGGCGCTGGCTGGAAGTCCATTGTGATCAGCCCGTTCGGCGAAGTACGTCCGTGCGCCCTCTTTCCAAAGGAATTTTCATTGGGAAATATTTTTCATGATTCTTATGAAAGCATCTTTAACTCCCCTCTCGTCCATAAACTGTGGCAAGCGCAGGCGCCGCGGTTCAGCGAGCATTGCATGAAAGACAAATGCCCGTTCAGCGGCTATTGCGGAGGTTGTTACTTAAAAGGGCTGAACTCTAACAAATATCACCGGAAAAACATTTGCTCTTGGGCGAAAAACGAACAATTAGAAGACGTGGTCCAGCTTATTTAGGAGGGAAACGATTTGTCACCAGCACAAAGAAGAATTTTACTGTATATCCTTTCATTTATCTTTGTCATCGGCGCAGTCGTCTATTTTGTCAAAAGCGATTATCTGTTTACGCTGATTTTCATTGCCATTGCCATTCTGTTCGGGATGCGCGCGCGGAAGGCTGACTCGCGATGAGCATTTTGGATATACACGATGTATCCGTTTGGTATGAACGGGACAACGTCATCTTAGAACAAGTGGATTTACATTTAGAAAAAGGCGCCGTTTACGGGCTGCTTGGGGTAAACGGCGCCGGAAAAACGACACTGATTAATACACTGACAGGCGTGAACCGCAATTTCAGCGGGCGCTTTACGCTGTGCGGAATTGAAGCGGAGGCCGGCATGCCCCAGAAAACATCAGATCAGCTGAAGATTCACCGTTACTTCGCCGCCGATTATCCGCTGCTGTTTACAGAAATTACGGCGAAGGACTATGTGTCTTTCGTCCATTCGCTTTACCAAAAGGATTTTTCAGAGCAGCAGTTTGCCAGTTTGGCCGAGGCCTTTCATTTTTCAAAATACATCAACAGGAGAATTTCAGAGCTGTCCTTGGGGAACAGGCAAAAGGTTGTGTTGATGACAGGCTTATTGCTGCGCGCTCCCCTGTTTATTTTGGATGAGCCGCTCGTCGGTTTGGATGTGGAATCGATAGAGGTCTTTTATCAGAAAATGCGCGAGTACTGCGAGGCAGGCGGAACCATTTTGTTTTCTTCTCATCTGCTCGATGTCGTGCAAAGATTTTGTGATTATGCGGCCATTCTTCACAACAAACAGATCCAAAAGGTCATTCCAATTGGAGAGGAGACCGATCTGCGGCGGGAATTTTTCGAGGTGATCGGCCATGAATAACATAATCCCTATCATGTCTTTGCTGTTCAAACAGCTTTACAGCCGGCAAGGGAAAAAGGACGCCATACGCATTGCCGCAGGCCTTGTCATTCTGGCCGTGTTTGAAATCGGGCTGATCCGCCAGGCCGGCATTGATGAATCGGTGTTGCGCAAAACGTATATCATACTCGCGCTTCTTTTAATGAACGCATATATGGTGTTTCTTTCTGTGACATCTCAATGGAAGGAATCTTATATGAAACTGAGCTGCCTGCTGCCGATTTCTTCACGGAGCTTTTGGCTTGCTCAGAGTGTCGTTTTGTTTGTCGATACCTGTTTGAGAAGAACTTTATTCTTTTTTATTTTACCGCTGTTCTTATTTGGAAACGGAACGCTGTCAGGGGCGCAAACATTGTTTTGGCTCGGCAGGTTTTCGTTTTTTACCGTTTACTCCATTATTTTCGGAGTTGTGCTAAGCAACCACTTCGTCAAAAAGAAGAACTGGATGTTTCTGCTGCATGCGGTGATATTCGCCTGTGTATGTCTCAGCGCTGCTTTGATGCCGGCCGCCACGCTTCCGCTTTGCGCGGTTCATATGCTGTGGGCGGTGATCATTGACTTTCCTGTCTTTCTGCAGGCGCCTCCGCAGCAGAGCAAGATGCATTCATTTATGCGGCGATCTGAATTTTCGTTTTACAAAAGAGAATGGAACCGATTTATCTCTTCTAAAGCGATGCTGTTAAATTACGCGGTGATGGCGGCGTTCAGCGGATTCTTTTCGTTCCAGATGATGAACACCGGCATCTTCAATCAGCAAGTGATTTATATCGTGATTTCCGCGCTTTTGCTCATCTGCTCGCCGATCGCCCTTTTGTACTCGATTGAAAAAAACGACCGGATGCTGCTTATCACGCTTCCGATCAAGCGGAAAACGATGTTTTGGGCGAAATATCGTTTTTATGCCGGCCTATTGGCAGGCGGATTTCTCCTTGTCGCTATCATTGTGGGTTTCATCAGCGGCCGTCCGATTTCAGCTCTCACTTTTATGCAGTGTATGGAATTGCTGCTGGCGGGAGCGTTTATCAGGTTAACCGCGGATGAAAAAAGGCCGTCCTTCAGCTGGCAGACGGAGCAGCAGCTATGGAGCGGTTTCTCAAAATATCGGTCTTATCTGTTTTGTCTCCCCCTATTCTTAGCCACATTAGCCGGCACCGCTGTCTCCTTGGCAGTCGTTCCGATAGCCGGTCTGATCATAGTCTATTACCTGCAAAAACAGGATGGTGGTTTCTTTGATACAAGCAAGAGAGAACGGCTTGGAAGTTAACCTGCTGAAGACTCATCAATTTTCAACTATATCAATCGCCGCGAGCTTTCTGAAACCGATCGAAGGCGCGGCGGAACCGGAGGAAGAAACAATTTATTTTTACGGCGCCGCTGCATACCTGAAGGAGCAAATCATTGACGCTTTCGGTTATGCTGCCGGCAGCCGTTTCATGTACTCGGCGAATCTCTTTTTTGATCAGCAGCTGAAAACCTGCGGAACCCGTTTGATTCACCCAATGTATAACGGGAATCTTCATGTTGACGCCCTAATGAAAACTTTTGCAGACATGTCTTTCCCTTCTTCCCTTTCACCCGAAGCCGTTGAAAAAGCACGGAATGAGCTGCTGCTGAAAATCGAAAAGAAATTCGCTGATCCCTTCTCCTACTCGGCAGCACGCTTGGCTGAGGAGGTCTTCGGAAACCCGATGTACGGCACAGGCATGTTTGGCCGGAAAGACAGGATAAAGGCGATTCATCCTAAACGGTTTCTTGACGCAACGGACTTTATCGTTGATTTAGTATCCCAGCAAAAACAGCTGAACATATTGGGACAAGTACAAGCATGTGATGTTCTTGGACATGCCCCGCGAACCTCCGCCGTGACGGCCGGAAGAATACCCGTGAACCGGCATGTTTTTGAAACAGAGACACGCAGCGCTGCAGGTTCTTCCGTCTTGACACTCGGATTTGATTGCGAAGAAATGAAAGATGCCAGCGATTATATCAAAATCCAGCTGATAGACGGATTACTTGGAAAGTACGGCCATTCCGCTTTATTCAAGCACTTCCGAGAGAAGGATCTGGCAGTCTATCACGCCATCACCCGTTACGATGTCATGAACAATTTGCTGCTTGTTTCAATATGTACGGATCAGCTTCATGAGAAGGACATTCCTCCGCGCGTTTTGGAAGCTGTTTCAGCTTTTCAAACGAATGAGCGGGAACTGGAACAGGCAAAACAATTTTTACGGAATGAAATGCTGCTGCAATTCGATTCTCCAGAAGGTCTATTGGCCTATATGGGGATCCTGCGCCGCTTCTCCTGCACGAAAGAAGCCTTGCTGGGTGGCATCTCAGCGGTTACATGCCGCGATGTATTGCAATTCATAGCGACTATCAATTATATCGGAGCTCATGTAGTAAGGGGATGAAGAGATGGAAAAGAAAGCCTTTTTTCAACAGCTGGATGAACAAATCGATATCAGATACACAGACAGCGGACTGAAAATATTCAGATTGAAATTCCCCCGCGCCCACCTGCGGCTGTGCAATGTGAAAATCGATTTTGGAAGCCGGGATGTATGTATACGGGCAGAATCCGATGATACACTGCTTCCGTATGGCACAGCGCATTTTTTAGAGCATCTTCTCTTCTGGCATAACGGCCGCAATCTGTACAGTGATTTTTTTGCGCATGGCGCGCTTTTAAACGCATTCACTACCTACACCGATACCAATTTCATGTTTACCTCATTACCGGATCGGCTCAGACAAACGATCCCCATCCTGCTTGATGCTTTATGGAACCACTCATTTGACAAAAAGATTGTCGCTCAGGAAAAAGCTGTGATTACAAGCGAAATTCAAACAGCACACCTTAACCACCAGCTCTCATATCATTATCAGCTGATCAGCATGCTTTCTCCCACCTCACCTGCTGCCGTTTTCCCCGCAGGCAGAATCGAGGATATTGAGGCGCTGGACATCGGTGATTTACAAAAAGCCTATAAGGCTGCCTACCAAGCACAACGGATGACGCTGTTTTTGATTGGGGGTTCAGAAGATACGGAAATGCTTTTACCTTCTCACCTTCAGCTGCAAAAGCGTCCGCATTATCAAGCTGAAAAGAAAATCATCCCGGCATGCCCTCCACCCCTTTCACAAAAAATGGTGCTGGGTGATGAGGAGCGGATGGAAGATACATGGACCGGACTGCAGATCGGCGCACTTCCCGGGCAAAACGATCTGTTGACGGTAAAGCTTTATTGGGATATCGCGTCTCGTATTCTATTTCAATTAGATTCACCGTTTTTTCAAGAGATTCAGCAAACGTACCGCCTGGAAATTGATCGCTTGTCAGCCGAGACACATATATATGAGGATGGCGGTTTCTTGATCCTTCACAGTCAAGGGACCCATTCTTCAGCTTATATTGATGTCGCATCATACTATGTCACGCAGCAGAAAGAACAGGTTGCGTCCTGGCTTCAATACGGCAAGGACTCTTTGACGGACGCGATCATTTATGACAGTGATTATGTGCGTAAATGCTTCGAATGGGCTGCCGAGTGTGACAGGAGCGATTGCTCGTTTCTTGACATGTACCACATCATTCAAGATATGGATACGCAGATTTTCTTGTCTCTCATTGATGCATTGGCATCTTCTAACAAAGCGATCATTCATGTTTCCCAGAAAGAGGCGATCAAACAATGAGAAAAAGCACTGTCTTTACCTTGTTATTGCTGCTTATCGGTATGGCGGCTTATTCCTTTGGCTGGGTTCAGGCCGCCGCCGAATCCGCCGCCCAATATGTACAGATGATCAACAGTGATGCCGTGCGGCTCGGACTGCTGGCTTGTGCCGCCGCCATCCTGATGCTGCCTGCTTTTCTCTATCTTCACTATGTCACCCAATCCGTGAAAAACATGACAGCAGCCTTTCAGAAACTCACACAGTCTCATCAAAGCTGCTGTGACTTTCAGCAACACAACTTGTGCAGCCGCTATGCAGATGACGTCAAATCGCTGCGTGACAGCTATAAAAACGTCCGTCAAACATACGTAATGGCTGCCGTGTTGTGCCAAGTCGTCATATTCGGCTGCATGTTCGAAATCGTTAAAGCCGTTCCTTTCCGCCTGGACACGCCCCCTGCCGTTTCAATGGGACTTGCGCTGTTACTGATCTTGTATTTATTGTTTTGCATGCGAACGTATTTGCGGCAGCTTTTGCAGCACGGCAGCCTGTTCAGAAAAGTGCTTGCGGGAGCGCTGGCAGCAGCCGGGATATGGTGGATGCTCAGTTTCACTATAAGTGAACTGCTGTTTCTGATTATCCTGGCTGCCATCCAGCAAATCGGATCATTTATTTATAAACGATTCTCTTATCGCAGCACCGCTTCTCTTGATCTATAAAATCGCTACATCGCAATCGCAGACGGACCCGCGCCAACCGGAATCACCGTCACAGCTGTATAATCACTTGTGCGGTACACGGTCACGGCATTGTCGTTGGGCTGTGCCGCATAGATATACTGTTTGTCCGGCGTTACGGCAAGGTCAAAGGCGCCGGGCAGAGACACGTTTGCAATTATCCTCTGTCTAGCCGTATTAACTACGTATAAGTTATTAACGAGAAACGGTTCACTATATGGCTCTAGAAAATAAGCTCTATTGCTATCGAGAGAAAATACAATCGTCCTCAGAGTTTCAAATAAACGGTTGAAGTCCCCTCCCCTGCTTAATGGTGACAAACTGATCTCCGTTACACCTTTCGGCCACAGCTCACCATTCAACACGTACGCAAAGTTTCCAGCGTAAGGAGTTGCAATTAAACTGGGAAATTCAAATGTATCTATGATACTTTCTACCAACTGCCCAGTATTTACATCATATTTATCAACCGACCAACTGCTTCCATTAGCGGTATAGACATACTGTCCATTCGGATCAAGAGCAAAGTCTAAAGCGCCGGGTGTCGCGATTACGTCAATTACTGATTGATTGGCCGTGTTAATCATATATATAGATCCGGCTGCCATCACGTACGCGAACTCATCTGTTTGATCAAATTCGATCTTTCTCGGCCCTCCCCCAACAGTAATGGTATTTATGATACTCAATGTTTTATTATCAATCACTGAGACAAGGTTGGTATTCCCATGGAGGACATATGTGAATGCTTTATCGAAAGTAACGCCTAGATTAGTCGGCACGTCAGAAAAAGGGATTGTTTTTACAACCGTGTTTAAATCTGCATCAATAACCGAAACCGTGCTGTCTCCAGTATTGGCAGTAAATACATACGATTGAGGGTCTGGTGATGGCGGTAAAACAAGTGTCCCGGTCACCGTAAGCGGACTGCCGTAGAAAGGCGGTACAATGAGAAGGTCTTCCACTGTTATTTGACTGAAATCAGGACAGCGGCCAGACTGTGCTGCATAATAAACAACTTGATCAATCTCTTCAGTATGAATCACAGAAACCGCCCCATTGCCTTGTCCATATTGATTTCGCACAGGCGACACACTGACAAGAAGCGTAATGGTCCCTTGTACTCTCACAGCATATCGAACACCGATATCTTCTGTTTCCGGCCCAGTCTTGATTAAGCAAGGCTCACTGACACAGGACAAATTGTCTGTACTCCATGTAACAGCCGCTGACGCTTCGGCCGAATCAACCTTAAAGCCCTCAGGGATATCTATAGGCACTTGAAACGGCGCTTCCCGACCGATTTCCTCATCACAAAAACAGAAACAATTTTCCTGTAAAGCAGAAAGATCATTCTTTTTCATGAATTCACGTCCTTTTAAAAATGCACAACATGCAGCGGTTAAATCGTAATAGGCCCCGGTGAAACCCCAAGAGATATCACAGTTTCCACAGAATAGCCATCCGTGTTGTAAACAGTGATGTTCTGCTCTAAAAAATGAGTTGCATACAGAAATTCGCCATTCGGGGTAAACGCAAAGTCTCTTGCCGATTGCGGAAGATTTCCTATAACGCCTGCACCATTCGGACTGACAGAATATAAATTGCCGGTAAAGTCGTCATATAAATACACACCTGTTCCGCTCGTAAACATTCTATATTGGCCGTCAGGCTCCAGTTCTTGGGTATTGCTGATCGTAAACGTATTTAAGTCAATAACCGTCAAATAATTGAATAAGAATTCTTGTTCTAAGACATACGCATACCGCTCCGGAGAATCTGTTTCTATGGATGATACGATAAGCTCTCGTTCAATCGTTCCTGTGACTTCACCGGTGGATAGGTCCACTTTTTGAACTAAACCAAAATTAAGAACATAGGCGAATAACCCATTGGGATCAATTGCAAAATCAAACCCTTCCACAGGAATCGACCTATCCACAGTTAACGCATCAATTCCAATCACATAAATCGCAGTATCGCCGAGAACATAAGCAAACTCATGATTAGGGATAAATTTGATCGCTTGTGGCGGCTGATCCAGCAGTATGGATGCTGTCACCGTTAATGTGTCATAATCAATGACAGAAATCACATTATTGTTAAAATGCAAGACAAACACAGCGCTTTTATCCGGGGTTATTTCAATACCTGTCGGCCGGTACGGTAGAGCAATCGTAGTCACAACAGTATGAGTGTTTGTATCAATCACAGAAACTGATTGATCATTTGGATTCGCTGTAAACGCGTAGACGGGTTCCGGCTCCGGTACAAGCACAATCGTCCCCGTCACCGATAAAGGACTGCCGTAAAACGGCGGAACAACAACAAGGTTCTCAATCGTGATGTCACTGATATCCGGGCAATCATCCGGTTCATCGGAATAATAGACGACTTGATCGATCTCTGCATTGTGAATGACGGAAACAGCCCCGTCCCCTTGTCCATATTGATTTCGCACAGGTGAGACACTGACAAGAAGCGTAACGGTTCCCTGCAGGCGCACTGCAAATTGAACACCGACCTCATCAGGCTCAGGCCCCGTTTGAATTAAGCATCGTTCACTGACACAGGAAAGGCTGTCTGCATTCCACGTGACACTTGCAACAGCTTCAGCCGGATCAACGACAAACCCTTCAGGTAATTCAATCGGTGCTTGAAACATGGCCTCGCGGCTTGCTTCTTCCTCACAAAAACATAAGCACGGTTCTTGTGCTGCTCCTGCTTTTTCTTTAAAGGAAAGCTTGTTTTTTCTCATTCCTTCACTCCCTTTTCAGACATACACTGCTCACGCAGATACAACAGAATATGGAAGTGTAGCATGTTTGCTTGTACACATTACCGGGGATAAAAGCTTCTTTTTGAAAATATCTCCAAACATGCGGGGTAACGAAAGAAAAAATTGCGGTTTTTTTGCGCTTCTCACAAGAATGTTGATGATAAAATATGACATATATAGAATTATGAAGGGAGGGATTTACAAACGTGACAGGTGTCATATCTTCTTCTTCCATCGGAGAAAAGATTAACGAATGGTATATGTACATACGCCGATTCAGCATACCCGATGCAGAATATTTGCGACGAGAAATCAAGCAAGAGCTGGATCAAATGGAAGAAGACCAAGACCTTCATTTGTACTACTCACTGATGGAGTTTCGGCACAACCTGATGCTTGAGTACCTTGAACCGTTAGAAAAAATGAGGATTGAGGAACAGCCGAGACTGTCTGATCTGCTGCTTGAGATTGATAAAAAACAGGCTCGTTTAACTGGAGTCCTTGATTATTACTTTAATTTCTTCAGGGGCATGTATGAACTGGACCAGCGGGAATATCTGTCGGCTATTAAATTTTTCAAGAAGGCCGAAAGCAAGCTGATATTTGTTAAGGATCGGATAGAGAAAGCTGAGTTTTTCTTTAAGATGTCTGAAGTTTACTATTACATGAAACAAACTTATGTATCAATGGATTACGCTAGACAAGCGTATGAAATTTACACAGCGCAGGCTTCATATGACATAAGGCTTACTCAGTGCCACTCCTTGTTCGGGGCAAATTTCTTAGATTTAAAACAATATGATCAAGCAATATCTCATTTCAAAAAAGCCTTTTCGATGGCTGAGGCTGAACAACAGCCTCAATTAATGGGAAGAACTTTATATAATGTTGCACTTTGTCATAATAACCAAAAAGACTTTCAAAATGCCGTAGATCACTTGGTAAGAGCTATAACTGTATTTGAGAATGCAGAAATCATAAATTCCCTTCCTCAGCCATACTTCTTGATTACACAAATATATTTTAATTTAGGTAATCTGGAAAAAGCAGAAGAATATTATAATAAGGGATTAACCCATTCTCTGAAAGCTGAGGATACTGTTTATCTCCACAAGTTTGAATTTTTAAAATCTTTACACTTATCTGGGCCAAATGATGAACAAATTAATAAATGTTTTCTTTTCCTTGAAAGTAAATTGATGTACGCTGATATGGAGGATTTAGCCCTTGATGCAGCTAAATACTACTATAGGTTAGAGGATTTTAAAAAAGCCTCAGCTTATTTTTTGAAGGTTGAAGATATCAGACAGCACATTCAAGGGGGAGTGAATTTGTATGAAATTGAAGTATAAGTTACTAATCGCTTGTTTGACAATAAGTGCTGCAACATTGTTTTTGAATGAGGTAACATACATCTTTATAAACGATATTGAAATTGCTGAACGAGCCATGATATAAAATAAAAAAACCGCCGTCCATCGGCGGTTTTTTTGTCCCCTCTTTACCCATGCCTCCCAATCCATCCCTATGATTCTTTCAATAATCTTGAAGAGGGTGGCCATGCAGCATGTCTCTGGAAAGTGTGAGAACCCACTTTAAACAGTGGAATCGACAAAATGATGTGATGGAGTTTGAAACGTCGAGTGCGACAGTTGAACAGCAGCTGAGACGATTGGCGTGAGCCCGGGTAGAATCGCCAAGACCCTGTCCTTCAGAGGGGAAGGAGATCAGGCGATTCTGATTGTGGCAGCCGGCGATGCCAAGATCGACAACAAAACGTTCAGGCAAACATTTGGCTTTAAAGCAAAAATGCTCTCTCCTAATGAGGTACTGGAGCAGACAGGCCATGAAATTGGAGGAGTTTGCCCGTTTGGATTGGCTCATGATCTTGAGGTTTATCTTGATGTATCGCTGAAACGGTTTGAGACTGTTTTCCCCGCATGCGGCAGCAGAAACTCCGCTATTGAATTAACACCGGAAGAATTATCCGAATTTTCTTTCCCAAAAGCGTGGATTGATGTTTGCAAAGACTGGGAATAAAAAACATCCAGACATCGTCTGGATGTTTACTTATTTCACAAACCCAAGCAGCATCTCACGGATGATTTTGCTGGCTGTGTTTGCCGTTTGCTCTGAGTGGTCATACACCGGTGCGACTTCCACTAAATCAGCACCCTTTACGTTTACCTCTGAACGCGCGATTTCATGGACGGATGCAAGCAGTTCTTTAGACGTGATGCCGCCGGCGTCAACCGTTCCTGTTCCTGGTGCGTGGGCAGGGTCCAATACGTCAATGTCGATTGTGACATAAACCGGACGGCCCGCTAGCTTCGGAAGCACTTCTTTTAACGGTTCAAGCACTTCAAATTTTGAGATGTGCATGCCGTTTTCCTTCGCCCATTCAAACTCTTCCTTCATGCCGGAACGAATTCCGAATGAATATACATTTTGTGGTCCGATTAATTCTGCCGCTTTGCGGATCGGCGTAGAGTGAGAAAGCGGTTCTCCCTCATAATCAACGCGAAGATCTGTATGCGCGTCAAAATGGATAATCGCAAGGTCTGGATATTTCTTGTGCATCGCTTTAATGACGGGCCATGACACGAGATGCTCCCCGCCCATGCCCATTGGGAATTTCCCTTTTTCCAGGATGCTGTCCACGTATTCCTCAATCATATCAAGGCTTCTCTGCGGATTTCCGAACGGCAGCGGAATGTCGCCGGCGTCAAAGAAGTTCAGGTCGGCCAGGTCACGGTCTAAATACGGGCTGTATTCTTCAAGGCCGATTGACACCTCGCGAATTCTGTTCGGGCCAAAGCGTGAGCCCGGGCGATAGCTGACCGTCCAGTCCATCGGCATGCCGTAAAGGATGGCGTCCGCCCCTTCCCACTCTGGACGGCTCGCGATAAATACTTTTCCTGAATAAGCTTCATCAAATCTCATCTATAATACCCTCGCTTTCCTGTAAAAAAGCGCAAGATTCGCTCCTGCGCCATACCTTCATTATTTAATCAGGTCACTCACAAATTTCGGCAGAACAAATGCCGCTTTATGAATATCTTTTGTGTAATATTTCGTCTCAATATCGAAGAAACGGCTGTCTTCCACTGCAAGCGGATCATATTTTTTCGAGCCAATTGTAAATGTCCACAAACCGCTTGGATATGTCGGAATGTTCGCCGTATACAGCTTCGTAATCGGGAAAATTTCCTTCACGTCGCGCTGTACATTTGTGATTAATTCCGGTGTAAACCATGGGTTGTCCGTCTGTGCGACAAAAATGCCGTCTTCTTTCAGCGCTTTAGCGATTCCTGCGTAGAATCCTTTTGTAAACAGGTTTACAGCCGGTCCGACTGGTTCAGTTGAATCTACCATGATGACGTCGTATTGATTTTCAGATTTTGCAATGTGCATAAATCCGTCATCTACCTGCACGTCAACGCGCGGATCATCCAGTTTGCCTGCGATAGAAGGAAGGAACTTTTTAGAGTATTCGATCACCTTGCCATCAATATCTACAAGTGTCGCTTTTTTCACGCTTGGGTGCTTCAGGATTTCTCTGATAACGCCGCCGTCACCGCCGCCGACTACAAGAACGTGCTCCGGATTTGGGTGCGTAAATAATGGCACATGCGCCACCATTTCGTGATAAACGAATTCGTCTTTTTCAGATGTCATCACCATGCCGTCCAAAAACAGCATGTTGCCGAACTCTTCTGTTTCCACCATTTCTAAATGCTGAAACTCCGTTTGTTCTGTATGTAACGTTTTGTTAACCTTCATCGTAATGCCAAAGTTTTTCGTCTGCTTCTCTGTGTACCAAAGTTCGCTCAATTGTCATCTCCCTTTCGAGGCTGTATTCATTTATTGTAAGCGTCTAATCAGCTTTTATTCTCGGTTGAAATCTCATTTTCACCTAAGGAAAAAGTATAGAGGATGGCGGGGAAAAAGTAAAGATGCGTCCTGTTCTGCGATGTTTAAAAACGATCTTTTTTTCTCATAATAGTAGAAACATAAAAAAAGGGGGGAACCCGTTGTGGATGCAATGACAAATAAACGGCTGAGACTGACGCTCAAAACCGTTCGCGCCTTTATCTTTTTAGGGGCTTTTGCGGCCTTGGCGGCAGCTGCCGTGTTTATGACTGTCATTTTAATAGCCAAATACCAGGGCGCTCCCTCGGTGCAAGTGCCGCAATCCACGATTTTGTATGCGAGTGACGGCTCAAAGCTCGGGGAAACGAACTACGGCGAAAAGCGCTATTGGGTCCCCTTAAAGGACATGAATCCGACGATCGTAAAAGCGACAGTGGCGATTGAAGACCAGAATTTCTACGATCATCACGGCTTTGATTATAAACGCATGGCAGGCGCGGCGCTTGCTGATCTGAAAGCATTTGCCAAGGTTCAGGGTGCAAGCACCATCACCCAGCAATACGCGAGAAACTTATACCTTGAACACGACAAAACGTGGAAACGGAAATGGAATGAGGCGTTCTACACGATCCGTCTGGAACAAAACTATTCTAAGGACGAGATATTAGAAGGCTATTTAAATACGATTTACTACGGCCACGGCGCCTACGGCATTGAAGCCGCTTCCCGCCTGTATTTCGGCAAACATGCTAAAAACCTGACGGATGCTGAAGCGGCGCTTTTGGCAGGAATCCCGAAAGGCCCTTCCGGCTATTCACCGTATGTCAATGAGACGAAAGCCAAGGAACGCCAGAAAACGATTGTGCGGATGATGGAAAAGCAGCAGATGATCAGCCAAAAGAAAGCGGATGAACTGATCAAGGAACCTCTTTCCTATCAGCCTTTGAACAAACAAGTTTCCAAGAGAAAGGCCCCTTATTTCTATGACAATGCGATGAGAGAGCTGGAGAAAAAGCTCGGCATGACACGGGAGCAAATTGAAACAAGCGGGTTAAACGTCTATACAACGGTGGATAAACGGATGCAGCGCATCGCCGAGGAGACCATTACTAAAACGGTTAACGCGGGCTCTGACATTCAAGTCGGGTTTTCAGCCATTGATCCCCGCACCGGAAACGTTCTCGCCCTTGTCGGCGGCAGGGATTATCAAAAAAGCCCGTTTGACAGAACGACACAGGCAAAGCGCCAGCCGGCTTCGACGATCAAGCCATTGCTGTACTATAAAGCGATTCAAAGCGGATTTACGCCAGTCACTTTGATGAAAAGCGAAGAAACCGAGTTTCAAATTGATGCAAAGGGAGAAACCTATTCTCCAAGCAACTATAACGGATACTACGCAAACAAGCCGATTACGCTTCTGCAGGCGCTGGCGCTTTCAGACAATATTTACGCTGTGAAAACGCATCTTTTTCTCGGCACGAACAAACTCGTAAAGGCCGCAAAGGAATTCGGCATTACCGCCCATCTTCAAGCACTGCCGTCCCTGGCACTCGGCACCGAACCCGTGCGCCCGATTGAGATGGTCAACGCCTATGCCATGCTCGCAAACGGCGGAAAGAAAATCGAACCGACTTTTATTTCAAGGGTAACGGACGCAGCCGGCCACGTGCTGTACGAAAACCCGAGTAAGCATAAACAAGTGCTTGATGAAAAAGCCGCTTTTGTCACAGCGAGTATGATGACAGGCATGTTTGATACCGATTTAAATGGATATACGTCGGTTACAGGACGAACGATAGCCAACCGCCTGACAAGAACGTATGCCGGAAAATCAGGAACCACCAGCGCAGACAGCTGGATGATCGGCTTCAATCCGAAGCTGGCCGCGGGTGTTTGGACCGGCTATGACAAAAACAGCACCATCGACTCGGTCGAAGAAAAAAGCTATGCTAAAACCATTTGGGCGGACTTCATGGAGGACGCGCTCAAAGGCGAACCGGAAACCGCGTTCAAGCCGCCAAAAGGCGTAACCGGTGTGTACATTGATCCGGAAACAGGCTACTCATCCGGTCCCGGCTGCGCCGCTAAGCATTACACATATTTTGTGAAAGGCACAGAACCATCAAACGTGTGTTACGGGGCAGAACCCGCTAAACAAACAAAAGACCGGCTTCCAGCCAAAGAAAAGCCCGCTTCCGAGAAAAAATGGTGGGACAAATGGCTGGGGCGACATCATTGAAAATAACCCGGCTTCTCGGAGGCCGGGTTATTCGTATGGTTCCTTCATAATCGATGGAAGAATGTTAGATAATCGAGCTGAACAATCAGTTTTGGGATAAAGTGGTGAATTTCTCATTTCTCCGACGCCGCTTTATCTCCCAGCCGCCGACTCGAATGGTTTCGTACATTATATCCCCCTAAAAATGAAAAACCCCGAGTCTTGTTTCGGCTCGGGATTTTCCATGTCCTATTTCTGTATCACCAGTTTACTCAATGTTTACGAAAAATATCTCAAATATTCTAAAAGTTCACAGAAAATTCACAAATTAATTGTCTTCCGGAAGCAGGCTCGTTTTTAACTCATCTGAGGAACGGTCCCATAGGCCCTGATCATGCTTTTTCAGAAATTCGCCTAGTACACGCTTCGAGCTGTCGTCCATTTTATCAACGATGATTTTCCGTTTCATGGATTTATCCATCAAATTCACATGCTCCGGCAGCGACTTGTAGCCTCTTCTAATGCTTCTGTCGACCGTCATTTCACAGGCTGTCACACCAGCGTAATAAGGCCCCTCTTCTTTTCTGTCAATCGTTACCCACACAAGCCAGTATGGTTTTCCATTTGGAACTTCTTCTTTATTCGGGAGAAATTTAATTCCTTTTTCGACGGTGCTGCGGGCATGCATGGCGCCGATGTCTACGAACGCTTCTTTTTCCTCTACATCAACGAATACGGGAGAAATGTTATCAAGGCTGAGTGCCCCTACGCCAAAACCGCCGTGTCCGTCTGTCGGATCACTTTTGATAATATTAAACCCGATTGATTTTTTCTTTTTTTCTTCCATGAAGTTCTACCTCCTACAAAAGCGGTTGAAATATCGCTGAAAACAGCTTTAAAATCGAATCTCTTCCTGCATTGAGCATCGGCCACAGCACGTAAGATCCGAGCGGTGTCACAAACAGCACCAAAAACACGATAAAGCCGTAGCTCTCCGCTTGCGTCATTTTGGCACGCACGCCCGGCGGAACGAGATCTTCTATAATTCGATAGCCATCGAGCGGAGGAAGCGGCAGCAGATTAAATAAAAACAAGACAAGATTCAGCTGTATCCAAATAGAAAAAAACTGATCCAATCCCGTGCTGAATGCCGCAAGCATTTCCATTCCGTACGCATGCATCAACACTAACAAAAAGAAACCGATAAAGGCAAGAATCAGGTTGCTGACAGGCCCGGCTATAGATACGAGCACACCGGCAAGCCGGGGTTTCTTAAAGAAGCGGCGATTAACAGGAATGGGACGCGCCCATCCAAAGCCGGCCACCAAAATCAAAATGGTACCGAACGGATCAAGGTGCTTAATAGGATTCAGCGTCAGTCTTCCTTGTTTTTTTGCCGTATCGTCACCAAATTTGTATGCGACATAAGCATGGGCAAGCTCATGCATCGTAAACGACACAATTAGCGTGATGACGAGGTATGGCATTAAAGATAACGGATAATATAAAAAACGGTCCAAGTGAGATATCCCTCTTTCTCAAAATGCAAGAATTTACTTTATTCAGTATACTATAAGAAGCCTCTTTTTCTAAAGAGAGGAAACGAGATAAAGGAGGATTCAGCACCCATGCCATACGTAACTGTCAAAATGCTCGAAGGCCGTACAGACGAGCAAAAACGCAATCTTGTCGAGAAAGTAACAGAAGCCGTGAAGGAAACAACCGGCGCTTCTGAAGAAAAAATTGTTGTCTTTATAGAAGAAATGAGAAAAGACCATTATGCCGTTGCAGGCAAACGCCTGAGCGATATGGAATAATCTCTATAAAGCCGGCGCTTCGCGCACCGGCTTTTTCTACCTCTATTGAGCCAGCTTCGCAATAATCGCCAAGAACGTCTTCTTCTCTTCGGCTGTTAAACGTTCAAACATCCCGTCAATCAGCTGCTGGCGGTTTTCGATCATTTGTTCAGCCGCTCCCCGGCCCGATTCAGAAAGTGTAATCCATACAGTGCGGCGGTCATTGTTATTTCTGGATCTCTCAATAAACCCTTCCTGCTCTAAATGATTCAGAGCTGTGGTCGTGGCAGAGGGAGACAGTGTGACCTCCTTCAAAATATCCTTTATGGTGCAGCTCCCATGTCTGTATATGATCCGCAGAATAAATCCTCTTACATTATTCACGTGTTTCGGAACGGTGGCTTCATCTAATTGCTTCGTGCTTTTCAAATATTTTGTCAGTGCGTGATCCAGCAAATTTGCTTCCAGTTTGTCATGGTCCATGTCAATTTCCCCATTTCGAGATGCATTCATAACATACGAACGATATGATTTACTTATTATTTTACTGATTCCGAATAGGGAAAGTCAAAAAAGCAAAATGTGAATTCAAAGCTTTTATCCTACATGCCTCGATTTTCCACCTGTTTCACAAGCTTATCTTTGAATGTCTGAAAAGAAACGTGTTCATTCTGCTGATGTCCGAATCGGCGGACGTTTACCGCATCCTCCTGCTCCTCATGATCTCCAAGCACCAGCACGTACGGGATTTTCTGCACCTGCGATTCTCTGATTTTATAGCCCAGCTTCTCATTGCGTTCATCAATGCCGGCTCTTATCCCCACCTGCTTCAGCTCTGCCTGTACCTTTCTGCAATAGTCTAAGCGAACGTGCGAAACCGGTATGATTTGAACCTGGAGCGGTGCGAGCCAAACTGGAAAAGCACCGCCGTAATGCTCGATCAAAATGCCGAAGAAGCGGTCTATCGAGCCGAAAACCGCTCTGTGGATGACAACGGGACGAACCTTTTCATTGAGTTCGTTGATATATGTTAAATCAAATTTTTCCGGCATTTGAAAATCAAGCTGAATTGTCGCGCATTGGTGGCTCCGTTTCAGGGCATCTTTTATGTGGAAATCAATTTTCGGCCCGTAAAACGCCCCATCGCCTTCATTGATCTCATAAGAGAGGCCAAGCTCCTCAAGGACGCGTGCTAAGGCACGTTCCGACGCTTCCCAAAGGCTGTCATTGCCTAATGAATCCTCCGGGCGTGTCGAAAGCTCAACTGAATACTCGAAACCAAATGTCCGATATACCTCATCAATCAGCCGAATCGCTTCTTTGATCTCACTCTCAATCTGATCCTCCCGAACGAAAATATGGGCGTCATCCTGACAGAACGTCCGAACGCGAAGCATCCCGTTTAAAGCGCCGCTGTATTCATGGCGATGCACCTGTCCGAATTCCGCCATGCGAATCGGCAGATCCCGGTAAGAATACAAGCTGTTTTTAAAGATGAGCATGTGGCCGGGACAATTCATCGGCTTCATTGCGAACCTTGTATCATCCACTTCTGAGAAGTACATATTGTCGCGATAATGATCCCAATGGCCTGACTGCTCCCATAACCGCTGATTCATCATAAACGGCGTACGCACCTCATCGTAGCCGGCTTTTGTTTGCAGCTCACGCGAGAAGCGTTCCAGCTCATTGCGGACAATCTGCCCTTTCGGCAAATAAAATGGCATCCCCGGCGCTTCTTCAGAAAACATAAACAGCCCTAATTGTTTGCCAAGCTTGCGATGGTCTCGTTTTGCCGCTTCTTCCAGCATATGCAGGTGCGCATCCAAATCTTTTTTCTTTTGAAACGCAACCCCGTACACCCGCTGCAGGACTTCATTTTTGCTGTCTCCGCGCCAATAAGCGCCTGATACTCTTGTCAGTTTGAACGCCTTGATCATTCCTGTAGAAGGAAGATGCGGCCCGCGGCACAGGTCAACGAATTCTCCTTGCTGGTACAGCGTGATATCCTCCCCGCGCGGAATATCCTTTAAAATCTCAAGCTTAAGCCGCTCGTCTTTTTGTGCAAACAGCTCTTCAGCTTCTTTGTAAGAAACCTCTATACGTTTGATTTCTAGGTTCTCATTTATAATGTGTTTCATTTCTTTTTCGATGGCCTCTAAGTCTCCTGATGCCAAGCTTTTCTCCAGCTTCATGTCATAGTAGAAGCCGTCTTCAATCACAGGCCCTACCCCCAATGACACTTCGCCGTACAGCCGTTTCACTGCTTGGGCCAGCACGTGCGCTGATGTGTGGCGAAGCACCTGCAAGCCTTCTTTTGAATCGAGTGTGACAATCGAAAGCTCAGCATCCTCCTCCAGCTTGAAACTGAGATCAACAAGCTTGCCGTTGACCTGACCTGCAGCCGCCTTCTTTTGCAGACTGGAACTGATCGAACCAGCTGCTTCCTTGATTGTGATGCCTTTCGGATATTCCTTGATCTGTCCGTCCGCAAGCTGAATGTGTACATGTTTACTCATTTTAAAACACTCCTTATTCATTGTTGTATATAAAAAAACACACCCGTCCCGCAGATAGGGACGAGTGTGTAATTAACCCGTGGTTCCACCCAAGTTCCCGACAAACGCGATGTTGTCGGCTCGGTGCTGTAACGCAGCATAGACGGCATTGGATACTTCAGTTCCCCAATGCTGCTCCAAGGCGGTAAATGATATTCCTAAGCTGGGAAGCTCTCACCTTTTCTTCCCTCTCTGAAAACCGTAACTATCATTCATGTCCTTTTCATCGCATATATTCAATTCATAAAAAAACACACCCGTCCCGCAGATAGGGACGAGTGTGTGATTAACCCGTGGTTCCACCCAAGTTCCCGACGAACACGATGCTGTCGGCTCGGTGCTGTAACGCAGCATAGACGGCATTGGATACTTCAGTTCCCCAATGCTGCTCCAAGGCGGTAAATGATACTCCTAAGCTGGGAAGCTCTCACCTTTCCTTCCCTCTCTGAAAACCGTAACTATCATTCATGTCCTTTTCATTGCATGTATTCAATTCATATAAAAAAACACACCCATCCCTCTAAAAGGGACGAATGTGTTGATCATCCGTGGTTCCACCCAAATTCCCGATCAATTACACATGGTGATCGGCTTGAAGATGCTGTAACGCAGCATGACGGTATCAGATACTTGTTTTCCCCGATACGGCTCAAAGGCGGTAAGCTGCTTTCCCTGCGTTAGGAAGATTTCAGCTGTCCTTCCCTCTCTGGAAACCGTAAAAAGCATCTCGTGTCCTTGTCAGTGCCTGTTGGTTCAATAATTTTTTATATCTTACTATATATTCCCACAAAGTGCAATCAGTGATTTACATTTTTTTCTGACGCGGCAGTCCCGTTATGGGCAGCAAGAAACAGCCATACAAGCAATGCTGCGAGGCTGTATGCCGCTCCCATCATCAAAAACGTAAACCCGGCACCGGCATACCAAGTGGCGGACAGATGAATGATCACCCCGGTTATCGCTACGCCGACCAAAGCTCCGATTTGCCGGTTTGCATTTAACGCCGCACCGGCAATATTCGCATTCCTTTGCCCGGCAGCCTGCATGATCACAGTTGTCATGGCAGGAACTGTAATACCGGTACAGAGGTTCATGACAGACATCAAAACCGCCAGCTGCCAATAAGGAAAATCCGGAGAAATCAGCACAAACAACAGCAATGCAATGATACAGCTCACCGCCATTGAGACAAACATAAGCTGTCCGGCTTCAAATCGATTCGCCAGACGGGCAAACAGCAGATTGCCGATCACGAAGACCGCCATCATCGGCAGCAGCTCAACTCCGGCCATGAAGGAGTTTGCGCCTCCTGCTTCCTGCAAAAAAAGACTCAGCATAAACATGCCGCCAAAAAGAGCAAAGTTCAGCAAAAACCCGATAAATTGGGCCGCTGAGAAACGGCCGTTTTTATATAAGGACGCCGGCAGGATGGGTGTTTTCGCAGAAACTTCCCGCAACAAAAACAGCACAAATGCCAAAATCGCTGCAGTAAATGCTAGAAGAATCACAGGCGAGCGCCAGCCCGCTGAAGGGCCCTGTATCAATGCATAGGAAAAAAAGCCGAGAGCCATCATGCCAAGCAGATGCCCGGTGATGTTCATGCGGCCGGTTTTTCCCGGGACGCGGCTGAGAATTCGGTAAGCTGAAATGAGCGCAGCAGCCCCCAACGGCAAATTGATCAGAAAAATACTCTGCCAGCCCGCCAACTGTACCAGCACACCCCCGATAAAAGGCCCAAGGGCTGAAGCGGCGGAAACAAGCGCGGCCCACAGTCCAAACATTCTCGCCCGCACCCGATCATCAGGGTAAGAGGCAGCCAAAAGGCTGAGTGAGCTTGGCATAAACAAAGCTGCGCCAATTCCCTGTATAAGGCGTCCGGCAATCAGCATCTGCCCATTAAAGGATGCAGCGCATAGACAAGAGGCGAGAACAAAAACAGCTAAACCCAAGATATAGATCGTCTTCGATCCGAAACGGTCGGCCAAGGCTCCGCCCGCCAGCAGAAGCGACGCAAAAGTAAGAATGTACCCGTCCACAACCCACGTTACACCTGAAAGTGACATTGAAAGAGCGTTTTTCATATCCACCATCGCCACATTCACAACGGTTACATCAAGAGTAGCCATGAGAAAACCAAGAGCGAGCACGATCAGTACAGATATTCCTGTTGATGAATCTGTTTTGTGTAAAGATCCGCTGCTTTTCATTGCAATTGCCCTTTCATTTGCTCGTTTATCCAATCATCTATTTTTTCAAGATCATACAATTCCCCGACTCTGTCCATGACATGCTGCAAGGACTCTTCTCTCATGAGATTAGCCCATTTATCCTCGATTTCCGCCATGACTGTCTCCAGCACACAGTGACTTTCACCCTCGAATACAGATTGCAGCAGACCTTTTCCCTGATACATCGAACCTCTGCCTTCGACCGCTTGATAAATATCATAAAGCGTAATGTCCGCCAAAGGCTTTGTCAGGGTAAAACCGCCCTTCGTCCCTGGTAAGGATTCTGCCAAACCAGCTTGAACCAATGTTCTCATCAGCTTCTTCAAATAAGACGGAGACACGCGCAATCGCTGGCTTATTGTCTCTGACGTCAAAGAAGCCTGTACAGGCAGCCGTGACAGTAAAAGCAACACAGAAACCGCCTGCTCCATTCCAGATTTCATTTTCATCATACACACTCCTGATTCATTATGGATAACTATTATCCACAATAGATCCCTTAGCGGCTTTTGTCAATAAAAAAAGCAAAAGAAACGATTCATTTCTTTTGCTTGGTATGGTTAACAAATCTGCTTCAGTTCCTCTATGTATTGAAGCGCTTCGTCATATTCTTCATTTGTATATTTTTGCTTGCTTTTGATTGTAAAGACTTTTTCTTTCTTTTCCTCATCCTCAAGCCCGTCAAAGTAAAGGATCGTGGAAACCAGCTCTAAAAACCGTGATGAACGGCTGTTTACACTGTCGATATAGCCTTTCATATCCGGCATGTCCAGATCAGCATGGTCTAAAAATGCGGAGCCTGTCTCAGTAAGCGAATACCGGTATTGAAAGTAGCCGCCCTTTTTTTCCTTCACCTCATGCAGAAATCCAAGGTTGCACAGCTCTTCAATCTGGAGCGTCAGTTCCTCTGAATATGGTCCGTAAAAGTGAAAATCATATTTCTCATAGAAAGGAAACTGCATTTTCTTGGCGATATAAATCATTTTCTGCAGCTTCTTTCGCCCGATGATTTCTCCAGAATCCGAGAACACCTTCATCAGTTTTGCATGTTCTTTCAACAAATTCCCGACATCTCCTTTTTCCTTCTTTCCAATTTCTATGTCAGTCCCAGCAGCTGCCGGATTTTCATTTTCGCTTCCGGATGTTCAGAGCCGTCACAAATCAAGTCCTTTGGATAGTACAGCTTGTGGTCCGTCCGCCGTTTACCTGAGATGGATTCCACAATAGCCGACTGTCTGGACAGCTCTTTAATTTGGCCGTTTTGCGTCAAGAGATGGATCGGCAGACGCTCCTCTTCCTCTCCCGGCCGGTAAAAATCGTATGGCAGATCTGAAGAAGAATCAACGACCAAATAATAGCTCGGATCGATCCCCGCCTCTTTGAACAATGAAGTCAGCTCAAAATAAGCCGACATTTCTTCATTCGGATTGAATTCAACGTATTGGAACAGCTGGCGGTTAATGAATCTGCGGCACAAGTCGGATAAAATCGTGTCTTCTTCATCCTCCCAGGCTTGGAAGTAATACAAAATAATAGATTCATCCAGCTTTACATAATCCTCCAGTGTCAATTTCCCTTCAAAAATAGAATAGAAATGAACCGGAGCGTGAGTGAAGACATAGCCTTCATCGTGCAGCTGCTTCGCCCTGTGAAGAATCTTCGTTAAAATGACCTCTGCACTTCTGGTCACAGGATGGAAGTAGACCTGCCAGTACATTTGGTAACGGCTCATGATATAGTCTTCGACAGCGTGCATTCCGCTTTCTTTAATGACGATCTGATCCTCACGCGGCCGCATCACCCGAAGAATCCGCTCCATATCAAAATGGCCGTAGCTGACGCCCGTATAATATGCGTCACGCTGCAGGTAATCCATGCGGTCTGCGTCAATTTGACTCGAAATCAGGCTGACCACTTGCTTGTTTTTATATGTTTTGGCAATGACTTCAGCAACATCCTGAGGGAAACCCGGGCTCACCTTTCTGAGCACCTGATTAACCTCCGTGTCTCCCAAAATGATACCTCTTGTAAAATCCTCGTGGTCAAGGTGAAAGACCTTTTCAAATGAATGCGAGAACGGCCCGTGCCCGAGGTCATGAAGCAGCGCCGCGGCCAAACAGAGTTCGCGCTCACTGTCATCCCATTCAGGGCGGCCTTTAAAGACGTCATCAACCATTCTCCTGACAATTTCATAGACACCGAGAGAATGGTTGAACCGGCTGTGCTCAGCCCCATGGAACGTCAAATAGGTCGTGCCGAGCTGCTTAATTCTGCGGAGACGCTGAAATTCACGGGTTCCGATTAAATCCCATATCAGCTTGTCCCGAACATGAACATAGCGGTGCACCGGATCTTTAAACACTTTTTCTTCTGATAATTTTCCATTTGGATACGCCATCGTCATTCCCTCTTTTTTTTAGCCGTGTTTCTATTATATCGACTCTATTCTTTGAAAACATCCTTGAATTTGCCCGGCGATTTGTTCCATCTCCATGAAAAACACATCTTGTGAAGCAAAAAAGCCTGACCTGAGGGCCGAGGCTAAGAAAAAATATGTTTTTACTTTTTTATTTTCTTTTTTACTTTGTCAATTAGCTCATCCTCTGTCGGAGCTGACAGCGGGCGATTGTTCACAAAAGCAAATGATTTTTTCCGTCCGGGCCCGCAATAAGATTGGCATCCTACCTCAACCTTTGCGTCCGGGTCCACTTCTTTTAAACGCGGCAGCAATGTTTTGATATTAGTGGCTTGGCAATCATCACACACTCGAAATTCATTAGCCATGACGTACGCTTCCCTTCATTTCTATGTTCATCTATGTGAATAACCTAAAATCACGTTTCAAAAAAAAATCACATCACTCTTCATTTTACAAGGATTCGACTGTTCCTGCAAGCCGCTCCATCCTTCGTATCTCCTATTCTTTCAGCCAATTTGTATAAATATTTTCCAACCTGGACATTCTAATACCATGAAAAGAAAAATGGGAGTTGAGATAAATGACAAAACAACGACAAGACGCTTGGTCAGAAGAAAACGATCTGCTTTTAGCCGAAACAGTGCTTCGGCATGTGAGAGAGGGCAGCACTCAATTGAATGCCTTTGAAGAAGTCGGCGATAAATTAAACCGGACATCCGCAGCCTGCGGATTCAGATGGAACGCGGTGGTCCGCCATCAATATGAAAAAGCGCTTCAGCTTGCGAAGAAACAGCGAAAACAGCGGATGAGAGCGCTCGGAAACGGGCAGCCTGCGAAAAAAAGATTATTATATCAGCCTCCTGCCGTTGATCCTGAAATCATTCAAGAAACCGCTGCAGAGGAACCGGTCAAAACGGATGCTCCATCTGTCGAAAATGAGCAGCAGCCTTTAATGTCTGGCGAACATATGCCTTTTGTTGATGAAAGCTTTAAGGAAGAGTTAGCTAGTCTATCACACTTATTGTCTCCTCAAACGCCTGCAGCTGCGCCTGAGATGACGATGAATGATGTGATCCGCTTCCTGCAGAATTACGAAGGCAATAACGAGCAATCATCAGCATTAAAAATGGAAAACGAGCGTTTAAAGAAAGAAAATCAGGAATTGCAAAACAAAACAGAGCAGCTTGAGGCAGAAGTTCAAAAGCTTGAAAAAGACCAAAAAACGATCCAAGAAGATTATGAAACCTTAGTGAAAATTATGAACAGAGCCAGAAAGCTAGTTTTATTTGAAGAAGATGAACATGCCTCTCCGTCCTTCAAAATGGACCGGAACGGCAATTTAGAAAAATTAGCGGAATGACATAGAGAAATCCCAAAACGGGCAGCTGTTTTGGGATTTTCGCCATGTGCAAAATCCCCTTTTCTATTGAGAAAAGAGAATTTCCTCATTTTGCAGTTGGATCAGCTATTCTTGTAAAATGAGGCCAAGCTTATGTGAATCTATTAAGACATGTGGGCTACCTCGGCCGTTTTTTGTTTCCGAGGCGCAGCAGAAATGACCAAAAGCCCCAGCATCATAAGCGCAATGCCCAGCCACGAGGAAGGCGAAAGCATTTCCCCTATGAAAAACACGCCAAGCAATGAAGCCGTCAGCGGTTCAGCTAAAGACAGCGTGACCGCCGCCGAGGCCGGAACCCCGGTAAGCCCTTTCGCAAACAAAAAATATGCGGCACATGTTGCAATTAACCCGATGTAAAGGCTCGTTCCCAGTCCTCTAGGGGTCAATATCCACGAGATATCTGACTGCCATAGTAGCGGCGTCAGCAAGATGGCGCTGATCATAAAAACAACGGCGGAGGTCGCTCGCGGAGGCTGGGTTTTCATCATCGCTTTACTGATGAGCGTATAGCCCGCAAAAGAAGCGCCCGCTCCAAGCGCCATAAGAACACCAGCCACATCAATCCGAACATTGGAACTGTCGGAAAACAGAAGCCAGCAACCCGCTAAAGCCAGCACGGTCGCAATCCACCAGGAGTTTCGCGGGCGTTTCTTCAATACGGCCCACTCAAGGCTCCCGGCAATGATAGGCGCACTGCCGATAGCAATCACAGTTCCCACCGCAATTCCCGTTTCTTTAACAGCTGTGAAAAACAGCGGCTGGTAACACGCCATACAAACAGCAGCCGATAATACGAGCGGCCATGACCAATTTCTCACGTGAAGCTCCCGGCTGATCCAAACCGCAAGCAGCATGGCGCTTCCTCCTATTAATAACCTGAACGCTCCAAATGCCAGCGGTGTGGCGCTTTCTGGAGCCAACGCCTGAACGGTTCCCGTGGTCCCCCAGAAAAAAGCCGCAATCAATACAAAAAGGCTGTAAATATTCCCTTTCATCTGCCTCTCCCCTTTAATATGGATGCTGATGTCATTTTATCGTTTTTCTTTTTGTCACGGTTATCTGTATGTAAGAAGGATTTATCTGAAAATAAGATTATTGGGGTAAAATGCCGTTTGAGATAAAAAATGCATGCCGGCATATACAGCCGGCATGCGAAGAACGTTCACCCAAATACCTTTGCATTCCGTTCAGCCATCCGGACGAGGTTTTTCTCAAATTCCATTTCCTCATCAATGGACAGTCCCGCTGAGTATAGATGGGTGCTTAACGCTTTTAGTTCTGTCAGTAAAGCGAACATTAAGTCTTGTACGGAGATGTCTGTTTGCAGAAGCTCACTTAAGGACGCCATCGTTTCCGGACGTATATCCGGATAGACGCCTTTTTTATCATTTTGTTTGTCTTTCAGCGCCGCTAGGTAGAATCGTCTGATCAAGTCGGCCCTTTCACTGCCGCTTTTATCCGCACAGAGATAAATTTGAACAGCGACTCCGCCGCGAACGCGTCTCTGGGAGATGCCGGCGAACTTTTTGCCATTTATGCTGAGGTCATAGCTGCCGGGACAATAAGACCCTTCAATTTCATAGGCTTCGATCTTTGCGTTGTACGGTCTCAGCATTCGTCTCATCAGCTCGACCATCGCTTCATATCCTTTGTCTATATCGATGCCTTTCTTTTCGTCCTCGAATATGAGAGAGATATTTAAAACACCTTCATCCAATACGACAGCAAGACCGCCAGAATTGCGTACGATCACACGGTATCCTTCGCTCTCCAGCAAGGAAATGCCATCCTGCAAAAACGGGAGGCGTGTATCCTGTATCCCAAGGACAATCGTATCGTGGTGCACCCATGAGCGCGCTGTCGCCGGCGACACGCCTTTTCCGACAGACATGCACAGCGTATCATCCATTGCGAAGGATTGCTTCGCATCAAATAAAGGGCCGAGACTGGATTGGTCAATGACTCTCCATTTCGGCTGCATCAGTAAATCAATCGGTTGGTTTGCCATCTATGTAAAACCCTTTCATGTTAGGCTTATGAACAAAAACTATTATATCATTTCAGTCGCTGCGATTGATAATTGCTTTTCAGCATCGTAATAAAAATTTCTTTATTTTTGGTATTCTCCATGAGAGGAGAATGGATGTAAGACAGTTTGCGCTTTAACGAGAAATCTTTAATATGCAGAATTGAAATGTCGCGGTGGATCAAATCCTTATGGAGCACGCTTCTGGATAGAACCGAGAGTCCCATGCCGCTGATCACCGCTTCCTTTACACCTTGGTTGCTGCTGATGGTGAACATTGATTTCGGCCGAAGTCCATTTGAACTGAGCACATGATCGAGATATTCTCTCGTCCCGGAGCCTTTCTCTCTTGTCACCCACGCTTCGTTTTGCAAGTCGCTGATCGAAATATCTCTCCGTCCGGCCAGCGGGTGCTGATTTGGAGCGGCAATGCACATTTCATCCTCCATGAACGGCTCAATTTCCAGCTCATTCTCGTTTGTATGTCCTTCGATCAGCCCGATATCAGCCTGAAGCATCCGCACACGCTCGCTGACCTCCTCTGTATTGCCAATCATGACATCGAGATTCAGCTCTGGATACAGCTTTTGCAGCTGGGCCAATAGCGGCGGAAGAATATACTCTCCGATTGTAAAGCTTGCAGCGATTTTCAATTCACCCTTCACATAGTGATGATGCGCATAGATTTCAGCCTTGGCTTGTTCGTAGAGAAACACCATTTGCTTTGCTCTTTGATATAAAATGTCTCCTGTAGGCGTTGTCGTAAAGTGTTTTGGCGACCTGTTCAGAAGAGCCGTTTGAAATTCTTTCTCAAGATTTTTGATATGCAGACTGACGCTGGGCTGGGAGATCATCAGCTTTTCCGCCGCTTTTGTGAAGTTTTTTTCTTCTACCACCGCTATAAACGTTTTCAGCACGTCGTAATACAAAAACCCCACCCCTGTCATTAATGAAATATATGGTTATGATTAGTTTTCTTTATTGTACTCATATCATCCGTCTTGGTAAAGAAGGCTATACGGAAGCACAAAAAAGGCAGCCCTCAGTCGAGAGCTGCCATCGTCTTCATTTTTATTACAGTGCTTGCGCCGCTGTAATTAATGCGAGATTGTAAACATCTTCAGCGTTACATCCTCTTGAAAGGTCGTTTACAGGCATATTTAAGCCTTGCAGGATTGGTCCTACAGCTTCAAAGTTGCCCAAACGCTGAGCGATTTTATAGCCGATGTTTCCTGCTTCAAGGCTTGGGAAAACGAATACGTTAGCGTCCCCTTTGATTTCGGAATCCGGCGCTTTTTTCTCAGCTACAGATGGAACAAATGCAGCATCAAATTGGAATTCGCCGTCAAGTGTCAGTTCAGGCGCTTTTTCTTTCGCGATTTTCACTGCATCCGCTACTTTTTCGGTTTCATCAGATTTTGCTGAGCCTTTTGTAGAGAAGCTGAGCATTGCCACGCGAGGCTCAATGTCGAACATTTTTGCCGTATTGGCACTTTCGATCGCAATCTCGGCAAGATCTTGGCTGTCAGGCGCAATGTTGATCGCGCAATCTGCGAATACGTATTGCTCTTCTCCGCGAGCCATGATGAACACGCCGGAAGTCTTTTTCACGCCTTCTTTTGTTTTGATGATTTGAAGAGCCGGGCGGACAGTGTCAGCAGTTGAGTGAGCCGCTCCGCTTACGAGTCCGTCTGCAAGGCCTTTATACACCAGCATTGTACCGAAGTAGTTCTCGTCTAATAACGCTTTGCGAGCCTGTTCTTCTGTCGCTTTGCCTTTGCGGCGTTCTACAAATGCTTGTACAAGGTCTTCCATGCCTTCATATGTATGAGGATCATAAATCTTAACGCCGTCCAGCGTAAGGTTCAATTCTTTTGCTTTTGCTTGGATCTCATTTTCATTGCCGATCACAATCGGATTCAGCACTTTGTTTCCTGCAAGCTTGCTGACCGCTTCTAAAATACGCTCGTCTAAGCCTTCAGGAAATACAATTTTAACGTCTTTTCCAGCTACTTTTTCTTGCACTGTTGAAAATAAATCTGCCACAATAAAACCTCCTCAAAAAGTTACAAAAACGCTTTCTTTTACTAGCATACTCTTCTTCCAATCAAATTCAAACAGCCAACTTTCATTATAGCGCTTTCATAAAAAAATCTTATTTTTCTAACTAATTTAAGTGACTCAATCTTCCCTTATAGGTTCTTCTATTTTGATGGAGTTATACGGAAGGGATGTTCAAGGTTTCTACACAGTAGAATCGGATAAACTATGGTATAGTGAAGGCAATCATGAAAAGATAATGGGAGTGAAGATAAATGAGTGAACAGCAAATGACGAATGAAGCTGCAAAAACGCTTGACGGCTGGTATGCGCTTCATGATTTCCGCACAATGGATTGGACTTCTTGGAAGCTTCTGTCCAGTGATGAGCGCCAATCTATCATACATGAATTCACCGGGTTGCTTGAAAAATGGGGCGTAGCCCAAAAAGAAGGAAAAGGATCCCAAACTCTTTACAGCATCGTCGGCCAAAAAGCTGATTTTATGCTGATGATCCTTCGTCCTACAATGGAAGAATTAAATCAAATTGAGCTCGAATTCAACAAATCAAGACTTGCTGAGTTCACCATGCCGGCATACTCCTACGTATCAGTGGTAGAGCTGAGCAACTACTTGGCAAGCGGTGACGGCGATCCTTACGAAAATCCGCATGTGCGCGCACGCCTTTACCCTGAACTGCCGGAATCTAAATATGTATGCTTCTATCCAATGGATAAAAGAAGATCCGGCAACGACAACTGGTATATGCTTTCAATGGAAGAACGCAGAAACTTGATGAGAAGCCACGGTTTAATCGGCCGCAGCTATGCGGGCAAAGTCAAACAGATCATCACCGGCTCTGTCGGCTTTGACGATTACGAGTGGGGCGTTACATTATTCAGCGATGATGTCCTTCAATTCAAGAAGCTTGTGTATGAAATGCGTTTTGACGAAGTCAGCGCTCGCTATGGCGAATTTGGTTCGTTCTTTGTCGGCAATCACCTTTCGCTTGATACACTTCCTCAATTCCTATATGTATAATATCCCCTCCCGCCCTATCCGGCGGGAGTTTTTCAATCCACCTTTATCAGAATTTAAATAAAATTTGCTATTTTCTTCGTTTTTTCTTACGATGTAGATAATAATCCAATTTTTTCAAAGGGGTGCAGTGATTTGTCAAAACGAACCGCATTTGTTATGGGAGCCAGTCAAGGGATCGGGAAAGCAATCGCTCTGAAATTAGCAGACCAGCATTTTTCCCTCGTCATTAATTCGCGAAATTTGGATAATATTGAATCTGTCAAAGAAGACATTTTAGCCAAGCATCCTGAGGCGAGCGTCATTGTCCTTGCGGGGGATATGTCTGACCAGCATACGAGAGCGGGCATTTTTCAGGCAATCGAATCTCAATGCGGACGGCTTGATGTTCTGATTAATAATATCCCGGGCGGCGCGCCTGACACATTTGATAACTGCAATATAGACGATATGACGGCCACGTTCACTCAAAAGACCGTTGCCTATATTGACGCAATCAAGCGCGCTTCCTCACTGATGAAACAAAACGAGTTTGGCAGAATCATCAACATTGTCGGAAATCTGTGGAAAGAACCCGGCGCCAACATGTTCACAAACAGTATGATGAATGCCGCTTTAATTAACGCCAGTAAAAATATTTCCATCCAGCTTGCTCCTCACAACATTACTGTCAACTGTCTGAATCCTGGTTTTATCGCTACGGACCGTTATCATCAATTTGTGGAAAATGTGATGAAAAAAAACAGCATATCCAAACAGGAAGCAGAGGAACAGATCGCTTCCGGGATTCCGATGAAACGGGTCGGATCAGCCGAAGAAACCGCAGCGCTCGCCGCGTTTCTTGCTTCTGAGGAAGCCTCCTACATCACAGGACAGCAAATTTCTGCTGATGGCGGCAGCATGAAAAGCATATAAAAAACATCCCGCTTTTTAGCGGGATGTTTCTTGTAATGACCCGAACGGCAGGTTCAGCTTTTGAATCCGCATGACAAATTCCCTCAGATCCTCCTGCTTCGACACCATTGATATTCTGACATGTCTTTTTCCGTTGCTTCCGAAAATTTCGCCCGGTGTGACTACGACATGGGCATGCTCCAGCAAGTAATCGGAAAATTGGTGAGATGTCTCAAACGTATTCGGAATTTCTGCCCATACGTAAAAGGTTCCTTTTGGCTTTTCCATCTTCCAGCCCAATTCCTTTTCGCAAAGCGCCGTAAAAAAGTCAATTCGTTCCTTATAAATTCGTTTCAACGATTCCGTTTGCTCCGGATCTCCGGAAAGCGCCGCACTCGCCGCCTGCTGCAGCCCGCCGAACATGCCGACAAATACATGATCCTGAAATTCATTGACGGCTTGAATGATCTTTTCATTCCCAACCGCAAACGCCATTCTCCAGCCGGCCATATTAAATGTTTTTGAAAATGAATAAAGCTCTGCTCCGACAGCCTTGGCATCCTCTGCCTCTAGAAAGCTTGCCGGTTTTTGATCGAATTCAAACGCCCCGTATGCAAAATCATGAATCAAATGGATATGATGCTCTTTCGCAAAAGCAGCCGCTTTTGCATAAAAAGCCGCATCGGCCACAGCTCCAGTGGGGTTATTTGGATAGTTTAAAAACATGAGCTTCGCTTTTTCCAGCACGGCAGGATCAATCTTTTCAAAATCCGGCAGATAGCCATTTTCCTCATACAGCGGCATTTCGTGAAGCTCAGCCCGCGCCATCGTAATCCCTGATAAGTATTCAGGGTAGCCCGGATTCGGAACCAAGGCGATGTCTCCCGGATTGAGCAGGCATTGTGTCAGCACATACAAGCCGGCTTTCCCGCCCCCGAAAAGCGCAACTTCTGTTTCAGGATTGACTGACACCCCATATTCTCTTTTATAGAAAGCAGCGATGGCTTCCTTCAAAAAAGGATAACCTCTGAATGGGCCGTATCCGTGAAACGAAGGGTTTAGAGACGCCTCCCGCAAAGCCTCCACAATATGCGGCGGAGTGGGAAGGTCAGGGTTCCCCTGTCCGAGATTAATGATATGGGCCCCCGTTTTTTCCAATTCCTTTACCTTTTGAAAAACGAGAGAAAACTCCTGCCTTGGAAGTGTCTTGATGACATCGGACGGTGTTATTTCCATCTAAAAGACTCCTTTTTGCTCCGTTTTGTTATCCCGTTCCAAAAACGATTTGTTGACGAGCTTCGTATGCAGAAACAATCCGCATACAATCACAACAATCAGCCCCATAATGACCGGAGCGCTTAAGACGTTGATGAACATTGAACCAACAGAAATGCATAATCCGATAGACGCTTCAGCCACCGAAAAAATGCGCCCTTGAATCTGGTTTGCCGCATTTTCCTGAACCTTCACTTTTGCAAGCACTTCCCCGTATTCCATCGCGATGAAAAAGAGGATCGCCGCGATGATAGAAACAGCGAATATCGGCGTGAATAAAAACAGCGCCAGCGAAACAATCGATAAAACGGTAAAGTACGTCAGGCCTCTATTGTTGTTAAAGCCCCATTTGCTGACAAGCGCCGCTCCGATAAAGCCGCCGAAGCCGATGCAGAATGTGAGGATAAAGTTGCCGATCTCCCCATCACCAAGAAAGCGGCTGACAATCGGAAAATAGCTGTACACAATTCCCCACAGCACAGCCATTGTAATCATCGTAAACATGGCGTTTAATACGAATGCATTGCTTTTGATTTCCTTGAGTCCTTCCTTAAAAGACTGAAAGGCCTCTTTTATGTTTTCAGATTGAATCGGCACAAATTGCAGCTTGATACGGCTGATAAAAAATGCCGAAACCAGGTATGTCACACCGTTAAAGGCAACAGCCAGCTCCACAGATCCGCCTAAAAGAAAGAGCCCTCCGGCAGCCGCCCCGACGATAATGGAAATGGTTGTCGCTTTTGCAAATAACGTGTTGATGCTTTTAATATCTGATTCCAAGGACGACATGACAGCGAGACGGGCGGGATTAAAAAACACGCCGCTCCCATAAGAAATAAACAGCAAGGCCAGAAAAATCAGCGGATACTCGCCTTTTGGAAGAAATGTGAGCCCCAAAAAGATGATGCCTCTGATGATATCCGTCCACAGCATGATCTTAATTCTGTCTAACCGGTCAACCAGAACCCCCAAAAACGGCTGAAACACCATTGGAATGCTTCTGACCACGATGACCCCGGACGTCACCCAATAATCGTGATAATATGTAGACAAAATAAGCAGGGCAGGGAGAACACAATAGTCTCCCATGAACGATAGCGCCTGCCCGTAAAGCAAGTATTTAGAGTTGGGTTTCAGCTGTTTCATACTGGCAGCACATACTTTGCCGTCAGCTTTGCATGCTGCTGAATTTGCCTGATTGATTCAGCCACATCCTGTGAATTGCTGCCTTTCAGTTCAAATGCAGCGATGGAGTTGAAAGCTTCGAACAGTGTCAAATCAACTGAAGTTCCTGGCGCTGCGGCCGAAAAAGCAACGATTTCAGTATCCCCTTTTAAAAGCCCGTCCGGAATATCGATCGCTTCAATGACCAAATCCTCAGCAGTTTCAGGAATTTGGCCGTTTTGTTTAAAATGCTGCGGGTACAAATGGCAGTCGGCAACATAGTAAGGCTCTTGATCCAATAATCCGTCCGGCAGATCGGCGTCTTTTCCGAAGCAGAGGACATCTAATAATAATTGCGCCATATCAAGGCCGAAGACCTTTTTAATATTAGGGATCATATTCCAGCCTGCGAATCTGGCTGCCGACTCTATTAAACCCGGTTCTCTGTTTTTCATTAGCTTGATCTCTGTATGTGTTGCGCAATTTTGCAGGCCAAGCCCTTCATTTGCCTTTTTGGCGGCTTCGACAATTTTCTTTTTCGCCTCTTCATCCAGAATGGACGGCGTAATGTGGGATGTTTCTGTAAATCCGATTTGCGGCGTTTTGTCATGAATGGCAATCGGGAAATACTCACCGTCAGCCATGATGCCTTCGATGCTGATATAGTCGGAGTACCCTTCTGTTTGATACCAATCTCCATACTCACCCTGTAAAAATTCTTCAGCGATAAACGGCGCTTCAAACGTGACCGCCTTTGGCACGTTAATCGACTTCAGGTAGTCATTGACTCTGTTAAATTCATCTTCTGCCGTCTCAGTGTCCGTAATCAGCGTGACGCCGATTGAACTCGCTAAGTATGTAGGCTTTAAAATAAGAGGTGTGCCGATCTCTTCAAGTGCGGCACGGAAATCCTCAAGAGTTGTGACACGTTTGTTTTTGATTGATTTGACTCCAGCCTTATTAAAAGCGTCTCTCATTTTATTTTTATCTCTGGCATTTTCGGCTGCCTGCACGCCGGCACCTCTCAGGCCCAGACGTTCACAGGCTTTCGCCATCGGGGCAATGAATAATTCATTGTTTGTTGTGATGGCATCCACCCCGAACATTTCGGCAACCTTGACGATTTGCTCGACAACCTCTTCTTCTGGCTTGTCATGATCCTCATGCGCCCAGTAAATGGAATCAGGATGCTCAAAATCAGCTAAACTCTTAAAATAGTCTTTATCTTTTATGACCGCGACCGAGTATTTTTCAATCAATGCTGCATGAGAGGCTGTAATTGCAAAAGGCCTTGGAATAAAGCTGACCAGGTTATATTTTTCAGCAGCGCTTTTATAAAACATGTGCGGCGGGCAGCCTCCAAGATCAGCAATGACCAATACTGTTTTTCTCTCCATATGTAAAACACTCCTTCTCTATTGTGCGGTGTATCCTCCGTCTGCGGTGATGGCGCTTCCGGTCATATAGCTTGATAAATCCGAGGCTAAAAACAGCATCACATTTGCGATTTCTTCAGGTTTTCCAAGCCTCAGCAGCGGATTTACCTTCGCCTTTTCTTTTTTGATCTCTTCAAGTGTGCCTTCATTATTTTCAAGGAATGATTTTTCATTCAGCGGTGTGTCGATAATCCCTGGGCATACGCAGTTGACGCGAATTTGATGCTTCGCATAATCAACGGCCATTGATTTAGTCAGCTGCAAAACGCCGCCTTTGCTGGCATTATAGGCAGGAATATCAGGCCATGCCACGAGTCCGCCGACTGAGCATGTATTAATGATGTTGCCCTTGCCGGCAGCCAGCATATGCTTGAGTGCGTGTTTGCTCATTAAAAACGTGCCGGTCAAATTGACTTGCAGCACCTTGTTCCAATCGCTGAGCTCCATCTCGTGAATGGGCGCCACGATTTCGATGCCTGCATTATTAATCAATACATCCAGCCCGCCAAATGTATCGACCGCCGATTCAACAGCGTGTTGACAGGCAGCTTCGTCTGTAATGTCCGTTTGCACAAAGTGCAGCCTGTCATTATTTTCTTTCCGTACCATTGCTTCTCCCTGCTTCTCGTCAATATCAGCCACAACCACATTGGCCTGCTGGTTCAAAAAAGCCTGAACCGCAGCATAACCGATCCCTGATGCGCCTCCTGTTATGAGGACGGTTTTATCGGTGAGGTTCATGATCATTCATCCGCCTTCATTTTTTTTGCTTTTGCCCTGTTATAGCGCGGCGGGAAGAAGATATTAATCGATTTTGATTCTTTTTCTGAACGGTTGATGGCACCATGATCTTCGCGAGGCTCACAGAAATAGGCTGTGCCGAATTTCATCTCGACTGTGCAGCCTTCGACCGTCATGTCATAGCCGCCGCCGATGCAGATGCCGATTTGTTCATTCCGATGTTTATGGAAAGGCATTTCCCCGCCGTTTCCAGGGATTTTGGCAAGCATAATTTCTACCCAATCCTCAACAAAAAACGTGACTTCCATGCCCGGCAGCAGGTCTCTTGTTTTGAAAATATCCAAAAAGTAGTCCTCAGGACTTGTATATGTTTCATCAGCTTTCAGCCGCTTGATATCAATAGCAATCACTTCTTGGTCTGTGTCGTTTCTTGCCCCGTGAGGCACATGCGGCGGCGCGATATAGGCAGATTCCAAGGCTGTCATTTTTCTTGTCACATCTCCGACAGTCATCATCAGCTCGCCGGAAACGACCATGCCGATTTGGACCTCCTTATGCTGATGGGGTTCAACATTGGTATGCGGCGGGACGTAAGACATTAATACTTCAGTATCCCCTCGTACGGTTGAATACTGTCTCACTCCGTTTTCCCATTCAATTAATTTCGGAGTCGGGAAATAAAGCTCCTGCATATCTTCTTTAGTTTTCATCATCAACGTCTCCTTTTCCAAATAATGACCAGCTCATTGGAATGCTTTTGAATGTTTTCACAAAGGTTAGCCCGTACTTTTGCCGTGCAAGCTCATTGGTTAAGGCAATATCATACAAGCCTTCTTTTACTTTTCTTGCAGCTTGGCTGGTCGAATTGACCAGTTTGAAACGTACATCTTTGCGGGTAAAATATTTGATTAAATTAATAGGTGATGGATGTGAAACAACAACAGATGTATCAAGCATATCGTCTCTGAATTCAAAGTCAGGACGAACAGCCAGGCCGTACATCGGTGTATCGCACCTGAAGATCTGCAATAGCTGCAAATCCGGCCTCATGTAGAAATGCTTAATGCCGTCGTAAGCGTGTGGGACGATGGTATATTCCAGCGGGCTTTGGAGTGTCCTTTCAATGCATGATTCAAAAGTATCATGCAAGGACAATTTACTGTTCAGCCCTTGTAGAAGAGTAAAATTGGAAATGAAATGCTTTGCTGCGTACTCACTGCTTGTCCCCTCAGGGCCGAGCGTGTTGACTGTAATGAGTTTGGATAGTGAATCAGTTCTTTTTTTTGTCTGAATGCTATTATCCAATATAATCATGAGCACCAACCAATCTTTTAAAATTTTAAGTAAATTTTATCCAGCGGCAATTGAACTGTCAATGTTTTTTGAAAATATTGATAATTATTCCCATACAAACAAAAAAACCCTTAACAAAGGGTTTTTAATTATAGGAAATTAGAAACTTTGTTTATTGAGATAAGGACTGATCGGCCTTCTGCTCATGCTTGCCGTATTTTTTATATGCGAATACACTGAGCACACAACCGAGCACTGTGATGGCGGCGCAAATCAATCCGACGGCTGCATAGCCATATGCCACATATACAGGTCCCATCAAAGCAGATCCTAATGTCACGGCCAGATTAGAGGCGAGACTGTAAAACGCCATGATTTTTCCGCGATGACGCTCTGAGCAGTCACTCAAAATGGTGCTGAGCAGCGTCACCGTCAAGCTTTGCATTAATCCCCATATAAATAGGCTGGCAATTAACAGAAACATTGACGCCGGCGCATATGGTAAACATGCCAGCAAAACGCTGATGACCCCCAGCGCAATCAATAGGGAGCGCATTTTTCCGATGCGGTCGGCTATCTTTCCTGTAATTACACTCATGGAAAATCCAATTCCGTAAATCATGATAAATAAGCCCGCAGCTGTGTTTCCTCCGGTAAAAACGTCCTGAAGATAGGTGCCTAAAAAGGAATACATACCGTAAAATCCAATCATATTACAAAAGGTAATCGTGATATAAACAGGTACACGCGGGACTTTCAGCGCATCCCGGAATGTTCCTGCCGGCTCTTCTTTTTCTGCCTTGCCGCTTATTTGATGCTGGGCATGACGGCGCATTTCAAGAAGAATCAGCAGGACGACGAAAGCGCCCATCAAGGCGAAAATCCAAAATGTCCATCTCCAATGCAGGACGCCGCCGATAAATGATCCGAGCGGCACTCCAAAAATCAGCGCCAGTGACCAGCTTGAAACGATCAGCCCCATCACCTTGCCCCGGTATGTATAAGGAACACGATCACCGACAACGGCGTAAGCGGTCGGCACAAACGCTCCCGCAGCCAATCCCGAAAGCGCCCGGCCTAAAAAGAAGAAAAAGATATTTTGACTCAAAGCGCATATCACTGTTCCTATGATAAAGATCATAAGCCCGGCCAATAAACTCAGTTCTCTGGAGTATTTATCGCCTAATGGAACCAAAAGCGGCGCACCGATAAAAATCATAATGCCATAAATACTGATAGATAATGCAAGGACACTGACATCTGAGCTGAAGGCTTTTGCTAAATCCGGCAGCAGCGGGGAGATCACAAGCTCTTCAGATCCGGCCGCAAATACCCCCATCGTTAATGCCAGTGCTAACAATAGCGGAAAATGATGTTTTGTTTTGATGTCATTGTTTTGATTGCTGTTCATTCTTTGTCAAACACCTCTTCCATAATCTTCTTATCATAAAGTTGTATTATAGTTTAGCATTGTTTTTTCATTATTTACAATTCGAACGATATCTTTATATCTTTTATTATTTTCATTTAAATCCCATTATACATTTATATATTTCATTCTAAAAATACACGGGGGGTGTAACGCGTAAAAAAGCTCTCCGGTCTCCCCGGAGAGCTTTTTCTATTGCGCCTCTGCCTGCTCTTTTTCTGCCGGTTCATGATTGATGCGCTTTTTGATGCTCAGATGATAGTACGCATAGCAGAAAATAATGATCGGCACACCGCAGTACAAGCCGATTCTTTGATCCGGAATAAAAATAAGGCTGATCAACACGCAGCCATATAAACAAAATCCGAGAATCGGGACTAGCGGATAAAGCGGCGTTCTGAACTCCAGATCATTCACATTTCCGCCTTCAGCGAGGAAACGTCTGCGAAAGAAAAATTGCGACGCACAAATAGACATCCACGCGACAACTGTCACCATGCCCGAGATTGAGATACACCATAAATACACTGTTTCTGCGGCCATGACACTTGTCAGCAGCGAGCAGCCGGAAATGCCGAGCGTAATCAGCAGGGCATTCATCGGCACGCCTTTTTTTGTCAGTCTGGTGAGAAAGGAGGGACCCATTTGATTTGATGAAAGTGACCACATCATGCGCGACGCCGCATACAAACCCGAATTGGCAACAGATAAAATCGCCGTTAAGATGACAAAGTTCATAATATCTGCCGAAAATGGGATGCCGATTTGATCGAGCACCGCTACAAACGGGCTTTCAATGACTCCCGCCGTTTTGTACGGAAGGATGGCAACCAAGACGAACATTGCCAGCACAAAGAAAAACAGCGTGCGCCAAATGACATTCCGAATGGACTTTGGCAGTGTTTTTTCCGGACTTTCACTTTCCCCTGCCGCAATGCCGACAAGCTCCGTCCCCTGAAAGGAGAAATTCACCATGACCAGCGTAAACATAACTGCCAGCACCCCATTAGGGAAAAGTCCCCTGTCAGTCATAAAGTTAGACAAAAAGGGTGTTTCGTGTCCGCCTTTAAAGTCAATCAGGCCAAACACAGCGGCTCCGCCAATCACGATAAATAATATGATCGCCGTCACTTTAATGCTTGAGAACCAAAATTCCATTTCTGCAAAGCTTCTGACAGACAGTGCATTAATCAAAAAGATGACGATGCCAAACACGAGACACCATATCCAAATCGGAACGGAGGGCAGCCACCTTTGCATCAAAATGCCTGCTGACGTCAGCTCCAAACCTACTGTATTCGCCCAGCTGAACCAATACAGCCAGCCGATCATAAAGCCTGTCGACGGTCCCAGAAATTTAGTGGCGTAGGCCTGAAACGATCCGGCCACCGGCATGGCAACAGCCAATTCTCCTAAACAAAGCATAACGAGATACATTAAAAATCCGCCGATGATATACGCGGCAATGGCGCCGAGCGGTCCCGCCTGGCTAATGGTAAAGCCGGAGCCTAGAAACAGCCCTGTGCCAATCACCCCTCCCAAAGCAATCATAAACAAATGCCTGCTTTTCATACTGCGCTGCAATTCATTTTTATGATTCTGCATCATCCTTCCCCCTTTGATTCTTTTGCCGTGATGGTCATCCGGTAGCTTTGCAAAAGATGGACGGTGGTTTGCTGTATGAGGAGAGGCAATACATGAAATGTGTACGGTTTATAGACTCGTTCCGTCCATTTATGGCCGTCTTTTCCATACACGCCCATATTGATGGATGGAATATTCAGCTTGCGTATGTCTTTGAACGGAATGGTCCCAATCATATTCCACCCAGGGAAGTTTCTGATAAAAGAATCAATTTCGCCATCGGTTTCGTGCAGCGATAAGAAACTGCCGTCTGCCAAGTAGGGGAAAAACTTTTTGAAGACAAATGTTTCGCCTGTCGATTCAGCGGTTTTGTCAGCCGCTTCTTTAATCACATGCTGCAAAAGCTGATCTCTTGCGCTATCTTCTTTCAAATAGTTATGCGGCAGGTAAGGAGGTGCGTAAAATAGAATGACTTTTGCGCCTTGATCGGGGTCAAGCTTTTGAAGCTCTTCGATTGCCTGAAAGCATCTCATACGAAGTTCAAGGTGCTCGTTGGCTTTGAATGTCTGCTCAATACACTGTTCGGGATCTATTCCCCGGTTTCTCAGCTTTTCTAAGTATTGCTCCAGACTATACACTTGGATGCCCCATGATAAATGTTTCTTTGGCAGGTTGGCTCTTTTTGCATATTCTTCGTAATAGTCTGATAATTTTTGTTCTGTTTCCCGGCATGCTTCCTCAGTGACTTCAATAAGCAAATCCATCATTTCTTTTGCTGTTCTTTCATAAATAAAACAATTGAAATACAAGCTTGTGCTGACAGCCGTTTGCACATTATAGGATTCCTTGTTATCACGCTGATACAAACAGGATGGGGGCAGAACCAACTCCCCTTCAACCTTTTCCGCCAGATGAATATTATTGTGGAGACGGCTTGTGATTTCAGCTGAAATTAAATTCGGGTCAATCCCTGCCAGTGTATCGCCAACATGGACTTCACGACCGTAAATGTAAAAGCACGGCAGCAGTTTTCCCGCGGCTCCTGTATAGATATATCTTGTCTGATCACCATCGTAAAGCGGGGTAATAAAATCTGTATTAATGGCAGCCAGATAGTGAAGCTGTTTTTCTTTTTTTAGCCGGTTCAGCTCTGAAATGCTGGCGAGAATGCCCGAATGCTGGCTCTCCTCATCGGGATTGGCCATAAACAATACATTTCCCGGCAATGTCTCAAGGTTCTCCGAAAAATGCAGGAGATTGGCTAAATGCACGGCGATGCCGCTTTGCATATCGACAGATCCTCTTCCGAACATCCAATCGCCTGATTTGGCATCCCGCTGAACATCCTGATCGAACTCATAGCGGCTGAAATACTCGGCCAATTTCTCACAATCAAAAGCGATATCCTTTAAAGGGCCGAAATCTTCAATTCCGACTGTATCCAGATGGGCATGGTAAATGACTGTATTTCGGCTTTCTCCACGTCCTTCAATAAACGCAAAAATATTTTTGCGATTGTATGGGTCATTGGGAATGGCCTGTTCCCACACATGACTGGGGTGTTCCTGAAAATAAGGATAGCTTGTGATCACTTCTTTGATGAAATCCGCTTTTGTCCCTTCTCCAACGGTGCCGTTCACACTGCTGAGGCTGACCAGAGATGCTGTAAGCGCCTCCACTCTTTCAGCCGGATTCATGTGACTGATTTTTGTATACTGCATAAATTGCCCTCCTGATCAAACAGTTGAAATCGTGCGATTCGTTCAAGAATCGCACGATTTGATTTCTCTCAAATCAAAAAGCTTCGGACGTTGTTTTGGCTTGCATATGAAGAATTAAGTAATCGGGACCGCCTGCTTTTGAGTCTGTTCCAGACATATTAAAACCGCCGAACGGCTGATAGCCGACAATCGCTCCGGTGCAGCCTCTGTTGAAGTATAGGTTTCCGACATGGAAATCCTCGCGCGCCCGTTCAATGTGCGCACGGTTTTTCGTCAGAAGCGCGCCTGTTAATCCGTATTCCGTGTTGTTGGCAATCTCCAGCATATGATCGAAATCACGCGCTTTGCAAATCGCAACAACCGGGCCGAAAATTTCTTCCTGCATTAAGCGCGCGTTTTCATCAACATCTGCAAAGATCGTCGGCTGAATAAAGTAGCCTTTTGAATCATCGCCCTCTCCGCCGGCCAATAGCTTGCCTTCAGATTTGCCGATTTCAATGTATTTCATCACTTTGTTGTAGGATGCTTCATGAATCACGGGACCCATATACGTATCAGGATCTTCTGGATTGCCGACAGTCAGCGTTTTTGTCAGCGCTACAGCTTTTTTCACCACTTCATCATAAACATCCTGATGGATAACCGCGCGGGAGCCCGCAGAACACTTCTGTCCTGAATATCCAAATGCTGAGTACACGATAGAGGATGCAGCAAGGTCAAGATCGGCGTCCTTGTCGACAAGCACTGTGTCTTTTCCGCCCATCTCAGCAATTACCCGTTTGAGCCATTTTTGGCCCGGCTGCACTTTGGCGGCTCGCTCATAAATCCGGCAGCCGACTGCACGGGAACCTGTAAATGAGACAAACCGTGTCTTCGGATGCTCAACTAAGAAATCACCGATCTCCGCTCCATCTCCCGGAATGTAATTCAGAACGCCGTTTGGCAGGCCCGCTTCCTCCATGACCTCGACAAATTTTGCTGCCACTACCGGTGCTGCGTCAGCCGGTTTTAAGAGAATCGTATTTCCTGTCACAATCGCTGCCGCCGCTGTTCCCGCCATAATCGCAAGCGGGAAGTTAAATGGAGAAATGACGATGCCGACGCCAAGCGCTTCGTAATGATATTGATTGAACTCGCCAGCACGGCTCTTCACCGGAGCCCCTTCCTTGAGCTTTAACATTTGGCGCGCGTAGAACTCTAAAAAGTCTATCGCTTCAGCCGTGTCCGCATCTGCTTCCTTCCACGGTTTTCCCGCTTCCTTCACAAGATAGCTTGAAAATTCATGCTTTCTTCTGCGCAAAATAGCCGCTGCCTTAAAGAGAATATTCGCGCGGTGCTCCGGTCTTTGTTTTTTCCAGGAATCAAATGCCTGCAATGCGGCTTGCATCGCTTTTTCAGCAAGCTCTTGATCCGCTGTAGACGCGTACCCAATCACCTCTTCTTTGTTAGCCGGGTTAATAGAGATGATTTTGCGGTCCGTTTCAATTTTTTCTCCGTTTATAACAAGCGGATAATGCTTTCCAAGCTGAGTGTTTACAAAGGCCAATGACTCCCCAAATGCTGTTTTATTCATTGCTTCCGTAAAATCAGTAAATGGTTCGTGTGCGTATGTGACTGTCATATGTAGTCCCCCTCGTGTTATGAAATATATCTTCGCATATGAATAAAAATGCAAGAATCATGCCATTTTCTTGTCTTTTGCTGAAAAAACTTGTTGAATCGAACAGAAATTTGTCTAACAGGTGATTATCTTTCTCTTTTTTCGATCTTAAACGCAAATTATTTTTGCGGTTTTCGCCCTTTCCAAAAAGAAAAACGCAAAATTATTCTGCGGTGTCTTCCCCTCCGAAATTACACCCAACCGCGGAATCGCGATGCTTCTGCCGATTTTCTGATGCCTGTCATGTAAGCCGCCAAACGCATATCCACTTTATGTGTTGCCGCTGTCTGATAAATCGTTTCGAACGAGCTCACCATGACGCTTCTCAATTTTTCTGCAACCTCTTCTTCCGACCAATAATATCCTTGGTTATTCTGCACCCATTCAAAATAAGAAACCGTGACGCCGCCGGCACTCGCCAGGATATCCGGCACAAGCAGCACGCCTCTTTCATTCAGGATCTTAGTGGCGTCAATGGTTGTCGGTCCATTCGCCGCTTCAACGACGATTGACGCCTGAATGTTATGTGCGTTTTTGGCTGTGATTTGATTGGAGATCGCGGCAGGCACTAAAATATCGCATTCCTTTTCAAGCAGCTCCTCATTTGTGATGACGTCAGTAAATAAGTTGGTGACCATGCCGAAGCTGTCACGTTTATCGAGCAAATAAGGGATATCAAGGCCGTCCGGGTTGTAGAGCCCGCCATGGGCATCAGAAATCCCGATCACCTTCGCGCCCGCATCGTGCATGAATTTGGCCAGGAAGCTACCCGCGTTTCCAAAGCCCTGTATGATGATGCGCGCGTTTTGCAGCTTGATCCCTTTTTTCTTTACCGCCTCTTCAATACAAATCGTGACGCCCTGTGCCGTCGCCGTTTCCCGTCCTTGCGATCCGCCTAAAACAAGCGGCTTGCCTGTAATAAAGCCCGGAGAATCGAATTCCCGCAGCCGGCTGTACTCATCCATCATCCACGCCATAATCTGCGAATTTGTGTATACATCTGGAGCTGGAATATCCTTTGTCGGACCGACGATCTGGCTAATGGCACGGACATACCCCCTGCTCAGCCTTTCCAGTTCTCCAAATGACATTGTCCGCGGATCACAAATAATACCGCCCTTCCCGCCGCCGTAAGGAAGATTGGCAATCCCGCATTTGAGCGTCATCCAAATGGATAATGCCTTTACTTCCTCTTCATTGACTTCTGGATGGAAGCGAACGCCCCCTTTTGTCGGACCGACAGCATCATTGTGCTGTGACCGGTAGCCTGTGAACACTTTGACACTCCCATTGTCCATTTTGACCGGAATGCGGACAGTGAGCATTCTCTGCGGCTCTTTCATGAGTTCATACATATCGCCCGGATACCCCAGCTTCCGAATGGCTTCCTTAATGATCGTTTGGGTAGACAGAAATAAGTTAAGGGCTTCTTTTTCTTCATCTTTCGAGACTTGCTTTGCTGACATCTTTTTCACCTCATTGTTTTTTTGGCCGGCTGTAATGTAAGCGCTTTAAAAATTCAGCCCGCCAATTCCTTTCTTCATTGGATTCACCCTTATGATCATGCAAGATCCGTACCAGCTTTTGAATCCACAAAAAAAGAGACTGAAAACATCTCAGTCTCTGACTACAAATCTATCGATTAACGGGGGTCAATCACCAGCTGCGTTTCAGCATAAAAACTGCCGATTCCCAAACCGTTTACTACATCGCCTTTAATCGTGTAAGTGCCTGCGCGCGGAAGAGTTTTGCGCACCATGACGAGGTCAAATTCGGATGCGCCTAACAAATCAAGCGTAAGCGGGAGTCTGACTGTTTTTCCATCGTTTAAAATCTGTGTTTCTTTCAGTGTTCTTCCATTCACTGAATCTCTAGTCGTAGCATGAAACCCGTCAGGAAATTGAAATTCTATCGCTCCAAGAGAAAGAACCGCATTTGGTTTATATGTCACTTCAATATCAGAAGTGGTCCACTCTTTTGTGCTGTTGATCGTTTTTGCCTCGATTGATGCAGACTGTGCATGAGCTTGGCCTGAAGGAAGCAAGATTGATAGTAAGACAGCTGAACTGATCAATAATGAAGATACGAATGAAGTTCTTTTTAACATGACATTTCCTCCTCAAATCACTGTTGAATTTGGCCAGAGCGTCCTCTGCAGAAAAAGCGTTTTTTTGTAATTCGCGAATTACCAGTTCTTTTTCTTAAAAATTAATCTATCATCATTTTCCATGGAAGTAAATGCTTTTTTAGGAATATTAACACTTGGAATTACTTGAGAATTCCTTCCTGTTTATACAAGGTTCAAATGGAGGATTTCTCACTCTTTTTCTAGTAACTTCTACCTTTCGATTTCTATCTTTTATCCTATTTTAAAAAAGGACAAAAAAAGTCGAAGATGCCTCTGCTCTTCGATGATCACATTCCTATTTTTATCTGAATTCAGTGTTCCAGTTAAAACCGATCGTCTCATCATTCCACGGAATTCTTTTTTCATCAGGCTGATCCGGATTGTACGACATGGTGGTAAAGTAGATAATTGTCAGCGGCGTTTCTCCCAGCACTCTGTATCCGTGGGCCACCCCTTTTGGGATTAATAACAGCATCGGGTTGTCTTCACCCATATAATAGACGTCCGTTTCTCCTTTTGTCTTTGAGTCCTCTCGAAGATCGTATAGGACAACCTGAGCGTGACCGGTTGGGAAGAACCAGAGATCATCCTGCTTCTCATGATAATGAAATGCCTTAATCACACCCGGATAGCTTTTCGACCAAGAGGCCTGCCCGAAGTGCTCAAGAAGATTCTCATCATCCCGGACCAGCTCAGCAAAAAAGCCTCTGTCATCGCTATGCTTCGTCAATTTTTTCACCTTGACTCCATCAATCATGCTCACTGCTCCTTTCCTGCAAATACTCCCGTAACGCTTCCCGCCAATGGCGAGGGTGGATGCCGGCTTCTTCAATGGCCCGATGGCTCAGCACAGAGTATGCCGGGCGGGGCGTTTTGTTCCCGTATTCCTCTGTCGTTACAGGCAAAATGACTGTGGCCAGCCCGCTTTCTTCCATAATCGCCTTCGCAAACTCATACCAGCTGCATATGCCTGAATTACTGACATGATAGATGCCCGGCGGATGGCTGAACAGCTTGATGACCGCTTCTGCTAAATCCTTCGTATAAGTCGGCGAACCTATTTGATCGCTGACAACCCGCAGCTCTTGTTTCGTCTCAGCAAGGTTCAACATGGTTTCAACGAAATTGCTGCCGCCATGTCCGTACACCCAGGATGTTCTGATGATCGTGCTGTCTTTTGTTGCCAAACGAATCAGTTCTTCTCCGAGCTTTTTGCTTTTCCCATAGATGGTGTTTGGATCAAGGGGATCGTTTTCCTTGTAAGGCTGGGTTCCTTTCCCGTCGAATACATAGTCCGTGCTGATATGAACATATTGAGCGCCGATGCGGGTTGCCTCAAGCGCAGTATAATAAGCGCCAATTCCGTTGATCAAGTACGCTTTATCAAGCTCTTTCTCACATTGATCAACCGACGTAAACGCGGCGCTATTGACCACAATATCCGGCTTATAATGGCCAAACGAATGCCGTACTGAGCGCTGGTCAGCAATGTTCATCATCTTCTTTGTTAACGCAATGACCTCGTATCCGGCTTGCTTCAGCTGGCGGCACAGTTCCAGTCCAAGCTGTCCTCCCGCCCCAGTCACCAATACCTTTGTCAATCAGATCACCTTCTCATCGGTCATTGTCTGTATACCACTGAATCGTACGCGCAATGCCTTCTTCAAACGGCACTTCCTGCCGCCAGCCCAGTTCGTTTTTCAGTTTTGATGCATTGATTGCATAGCGCCGGTCATGCCCTTTTCGGTCTTCCACGTGGGCGAACAATTCCACACAGCCCAGGTGCTTCAAAATGGCACTCGCCAGCTCTTTATTCGTGCGTTCATTTCCGCCGCCGATGTTATACACCTCGCCGTCGGTTCCTTTTTCTAAAATCAGCTTGATCGCGCGGCAATGATCCTCCGCAAATAGCCAGTCTCGGATCTGGAGTCCATCGCCATAGAGCGGAACAGGCAGGCCCTGCTTCGCATGACGGATAATTGTCGGAATCATTTTTTCGCTGTGCTGATAAGGGCCGTAATTGTTGCTGCATCGTGTAATGATCGCCGGAAGCTTGTGGGTTTTCACATAAGACAATACGAGCAAATCAGAGCTTGCTTTGCTGGCTGAGTAAGGGTTATTAGGAGAAAGCGGCGTCGTTTCTGTAAACGCTGGATCATCCGCTTCTAAATCCCCGTACACCTCATCAGTTGAAATATGAATCAGCTTCTTGGCTTTGCCTTGCAAGACCGCTTCCGCCAATCGGTATGTCCCCATGACATTTGTGGTGATAAACGGCTCCGCTTGAGAAATGCTTCTGTCCACATGCGATTCTGCAGCGAAGTGAATGACCCCGTCATAGGTCTCGTCAAACGCGCGGTCGATATCCTCCTGAACGCTGATGTCCCCTTTTATAAAGCGAAATCGGCTATTTTGCTTTAATTTTTCCATTTCTTCCGGGTGGCTGGCGTACGTCAGTTTATCTAAAACGGTAATGCGCGCATCCGTTTCCCTCAGCATGAGCTTTGTAAACGTGAGCCCGATGAAGCCGGCCCCGCCCGTAATTAAATATGATTTTGCCATCACTTTTCGTCCTGTCCTTTCTGTAAAGCCTTGTGTACAAGCTGGGAAGCGAGATAAAGCGATTCGTGAGTTCCGGCATCTACCCACCAGCCTGATAACACATCATACGTAAGCTGGCTGTTTTCGATGTATAGATTATTCACATCGGTGATTTCCAGCTCGCCTCGCTTTGATGGTGATATTTGTTCAATATACGAAAATACCTCTGCATCATACATATAAATGCCGGTAACGCAAAGGTTGGTCGGCGGCTGTTCGGGCTTCTCGATGATGGAACGAATCCGTGTGTTTTCTTCATCAATCTCAGCGATTCCGAAGCGTTCCGGGTCATCAACTTCTTTCAGCAGCACCTTTGCCCCTTTCCCCTGCTGTTCAAAGCGTTCTGTATAAGGCTTCAATGAATCTTCAAATATATTATCACCTAATAATAAAATGAAAGACTCTTTTTTCGTAAAGCGCTTTGCATAAGACAGTCCATCCGAAATGCCCGATGCTGCAGGCTGTACCTGATAAGTGATTGTAACGCCAAGCTCTTCACCGTTCCCAAGCAGTTTATAAAATTGCGGCATATGCTCTTTTTGGCTGATGAGTAAAATGTCTTTTATTCCGGCTTCCTCCAGCTTCATAATCGACCAGTATATCATCGGATACGGGCCTACAGGAAGCAAATGCTTGTTGACGGCTTTCGTTAAGGGCATAAGGCGTGAGCCGTTTCCTCCGGCTAAAATAACACCTTTCACATTAACACTTCCTTACATGCATTTTTATACCTTTTGTTCATGTAATTCTTGAAGAATAGCTGTTACCCGCTTGATGCCTTTTCCATCCACGAACGGCCTTCCTCCCTTGTGCAAAGAAAGGCGAAGAGGATAGCTGCTGATGATTCGTGTCATCTGATAGATAAGCGTCTCATCCGTCACTAGCTCTCCCAGACCAAGATCAAGAACGGCGCCTTGTTCAGCAAATGTTCTGGCTGTTGCCGTTTGGTGCTCAACCTGAGATAGAACAAGGCACGGCACGCCGATGCAAATGGCTTCAAACAGTGAGATGCCGCCGGCGACAATGGCTGCGTCCGCTTGTTTCATCAAACCCGCCATATCATTTGTCTGTTCGATCACCTTGTACTGCGGCTTCTTTTCGATGCGCCTTCGGACTGCCGCTTGATGCGGTGAAGCGCTCCCCATCACAAACATCATGTTTTTGTCTTTTATGGCAGGGACTTGATCAGCGGCAGCCAGCACTTTAAAAATAAGCTGCTTCGGATCACTTCCTCCTAATGCAACAAGGATAGTGCGGCAGTCTTTCTTAAGTGTGTAATCCTCTCTTGCGGCCTGAAAGGCGGGGTGAAGAATAAGATAGTCCGGGCCTTCATAGACGCTTGTGTTTCCCTGAACGTACACCCCGCTTCTGATGTCACCGTAAATGCCGTTAATGACCGCGTCACTATATTGAATCGATTTACCATTTTTCTCTTCAAAAAGAACAATTTTCGCATCTGTTTCCGTCTTTATTTTCTTTAACAGCTCTGCAGGCGCACCTAGAATATCAAATAAAAGCAAATCAAGCTTTTTGCTTTTTATTTCCCGGAGAATAAATTCGTGCTGCTGCAGCTCCGGTTTTACGATGACACGCCAATGCTCTTCATGAAGAAACGCTTCAGATTCCTGATTCGTGTAAAACGTAATCAAGCAGCTCTGTTTGAGTTCTTCCGCAAGTCTCTTCATCCGGACAACATGGCCCATTCCCTTTTCATAGCCCCCGTCTGCGAAGATCCCAACATGCATGGCTATTCAGCCTCTCGTTCGATCGCCGCATCGGGGTTCCGGTTCAAAAGGGTGATAAGCTCTGAAGCGGATACATCGGGGCGCTCGCCTGCTTTTTGATAGAGGGCCTTTATCGATTCATAGTCTTCCTTTGTATCAATGGTGAGCCGATATCGAGGGGCGCGAAATCGTTCCGGCGCCTCTAAAAATTGAACACGATAAAGAGCTGGATGATTCCTTATATATAACGTGACATGCTCATGATATTGATCCTCCAAAGCCTGTATACGGCTGATGTCAATTAACAGGTTGGCGTTGACCACTTCGCCGCAAATCCCTAATGGGGCATTCAGGATATACGTATAATCCGCGCCTTGATCAAAATGTGCCTTAATCATTACATCGAGCAGCTCTGGATCAACAAACGGATTATCACCCGTTAACCGGATGATGACTGACGGTTTGACAGCCTCTATGACTTTTACAAACCTATCGAGAACACGTTCTTCGCTCCCGCGGAAAACGCGATAGCCATGTCTGATGCAGTGCGCCTCTAATATGTCGTCAGTTTCTTTGTCAGACGTGGCAATGACAAGATTATCTCCATCCTTTTGGTAAAACGCGCTTTTCCGGACGCGGTGAACGAGAATATCAAGTAAACGATTCGATCCGAGCGGCCGAAGCACTTTTCCCGGCAGCCTTGTTGAACCCATTCTCGCTTGAATGATAAAGAGAATGTCATTCATGAAACGGGCTGTCCTTCATTAAAATGTCATCCCAGACAATGCCTGTGTCGGCCGGAATGTCTCTTACAGCCCGAACACCGCCGGTCAGCAGTTCAAAAAATCTCGGGTGCAGTCCCTGCGGCTTTTGTCCGGGCCGAAGCACTGCGATATTGTCTTCGCTAAAGGCTTCACCTTTTTGAATCGGAGCTGTTGTAAAAATGCCTCTGTATGCAAAATTTCTGATTTCACCTTCGATGGCGGTTGTTGTTTTGTATGAACTGCCAAGCAGTTTTGCAGAGACTGGCTTTTTGATCCCCTGTTTCAGCTCAGCTTCCGTTTTCCTGATGCCATCGACCATTTCTTTCAATTCATCCGGATTTAATGCAAACGAGTGGTCGGCACCCGGCAGATTTTTATCGATCGTAAAATGCTTTTCTATCAGTTTTGCCCCGAGCCGAACCGCGGCGCACGGCGCTTCTGTCGGATGCTCGCTATGATCGGAGAAGCCGATTACCGCCTCAGGAAAAGCGGCGGCAAGCATCGGAATGACGCTAAGGTTGCTGTACTCCGGCGGTGCAGGGTATTTCGCCACACAATGCATTATGGCAATTTGATTGTTTCCCTCTGCTCTGATGGTGCGCCAAGCTTCGTGAACGTCAGAGATTTCAGCTCCGGCTGTCGAGAAAATCATCGGCCTGTTCAGCCGGGCGACATATTTGAGCAGCGGGAGATGGTTAATTTCATAGGATGCGATTTTAAAAGCGCTCGGCGAGGTAGACTGAAGCAGATCAGCTGACCCCTCGTCACATACCGTACTTAAAAAGATCACCTGCTTTTCGCGGCAGTAATCCAATAACGGTGAAATCCACTCAGCGGGCATTTCCATAGATTGAACCAAAGAAAAAATAGAGACGTCCTTGCCCGCTGCTGTTTTGTACAAACCAGGATCTTTCTGGTACATCCTATCAGCCTGGAACATTTGAAATTTCACGGCATCCGCTCCCGCTTCCGCCGCGGCGTCTATCAGCGCAAAAGCCTGATCAAGCTTCCCGTCATGATTAATCCCCGCCTCGGCGATAATAAATACAGGAGCGTCATGCCCTACAGTTTTATTCACGATCTGAAACTTTGCCATTATTTCGCCTCCTTGCCCGGCCAAATATGATAATAGTAATACGATTGTTCAGCAGTGAAGCCCATACGTTCATAAAGACGGATCGCCCTTACATTGTGAAGCTGCGTCCCCGCTGTTACCGTTCTATGCTTCTGGGTCTCCGGTTGTTCTATGAGATTCGCCAATAAATGAAAGGCAATACGTTTTCCTTCAAATCCCGGCTTTACAGCCATCAAATCGAGAATGCACTCATCATCTCTTGATAAGCCCTGAAGATATCCAATGACCTCTTCATTGTGTTTAGCGACAATATTGACCGCCGCTCTTCCATTCAGATTGTTTCGTGTCCACTCCTGAAAAATGTTGTTTGCTGCATCGCGGCTGAGATGAGGATCCTGAAAATATCTGCTTTTTGTAAACGAGTCTCGGGCCAGCTCACATATCGCTTCTGTGTCTCCGGGCTCAGGCGGGCCCAGTTCAAAAAATGGCGGGGTTTTGTCATAAAAAGACGGAGGCATCGCCAGCTTCAGCAAGCTGCCGACAAAGTAAGAGGACGGCTGCTGCTGTATCACATGCGCGGCTCCAATATCTTCAGCCGGAACACGGACAAAGATAAAATCCGTTTCATCCATTTGGCGTACAGAATAAAAAGCTTCAAACAGCCTCTTCAGCTGCCCGGTGCTGTTTGCTGCAAGAAGTTTGACATTCATGACTTTCTTCTGAAGCACCTTGCTTTCCCACAAAGAATCTTCGTAAAGCAATACGCCTTGGAGCCTGCTGTTTTCAAAAAGGCCGAGGGAAAATTGATAAGGAACATCCAGTGTAAGCTGTCGGCTTTGGAGAAATTCCTCAATCGCATGTTTGGAGACATGTTCTTTTACCGTATACACTTAACCAGCCCCTTTTACGATATCCCGCACAGCTTCAATGACATCATGTACATCGTCGTCAGACATTGATGGATAAAGCGGGAGAGAAAGGGTTCGTTTATAGTAATTCATAGCATTCGGGAAGTCCGATTCCTTAAATCCAAATTGCTTTTGATAATACGGATGAATGTGTACTGGAATAAAATGAACGCTCGTGCCGATATTGTATTTATCCTTTAAAGCCGTAATCATTTCGCCTCGCGTGACCCCGGCCTTTTTTTCATCAACTTGCAGAACATATAAATGCCAGGCGTGCCTGCCGTCATCATGAACAAACGGCGTGATCAGCCCTGGAATCTGCTGAAAAGCGGCTTGATAGCGGCCGGCAATCTCTTCTCTCCGTTTCTGCATATTATCCAGCCGTTTCAGCTGATGAAGTCCGAGAGCCGCCTGCAAATCAAACATATTCATCTTATAGCCGGGCGATTCGACTTCATAGTACCAGCTGCCATTTGAAGAATAACGGTTCCATGCGGCTTTACTCATGCCATGAAGGCTTAGCACCCGGATCTTATCGGCAAGCTCCTCATCATCAGTCGTCAGCATGCCGCCTTCCCCTGTCGCGAGGTTTTTGGTGGCGTAAAAGCTGAATGCCGTTGCATCCCCGATAGAACCGATCATTCTTTGCTTATAAGTCGTATATACCGCATGTGCCGCATCCTCCAGCACGAATAAACCATGATTTTGGGCAATTGCCAATATCGCATCCATATCGCAGGACTGCCCGCCAAAGTGGACAGGTACAACTGCTTTCGTTCTCGGCGTGACGGCCGCCTCAAGCTTTACCGGGTCAATATTGAGCGTGTTTTCGTCAATATCCGCAAACACAGGCGTCGCTCCCGTATGAATAATCGTATTGGCGGTCGAGCTGAACGTAAGCGGAGAGGTAATAACCTCGTCCCCAGGCCCGATCCCTTTTGCTTTCAAAGCCAAAAATAAAGCTGCTGTACATGAATTCACCGCCACGGCGTGCTTCGCCCCGACAAACGCGGCAAACTCTTTTTCAAACTGCTGAACCTTCGGGCCTTTGGAGAGCCATCCCGATTCAAGCGTTTCTGTAACCTCCTGAATTTCTTCTTTACCGATTAACGGCAATGAGTAAGGGAGAAAATGATTTCTCTTTTGCACCATTTCTTTGCGCTCCTATCATTTTATTCAGTATCTTCCCGCCTATAATCAACCCCTGTTTTGGCTTTCAGTTCCGTAAATAAAGCGTTTGTTGATTCTGCCACCGGATAATTAGCCGCTATGAATGCCAGACGCGCCTCTTCCGCTTTTTGATGCATGCCGGGGCTTCGAAGAACCTCAACCAAGGTGTGCGCCAGTTCATCCGGCTGGCCAAAAATAAAATCGCCAAGAGATTCATAGTACGGATACGAACGATTTCCGGATGATTTTCCGATCAGCACAGGTTTTTGAAACAGCATGGCTTCAAGACCGACTGTTGAGGTTTGCGTCACTGCGGCATCAGCATACGGCAGCAAATCATAAAGGTCCAGCTCCTTTTTGATGACTCTGCATGCTTGATGTTTTTTCGCCGCAGCGTGATACAGATCAAGCTTGTTTTTTCCGATTTCCCACGGGTGGGGTTTGATGATGATTTGCAGCTGCTTCTGATCAGAAAGCCCTTCCAGCACACCGGAATAAAAATCTTCCGAAAACGGCTGAGTGGCAATGAGCACAATTTTTTTAGACGGATGAAAAGCAAGTTTTCGATAGAATATGGACATATCTATAGGGGTTCTGTTAAAAATCTGATCGAAGCGGGGATGTCCCGTTACAAGAATCTGCTCGGGTTTACAGCCTTTTCGTATGAACCACTCTGCTTCATACGCACCGAAAACTGCTTGATAGGTTGTAAAAACAGGAATGAAGGCTTCATCTCCCATCAACGCGCCATGCTGAAGACAAATGCTGACGGCCCCTTTCCTTTGACACATGAGAGCGAGCACCCTGCTGTAAATATCTTCTGCCGTACCGACAATAACAGCTGAAATCTTTTCCTGTTTAAACAGCGCATCAACTGTATCAATGGCCTCTATAAATAAAGGAATGTCTTTGAAAAGCCGGTCGCGAAACGCTTGATCACCAAATGCCGGGTGATCATCATAAGGGGCGAGAATCGAACAGGCTGTTTCGAGAAAAGGCTTCGAATCGCCTTTTTGGCATGATTCCGCAATCGCCCGCTTGCTAATCACAGGCAGATCACAATAATGCGGCAAGCTCCACCTAGCCAGAACAGCGGTTTTTTCAGGATCAAATTGATAGTAATTTTCGTTTGAAAAACGCAGGTAATCAAAGTGCAAAATGACTTTCCCTTTAACAGGTTCGTCATTTGTTTTAACGATGTTTTGGATTCTTTCTTCAAAAAACGGCTGAATCTGTCCCTCATCAATATGCTGATCCACCGGTCCGAATAACTCTGGTTCTTCTTCCATCATCACCCTCAGCTCAGGGCTGATGTATTGATAAAAGTTACTGATAAGCCCAAGCGGAATCCCTTTGTAGCGAAGTTTGTCAAAAAGCTCGACATACTTCCGGTACAGCACCCAATAATTGCTTAAATAGGCCGACAAGCTCTCACCCCATTCCAAGCTTTTTTAATGATTCACGCAGCTCTCGGCAATTTCGCTGCGGAGGCAGGTTCCTGACAAATTCATTTTTTTCAGATTCAAACAGCTGAAAGTGAATTGATTGGTCGGTAATATAATTCAGATCCAGCTCCTCATCCAGCGGGAAAAACGGATAAAAATGATTGACTCTCCAAAAGAACCGGGCATCTCCTATACGGTAAAACGCCGGGCTTTCATCCCAATAGGAGCCAAACTTCTCCTTTACCTTCTCGAGCACCGAATATCTGTGCATCACCGAGCAATGATCGATTGCGCACGGCGCGTTCCATGTCACTTGAGCGGCAGGCCTGACCGTTTCTTTTACAATGTCGCGATGCTCGTTTAAATGATAGGTTTTGGAGGCTGAGTAAATCACAGCCTTTTCAGGATGGGCATCGAGCTCCTGCACCATTTTCAGGAGCCGATCCGGCATATAGATGTTGTCATCCGTCGCATAGGTGATATATTCACCCTCCGCCATCTCAATTGCCTGATTGATCAGTGCCGCGTACCTCGTTTTTTCTGTTCTTTCCTTTACTCCAGATACATCACTTTGATAAAAACGCACTCGGTTATCATTCAAAAAAGGACGGATTACATTCAGCGTCTCTTCATTAGAGTTGTCATCCATAATAAACAATTCAAAATCTGAAAACGTTTGTGAGAGTATGCTAGAAATGGACTTTGCCACATAATCGCTTTTGTTATAACTCGTCATAATGACTGATACTTTCGGCAAATCCTACACCTCCTTCTTGGAACTTCACACCTGAAACTATCGTTATCTTATGTTGCTTATGCTCAAGTTGCGCTAGGGATACAAACCAATATGCGAAAAGTTTGTGTATGTCTATGAAAAACAGCGGCTGCCAGAGTGAAATCTGATCCGTCCGCTGTTCTTTTTCAGCATATTCCAAGCATCAGCCTCATAAGGTGAAAGAGATAAAAATCGCACCAGCGACTAAGATCGTTTTCCATCGGAGGTGAGTCATCGCGGAGCGTTCACCTATACATCCAGAACATTTTGAATGGCTTTCATAAAAAGGAGGAACGATATGAAACCGAAAAAAAATCAATACCAGCAAATGCAGGGATTTGATAATATGCAGGGGTACCAGCCTCAGTTCGGCGCCAATCCTTACCCGCAGCAAGGCCAAGGGTCACAAATGCAGACGATGGGGATGCAGCCAATGATGCCAATGCAGCAGGGACAGCAAGGACAGCAGGGGTTTGGATTCCCGAGCCAGCAGCAGGGCGGCGGGTTTCAAATTCCTTCAGGGCCTACACCATCAGCACCGGGCCAAAGCGTTCCCGGCATGCTGCCTGTTGAGGAATCTTACATCGAGAATATTTTGCGCCTGAACCGGGGAAAAACGGCCACCATTTATATGACATTTGAAAACAGCAAGGAATGGGGCTCGAAGATCTTTCGCGGCGTCATCGAAGCAGCAGGCCGGGATCACATCATTATCAGTGACCCGAAATCAGGAACACGCTATCTGCTCCTGACAATCTACCTCGATTACATTACATTTGATGAAGAAATTGCTTATACGTATCCATATTCCATGGCGTCCTATTCACCAAGATAAGAAAAAAGCCAATCACTCATATGATGAGGATTGGCTTTTTTGTTTAGAGATATTTGACGGCTGCGACAACAATCATAATCCAAGAAATAATAAACGCCACACCGCCGAGCGGGGTGATCGCTCCAAGAATGGAGATTTGCGTCACACTTAGAATATATAGGCTTCCGGAGAACAGCACTATTCCCGCAAACATCAGCCATCCGGCTGTCGTGACACTGCCTATGCCGGATAATTTATCTGCCAGAAACGCGACAACGAAAAGCCCCAGGGCGTGATACATATGGTACTGCACGCCTGTGTGCCAAACCTGAAGATATTTATCAGGTATTTTCCCTTCTAATCCGTGAGCGCCAAATGCGCCGAGCCCCACGGCAAGCAGGGCGTTAATGGCCCCTAATATGATAAAAACTTTCATCTATCTCTCCCGCCTTTTCGTTAAACTCATATCATTTATCTTATCGCACCTGCACCAAAATTCAATGTTTGTTCTCTGTTGACACGAGATTGTCGGATTTTCTCCTGCGCCAAAGCTGGAACTGGTCAGCTGCTATTGCAGCAAGCGTCCCTAATACGAGCCCGTTGCTTAACAAAGAAATAAAAACCGGATGCAATCCCTTTAACGCAGTTTCCGGAACAAACATGATACCGACCCCTGTCAGCAGCGAGACGCCGATGACAGACCGCACCCTTTTTAATTCTTCTTTCTCATATGAATCAAATTCGGCAAAGGCCAGACCGCCCATTGCGGAGAACACAACAAAATTCACCGCGAATCCGACAGGTGACGGCAGACTCGCAAACGTGTTCATAAAAAACGGGATCACGCTGATCACGATAACCAGAATACTGCCGAGCATAAACGGTTTTTTAGAAGGCATTTTGGTCGTTTCAATAAAACCTGCGGCTCCCGAAATCGGAACCGGCGCAATGGCTCCCGTCAAACCGCTAAGCAGATGGCTGAATGAAGCGGCAAAACCGGCATGGCGTTCATGATGCTTTCCATCAGGCTGTTTGCTGAATTTTTTCACGGCGATGTCCACGACCTTCATGCTCGCCAGCATATTCACGATCAGCAAGATGGTAATAAAAATAGATGTGATGATCAGGCCGCTGTTAAATAACGGGGTCCCAAAAGGAAACAGGGAAGGCAGCTGAAACAGCCGGTCCGGCATCTCAATCGGCTTTGCCGCCCCGGCAGCTGCAAACAGCACCCATCCTCCAAACAAGGCTAATAAGATAGAATATTGCTTGAAAAACATGATATTCGAATTTGTCATCATAAAGGCGGCAGCGATCACAACAAGCGCCAAGGCAAATACAAGACCGTCCACTCCGTCCTTTCGATAGCCGATCCCGAGAATTCCTTTTATAATGGGCTGACTCAGCTGCATCACAAGAAGCAATAAATAGACGCCCGTGACAACCGGAGTAAACAATTTTGCAAGCCGGTCAATGACCTTGAAAACACTTAACAAAAAGAAACATACAGCGCTTACAAGAAGAGCTCCCTGCAACCCCCGCAGTGTGTCTCCATATGTTGCAAACACAGTTCCCGTCAGCCCTGCGTAGATCGTATACACTCCCCACCACAAACCGGCGGGGCTTTCATTGATCGGCAGTCTGTGGCCTTTCAAACACTGAATGACGGCGGCAATTCCCAGTACAAAAAAAGTGCTTTGAATCAATCTCGCAGAATCTGAGTGATCCAGATGAAATGACTGGGCAACCGCCACCGGAACAACAATCGCCGCAGCAATGATAAACGCTGTCCATTGCAGCGCGCCAAGAACCAATTTCACGTAAGCTCAACCTCTCTCTTTAAAAATCAAATAAAGACTCTCCGTTTCCGTCCTCTTCCTGCTTCTCTTTTTCTTGCTTTCGATATTTGTTTAACCCCGCGCTCCCCATCATTTTTTCCATCATCAGCTGGTCTGTCGATGGCGGCGCGGCAGGACTTGGCGCAATGCTCGGCTGTATGCGGGGCGCGCTCGCGGTCTCCGGCTGATCAAGCACGACATCACACAGTGAACGGACAACCGCTACATAACGCTTCAGCTCCTCATCCCGTTCAGCCGTTTTTGCTTTTTTCAGCTCTTCTTCCATCTTTTGAATCAAAGCAGATATATGAATGTTCATGAAGCACCCTCCAAAAAATAAATGTTATCTTCCTGCATTTTATCAAATTCCTGCCGCGAACGCAGAAATGAGTTTGTTATTTTTTCTGACAAACCTTGCGCAATTGACAAGCAGAAGAGTTTTTTCACATAATAAATCACCATACCTTACAAAAAGGAGAGACGGAATGAACAGCATCCCCTCTATCATCAGCAAGCACAAAGCCTATTTTGCAGCGAGACATACGAGACCGCTTGAATCGAGACTGAACATTTTGCAGAAGCTGAAACAAGCCGTCAAAACTCATGAAGCCGATCTCATAGCCGCTCTCTATCAGGATCTCCACAAATCTGAGCAAGAAGCGTACTCAACAGAAATCGGAATCATCTTGGAGGAAATCAGCTTTGTCATGAAACGGCTGAAAAAATGGTCCAAGCCTATACGAGTCAAAACGCCACTGACTCATCTAGGCTCCAAGAGCATCATCATCCCTGAGCCGTATGGAACCGTTTTGGTGATTGCGCCTTGGAACTATCCCTTACAGCTGGCGCTTTCCCCGTTGATTGGAGCCATTGCAGCGGGGAACACAGTCGTTCTCAAACCGTCAGAATATACGCCGGCTGTTTCCGCTGCACTTTCGAAACTCATCAGCAGCGTTTTTCCGACCGATTATGTCGCTATGGCAGAAGGCGGGCCCGACGTCAGCACGGCATTATTACAGCAGCCCTTTGACTACATTTTCTTTACAGGCAGCGTAGCCGTGGGAAAAGTCGTCATGGAGGCCGCCGCCAAACAATTAATTCCCGTAACCTTGGAGCTCGGCGGAAAAAGCCCCTGCATCGTCCATAAGGATGCTGACATACGGCTTGCCGCAAAACGCATCGTCTTCGGGAAATTTACAAATGCGGGACAAACCTGCATCGCACCAGATTATATATTTGTCCACGAGAACATCAAAACGAAGCTGGCAGAAGAAATGAAGCGTGCAATCAGAGAATTTTACGGCCCTCAGCCGGAACGGAATCCGCAGTACGGCAAAATCGTCAGTGAACGGCACTATCAGCGGCTGCTCAGCTTTCTGAATGATGGCATCCCGCTCACAGGCGGACAATCAGATCCTGATCACCACAAAATTGCGCCGACCATTCTCGAACAAGTGAGGGATGACTCTCCAGTGATGCAGGAGGAGATTTTCGGACCGATTCTTCCGCTCTTTACATACCGAGATATCGGGGAAGTCATTGAGAAAGTCCAATCGCGCCCGAAGCCGCTCGCCCTGTATCTCTTCACCACAAACAAAGAAACTGAGCGCGCTGTTTTAGAGAATCTGTCGTTTGGCGGAGGCTGTGTCAATGATACGTTAATGCATGTTGCGACGCCGTATTTGCCATTCGGCGGCGTCGGGGAAAGCGGCATCGGCAGCTATCACGGGTTTGACAGCTTTAACACATTCACGCACAAAAAAAGCGTCGTCAAACAAACGAACCGCTTCGATTTCGCATTTCGTTATCCTTCCTCCAAAAACGGGCTGCGAATGATTCGAAAAATACTCAAATAAAAAAGCGCAGATCACCTGCGCTTTTTTACAAATCCTTAATACACCAATCAATCGGCGCCTCTCCCATTTTCTCCAAATAGGCATTCGCCCGGGAAAACGGTCTGCTCCCGAAAAATCCGTTTCTCGCTGAAAACGGGCTGGGATGCGTCGATTCAATGATAAAATGCTTGGAGGTGTCGATCCGTTCTTTTTTCATTTGAGCATGCCGTCCCCACAAAATAAAGATAACCGGCCGCTCCCTTTCATTCAGCACGTCAATAATTCGGTCCGTCAGTCGCTCCCAGCCTTTTCCCTTATGGGAATTCGCCTGTCCGCGCCTTACTGTCAGCACAGTATTCAGCAAAAGAACCCCTTGCTTTGCCCAGCTGACAAGCGACCCGTGATTCGGGATGCTGCACCCGATGTCCTGCTGCAGTTCAAGAAAAATATTTTTTAACGAAGGCGGCTGCTTTACACCGGGTTTGACAGAGAAGCTTAAACCTTGAGCCTGTCCCGGCCCGTGATACGGATCTTGACCCAGAATGACGACCTTGACATCATCATATGATGTATAATGCAGCGCATTGAAAATATCCCGGCTGTCCGGATAAATCGTTTGCTCCGCATATTCCCGCTTCAGCATTTCTCTAAGCTCTTGATAATACGGTTTCTCAAACTCTTCCTTTAGCTGACTCCACCAGCTGTCTTGTAAAAGCTGTTTCAAGATTCAGGCCCCCTTACGAACGATGAAGTCTGGAATAGACAGGCTCGCCATCCCAAACCATTTCACTTTTTGCTTCCCGCCTCTTCATCTCAGGCTCTTCAAGCAGGACGGCAAAGTTTTTCGTCGGCAGCTCCCCGAGTCCGTGCTTTTCACTTAACCGATCCAAATATTGCTTCCGCTTAGCGCCAAGGTCCGCAGACTGATTGTCTCCCGCGTCACTGAAGGCATAAATCACACTGGCGCAAGGGACACGCTTCACCCGGTAATCCTTGGCCACGCGTAAATAAAAATCCCAATCCCAGTAATTGTGCACATCAGCATCGAAATACCCGATTTCATCATGCAGAAAACGTCTGTACATGCTGCCCGACGGCACGTATGTAGAAAACACTCTCATATCCTCATAGTCAGCGGTATAAGCAAACAATTTCCGTGACACTGGATACCTTGTTCCGTTTTTCTCTTCAAACGAAACTATTTCCGCATCAGAATGAACGAAGTCTGCCGTTTCTATTTCCTTTGCCATTTTCTCGACATGCCCTGGCGTAAAGAAATCATCGTCATCACACAGCATAATGCAATCGCCAGACGCCTCTTTTACACCGGCATTTCTCGCAGCCACATGCCCCGAGTTCTTTTCTAAATTGATGACAGCAATCGGCAGCTCCGGATACAGTGCTTTGACCGGCACGACCGATTCCCCCGCATCATTCACAATAATAATTTCATACGGCTTCAAGGTCTGGCGGGAAATCGACTCCAGAAGCTCACACAAAGCCGGAATCCGATTATAGGTCACAATTACGATAGAAATCTTCATGATGCTCTCCTTCTCATTTTCATAGTCATGTACTATTAAAACATATATTGGACGGGAGATCAGTGGGAATATCCTACTGAAACCGGATAAGGTGTTAATGAAAATACTAGATGAATTGCTAAGCCTTCTATATTGTGATACAGAGAAAATCTAACTATAATGAAAGACAAAACACGATGGAGGTTCAAGACATGTCTATGCATAAAGCACTCACCATTGCCGGCTCAGATTCCAGCGGCGGTGCTGGGATTCAAGCTGATTTAAAAACATTTCAAGAAAAAAACGTATACGGGATGACCGCCTTAACGGTGATCGTTGCGATGGACCCAAACAACAGCTGGGACCATCAGGTATTCCCGATCGATACTGATACAATCCGCGCCCAGCTTGCAACAATTACGGACGGCATCGGTGTGGACGCCATGAAAACAGGAATGCTGCCAACCGTTGACATAATCGAGCTTGCGGCAAAAACGATCAAAGAAAAACAATTAAAAAATGTGGTAATTGACCCGGTTATGGTTTGCAAAGGTGCTAATGAAGTCCTTTATCCAGAGCATGCCCAAGCCCTGCGTGAGCAATTGGCTCCGCTAGCCACTGTCATTACGCCAAACTTGTTTGAAGCCAGCCAGCTCAGCGGCATGGATGAACTAAAAACAGTTGACGATATGATCGAAGCCGCGAAAAAAATTCATGCACTCGGCGCTCAATATGTCGTCATTACAGGCGGAGGCAAACTCAAACACGAGAAAGCCATTGATGTTCTCTATGACGGAGAAACAGTGGAAGTCCTTGAAAGCGA
>Ga0153917_1000116_pt1 | contig 79126 bp, 70 predicted proteins | sample TSFL001MetaG_FD_104695 | JGI IMG/M metagenome (GOLD analysis project Ga0153917, IMG submission 104695) | Attine ant fungus gardens microbial communities from Florida, USA - TSFL001 MetaG | ecosystem: Host-associated > Fungi > Mycelium > Unclassified | place: USA: Florida, Paynes Creek Historic...
CGCCGATGGCCCGCGCAAGCGGGATCAGGTAAGGGTGAAAGGGTGCGGTAAGAGCGCACCGCGCGGCTGGTAACAGTCCGTGGCACGGTAAACTCCACCCGGAGCAAGGCCAAATAGGGGTTCGCATGGTACGGCCCGTACTGAACCCGGGTAGGCTGCTTGAGCCAGTGAGCGATTGCTGGCCTAGATGAATGACTGTCCAACGACAGAACCCGGCTTATCGGTCAGCTTCAACTTCTTCAAACAAAAACCCCGCTTCGGCGGGGTTTTTGTTTTAAACCGGTAAATCAATCAGCAGCGCGCGCAGGGGCGAGTCCGCCACCAGGGTGATATTCGCCTCATCGCGAATAAAGGCTCCGTCGCCGCAGGTCAGCGCCTCTTTCTCTTCCCCTGGCGTTAACGCATGTACCCTGCCGTGAATGGATTGCAGATAAGCGCGCGGCCCGTGGAGCTGGACGCTCAGCTGCTCGCCTGTTTGCAGCTCGATATGGTGCAGCCACACCTGCTGGCGCAGCTGTAAACTGCCCGCGCTACCGTCCGGCGAGGCGAGCAACTGCTGTTTACCCCCTTGCAGGGCGATCTTCTGCACCGGCATGTTCTCACGCTCCGGGCAGGCATCCAGCCACAGCTGCATGCGGGTCAGCGTCTTGTCTTTGCTCAGGTTATGCTCGCTATAGCTCACCCCCGGCTGGGTGGCGAGCAGCAGGGCTTCTCCGGCTTTCGCCTGGACATGATTACCTTCACTGTCGCGATACTCTGCTTCACCTTCCAGAATCACGTTCAGGATATCCACCTTCGGATAGGTGCGGGGCTGGAAGGAGGCGCCGGGCGCCAGTACTTCCTGGTTCAGTACGCGCAGGGAGGCATAGCCCAATAGTTTCGGGTCAAAGTAGTGTCCAAAGGAAAAGGTATAGCGGGCCTGCAGCCAACCGAAATCGGCCTGTCCACACTGTTTCGCGGTTCTTGTCGTAATCATAAATCTGACCTCTCTTTACACTAAAACAATGGTAAAGGTATGGACGCTGCATTGTTAGCCAGATATTCTGCCTGCTATGTTCAAATTTCCTGAATGAGAATGCTATGGCTAAAGAGAGAGCATTGACCCTTGAGGCGCTGCGCGTAATGGATGCGATCGACCGAAGGGGTAGCTTTGCCGCTGCGGCAGACGAGCTGGGCCGCGTGCCGTCTGCCCTGAGCTACACCATGCAGAAGCTGGAAGAGGAGCTGGACGTGGTGCTGTTTGACCGCTCCGGTCACCGAACAAAATTCACCAATGTTGGCCGCATGTTGCTCGAGCGCGGGCGCGTGCTGCTGGAAGCCGCAGACAAGCTCACCACCGACGCCGAAGCGCTGGCCCGCGGCTGGGAGACGCACCTGACGCTGGTCACCGAAGCGCTGGTGCCTACCCAGACGCTGTTTCCGCTGGTGGAGCGGCTGGCGACTAAGGCCAATACGCAGCTTTCGATTATTACCGAGGTGCTGGCGGGGGCGTGGGAGCGCCTGGAGCAGGGGCGTGCCGATATCGTCATCGCGCCGGATATGCACTTCCGGTCATCGTCCGAAATTAACGCCCGCAAGCTCTATAAAGTGATGAACGTCTACGTCGCTGCCCCGCATCATCCGATTCACGACGAGCCCGAGCCGCTCTCTGAAGTGACGCGCGTGAAATACCGCGGCGTGGCGGTGGCCGACACCGCCCGCGAACGACCAGTCTTAACCGTACAGCTGCTCGATAAGCAGCCGCGTCTCACCGTCAGCACCCTGGAAGATAAACGCCAGGCGCTGCTGGCCGGGCTGGGGGTGGCGACCATGCCTTATCCCTTTGTCGAAAAAGATATCGCCGAAGGGCGCCTGCGGGTGGTCAGCCCGGAGTATACCAGCGAGGTGGATATCATTATGGCGTGGCGCCGCGACAGCATGGGGGAAGCCAAGTCCTGGTGTCTGCGCGAGATCCAGAAACTCTTTTCAGGGAAGTAAGCGAAAGTCTGTTATAACCGGCCCGGTTTAACCCGGGCCGGTCAGAGATATTAGGCGAAACGGCTATCGCGCCCGTGCGGCTCGGTCAGATCCTGCCACGGGCCGATGGAGATGATCCCCGTCGGGTTGATGGTTTTATGGCTGCGGTAATAGTGGGTACGAATATGGTCAAAGTCGACCGTTTCGGCGATACCCGGCATCTGGTAGATGTCGCGCAGGAAACCATACAGGTTCATATAGTCGCTGATGCGGTGCTTATCGCATTTGAAGTGGGTGACATAGACCGGGTCAAAACGCACCAGGGTCGTCCACAGGCGAATATCCGCCTCCGTCAGCTGGTTGCCGGTCAGGTAGCGATGCTGGCCCAGGATCTGCTCCAGACGCTCCAGCGAGGTAAATACATTGCCCACCGCCTCATCATAGGCTTCCTGACTGGTGGCAAAGCCCGCCTTGTAGACGCCGTTATTGACGTTGTCGTAGATCCAGCTATTCAGCTCATCAATTTTCTCCCGCAGCGCCGGCGGATAAAAATCACCTGCCCGTGCCCCTTGCGCATCAAAAGCGGTATTGAACATGCGGATGATCTCTGCGGATTCATTGCTGACGATGGTCTGGTTCTTCTTATCCCAGAGCACCGGCACGGTCACCCGGCCGGTATAGTGCGGATCGGCGCGCAGATAGAGCTGATATAAAAACTGATGGTCATACAGGCTGTCGCCCGTCGCTGCCGGGAAGTCACGATCAAAGGTCCAGCCGTTTTCCAGCATCAGCGGATTCACCACCGAGACGGGGATCAGCGACTCCAGCCCCTTCAGGGCGCGGACGATGAGGGTGCGATGTGCCCAGGGGCAGGCGAGTGAAACGTAGAGGTGATAACGGTCTTTCTCAGCCGCAAAGCCCCCTTCACCGCTCGGGCCGGGTGCGCCGTCGGCGGTGAGCCAGTTACGGAAGGCCGAAACGGAACGCTTAAAACGTCCCCCGGTCGATTTGGTGTCGTACCAGGTGTCCTGCCAGACGCCGTCAACGAGTTGTCCCATATTTTCCTCCTTCAGATGGCAAAAGCGAGGAGAGCTCTCCTCGCTTTAAGTTTACTCAGGATAGTGGCTTACCACTTTTTATTCAGCACGCGATCGATGCTGAACGCGCCAGGACCCGTAATGGCCAGCAGCAGGAAACCGCCGGCGATGGTCAGGTTCTTCATGAACATCAGCGAGTTGACCCCTTCAGCAAAGTTGCTGTGGAAGATAAAGGCGGTCAGTAGGGTAAAGCCTGCGGTGAAGAGCGCGGTGGTGCGGGTCAGGAAGCCAAACAGAATTGCCAGACCGCCGCCGAACTCAAGCAGGATGGTCAGGGGCAGCAGGAAACCGGGCACGCCCATCGCTTCCATGTACTGCTGCGTACCCGCATAACCCGTAATTTTTCCCCAGCCAGCGGTGATAAACAGAATTGGCATTAAAATACGCGCTACCAGTACACCAACATCTTCTAACTTTTTCATTTTGTTCTCCACGAAACCACAAGGGGTGCTAATTGCTGAATGTGTGCAAATTCGGGCTTATGCCGCAGACTTGCTGTCGATGGAGAGGATAGTAAACGGGGCGACTGGCAATTGTTAGCAAGGAAAACTGTCAATCTTAATCAAAGATATTGATCAAGCAGACGCGGGAAACAAACAGGCCGGAAAGCAGCGCTTTCCGGCCTGTTTAGAGGATAAGGGCTATTTATCCAGCTGCTGTTTACGGATAGTCGTTTTCACCAGGCGCCAGGCTGACCAGACGCCGAAACCACGGCGTGCCCAGCGGACCAGCATATTGGGATGGCGAATGGTCCAGATTGCCATCACGCTGCTACCCACCAGCGCCCATGAACGCAGGCTCAGAATGGTATTCCAGCTGCGATCGTAAGAGCGCGTGACCGTCAGCCAGTCGCGGCGAGCGGCAGACAGATCCAGCCGTTGCTGCTGGATCTGACTCAGCAGGTATGCCTTATGGCTTTGACGCTCTGATTTGCTACTCACGACTTGTCATCCTCCAGCACAGACCGGTCGTTGGCCAGCTCCTGGCGGGTATGACGGAGCAGGCTGGACTGACGCGCTTTGCGCATCGACCAGATCCCACCTATCAGGGCGGCAAGCAGCAGTACCACTGTCGTGGCGATCATCGCGTTCAGACGATACTGCGGATCGATTGCCCAGATAATCAACACCATCAGGCTCATCAGGCCAAAGGCGGCGAAGAGCATGGTTAACCCCAGCATCAGCAGCAGCTGGAAGAGGTTCGCTTTCTCTTCTTCCAGCTCAACGACGGCCAGTCGGATGCGGGTTTCCGCGATGCCAACCAGCGTCGTCAGGATGCGCTGCCCGATACCAAGGACGTTTTTTGCAGGCCCGTTAGCGTGACGTGAATCTTCCATAATCAACGACGCGTCAGCAGAACACCCAGAACCACGCCGATAGCGGCGCCAATACCTACCCCGGTCCATGGGTTATCGCGCACGTATTCGTCGGCGCGAGCGGCAGCTTCTCGAGTCTGTTTGGCCAGTGCATCGCTGGTCTCACCCAGGCGATAACGGCTCTCTTTAAGAGCGCTTTCGGCCTTGCTGCGCAGTTTGCTCAGCTCTTCTTTCGACTTGTCTGAAGAGGTGTTCAGCACCTCTTCCAGAGTATCCGTCAGGGATTTCAGTTCAGCGCGCAAGTGTTCTGAGGTGGTATCTTTTGACATGATTCTCTCCTGTTAAGAATTCCGTTGATTCAGTAATCGCGAGACTCCAGCGCATGCAGTTCATTCTGCGCTTCTTCCAGCTTCCGTTCACGTTTGGCAATTTTTTCCGCATCGCCTTTCTCTTTTGCTTCGGCCAGATCCTGACGGCGTTCAGCGAGCTCTTCTTTCTGTTCAGCAATTTTCTTCTGGTGATCGGCACGCAGCTGGCTGTCGGAACAGTTAGCCTGTACTTCACTCAGTGCTTTTTTCAGCCCGGAAATGCGGTGTTGATTGTTATGCTTTTCGGCGTAACTGATCTCGCGCTTGATCTCCTGTTCCTTCTCCTGACAAAGGGAGGCGGCGAAAGAAACTGTGCTGACAGAAAAAAGGGCGAGGCCCAGAACGATGCGGTAATTCATTATTGGAACCTTCCATTGTTATACGGCGAATCAGTCACATTGCCGTTTTCCAGTGTCATGCGAAGTACGGTTGGAGGTGCTCCGCGTACTTAAGCATAGTAAGTAAACGGCAATATCACCAAAGTGAGTGAAAAGATTCAGAATAGTGGAAGTTTAGCCCGCCAGGCGAGAGGTGTCGCGCAGGCGCGTTAACCAGGCTGCGGCCTGATTATCATCATCCTGTTGGGCAATGATATAGCCGTGCGGCAGGGTGCGGTCGAGCACCTTTTTCGCCTCAGCGCTCTGGGCGCTGGAGTCGAAGGTGATTAACAGCACGTCGTTCTGTGGCGTAATGCTTTTGAAACGAATGCCGTTGGCATCGAGATGATGCCAGACGGAGAACCCGTCCGGCACGCTGGCGCCCTGGACGCCAGGACGTATGGCCAGCGTTGACTCCTGCGTCTGCAAAGCCATCCAGATAAGCAGCATGGCGCTGAACAGGCACAGCGCCGCCATGGCATAAGAGAACTGACGCATGGAGAGGCGCACCTTAACTCCGGCTCCCGTGTTTTTTCTTCCATAGCACTACCAGCGAGCCGATCAGGCCAAACACCAGCAGCACCACCGGTAACAGCATCAGGCAGGACATCAGGGCGTCTTCATATTTGAGAAACACCGGCGTCTTGCCGAGCAGGTAGCCCAGCGTGGTCAGAATCAGCACCCACAGCAGGCCGCTCATCCAGTTAAAGAACTGGAAACGGGCGCTGCTAAGGCCGGACAGGCCTGCGATGGTAGGCAGGAGAGTACGTACAAAAGCGATAAAGCGGCCAACCAGCAGGGCAGAAAGACCATGTTTATGGAACAGATGGTGCGCGCGCTGGTGATAATGGGCGGGCAGGTGCGACAGCCAGTTTTGCACGATGCGCGTATTGCCCAGCCATCGTCCCTGAATGTAGCTCACCCAGCAACCCAGGCTGGCGGCAATGGTAAGCAGCAGTACCGTCTGCGGGAAGGCCATGGCCCCTTTCGCACAGAGTACGCCAACCAGCACCAGCAGACTGTCGCCCGGCAGAAACGCCGCGGGCAACAGGCCATTTTCAAGGAATAAAATCATAAACAGGACAAAATAGAGCATGCCGACCATAGAGGGGTTGGCCAGCGTTTCGAAATCCTGGGCCCATAAGGCATTAAGTAGTTGGGTCAAAAGTTCCATTCAGTGTTCCTGGAAATCGGTTAACGTCATGCCCGTTAACCGGGTCAATACAACACGGCGACATTTTTTCTAATCTCATTATGGTCGCTCGCAGGCACGTTGTGTGGCCAGAACAGTTCCCTGTTAAATGGCTAAGTAAGCAAGCACTAACTAACAAAAACGCAATTTGCATCCAATTGTAACAAAGCCCACGGTTTTGCGTCAGAGAATTTCACGTAACCGGGGGATTGATTTTGGCTTAACCCAGGGAGGGGACGCGAGGGTATTTACAAAGGCTGACACTATAGAGGTTTGCTTACCCGCCGAAGCGGGAAGGCGCAACGAAGCGCCTGCCAGCGAAGGAGCGATCTATTTTGCGTTATTGACGGCAGAATCGAGATGAACGACCGGATTTTCTGCAAAAAGGTAGCGGTCAGCGTTAAATTCGAAGTCGTCACTTGTCTCGTTAAACAGCATCTGTTTAGTGTTTTCAAGATGCTGCCACATTGCCACTTTTGCCGCATGCGGGTCTTTGCGAATCAGGGCCTTAAGGATCTGATCGTGGTCATCGCACCAGTTATCCACGGTGCGTAAATCGATGTGATCGTGCAGTTTTTTCCAGTAGGGGTTGTGAACGCGCTGAGTCCACATTTTTTCAACAATTGCTGCCAGGGCGGTATTTTGCGTCGCCAGCGCCACCTGCACGTGGAACTGCAAATCCCATTCGGAGTCGCGGAAACATTTTTCCTGGCGGGCTCTCTCCTGAATCTCCATCAGCTTCATGATGTCCTGCTTGGTCACCTGGGTTGCGGCGAATTCAGCAATATTGCTTTCGATCAGCTGGCGAGCCTGGAGCAGCTCAAAGGGGCCGTAGCTGGCGAACTCCAGACTTTCGTCCGGCACCGGGGAGTGTTTTGCCTGGCTGGAAATAACGTGAATACCGGAGCCTTTACGCACTTCGACGTAGCCTTCTACCTCAAGCATAATGATGGCTTCGCGAACGACCGTGCGGCTGACGCTCTTCTCATCGGCAATAAAACGCTCGGCAGGCAGTTTGTCGCCCACAAGATAGACGCCTTGCTCAATACGATCTTTTAGCTCGGCGGCAAGTTGCTGATAAAGACGTCGGGGTTCGTTGATTTCCATATGCGCTCCAGGCAGGGTACGGCAGTTAATTTGTTATACCACTTTTGCGAAATCCCCACCAGTTTCCCTGTCAAAAAGCCGCCTCGGGAGGCGGCTTATTCATCAAACAAACAGGTTAACTTTGGGTTGCTGGTTTGCCTGGCGAACTGCTGTTTAGCTCATCGGCAGGTTTGTTTTTCAGCACCGTCCAGATAACTACTGCTCCCATCAGGTCGAACACGGCCAGCACGGCGAACAGCGGGCTGAAGCCGATGGTGTCTGCCAGGGCACCAACCACCAGGGCAAACATGGTGCTGGCGGTCCAGGCTGCCATACCGGTCAGGCCGTTGGCGGTGGCTACTTCGTTACGTCCAAAGACGTCGGAAGAGAGGGTAATCAGCGCACCGGAGAGTGCCTGGTGAGCAAAGCCACCGACGCACAGCAGAGCGATTGCCACATAAGGGCTGGTGAACAGGCCGATCATGCCCGGGCCAATCATCAGCAGGGCGCCCATGGTCACTACCATCTTACGGGAGACAATCAGGTTCACGCCAAACCAGCGCTGGAACAGCGGCGGCAGGTAGCCACCCACGATGCAGCCCAGGTCAGCGAAAAGCATCGGCATCCAGGCGAACATGGCGATCTCTTTCAGGTTAAAGCCGTAAACTTTAAACATGAACAGCGGGATCCAGGCGTTGAAGGTACCCCAGGCCGGTTCTGCCAGGAAGCGCGGCAGAGCAATACCCCAGAACTGACGGGTACCCAGAATCTGCCAGACGGACATTTTTTTACCATTGTTGGTCTGGTGATGCGCTTCCTGACCACCAATGATGTACTCGCGTTCTTCATCGGAGAGTTTCTTCTGATCGCGCGGGTGTTTATAGAACATCAGCCAGGCCATGGCCCAGGCAAAGCTCAGCACGCCGGAGATAATGAACGCCATCTGCCAGCTGTGCATCACGATAGCCCACACTACCAGCGGCGGAGCAATCATCGCGCCGATAGAGGAGCCCACGTTGAAGTAGCCCACGGCGATAGAACGCTCTTTCGCCGGGAACCATTCGGAGCTGGCTTTCAGGCCGGCCGGGATCATCGCCGCTTCTGCCGCACCTACTGCACCACGCGCCAGCGCCAGGCCGCCCCAGCTGCCTGCCAGCGCGGTTGCGCCGCAGAACACCGCCCAGGTAACGGCGAAGAAGGCGTAGCCGATTTTGGTACCCAGAACATCCAGCACATAGCCCGCTACAGGCTGCATGATGGTATAAGCAGCGGAGTAAGCCGCAATGATATAAGAGTACTGCTGCGTAGAGATGTGCAGCTCTTCCATTAATGTTGGCGCCGCAGCCGCCACGGTATTACGCGTCAGGTAACCCAGCACGGTGCCCAGCGTCACCAGTGCGATCATGTACCAACGTAACCCTTTAATTTTACGCATGTAAAACCTCATCGTTATGTTATCTCCGCGCCAGAGCGCGGGGCATCTCTCCATAAAGGGAGAAGCTTCTTTAACGGGAGGGCGTAACCGGGAGGAACTCCCGGAACGGCCCGCACCTTGCCATAAATAATTCGTGCTAAGCCGGTATCCGTACCGTTGAGTCCGATGCTTGCCAGCGCACCGGAGATATATTCCGTCAGCTTATAAATCGCGACGGCGAGAAGATAACTTGTCATACAACTTTAAAAGGTGAGTGCCATCACAAAAGTGTGAATCTTTGTGTGGTCATTATCCGCGCGACGCAAAGCCAGAGCTGGCGCGGCCTGAAGCGGCATTTGCCCCTTTAGGAGTAATTTTTTTGTCGACGTTTATTGATCTAACTCACGAAAAAATCATCGGCCGCTGGAAATTGGTGTGATAACTTTGCAGCATCTGAACATAAGCTTTCTGACGCACTCGTAATGAGGATGACGATAATGACCGCGTTTATGACCGACGATTTTCTGTTAGATACTGAATTTGCCCGCCGCCTGTACCACGACTACGCAAAAGACCAGCCGATTTTCGACTACCACTGCCACTTACCGCCGCAGCAGGTTGCCGAAAATTACCGTTTCAAAAACCTGTATGACATCTGGCTGAAGGGCGACCACTACAAATGGCGCGCCATGCGTACCAACGGCGTGGCGGAACGCCTCTGCACCGGCGATGCGTCTGACCGCGAGAAATTTGATGCCTGGGCTGCCACCGTGCCGCACACCATCGGTAACCCGCTCTACCACTGGACGCACCTCGAGCTGCGCCGTCCGTTCGGCATCACCGGTAAACTGCTGTCCCCAACCACTGCCGATGAGATCTGGGATCAGTGCAATGCCCTGCTGGCACAGGACAACTTCTCTGCCCGCGGCATCATGAAGCAGATGAACGTGAAGATGGTTGGTACCACCGACGATCCGATCGACTCCCTGGAGCACCACGCCGTGGTGGCAAAAGACACCAGCTTCGATGTTAAAGTGCTGCCGAGCTGGCGCCCGGATAAAGCCTTCAACATTGAGCAGGCGACCTTTAACGACTATATGGCGAAGCTCGGTGAAGTCTCTGATACCGACATTCGCCGCTTCAGCGATCTGCAAACTGCCCTGACCAAACGTCTGGACCACTTTGCCGCCCACGGCTGTAAAGTTTCTGACCACGCGCTGGACGTCGTACTGTTCGCCGAGGCCAGCGACGCCGAGCTGGACAGCATCCTGGCGCGCCGCCTGGCAGGTGAAAGCCTGAGCGAGCACGAAGTGGCGCAGTTTAAAACTGCGGTGCTGGTCTGGCTGGGTGCAGAATATGCCCGTCGCGGCTGGGTACAGCAGTACCACATCGGTGCGCTGCGCAATAACAACCTGCGCCAGTTCAAACTGCTGGGGCCGGACGTGGGCTTCGACTCCATCAACGACCGCCCGCTGGCAGAAGAGCTCTCTAAGCTGCTGAGCAAGCAGAACGAAGAGAACCTGCTGCCAAAAACGATTCTGTACTGCCTGAACCCGCGCGATAACGAAGTGCTGGGCACCATGATCGGCAACTTCCAGGGCGAAGGGATGCCGGGCAAGATGCAGTTCGGCTCCGGCTGGTGGTTCAACGATCAGAAAGACGGCATGGAACGTCAGATGACGCAGCTGGCACAGCTGGGCCTGTTAAGCCGCTTTGTGGGAATGCTGACCGATAGCCGCAGCTTCCTTTCTTATACTCGCCATGAATACTTCCGCCGCATTCTCTGCCAGATGATTGGCCGCTGGGTGGCCGCGGGCGAAGCGCCGGCAGATATCCAGCTGCTGGGCGAAATGGTGAAAAACATCTGCTTTAACAATGCGCGTGACTACTTCGCCATTGAACTGAACTAAGGCCGTTAGGGGTTGATATGCAATACATCAAGATCCATTCGCTGGATAACGTTGCGGTAGCGCTGGCCGATCTGGCCGAAGGTACGGAAGTGACCTTTGGCGACCAGAGCGTCACGCTTCGCCAGGCTGTTTCGCGTGGGCATAAATTTGCCCTGCGTCTGATTGCCGAAGGGGAGAACGTCGTGAAATACGGCCTGCCCATCGGTCATGCGCTGGCGGACATTGCGCCGGGTGAATTTATTCACTCGCACAATACCCGCACCAATCTGAGCGATCTGGACGAGTACAGCTATCAACCCGATTTTCAGGCGGAAGATCGGCAGTCAGCAGATCGCGACGTGGAGATCTACCGCCGCGCCAGCGGTGAGGTGGGGATCCGTAACGAACTCTGGATCCTGCCGACCGTTGGCTGCGTCAACGGGATCGCCCGTCAGATCCAGAGCCGTTTCCTGAAAGAGACCAACGACGCCGAAGGCATCGACGGCGTGTTCCTCTTCAGCCACACCTACGGCTGTTCCCAGCTTGGGGACGACCACATTAACACCCGCACCATGCTGCAAAACATGGTGCGTCACCCGAACGCCGGCGCGGTGCTAGTGATTGGGCTCGGCTGCGAGAACAACCAGGTAGACGCCTTCCGCGAAACCCTGGGCGAGTTCGATGCGGATCGCGTGCACTTTATGGTCTGTCAGCACCAGGACGATGAAGTGGAGGCCGGGGTTGAGCAGCTGCATCAGCTGTATGAGGCGATGCGCCACGACAAGCGCGAGCCGGGCAAGCTGAGCGAACTGAAATTTGGTCTGGAGTGCGGCGGCTCTGACGGCCTCTCCGGCATTACCGCCAACCCGATGTTAGGGCGTTTTTCTGACTACGTGATTGGCAACGGCGGCACCACCGTGCTGACCGAAGTACCGGAGATGTTCGGCGCCGAGCGTATTCTGATGAGCCACTGCCGCGACGAAGAGACTTTTGAAAAGACCGTCGCTATGGTGAACGACTTCAAACAGTACTTTATCGCCCACAACCAGCCGATCTACGAGAACCCATCGCCGGGTAACAAGGCGGGGGGGATCACCACCCTTGAGGAGAAATCCCTTGGTTGTACCCAGAAAGCCGGGGCCAGCCAGGTGGTGGACGTGCTGCGCTACGGCGAGCGTCTGAAAACCCACGGTCTTAACTTGTTAAGCGCCCCGGGCAACGATGCGGTCGCCACCAGCGCCCTGGCCGGTGCGGGCTGTCATATGGTGCTGTTCAGCACCGGGCGCGGCACCCCGTACGGCGGTTTTGTGCCGACGGTAAAAATCGCCACCAACAGCGAGCTGGCGGCGAAGAAGAAGCACTGGATCGATTTCGACGCCGGTCAGCTGATCCACGGCAAAGCGATGCCGCAGGTGCTGGATGAGTTTGTCGATCTGATTGTGGATATCGCCAACGGCAAAGCCACCTGTAACGAGAAAAACGACTTCCGCGAACTGGCGATCTTTAAAAGCGGCGTCACGCTTTAAACGTCAGGCTTTAACTACCCAACGGCGCTTCTTATCATGAAGCGCCGTTTCTTTTCCTGATAGCAGGACATCACATGACCGCGTATTGGCTGGCCCAGGGCGTTGGCGTCATCGCCTTTCTGATTGGCATCACCACCTTTATCAACCGCGACGAGCGGAAATTCAAAATCCAGCTCTCCCTCTACAGCGCGGTGATCGGCGTGCACTTCTTCCTGATGGGCGCATTTCCGGCAGGCTCCAGCGCCGTGCTCAACAGCGTGCGCACACTTATTACGTTACGCACCCGCAGCCTGTGGGTGATGGCGGTCTTTATTGTCCTGACCGGGGGAATTGGGCTGGCGAAGTTCCACCATCCGATCGAACTTCTGCCGGTTATCGGCACCCTTGTCAGTACCTGGGCCTTGTTTCGCAGCAAAGGGCTGCCGATGCGCTGCATTATCTGGTGTTCAACCTGCTGCTGGGTGATCCACAACGCCTGGCTGGGCTCGATTGGCGGGACTCTGATTGAGGGGAGTTTTCTTGTTATGAACGGGCTGAACATCATCCGTTTCTGGCGTATGCAGAAGCGGGGTATCGATCCCTTTAAGGTGGAAAAGCAGGTTCAGGAAGAGCGCCCCTCCGTCCGCTGACGGAAGGGCTTTACTATCAACTGCGCAGGGCGTTTTTCGCTAAGCGCGCATCTTCAGCCTGGCAGGCCGCCGCGGTAAAGAGCACGTCGGTAGAGGAGTTCAGCGCCGTTTCGCAGGAGTCCTGCAATACGCCGATGATAAAGCCGACGGCAACCACCTGCATGGCGATTTCATTCGGGATACCGAACATATTACAGGCCAGCGGGATCAGCAGCAGTGAACCGCCCGCCACGCCGGACGCGCCGCAGGCGCAGAGCGCGGCTACCACGCTCAGCAGTAGAGCGGTTGGCAGATCGACCGCAATACCCAGCGTATGTACCGCCGCCAGCGTCAGCACGGTGATGGTGATCGCCGCACCCGCCATGTTAACGGTCGCCCCCAGCGGAATTGAGACCGAATAGGTATCGCGATCCAGATTCAGCTTCTCGGCCAGCGCCATGTTAACCGGAATATTTGCCGCCGAGCTGCGGGTAAAGAAGGCGTACACGCCGCTTTCACGCAGGCAGGTGAGCACCAGCGGATAGGGGTTACGGCGGATCTGCCAGTACACCAGCAGCGGGTTGATCACCAGCGCCACCAGCAGCATGCAGCCAATCAGCACCACCAGCAGCTGGGCATAGCCCCACAGGGTATCAAACCCGGTTGTCGCCAGCGTGGAAGAGACCAGACCAAAAATACCGATGGGGGCGAAACGGATCACCAGCTTCACCATAAAGGTGACCGCGTTGGACATGTCGTTGACCAGGTTTTTAGTGGTCTCATTACCGTGACGCAGGGCAAAGCCCAGACCAACAGCCCACACCAGGATACCGATGTAGTTGGCATTCAGCAGGGCATCGATAGGGTTAGAGACCATGCTCATCAGCAGGCCGCGCAGCACTTCCACGATGCCGGAAGGCGGAACGATGTCAGTTGCCGCGCTGGTGAGGTGCAGCGTGGAGGGGAACAGGAAGCTAAATACCACCGCCGTCAGCGCAGCAGAAAATGTGCCAAGCAGGTAAAGAAACAGGATAGGGCGGATGTTGGTTTTTTGGCCGTGCTGATGGTTGGCAATGGATGCCATTACCAGCATCAATACCAGCACCGGCGCGACCGCTTTCAGCGCGCCGACAAACAGCGTACCCAGTAAACCCGTAGCGATGGCCGCCGGTTTTGACACCAGCGCCAGCAGGATGCCCAGCACCAGGCCTACCAGTATTTGTTTAACCAGGCTGCCCTGCGCCAGGCGCTTCAACAGTCCCGAAGATTGTGTGGTCATAAAAATTCCTTCAGTGAAATCGTGTTCCATCCCGGATGTGCTCTGAGTCACATTTATGTCTGGATGTAAGTAAATGTTTGCCTGTTGAGTATAAAGAAAGCGCGGGCGGGAGGAAGTACAAAATGCTGGAATTTACGTACTGCGTCATAGTTTTTAACTAAATGTTTACAAAAATGCGGAGCCAGGAGGATTTCTGCTTTTTGGTGGCAGTTACGCGTTCCTTAATAAGGCTTGCTCTCAAAGCAAAGTGAAGGCCAGGGTGGCGGCGGTGAGCCACCCTGGCACGTTCACCCGCATGGTCGTTACAGAGTAGCAACGCCCGTAAAGTGAACGGAATAACCCCCTGAGCTGCATGTACCCCACCCAAACGGGAGAGGGCACCGGATTACCCCAACCGCTGCTTCTTATCATGCTGATGGTTAACCCAGGCGTTGATAATCAACGTCAGCACCAGGATACCAAACACCACGCCCAGCGAGATGGCGATCGGAATATGGTAGAAATCGACAATCATCATCTTGATACCGATAAACACCAGGATCACCGACAGGCCATACTTCAGCATTGAGAAGCGCTCGGCCACGCCCGCCAGCAGGAAGTACATAGCGCGCAGGCCAAGAATAGCGAACAGGTTAGAGGTCAGGACGATAAAGGGATCGGTGGTCACCGCGAAAATAGCCGGGATACTGTCTACCGCGAAGATCACATCGCTCAGCTCCACCATAATCAGCACCAGCAGCAGCGGCGTGGCGAACAGCAGGCCGTTCTTACGCACAAAGAAGTGCTCGTTTTCGATGGTGTCGGTCATGCGCAGGTGGCCGCGGATCCACTTCACCAGCGGCTTTTCGCCAATGCCGGTATCATCCTCTTTCGCCAGCGCCATCTTCACGCCGGTAAACAGCAGGAAGGCGCCAAAGACATACAGCAGCCATTCGAACTGGGAAATAAGCCAGCTGCCGGCGAAGATCATGATGGTACGCAGGATAATCGCCCCCAGCACGCCATACACCAGCACCCGGCGCTGCAGCGCGGCAGGGACGGCAAAGTAGCTGAACAGCATCAGCCAGACGAAGACGTTATCCACCGCCAGCGCTTTCTCTATCAGGTAGCCGGTCAGGAAGGCGAGCGCCTGGGGATCGGCCACCGCGCGGCCCTGGGTAACGGAGAGATACCACCAGAAGGCGGCACAGAAGAGTAAAGAGAGGGTGACCCACACCAGCGACCAGGCGGCCGCCTGTTTCATGGTCATCCCGTGTGCGCCGCGACGCCCCTGTAAAAAGAGATCTATCGCCAGCATGATGAGGACAACCACTGCGAAACCGCCCCACATCAGCGGCGTGCCGACAGTATTCATACAATTTTCCTTACGCGTAAAAAACAGAAACGGCTATGGTCAGAAGACGATAGCCGTTGCGTTTTTTATGCATAGACCTCGCCTTCCGGCAAGGTCTCACTTACAACTGAAAAGGCTGGCTTTTCAGTTGCCCGGCGACCGGATGCGGTTCAACACGCATCGTAATGACGATCCACCGGCAAGGAAGTTACTCCCCTTTGCACGTAACAAAATATGTCAGGACATTGATTCCGTCAATGTCCTGCTCGGATTCATTACATACTTTTACGCGGGAACTTCAGCGCCCAGGCCATCTGCCGGGAAGACGACGCCGGTCTGGCGACGGATCTCCGTTTGCAGTTTTGCCGTGGTGCGGCTGACGGCAAGTCCCGGATGGTTCACTTCACCCGTTTCGACCAGGCGCGCAAAAACCTCTGCCTCATACAGCATAGTGTTAATGTGCTGAGGCTGCGTCAGCTCCTGCGCCTTACCGCCGCGCGGCACGAAGCTTAGTTTCTGGCATTCCGAAATTTTCTCGATAACCAGCGAGCCGTTCTCACCCTGAATTTCGCTTGGCAGCACCGAGTCGCTCACCTTGGAGTGCTGAAGGGTGACGCTGAAATCGCCGTAATCCAGTACCACTAAACCATGCGCATCCACGCCGCTCTCCAGCAGGCTGGCGGTGGCATGCACCTTGTGCGGCTCGCCCCACAGCGCTACCGCCGAGGCCAGGCAGTAAAAACCGATATCCATAATTGAGCCGTTAGAGAAGGCCGGATTAAAGGTGTTCGGGTTTTCGCCGTCCAGGTAGCGCTGGTAGCGGGAGGAGTACTGGCAATAGTTGATAAAGGCTTTGCGTACTTTGCCGAGCTTCGGCAGGGCCTGCTGCAATGCCAGGAAAGTCGGCAGGCTGGCGGTTTTAAAGGCCTCGAACAGCACCACCTGGTTTTCACGGGCGAGGGCAATGGCGGCTTCGACTTCCTGCAGGTTAGAGGCCAGCGGCTTCTCACAAATTACATGCTTTTTATGGCGCAGAAACAGCGCCGTTTGCGGGAAGTGCAGGGAGTTGGGGCTGGCAATATAAACCGCGTCTATGGCATCGCTTTCGGCCATCGCTTCCAGCGAAGTAAAGAGATGTTCGACGAGATAATCACCGGCAAAGGCCTGGGCCTGTTCAAGGCTGCGGGAATAGACCGCGGTGAGCTTGTATTTGCCGGTCTCGTGGGCGGCATCGACGAACTGGCGAGTGATCCAGTTCGTCCCAATGACTGCGAAACGTATCATAAACGTTTACGTACTCCGTAGCAGGGAACCTTTCGCCACTGTAGCACGTCATTATTGCAAAACCAGTGCGCTACTGCGCATTACCATTTAACGATAAATGCGTAAGCCACAGGCGGGTATCAAACTCCAGCTGGTGGTACTGGGGCTCCATATGACAGCACAGGGAGTAGAAGGCTTTGTCGTGCTCTTTCTCCTTCAGGTGCGCCAGCTCGTGCACCACGATCATCCGCAAAAAGGCTTCCGGTGCTTTACGGAAAACGGTCGCCACGCGGATCTCCGCTTTCGCCTTTAGCTTGCCGCCCTGCACGCGGGAAACGGCCGTATGCAGACCCAGGGCGTTCTTCAGCACGTGGATCTTATTGTCATACATCACTTTATTGATCGGCGGGGCGCTCTTCAGATAACGGTTTTTGAGATCCTGCGTATACTGCCAGAGGGCTTTATCGGTGGCGAGGTCGTGCATCTGCGGGTAGCGCTTTTCCAGCACCTCGCCCAGCCGCTGTTCGGTAATCAGGGTGCGCACCTGGGAAAGCAGATGCTCCGGGTAGCCCTGGAGATAAGTTAGTTGGTTCATCAAAAGCCCACATCAGTGCGAAAACGGGTATACTCACGCACCCTTTTCAGGGATAACGCCGAAATTTTACCACTCAGGAGGGCCGATGAGCCACTTAGACAACGGTTTCCGTTCACTCAACCTTAAACGTTTCCCGGAAACGGATGACGTTAACCCGCTTCAGGCGTGGGAAGCGGCGGATGAGTATCTGCTGCAACAACTGGATGAGACTGAAATCAGCGGCCCGGTTCTGATCCTGAATGATAACTTCGGTGCGCTGGCCTGCGCGCTGGCGGAACACAACCCGTACAGCATCGGCGACTCCTACATCAGCGAGCTGGCGACCCGTGAAAACCTGCGCCACAACGATCTCGACGAGGGCAGCGTGAAGTTTCTCGACAGCACCGCGGACTATCCGCAGGCGCCGGGCGTGGTGCTGATCAAAGTGCCAAAAACCATGGCGCTGCTGGAACAGCAGCTGCGCGCGCTGCGCAAGGTGGTCACGCCTGAAACCCGCATTATTGCCGGTGCAAAAGCGCGCGATATTCACACCTCCACGCTTGAGCTGTTCGAGAAAGTGCTCGGCCCGACCACCACCACGCTGGCGTGGAAGAAGGCCCGCTTAATCAACTGTACCTTCAGCGCCCCGGAGCTGGCCGACGCGCCGGAGACCCTGAGCTGGAAGCTGGAAGGCACCGACTGGACTATCCACAACCACGCCAACGTCTTCTCCCGCACCGGGCTGGATATCGGCGCGCGCTTCTTTATTGAGAACCTGCCGGAAAATCTGGAAGGGGAGATTGTCGATCTTGGCTGCGGTAACGGGGTGATTGGCCTGACGCTGCTGGAAAAGAACCCGCAGGCCCATGTGGTCTTTACCGACGAGTCGCCGATGGCCGTGGCCTCGAGCCGCCTGAACGTTGAGACCAACATGCCAGAGGCGCTGGATCGCTGCGAGTTTATGATCAATAACGCGCTGTCGGGCGTGGAGCCGTTCCGCTTTAACGCGGTGCTGTGCAACCCGCCGTTCCACCAGAAGCATGCCCTGACGGATAACGTTGCCTGGGAGATGTTCCACCACGCCCGCCGCTGCCTGAAAATCAACGGCGAGCTGTACATTGTGGCCAACCGCCACCTGGACTACTTCCATAAGCTGAAGAAGATCTTTGGCAACTGCGCCACGGTGGCGACGAATAACAAATTCGTGGTGCTGAAGGCGGTTAAGACCGGGCGTCGGCGGTAAGTTTTAAACAGGTGCGGTCTGTTGCCCTCACCCCAACCCTCTCCCACAGGGAGAGGGAGAAAACACTAAAAAAGACAACTGGCGTTGTCTTTTTGCTTTTACCTTGCCCTCAGATTGCCAGAGCTAAGGTAGTTCCCTGGGCGATGGCCCGCCGCGCATCCAGCTCCATCGCCACATCGCATCCGCCAATCAGATGCACCGTTTTACCGGCGGCGCGCAGCGGTTCTGCTAGATCGCGCTTCGGCTCCTGGCCCGCGCATAAAATCACATGATCGACTTCCAGCAGCTGCGGTTCGCCGCCGATCAGCAGGTGCAGCCCCTCATCGTCTACCTTCTGATAGCTGACCGCCGGGATTATCTTCACCCCGCGCGACAGCAGGGTGGCGCGGTGGATCCAGCCGGTGGTTTTGCCCAGCCCTTCACCCGGTTTCCCGGCCTTACGCTGGAGCATCACGATCTGACGCGGGCTTTTCGGCAGCTGTGGCCCTTCCGGTCGCAGGCCGCCGGACTGGTTCAGGCTGGTGTCGATCCCCCATTCCACGCAAAATTCAGCGATATTCTGGCTGGTGGCTTCACCCGGCTGGCTTAAGTACATGGCGGTATCAAAGCCGATCCCACCGCAGCCGATAATGGCTACGCGATTGCCCACCGGCGCCTTGTCGCGTAGCACCTCGAGATAGCTCAGCACCTTCGGATGATCGATACCCTCAATGGCGGGCGTGCGCGGCACGATCCCGCTGGCGAGGATCACTTCGTCGAAGGGCTGAAGATCTTCTGCCGTCACCCACTGGTTAAGCCGCAGATCGACCCCCGTCAGGGCGATCATCCGCCGGTAATAGCGCAGCGTCTCGTAAAACTCCTCTTTGCCGGGGATCTGTTTGGCGATATTAAACTGCCCGCCAATCTCCGCGAGGGCGTCAAAGAGCGTGACCGCATGGCCGCGGGCGGCGGCGTTTACCGCAAAGGCCAGCCCGGCCGGGCCTGCACCTACTACCGCCAGCTTTTTCTGCGTGCTGGCTGGCACCACCGGCATTTTGGTTTCGTGGCAGGCGCGGGGATTTACCAGGCAGGAGGTCACTTTGCCGGCGAAGATCTGATCCAGACAGGCCTGGTTACAGCCGATGCAGGTGTTGATCTCATCCGCCCGGCCGCTTTCGGCCTTGGAGAGCAGCTCGGCATCGGCGAGGAACGGACGCGCCATCGAGACCATATCGGCATCGCCATTGGCGAGCAGATCGTCCGCCACCTTAGGGTCGTTAATGCGGTTGGTGGTCACCAGCGGGAGCGACACCTTGCCTTTCAGCCTGCGCGTCACCCAGCTGAAGGCCGCGCGCGGCACCGGGGTGGCGATGGTGGGGATCCGCGCCTCGTGCCAGCCGATGCCGGTATTAATGATGGTGGCGCCCGCCGCCTCTATTGCCCGGGCCAGTTCCACCGTCTCTTCGAAATTGCCGCCGCCCTCCACCAGATCGAGCATCGACAGGCGATAAACAATAATAAAATCGGTCCCCACGCGCTGGCGTACGGCGCGCACCACCTCAACGGCAAAGCGCATCCGGCGGGGGTAATCGCCGCCCCATTCGTCCTCCCGCTGGTTGGTGCGGGCGGCAAGAAACTCGTTAATCAGATAGCCTTCGGAGCCCATCACCTCCACGCCGTCGTATCCTGCCTCGCGGGCCAGGGCGGCGCAGCGGGCGAAGTCGTCAATCAGCGCCAGGATCTCGTCGTGGGTGAGGGCGTGGGGCGTGAAGCGGTTAATCGGCGCCTGAATGGCAGACGGCGCCACCAGATTCGGCTGATAGCTATAGCGACCGGTATGCAGGATCTGCAGGGCAATTTTGCCCCCCTCTTTGTGCACCGCGTCGGTCACAATGCGGTGGTGCGGCAGCTGTGCCGCATCGTTGAGCACCGCGCCGCCCGCCATCGTCACGCCGGAGGGGGAGGGGGCCACCCCGCCGGTGACAATCAGCGCCACGCCGTGGCGGGCGCGCTCGGCATAGAAAGCCGCCAGGCGCTCGGGCCCGTCCGGATGCTCTTCAAGGCCGGTGTGCATGGAGCCCATCAACACGCGGTTTTTGAGCACGGTGAACCCCAGATCGAGGGGGGCGAATAACGACGGGTAGCGGCTCATAATCTCTTCCATTGTAAAATTATTGTTATGTGGTCGGATGAGTTACTAATTTAGCCAGCGGCGAAGGAAAGGTAAAAGCGGGATCGAATGATTGTGATGGGACTCAAAGAACTTCGCCCCTCACCCTAACCCTCTCCCCAAAGGGGAGAGGGGACTGGTTGGTGCGGTCTTATAGAATTGGCTCGATCTGGTTTTCTCCCTCGCCCTAAAGGGGAGTGGAGACTAGCTGGTGCGGTCTTATAGAATTGGCTCGATCTGGTTTTCTCCCTCGCCCCTTTGGGGAGAGGGCCGGGGTGAGGGGGAACGCACCAGCCCCGGAGCCTGCCACATGGAGGTGGTCAGCCCGCTGTCCACCAGCCCAAGCTGGTCGGCGTAGACCGCCTGCCACTTCTGCATCATGCCGTCGTACAACTCCCGATGTTCCGGGTTTGGCGTAAACTCCCGGCTCCACTTCACCAGCTTCTCGCCGGTGGCGGCCATATCCGCATAGAGCCCCGCGCCGGCCCCCGCCGCAATGGCGCAGCCCAGCGCCGTGGCCTCTTTCACCTCCGGCACCCGCACCGGCAGGCCGGTCACGTCGCTTAAAATCTGGCTCCAGAGCGCCCCTTTGGCACCGCCGCCGGCAAACACCAGGCTTTCGAAGGTCACGCCGGAGAAGCGGGAAATCTGCGCCAGGTTACAGGCCGAGACGATAGCGGCGTTCTCCTCCAGGGCGCGGAACAGGGTGGCTTTATTGCACTTTTCCGGGTCGATGGAGAGGTTAATAAAAGAGGGCGCCGCGTGATACCACTGCTTAAAATGCATGGCGTCAGAAAAAATCGGCATTACGCCGTGGGAACCCGCCGGCACCCGGCTCGCCATCTCCTCCAGCAGCGAATAGGTATCCATGCCCATCCGTTCGGCAATCAGCTTCTCTTCGGCGCAGAAGGCGTCGCGGAACCAGCGCATGGTGAGCCCGGTAAAGAAGCTGATCGACTCGGCCTGGGCCATGCCGGGGATAACGTGCGGGTTAACGCGAATGTTCATTTCCGGGTCGGTACGCACCTCGGGCAGGTTAACCACCTGCTGCCAGAAAGTACCGCCCAGCACCGCCGTCTGCCCGGCACGCACCACCCCCAGCCCCAGGCAGCCGAGCTGCACGTCGCCGCCGCCCATCACTACCGGCGTGCCCTCGCGCAGGCCGCTCTGCTGCGCGGCCTCTCGGGTAACGGCGCCCAGAACGGTGCCGGTCTCTTTTACGGGTGAGAGCATATCGGCCCGCAGCCCGGCCATATCCAGCAGGGCCGGACGCCAGTCGCGGGAGAAGAGATCCAGCATGCCGGTAGTACCGGCGTTGGAAGGGTCCACCGCCAGCTCGCCGGAGAGCTTCGCCGCCAGCCAGTCGCTGATCATAGTAACGGTGGCGGCCTTACGGTAGATATCCGGGCGATGGTGCGCCAGCCAGAGCAGGCGCGGCATCGCGCTCAGGGCCAGCGTCTGGCCGGAGACTTCATAGACTTCCGATTCAAAACGATCCTCGTGGATCTCTTTAAGCTCCGCCACTTCGCGGCTGGCGCGGGCGTCGACGTTGGCGCAGGCCCAGATGGCCTCGCCGTTGCGGTCATAGAGCACAATGCCTTCGCGCATCGAACAGCAGGCGACGGACTGGATATCTGCCGCCCCCAGCCGGGCGCTCGCCAGCGCCTGGTGGATGCACTGGCAGGCCAGCCGCCAGTTGATCTCAAGATCAAACTCCATCGATCCCGGCACGTTCTCCACGCTCAGGTGCTTCCACTCGGCCTGGCCGACCGCTATCTGGTTGCCCTGTAAATCGAAGATAACGGCGCGAACGCTGCCCGTCCCTGCATCTAACGCTAAAAGGTAACTCATGAATTCGCCTCGTGATGGGCACGGGCGACCCCTGATTATGCCAGGGCCAGCACCGCGCGGGCTGTCATCTCTTCCGTCACCAGGCCATTGATACGGCGACCTTTCAGTGCGGCGTAAATCGCATCGGCTTTCTCTTCACCGCCGGCCACGCCGACGATGGTGGGCAACTGCGCCAGTTCGTCGAGCGTCACCCCCAGTAATTCCTGATGGATCTCCAGATCCTCTACGCGTTCCCCGTCGGCATTAAGGAAGTAGCCGAGGATATCCCCGACAGCCCCCTTGCGGGCAAACATCAGCTGTTCCCCTTCGCTGATATAGCCTGAGCGCAAAATGGTGGCATCCCGGCGCTGGTTCACGGATCCGATGCCCACCACCGCGGCGTCGGCGGCGGTAGCGGCGAGGATCACGTCCCGCACGCTGGCTTCGCGTTTTAAGATCCCGGCAACGGAGGCGCTGGAGACCCGCAGCGGGGCAGGGATCATGCTCACGCTGCAGGCCGCATCCAGCTGGCCGATGCCGGTCATATAGGGCCCAACGCCGCCGGAGAGGGTTACCAGCCGCACCTGCTGGGAGCTAATAAAGCCGCTTAAGTGCTGAATACAGCTCATGGTGGTTTCGCCAAACCCCACCGCCAGCAGCTGGCCGGGCTCCAGCACGCCCATTAACGACTGGGCGGCGCCGATCCCCAGCCGCACGCTCATCGGTGGGGTATTGAGGGCGGGCAGCACGCGGGCCAGCTTGAGGCCAAAACGGCGTTGCAGCTCGGTCTCCAGCGCCAGACACCCCTCGTAGCGGGAGTTAATCTGCACCCGTATCACCCCGGACTGCCGTCCTTTCTCCAGCAGGCGGGAGATCTTCAGGCGCGGCAGGCCGAGCCGCTCGCCAATATCGTTCTGCGTCAGGCCGTCGTGGTAATAGCACCAAGCCACCCGGGCCACCAGCTCTTCCTCGGTTAGCGCCAGCCCGGCAAATCGACTCTCTTCGACAGTGCGTTTATCGCTCATATTTGAACTCTTATAAAAATTTAGATCATATGTTCGTGATGCCCGGTAGTTTAAATGTGAGCCATCCGGCAAAACGGATCTTTTAAATGGTTTTTGGTTTATCAGGATCTGAATCGATAAAACTGTGATCCCTGCACGGTTGTAAATATAGTTCACCGTCTACGCTTTTGAACATTATTAAATTCAAAAATCATTTGTTCAATAGCGGAGCGAAAATGACACCACTTATAGAGGCGCGCGGCATCCATAAGCAGTTCTCGGGCGTTCCGGTATTGAAGGGGATTGATTTCACGCTGCTTCCCGGTCAGGTACACGCCCTGATGGGCGGGAACGGCGCGGGAAAATCCACCCTGATGAAGATCATCGCCGGGGTCGAAACCCCCGACACGGGTGAACTTTCCGTCGCCGGCCGCGCCTTTGCGCGCCTTAAGCCCGGGCAGGCGCACCAGCTGGGCATCTATCTGGTGCCCCAGGAGCCGATGCTGTTTCCCAACCTCACGGTGCGGGAGAACATTCTTTTTCGCCTGCCTCGCGGTAAAGACCTGGATAACCGCCTTGCCGACAAGCTCCGCCAGCTCCAGTGCCAGCTCAATCTCGACGCCGCAGCCAGTACTCTTGAAGTGGCGGATCAGCAGATGGTGGAGATCCTGCGCGGGCTGATGCGCGAGGCGACGATCCTGATCCTCGACGAGCCCACGGCCTCGCTCACCCCCGGCGAAACCGAGCGCCTGTTCCGTCAGATCCGCGCCCTGCAGGATCTGGGGGTCGGCATTGTCTTTATCTCCCATAAGCTCCCGGAGATCCGCGCGCTTGCCAGCCACGTTTCGGTGATGCGCGACGGGGCGGTAGTGCTGAGCGGTGAAACCGCCCGCTTCGATGACCACGCGCTGATTGCCGCCATGACCCCGGTCAGCCGGGACCGCAGCTTAAGTGATACGCAAAAGCTGTGGCTGGCGCTGCCGGGCAACCGCCGCACCCAGGCGCAGGACTTTCCGGTGTTGCTGGTGGAAGATCTGACCGGCGAAGGCTTTATCGATCTCAGCCTTGAGATCTACGCCGGCGAGATCGTCGGCCTGGCGGGGCTGGTGGGATCCGGGCGCACCGAGTTCGCCGAAACCCTTTACGGCCTGCGCCCCGCCCGCGGTGGGCGGGTCTGGCTGGAGAATCAGGAGATCGGCGGCGATCCCGTGCGCTCGCGCCTTGAAAAGGGGCTGGTCTATCTGCCGGAGGACCGGCAGGTATCCGGCCTGTTCCTCGACGCCCCGGTACGCTGGAACACGGTGGCGCTGAACGAGCCCTCCCTCTGGCAGCAGCGCCAGCGCGAGGCGGCGGTGGTGGAGCGCTATCACCGGGCGCTGGGGATCAAGCTCAACCACCCGGATCAGCGCGTGCGCACGCTTTCCGGCGGTAACCAGCAGAAGGTACTGCTGGCGCGCTGCCTGGAGGCCAATCCGCTGCTGCTGATCGTTGATGAGCCAACGCGCGGCGTGGACGTCTCCGCCCGGGCGGATATCTATCAGCTGATTAAAAGCGTGGCAGCGCAGAACGTGGCGGTGCTGATGATCTCAAGCGATCTCGACGAATTCCCCGGCCTCGCCGACCGCGTGCTGGTGATGCACCAGGGCATGCTGAGCGGCGAGCTGCCGCGTCACGCCGTCAGCCTCGATCGCATGATGGCGCTGGCCTTTGGAGGGCAATCATGAAGACCTTACTGAAAAACCGCGAGCTGAGCGCGTTGCTGGCCATTCTGGCGCTGTTCGTCGTACTGGTGGCGCTCAACCCGGCCTATTTAAGTTTCCAGACGCTGGGGATGATCTTCGCCAGCTCGCAAATCCTGATCCTGCTGGCGCTTGGCGCCGCGCTGGTGATGCTGACCCGCAATATCGATGTCTCCGTGGGCTCCACCGTCGGGCTGTGCGCCATCGCCGTGGGGGTGGCCCTCAACAACGGCTACAGCTTGCCGTTGGCCATGCTTTTTGCGCTGGCGATTGGCGCCCTGGCCGGGGCCTTTAACGGCCTGCTGGTGGTGGGGCTGCGCATTCCGGCGATTGTCGCCACTCTGGGGACGCTGGGGCTGTACCGCGGCGGCATGCTGCTCTGGACCGGCGGGAAGTGGATCGAAGGGCTGCCGCCGGGGCTGAAGGCGCTCTCCGAGCCCGTCGCGCTGGGCGTCTCGCCGCTGGGCATCGCGGTGCTGTTTCTGGCGGCCGCGGGTGCCTGGACCCTGTCGCGCACCGCCGCCGGCCGGGATTTCTACGCCGTGGGGGATAACCTCGCCGCCGCGCGCCAGCTCGGGGTGGCGGTAAACCGCACCCGGATGCTCGCCTTTACCCTGAACGGCATGCTGGCGGCCTGCGCCGGCATTGTCTTTGCCGCGCAGATCGGCTTTGTCCCCAACCAGACCGGTAGCGGGCTGGAGATGAAAGCCATCGCCGCCTGCGTGCTCGGGGGCATCTCGCTTTTAGGCGGCACCGGCACGCTTATCGGCGCCTTCCTCGGTGCCTTTTTCCTGACGCAAATCGACACCGTGCTGGTGCTGTTCCGGCTTCCGGCCTGGTGGAACGACTTTATTGCCGGGCTGGTGCTGCTGGGGGTGCTGGTGCTCGACGGGCGGCTGCGCCAGGCGCTGGCGCGCCATCAGCGGGCGCTCAAGTACGGCCGCTTCCAGCCGGGTAACAAAGGGGGAAAGCACGTCACCCCCTTTCCCAAACGCAAAAAAGAGGTGGCATAAATGAAGCTTAACTGGGAAAGCGCGCTGCTGATTTTACTGGTGCTCGAAATCCTGCTCTTCGGCGCCATCAACCCGCGCATGCTGGATATCAATATGCTGCTCTTCAGCACCAGCGATTTTATCTGCATCGGCATCGTCGCCCTGCCGCTCACATTAGTGATCATCAGCGGCGGGATCGATATTTCGCTCGGCTCCACCATCGGCCTGTGCGCTATCGCCCTGGGGGTGATGATGCAGGCGGGATGGCCCATGGCGGTCGCCATTCCGCTGACCCTGCTGCTCGGCCTGTTGTGCGGGCTGTTCAACGCGGCGCTGATTCACTACACCGGCATCAGCCCGCTGGTGATTACCCTCGGCACGCTCTACCTCTACGGCGGCGGGGCGCTGCTGCTCTCCGGCATGGCGGGCGCGACCGGCTACGAGGGGATTGGCGGCTTTCCGGAGAGCTTTACCGCCTTCGCCAACCTTACCCTGTTCGGCCTGCCGATCCCGCTGGTGCTGTTTGCGCTGATTACCGCCTTCTTCTGGCTGATTACCCATCGCGGGCGCTTTGGCCGCCACCTGTTCCTGATTGGGCAAAACCCGCGGGCGGCGCGCTACGCGGCGCTGTCGGTTAACGGTATGCCCTACGCGCTCTATGGCCTGGTGGGAGTCGCCTCGGCCATTGCCGCGCTGGTGATGGTCTCCTATTTCGGATCGGCGCGTTCGGATCTGGGGCGCGATCTGCTGATGCCGGCGCTTACCGCCGCGGTGCTCGGCGGGGCCAATATTTATGGCGGTTCAGGTTCGGTTATTGGTACGGCACTGGCGGCGCTGCTGGTGGGGTATCTGCAACAGGGTTTACAGATGGTCGGCATCCCCAACCAGGTGTCGAGCGCGCTGTCAGGGGCGCTGTTGGTTGTGGTGGTGATGGGACGTTCGCTGAGCTTGCACCGTGAATGGGTGCGTTCTCTCCTCACAAGAAATACCCGGAGCGTAAGATGAAAACAAAACTGATAGTGCTGGCGATGGCGTTAAGTTTCGCCTCGGCGCAGGCCGCGGATCGCATTGCTTTTATACCGAAGCTGGTGGGCGTCGGCTTCTTTACCAGCGGCGGCAACGGCGCAAAAGAGGCGGGTAAAGCGCTCGGCACCGAGGTGACCTACGACGGCCCGACCGAGCCCAGCGTCTCCGGCCAGGTGCAGCTCATCAATAACTTCGTCAACCAGGGCTATAACGCCATTATCGTCTCCGCCGTCTCGCCGGACGGCCTCTGCCCGGCACTCAAACGCGCCATGCAGCGCGGGGTCAAGGTGCTGACCTGGGATTCCGACACCAAACCCGAGTGCCGTAGCATTTACATCAACCAGGGCACCCCGGAGCAGCTCGGCGGCCTGCTGGTGGAGATGGCCGGCAAGCAGGTCACCAAACCCAACGCCAAAGTGGCCTTCTTCTACTCCAGCCCCACCGTCACCGACCAGAACCAGTGGGTGAAAGAGGCGAAGGCCAAAATCGAAAAAGATCATCCCCAGTGGCAGGTGGTCACCACCCAGTTTGGCTATAACGACGCCACCAAATCGCTGCAAACCGCCGAGGGGATCTTAAAAGCGTACCCGGATCTGGATGCGATCATCGCCCCGGACGCCAACGCCCTGCCGGCGGCGGCGCAGGCGGCAGAAAACCTGAAGCGTGAAGGGGTGGCGATTGTCGGGTTCAGTACCCCGAACGTGATGCGCCCGTACGTGGAGCGCGGCACGGTGAAAGCCTTCGGCCTGTGGGATGTGGTTCAGCAGGGCAAAATTGCGGTTAACGTCGCCGATCGGATGCTGAAAAAGGGCGATCTTAACGTGGGCGACAGCCTGGAGGTAAAAGATATCGGCACGCTGAAGGTCGAGCCGAACAGCGTGCAGGGCTATCAGTATGAAGCGAAGGGCAACGGCATCGTGCTGCTGCCGGAGCGGGTGGTGTTCACCAAAGAGAACATCGATAAATACGACTTCTGACGGGGGAGCAAATGGCTGATTTAGACGACATCAAAGACGGAAAGGATTTTGGCATCGGCACGCCGCAGGTAAACGCACCCTATACCCTGAAGGGCTGCGGCTCGCTCGACTGGGGGATGCAGTCAAGGCTGGCGCGCATCTTCAGCCCGCAAAGCAACCGCACGGTGATGCTGGCCTTTGACCACGGCTATTTTCAGGGGCCGACCACCGGCCTTGAACGCATCGATCTCTCTATCGCACCGCTCTTCGCCGAAACCGACGTGCTGATGTGTACGCGCGGCATTCTGCGCAGCACCGTACCGGCGGCGACCAATAAACCGGTGGTGCTGCGCGCCTCCGGGGGCAACTCCATTTTAGGTGAGCTTTCCAACGAGTGCGTGGCGGTCGCCATGGAGGATGCCCTGCGCCTGAACGTCTGCGCGGTAGCGGCGCAGGTGTACATTGGCAGCGAGTTTGAACATCAGTCGATCAACAACATCATCAAGCTGGTGGATGCGGGGGCGCGCTACGGCATGCCCGTGCTGGCGGTAACCGGCGTGGGCAAAGAGATGACCCGCGACGCGCGCTACTTCTCGCTTGCCAGCCGCATCGCCGCCGAAATGGGGGCCCAGTGCGTGAAAACCTATTACGTGGATGAGGGGTTCGAGAAGGTGACCGCCAGTTGCCCGGTGCCGATTGTGATTGCCGGCGGCAAAAAACTGCCGGAGCAGGAGGCGCTGGAGATGTGCTGGCGCGCCATCGACCAGGGGGCGTCCGGCGTGGATATGGGGCGCAACATCTTCCAGTCCAGCGCGCCGCTCGCCATGCTTAAAGCGGTGAAAAAGGTGGTCCACGAGAATCTGAGCGCGCGTGAGGCGTATCAGTTCTGGCAGGACGAAAAACAGGGAGAAGCCAAATGAACGTGACCTTAGTTGAGATCAACATCAAGCCGGATCGGGTGGATGAGTTTCTGGAGGTGTTTCGCGCAAACCACGAGGGGGCGATCCAGGAGCCGGGAAATCTGCGTTTTGACGTCCTGCAGGATCCCCGGGTGAAAACCCGCTTCTTTATCTACGAAGCCTATAAAGATGACGAGGCGGTGCTGGCGCACAAGCAGACGCCGCACTATCTGGCCTGCGTGGAGAAACTGGAAGATCTGATGTCGGAGCCGCGTAAAAAACGCTGCTTTGTCGGGCTGCTGCCGGAATAGCAAATTGCCGGGCGATGCCCGGCGTGTCTCAGGCCAGCGCCAGTTCGTTAATTATCGCTGCCAGCCGCTGGCGCGGCTCGCCGCTTAGCGCCTGCAGCGGGAAGGGGAGCGCAGGAGCAGTAACTTTCCCCGCCATTTCGGCTGCGGCGGCCATCACCCGCAGGCTGCCGTACTGGCGAAACAGGGCCCACAGCGGTTCGAGCCTGTCGGACGGCGCGCTATCCTGGGCGCGAACAATGGCCATTGCCGTCTGTGGGAAGAGCCCGCCGATGACCGAATACCAGACATCAAACCCGGCCTGCAGGGCCGATGCCGCCTGCCAGTCGCCGCTGATCCCCATGGTCACCCCCGCCGGAAGCCGCGCGCGCAGCTGCGACACATCTTCCGGCACGCGGCCAAATTTCACCGAGCCAATATTAGGTAGCGCCGCCACCGCCATCATCAGCTCGCGGCTGAACTCAAACCCGGTGGTGGCCGGGTTGTCGTAGACGCAGAGCGGCACCGAGAGCTGCCGGGTTACTCTTTCATAGAGGCTAAAGACTTCATCCGCGGTCAGCCGCTGGTAGGACACCGGGGCCATCAGCACGCCCGCCGCGCCCGCCGCCTGCGCCTCATCGGCCAGACGCAGAATATCGTCCAGCCTGAGGGCGCCGATACTCACCATCACCGGGATGCCGTTAGCGTGCTCCACGGCGCAGCGGGCGATCTGCGCGCGCTCGCCCAGGGTGAGATAGGCGTAGCTGCCCGTCGAGCCGAGAATCCCCAGCGAATCAACCCCCGCCTCCACCAGCGGTGCCAGCAGGCGCATGAAGGCCCGTTCGTCAAACTTCCCCTCTTTTAGAGGCGTTAACGGAAAAGCGCTTAACCCGTGAAACATAGCCTTATCCTCTTAGCATTCCAGCAGCTGCACCTGCGCCGTGGCGCCCGGCATCAGCCGTTGCAGATGACTTACCAACGCGTTCCCCGCCTCCTCCAGCGCCGTCAGCGGCATGGCGGGCAGGCTTTCCAGAATAAACCACATGCTTTGCGCCTGGCTATCAAGACGAGTGCGCACGCCCTGGCGCCAGTTCCAGCGGCGGCAGGTCACGCCCGTATCGTCGCGCCAGATAACCTCCCTGGCCTCCGGATATTCCACCACCGGCTGACCCTCTTTCAGGGTATCAAAAGGCTCGTTACCCTCGGCCAGCGTCAGGCGCGGTGCCCCCTGATAGGCCGCCAGATTTTCACCGCCCACCGGAATCGCGTAGCGGATACTGATGGCGTTGTAGATATCCACCACCGGATCGAGCGAGGGCAGCGTGCCCTCTTTCAGCACCCGCTTGCGTAGCGCAGAGGCGGAGCAGGGCGTGCGCTTCGGTTTGGCGCCAAAGGCTTTAAAAACCTCATCCCAGGCGGCAAGGTGCGGCCCGGCCCAGGGAACATCGTCATTCAGCACCTGCCGGCAGGCCTCTGCAAGGGCGGCAGGAGCAACGTCTGGGTGGGCAATGGGCGCGGCGGTAACCACAATGCTCAGGGCACGAAAGCCCGGGGCGATCTCCGCAAGGCGCGGATCTATTGACGGCGTAACGGCAGACATAAATAATCCTGTAATGACTGTTTTAGACCATGGTAGTGACCAATGACTGATAAAGTCAATATATTGACTGATGCGGGTGCCGATGTCGCCCGGGTAAGCCTGGCCGTCGCCACCCGTATTCGCAACTGGCGCAAAGAGAAGAAATTATCGCTGGACGAACTGTCGCGCCGGGCGGGGGTCAGCAAAGGTATGCTGGTGGAGATCGAGAAAGGGGCGGCAAATCCCAGCATCGCCCTGCTGTGCAAGCTGGCCGCCGCGCTGGGCATCTCGGTGGCAGAGATTGTAAACGTCGCCAGCGACCCTCTGGTGCAGGTTATCGAGGCTGCCGCCATTCCGGTGCTGTGGCAGGGGGAGCAGGGCGGCAGCGCGCGGCTGCTGGCGGGAAGCGCCGGGCCGGATATGATTGAGCTGTGGCGCTGGGAGATGTATCCGGGGGAGCGTTTTACCTCGCCGGGGCACCCGACCGGCACCTTTGAGCTGCTGCACGTTGAATCCGGTATTCTGACTCTGAAGGTAGACGAGACCCTGACGCAGGTCGCGGCGGGCGCGTCGGCGGTGGCCAAAACCGCAGCGGCGCATAGCTACGCCAATGAGGGCGACAGCCTGCTGCGCTTTACCATGACGGTGGCGGAGTTTCATCGCTAAAAATCCCCTCCCGTAGCGGGAGGGGGAGTGATTTACGCCTCTTCCACGCTTACCCGCAGCGCTGCCAGGGCGGTACGCGCTGCTTTCAGCACCTGGTCGCACTGCTCAACCGAGAGCGTAAGCGGGGGTTCGATGCGAATGGTTTTCGAGTTATTGAGGGTGCCAGCCACCAGTACCCGCTGGCGGAACATCTCGCTGGCGAAGTTATAACCGGTTTCGTTATCGACAAACTCAATGGCCATCAGCATCCCTTTGCCGCGGGCATCCTGCACCAGATCCGGGTATTCCCGGCCCAGCTGCAAAAAGCCGTCCAGCAGCATGTCGCCTTTCTGCTCCGCCTGCGCCGGGAGATTCTCCTCCAGCAGCACGTTGATGGTCGCCAGCGCCGCCGCACAGGCCAGCGGGTTGCCACCAAAAGTGGTGGTGTGCAGGAAGGGGTTATCGAACAGCACCGAGAAGACTTCTTCGGTGGCGACGGTGGCGCCAATCGGCATCACGCCGCCGCCCAGCGCTTTCGCGAGGCACAGAATGTCTGGCTGCACGTTCTCATGCTCGCAGGCAAACATCCTGCCGGTACGCCCCATCCCGGTCTGCACTTCGTCGAGGATCAGCAGGACGCCAAACTCATCGCACAGCTGACGCACGGCGGGCAGATAGCCCTGCGGCGGCAGGATCACCCCACCTTCGCCCTGGATAGGCTCGAGGATCACCGCCGCCACGTCATCGCCGGTTTTATGGCATTCACTCAGCATGGTGCGCATGGCGTCAATATCACCAAAGGGCACGTGGCGGAAGCCCGGCAGCAGCGGCATAAAGGGTTTGCGGAAGGTCGATTTTGCCGTTGCGGAGAGCGCGCCCAGGGACTTACCGTGGAAAGCGCCGCTGGTGGCGATAAAGGTGAATTTGCCGCGCGGGGACTGGTACGCTTTGGCGAGCTTAAGCGCCGCTTCGACCGATTCCGTGCCGCTGTTACAGAAGAAGCTGTATTTCAGTTTGCCGGGCGTCAGCGCCGCCAGGGTTTTGGCCAGCATCGCCCGCAGTGGATCGAGCAGCTCCTGGCTATGAAGAGGTTGTTTCGCAAGCTGATTTTGTACGGCGGAAACCACAACTGGATTACGGTGCCCCACGTTGAAAATGCCAAACCCACCCAGGCAATCAATAAATTCCTGTCCCTGGGTGTCGACAAGCGTATTCAGACTCCCCGCCTGCCACTCTACGGCTCCGTAATCCCCGCCAGCGGTAACAGATTTTCGGTACTCTAAAAATCCCGGATTTACATGCTCTTTAAAGTAGTCAATCACCTCTCGGTTAAGTTGTTTCATCTCATCATGATCAAGCGTTTGCTTTTCAATGATATTCAGTGCGTGCGCGGTACAGGCAAGAGCCGAGGCGCTGGAAGGTAACCTGTTCAAGATGTGCTCCCGGGGATGGCGTATCACATGATACTGAGATAAGTATTGCAGGGATTACGCCACTTCCCTGGCCTTAGCAAAAATCGGGATAAACGCCAGGTTAAAACAATGTTGCACAAAATTTAATCATGCGGAACGCTGGAAGGGACGTGCGGGCCGGGAAAAAGGGGAGCAGAAAAAGTCTCTATAACAGTGCAGTTGCACCAGCAGGGTGCGTAAAGCGAATAGTAAGCGAGCGTTAAGTCATACCCCTTTGTAAGTAAATTCTTTGCGAAACTATTTAAGATCAAACAATTAAAAAGCATACAAAAAATGCGGTTTAGGCCAAATCTGCGATCCCGCGCAGGTAATGACACTAAAGATAAATCGCAACACGCCGAAAAGATTTTAACACTTCGCATTAACAATAAAGTAACCTGCAAGGGATGCCCACATGTCTTCTCAGCCGTTTGTCACCCAGTCCGAGTATCCACTGGACGCTGACACCACCCTGATGTCCACCACCGATCTCCAGAGCTATATTACCCACGCTAACGACACCTTTGTGCAGGTGAGCGGTTACCAGCTGGAGGAGATGATCGGCCAGCCGCACAATATGGTTCGCCATCCCGATATGCCAAAAGCGGCCTTTGCCGACATGTGGTACACCCTGCAACAGGGTGAGCCCTGGAGCGGTATTGTCAAAAACCGCCGTAAAAATGGCGACCACTACTGGGTGCGGGCGAATGCCGTGCCGATGGTGCGCGACGGCCGCGTTACCGGCTATATGTCCATCCGCGTGGCCGCCACCCGGGACGAGATCGCCGCCGTCGAGCCGCTCTACCAGGCCCTGAACGAAGGGCGCAGTAAAAAACGGCTGGTTAAAGGGCTGGTGCTCAGTAAAAGCTGGTTCGGCAAGCTGCCCACTCTGTCGCTGCGCTGGCGGGTGCGTGGGGTGATGGCAATACTCTTTGCAGTGCTGGCCGCGACCCTCGCCGCTACCCATGCGGGCTGGGCAGCGCTGGGCTGTAGCGCCGCCATTATGCTGCTCGGCGCGGCGCTGTTTGAACAGCAGATCGTCCGGCCGGTTGAGAACGTGGCGCGCCAGGCTCTGCGGGTGGCGACCGGCGAAAGGCACAGCGTCGATCACCTTAACCGCAGCGATGAGCTGGGGCTGACCCTGCGCGCGGTGGGGCAGCTGGGGCTGATGAGCCGCTGGCTGATGAATGATATCTCCAGCCAGGTGGTGAACGTCCGTAACGGCAGCGAAACCCTGGCGAAAGGCAACGAAGATTTAAACGATCGCACCCGCCAGACCGTGACCAACGTGCAGCAGACCGTGGCCACCATGAGCCAGCTTGCCGCCTCGGTGCAAAGCAACGCCGAAACCGCCGTCGCCGCCGACCAGCTCTCTCTGGCCGCCAGCGATGCCGCCACCGAAGGGGGCCACGCCATGCAGACGGTGGTGAAAACCATGGATGAGATCGCCGACAGCACCCAGCGCATCGGCTCTATCACCAAGCTGATTAATGATATCGCTTTCCAGACCAACATCCTGGCGCTGAACGCCGCGGTAGAAGCGGCCCGCGCCGGCGAGCAGGGGAAAGGCTTTGCGGTAGTGGCAGGCGAGGTGCGCCATCTGGCCAGCCGCAGCGCCAACGCCGCTAACGATATCCGCAAGCTGATCGACGCCAGTGCCAGCAAAGTGCTTTCCGGCTCCGGGCAGGTGCACGCTGCCGGACGTACCATGGACGATATCGTCGAACAGGTACAGAACGTGACCCGCCTTATCGCCCAGATCAGCCTCTCCACCTCCGAGCAGGCAACCGGCCTCTCTGAACTGACCCGCGCGGTGGCGGAGCTGGATGGCATCACCCAGAAAAACGCCGCCCTGGTGGAAGAGAGCGCCCAGGTGTCAGCCATGGTTAAACAGCGGGCGCAGCGTCTGGAAGATGCCGTTACCGTTTTACATTAAGCTCGATATCTCCCGTAAAGCCGCTTAGTTATCTGAGCGGCTTTTTTTATTATGACGGCACATATTGTTAAGATTATATTAAATAACTAAAGTTACCCGCCCAAATAGTAACCAGAAAACCGACGCCGCTATTTTAGAAATAAAGTCATTTCTGTTAATAATCGCCGTTAAAACGATCAATTAGCAATATTTAATAGGTTTTGCCTATTTCTTAATGGTCATTTATAAGAAAAAAGCGATCAAACTCATAAAGTTACATTTGTATGGACCGATAACTCTCATCGTCAAAGAAATAATCACATCGATGGAGTAGATATGTCTTTAAATAACGTAAAGATTGGTACGAAGTTATTTCTGGCGTTTGGGTTCATTATATTACTGATGATAGTGAGTTCCGGACTCTCTTTACTTAGCCTGAGCCGGGCAAATAATGGCATGCAGACCATCGTTACCAAAGACTACCCGACGACGGTAAAAGCCAATCAGCTGATTGAAGAGTTCCAGGAGTTTGTTAGCACCCAGCAGCTGATGTTGCTGGATGATGCCGGCACTTATACCGCCACCTCCCAGCAGCGGCTTAAGGCGATCAGCGAGAAAATCACCGCCATCGCCGACGACCTGCGCAACGCCCTGCCCGACGAGCACTCACAGAAAATCCTCTCCGAATTCAGCCAGGTTCGTCAGCAGTATCTTGAATCCCGCTTCCGCATCCTGAAGGCGGTGCAGAATAACGATCGCGCCGGGGCGGTTAACGAGATGATGACCACCACTCTTAACCTGCAGCAGGCCTACAAAGACAAGGTTCGCGAGCTGATCGCCCTGCAGAACAACGAGATGATCCAGGCCGGCAACGCGGTGGCGCGGGACTTCGTCGCCAACCGGCTGATCCTTATCCTGCTGGCGCTGGGCAGCGCGGTGGCCGCCGCCGCCATCGGCTGGTTTATCGCCCGCTCCATCACCCGCCCGCTGGGGCAGGCCGTCGTGCTGGCAGAAGCCATTGCCGAAGGGGATCTGACCCACAGCGTCACCAGCCGCTCCCGGGATGAGACCGGCGTGCTGCTTAACGCGCTGATGAGCATGAAAACGCGCCTGCAGGAGATTGTGCAGGAGGTGCAGTCCGGCTCGGAGAGCATCTCCAGCGCGGCGGCGCAGATTGTGGCAGGCAATCAGGACCTGGCCGCCCGCACCGAAGAGCAGGCCAGCTCCGTAGAGCAGACGGCCGCCTCAATGGAGCAGATCACCGTAACGGTGAAAAACACCGCCGCCCACACCGGCGATGCGAGCACTCTCTCCGCCGATGCGGCGCAGGTGGTGAAAAACAACGGCGAGATGATGAAGCAGGTGACCCAGAAAATGCGTCTGATTAACGATACTTCTAACCGGATGTCGGACATTATTAACCTGATTGACGCCATTGCCTTCCAGACCAACATCCTGGCCCTGAACGCTGCGGTGGAGGCCGCCCGCGCGGGCGAGCACGGTCGCGGCTTTGCGGTGGTCGCCGGTGAAGTTCGGCAGCTGGCGCAGAAAAGCGCCTCGTCATCGCGCGAGATCCGCCAGCTGATTGAGAGCTCAACCAGCCAGACCCAGGAGGGGATGGAGCTGGTAGAAAAAGCCAGCGCCCTGATTAACGGCATGGTGGGCAACGTGGAGGAGATGGACGCCATTCTGCGCGAGATTGGCCAGGCCAGCCGCGAACAGACGGAGGGGATCTCCCAGATTAACAGCGCCATCGGCCTGATTGACTCCACCACCCAGCAGAACTCCGCGCTAGTGGAGGAGTCCGTGGCGGCGGCGTCGGCCCTTAACGAACAGGCGCGGCACCTGAAAGAGATGGTGAAGATCTTCCGCCTGCGTGCAGAGGCGACGGCTTAATCCAGCTGGGATATCTCCAGCGCCGCGCGGTCGATCACGCCGATTATCTGCTTCAGCTGCGCGTCGCTGAGCGCTTCCTGATTTACGCGTAAATCCAGCACCGCCTTAAAGTTATCCAGAGCCCGCTTCATCTGCGGGTTCTTGCGTAGCTGCGCCCCCACACAGCGCGCTTTTATGCGCGTCTGAATGTGCTCCAGATGCTCCAGATTTTCATCCAGCCACGCCTGCCCGGCGACGGTAATCGCAATCTTTTTCCGCCCGCTCTCCTCGTCGGTGATGGTAATAAACTGCCGATCCTGCAGGAAATCCAGCGTCGGGTAGATCACCCCTGGGCTTGGGCTGTAGTTGCCCTGGGTCAGGCTTTCAATCGCTTTAATCAACTCATAACCGTGGCTGGCGTTGCGGGTCAGGATGTCCAGAATCACCAGCCGCAGCTCGCCGTGACCAAAGAAGCGCTGGCGGCGACCGCCGCCGTGGTGCGGATGGTCGTGGCCGTGTTCGTGATGGGCGTGTCGCATAATCGTGTCTCCCTATTTTGATATATCTAATTTATATCTAAATGCGATAAGAAGACAGCCATTACGTTTTAATTTTTGTTAACTTATTGTTTTTAAATGATAAATTAAATTGTTTTACTGCATCGAACCGGATGTTCTTACTCTATCAAAAAAGACTTGCAATCTCTCTGATTAGCAATCATTATCATTTAAACTTAATTTAGATATATCGTAATTTCACGAAGGCAGAAAAATGAGTTCATCCCGTTACCCACAGCGTGTTCGCAATGAGCTGCGCTTTCGCGAGCTGACCGTGCTCCGCGTTGAGCGCCCCGGCGCCGGATTTCAACGCATCGTTTTAGGCGGCGAGGCGCTGGAGGGCTTCAGCTCCCGCGGTTTCGACGACCATACTAAGGTTTTCTTCCCCCAGCCGGGCACCACCTTTGTGCCGCCGGTGGTGACGGAAGAGGGGATCGACTGGGGCGACGGCGTGCGCCCGCAGGCGCGCGATTACACCCCGCTGTATGACGAGGCCCGCCACGAGCTGGCGCTCGATTTCTTTATCCACGACGGCGGTCTCGCCAGCGCCTGGGCGGTGCAGGCGAAAGCGGGTGATAAGCTGACCATCGGCGGCCCGCGCGGTTCGCTGGTAGTGCCGGAAGATTACGCCTGGCAGCTGTACGTCTGCGACGAGTCGGGCATGCCGGCCCTGCGCCGCCGTTTAGAGGCCATCGCAAAGCTGCCGGTTCGCCCGGAAGTGCATGCGGTAGTAACGGTGGGCGACGCCGCGTATCAGGATTATCTGGCGCACCTGAGCGACTTTAATATTAGTTGGGTGGTGGGGCACAGCGAGCAGGCGGTAGCCGACAGGCTGGCCGCGCTGCAGGTGCCCGCCGCAGACTATTTCATCTGGCTGACCGGGGAAGGGAAGGTGGTAAAAAACCTGAGCCGACAGTTTGAAACCGATGCTATTGATCAGCAATTAGTGCGTGCCAGTGCGTACTGGCACGCCAGGAGCCCGTCTCATTAGGCTATTTTCTTTGCCCGTTTGGTCCCGGGCAGTGCTCACAATCCTCACGTACTATGTGTACGCTCCGGTTGTTGCGCGCTGTCCGGAACCAAACGGTCTGCAGCAATTACGCCTACTGAAACAGGCTCTAATAATCAGGCTGCCGAATCCAGCCGCGCTTCGCTCACCTGATGTTCGAGCGAGGCGCAAACCTCGTTCAGGGCTTTCTCCTGCTGGGCGAAGTAGGCTTCCATATTGTTCAGGGAGGAGACCAGCAGCCAGGACTCCTCTTTCTCCAGCTCCGCCAGCTCGTTAACCAGGGTATCGATCTGCTCCCGCACCTGGTTCATCTTTTTGCGAATACGCTCCAGATCGTTAAGCCGGTCGCTGGCCATCAGCGGCTCAAAGCCCTGTTGCAGGCGGGCCACCAGCGAACGAATGGCTTTTACGTCACCACGCTGCTTCGCCTGGTTAAGCTGCACCATCATGGCGTTCGCCTCTTCTTTTAGATCGTCGGCCACCAGATCCGGATGGCAGAGCTTGCTGGCCTGGCGCCAGAGGCGTTTTAGCTCGTTGCGATCCTCTTCTGATAAATCCTTGCCTTTACGTAGCCGGATTTCAGCCTCCTGGTGCTGCTCCCGGTATTTCTCATACTCATCGTTAGCCTCGTCCCGCGCCTGGCGGGCCGGCTCCTCTTCGCGCGTTAAGCCGATTTCCAGCTCCTGCGCTTCGGCCAGCAGATTGGCAATCAGGTTGCTCTGCTGCTGAAGCTGCCTGCGGGCCTCGGCGGCCTGCATCGAGTCGGCGGGCAGCTCCCGCCAGCGCCCGGTGAGCGTAGCCAGCACCTCCACCGCCTGGGCCATATAGTGCTGGCAGCGGCGATAGTCCTCTTCACGCCGGCGCGCTTCCGCCTGCTGACGGCGCAGGTTCAGCTCCGCCAGGGTTTTGCGCAGGGCAAGGATCCGGGTCATCAGCGGGCCAAGGCGGGAGAAGTAGCTGTCGTTAAACTCATCCAGCTGCTGCACGCGGGCGTTGCGGCGGTCGATAAGATCGCGCAGGCGCTCTTCCAGCGCCTTCAGCTCCAGCCGGCTGGCCGCCAGCTGCGGGTCGCGCCAGGTGGTAACGGCGCGCTGGCCCTGCAGCCAGGCGGTGATAGCCGCCATCGCGGCGGTATAGTTCTTCTGCTCAAGCGCCGCGACGATTGCCTGTAGCTCATCGTCAAACGCTTCACTTCTCAGCCTGGCCAGCTGGCTCAGAATGATCTCATCGTCTTCAAGTTCAATGGCATTTTTAATGATTTCTAGCCGTTTGATCGGAGTGCTCATGATGCCTTTCGCTTTGGCGCTTAAGTGTTTGAGTTAAGGGTAGTTGTGAGAAAAGCTACAGGAAATAATACACAGGGATGATGATCGGCGCGACGGGGGAATTCTTTAGTGCGCCTGAGGCTGGCCAGGCGAAATGTTTAAGAAGCAAAACAAACAGATTTCAATTTACCAATATTTACACTGTTTACTTTTTGTCATAAGGTGCTCATTTTTTAACAGACTAATCTTAAAGCGAAGTGAACAAAAGGAGCCGTAGTGGTGTCAGGGAAAGCCTCGAAACAAATCGTGCTGGCAGGCATTGTACTGCTAGTCTCTGGTACCGCGCATACCGCTCCTTTATCACCGGCCGACCGAAACACCATCCAGCAACAACAGCAGCAGCTTCTGAACGAAAACCAGCGTCAGCGTGAAGAGCTTGAGCGCAGCGTGGAGTTACCCCGCGCCGTTAAGCCAGAGAGTTCCTCCGTGTCGCAGGGGCCATGCTTCACCATTACGCGCATCGAACTGACGGGCGCCACCCTGCTTACCCCTTCTGCAACCAAACGTCTGACCGCGCCCTGGGTTAATCAGTGCCTTGACGTTGCTCGCCTCAATCAGCTGACCGCTGGGATATCTGACTGGTATATCAGCCGCGGTTATATTACCAGCCGTGCGTTTTTAACCGAGCAGGATCTCTCGGGTGGCGTGCTTCGTCTTGCCGTGCTGGAGGGCAAACTGCAGCAGATTCGCCTTGAAGGTGTCCCGGCACGCACGCTGAAGATGGTTTTCCCGGGCCTTGAGGGCAAAGTGCTTAACCTGCGCGATATCGAGCAGGGTATGGAGCAGCTAAACCGGGTACGCCAGCGGCCGGTGGAAATCGAAATACTGCCGGGCGACAGTCAGGGCTACTCGGTCGTCAATCTGACCGCTACGCCTGAATTCCCGTTGAGCGGTTCGGTCATCTTCGATAACAGCGGGCAAAAGAGTACGGGAACCGGGCAGCTTAACGGCGCCTTGTCTGGCAATAATCTTCTGGGACTGGCCGACAAGTGGTTTGTTAGCGGCGGGCGTAGCAGTGATTTCTCTAACAGCCACGATGCGCAAAATTTTGCGGCAGGGGTCAGCGTGCCCTACGGCTATGGATTGCTGGATTACAGCTATAGCTGGAGCAACTACCTCAGCACTATCAATAATAATGGCTATCTCTGGCGCTCTACCGGCGACACCGAAACGCACCGACTCAATGGATCCTGGGTACTGTTCCGCAATGGCGATATCAAAACCAGCGTGTCGGCGGGTGTCACCCACCGCATCAGCCACAACTATCTCGACGACGTTCTGCTGGCAACCAGTAGCCGTAAGCTCTCTAGCTTCTCCTTAGGTATCAACCACACGCAAAAAATCGCTTCGGGCGTGGCTACGCTGAACCCAACCTTTACGCAGGGCGTACCCTGGTTTGGGGCGGAAGACGATAACGATAAGCACGGTGATGTGCCAAAAGCGCAATTCCGTAAGTGGAGCGTTAACGGCAGTTTTCAGCGCCCCGTGGCAAACAATCTGTGGTGGCTTACCAGCGCCTATTTCCAGTGGTCGCCGGACCGGCTGTACGGCAGTGAACGTCTGACCCTGGGCGGCGAGGCCTCCGTGCGAGGCTATAAAGAGCAATACATTTCCGGCGATAACGGTGGCTACTGGCGTAACGAACTTAATTATTCGCTCGTTACGCTGCCGTGGGTGGGCGATATCGGCATGCTGGCCGCAATTGATGGCGGCTGGCTGAAGAAGGACGGTTTTGACCGCTACGCCTCCGGGACGCTTTGGGGAGCTGCATGGGGGCTTACGGCCGTTAATCGCTGGTACTCCAGCCAGTTTACGCTGGGCACACCGCTGAAGTATCCGGGCTGGCTGGCGCCGGACCATCTCACAATTAATTACCGCGTATCAGTGGCTTTCTAAGGGACAGTGATGATGAAAAAGGATCAGGTTCGTTTTTCGCAGCGCGCGCTTAGCGCATTACTGAGCGTACTGCTGGCCACTCAGCCACTGCTCCCTGCCGTGGCGGCAACCCTTACCCCTTCCGGCAATACTCAGGTTGATAAAGCCGCCAACGGCGTTCCGGTGATCAACATCGCCACACCGAACCAGTCCGGTATCTCCCATAACAAATACAACGATTACAACGTCGGGAAAGAGGGACTGATCCTTAATAACGCTACCGGGCGACTCAACCAGACCCAGCTTGGCGGCATTATCCAGAGCAACCCCAACCTGAAAGCGGGGCAGGAAGCCAAAGGCATCATTAACGAGGTGACCGGCACTAACCGCTCAACGCTGCAGGGTTACACCGAGGTCGCCGGCAAGGCGGCTAATGTGATCGTGGCTAACCCCTACGGCATTACCTGTAACGGCTGCGGATTTATTAATACGCCAGAAGCGACGCTGACCACGGGTAAACCGGTGCTGGATGCCAAAGGCAATCTTCAGTCACTGGACGTGAGCAAAGGCAGCATCACCATTGAAGGCCAGGGGCTGGACGGTAGCCAGAGTGACGCCGTGTCGATCATTTCACGCGCCACCGAGATTAATGCCCGGTTACATGCCAAAGATTTACGTGTGGTTGCCGGGGCGAATCGCGTGGCGGCAGACGGTAGCGTAAGCGCCCTGAAAGGCGAGGGCGCAGCGCCGAAGGTCGCGGTAGACACCGGTGCGCTGGGCGGGATGTACGCCGACCGCATTCGCCTGGTCTCCAGCGAGAAAGGGCTGGGGGTGAACCTTGGCAATCTCAATGCGCGCCAGGGGGATATTCAGCTGGATGCCAGCGGCAAGTTAAGAATGAATAATAGCCTCGCCAGCGGCGCCATTACGGCAAAGGGCGCGGGCGTGGAGCTCAGCGGTAGCCATCAGGCCGGCGGGGCGCTGAACGTGGCCAGTTCGCAGGATATGGCGCTCAATAACAGTACGCTCGCCAGCAGCGGTGAAATGCGCCTCTCCAGCGAGGGCAAACTGCAGGCAGAGGGCGGTAGCCTCACCAGCAAAAGCGATCTTAACGTGACGGCCGGGAAGGACCTTACGCTGGTTAACACGCGTGCCGGAAGTGAAAATCGCACCACCCTCTCCGGCAGCGGCCTGTTGTCTGCGAATGCCAGTGAAATCACTGCCGGGAATAGCCTTACGCTGAAGGGAGATCGGGTCGCGCTGGATGGCAAAAGCCGGGCCGACGCGTCCGGAGATATCCGCCTGACGGGTAGCCAGATAACCAGCCAGGGACAGGTAAATGCGGGTAACGCGATCGCCCTCTCCGGTGACAGCGTGACAACCAGCGGGCAGCTGGCAGCGAAAGGCCATCTCGGTATCACGGCGGGCGATCTGAATAATACCGGTCTCTTGCAGGGTAGCGACGTTAACCTCCAGGGACAAACCATCACCAACAGCGGCACGCTGCAAAGCGGCGGGCAACTGGTGCTTAATGCCGACGCGCTGACTCAGCGGGGGACGCTGGGTGCGAAAGGCGATGCGAACATCGTCGTGGATAAGTCGCTGAATAATAGCGGCAACCTGCTTGCTGACGGTGCGCTGAGCGTAAAAGCCGGTACGCTGGTACAGGACGGAAAACTGTCCGGTGCGAAGTCGCTGACGGCTCAGGCGGATACGCTTACCAGCGGTAAAGATTCCCGCACCACCAGCCAGGGCAATGTGCAGCTAAGCGCGGCCCGACAGGCCGATCTTAACGGCCAGACGGACGCCGCAGGGGCATTAACTGTCAACGCGAAAGCCCTTACCACGCGGCAGGATGCGCATCTGCAAAGCGAAAAAGATCTCACCTTACAGGCAGACAACGCTGAACTGAACGGTATTCAGGCGGCGAAAGGGAAGCTCTCCGCGACGGCAAAGACCATCAAACACGGTGGGAAATCGACCGGAAACACGCTGGACGTAACGGCTTCCGGAGATATGGCTAATTCCGGCGACTTAACTGCCGGTGCCATTACTCTCAGCGGGCAGAACATCACCCAGACCGGAACCGCTAAAGCGGATCGCCTCAGCCTGATGGCGCCTGGCACAATCAGCAATAGCGGGACGCTGGTGGCGGATAATCTGCTATTGAGCGGCGCGTCAGTTCTCAACGGCGGTTTGCTGCAGGGGAACAGCCTGCTAAATCTCAAAACAGGATTGCTCACTAACCTTGCTGGGGGGGCGATTTATAGCGTTCAGGATCTGACGCTGAACATCCCCACGCTGAATAACAGCGGGCTTATCACCACCGACGCAAGCCTGTGGCTTAAGGGCGATACGCTTATCAGTCAGGGCGAAATTAACGGCGTTAACCTTTACAGCGACTATGCCAGCCTCAGCAATCTCGGCGCGGGGCGGCTGCTGGCGGACGATCGCCTGACAATATCAGGCATCACGCTGGTCAACCAGGGCACTATCGCGGCTGACAACATCGGGATAACCGCGAGTGGCTTGCAAAATCAGGGGACGGTGCAGGGGAACGACGCCCTGAATCTTGATGCGGCAGAGGTATCGAACAGCGGTGCGCTGCGTAGCAACGGAGCGCTGGAACTGCACGGCGTAACCCTTGCCAACAGCGGCGAGCTGAGTGCAACCACGCTGCTGTTAAATCTGACCCGCCAGGCCCGTAACGATGCAGACGGGCGGGTTATTGCCCGAAACGGGCTGACGCTTACCACCGCCGAAACGCTTAACAGCGGGCTGATGGCCGGTAGCGATGTACAACTCAACAGTGCCGCGGTGACCAATAGCGGTACGCTGCAGGGCTCCGGTTCACTGGCAGTGACGGGTGCACAGCTCATCAACCAGCAGGCGGGTATGCTGCTTTCCGGCGGTGAGCTGAAGATACAAAACACCACGCTCAGTAATGCCGGACTGCTGCAGGGCAAAACGCTAAATCTTGCCACCGGCGAGTGGATTAACGACGGCAACGCGCTGGGCGAAACGGGCATTACCGCGAAGGTGGCCGGTTCCCTGAGCAATAGCGGCAAGATACTGAGCCAGCAAGGGGCAGATGTTGAGGCTTCCGGTATCGATAACCGGGGCCAACTGCTGGCAAAAGTGCTGGCACTGCGCGGCGATCTGCAGAATAGCGGTCTTCTGCAGGGCAGCAGCACAGTAAACTGGTCGGGTAATACGCTGGTGAATCAGCAGCAGGGGCAGATGGCTGCCGGTGACACGCTGACGCTAAGCGGTAAAAACCTCACAAGCCAGGGGAGCCTGCAGGCGCGTAGCGCGACGCTTGGCGCAGAGACCTTTACCAACGGCGGCACGGTTCAGACCCTTAACGATCTGACGCTGACAAGTACCGACCGGCTGGATAACACGGGCGCGCTGCTTAGCCAGGATCGGTTCACGCTGACGGCGGGTCGGCTGTTTAATGACGGGCAGCTGGCAGGTAAGGCGCTGACGCTGAACGCAGCGCAACTGACCAACAACGGGATCCTGCAGGGTAACGACAGTCTGGCGCTTACCACCCGGACGTTAATCAACGGCAGTACCGGGCAACTGGTCAGCGGCAGCGGCCTGGATCTGTCGCTCGAACGGCTGGAAAACAGCGGGTTATTGCTGGTGAATAAAGCCTTCACCCTCAATGGCAACGACCTGATTAACCGGGGCGATATTCAGGCCGAAAGCCTGAACTTCAGCCTGAACAATACCCTGACCAATCAGGGCAAGGCGGTTGTCCTTCAGAACGCGACGCTCGACGCAACGACAATCACCAACCGCGGCACGGTAGCGGCTAAGACGCTGGCGATAAGCGGCACGGAACTGCGCAACAGCGGCCTGGTGCAGGGCAACAACGCGATTGACGCCACGGCCGATCGCTTTATCAACGAACTGAACGGCACCTGGCTCTCCGGTGGAGCACTCACCCTGCGGGGCGGGCAGATGAGCAACGCCGGTGTGCTGCAGGGCTCCACGCTCGGGATGACCGGGGCAACGCTTGCCAGCAGCGGCACAATCAATGGCCTGACGGGGTTGAACGGTACGTTCAGCGGAACGTTAAGCAATACCGGCCTGCTGCAAAGCGGTGGGGCGACGACGCTCAACGCCGACGCGCTGATAAACCCGGGCCGGATCATGGGTAACACGCTGTCGCTCAGCGCCCGCGAACTCAATAACGGCGGGCTCTGGCAGGGTACCCAGGGCCTGACGGTAACCGGCGATACGCTGACCACCGAAAGCGCGTCGCGCACGCTCTCCGGCGGCTTGCTGACGCTGGACGCCGGTCAGCTGACTACCCAGGGCACACTTCAGGGCAACGGCGCGGATATCCGCGCGACAGACTGGACGCACGGCGGATCGCTGCTCAGCCAGGGGGCATTAACGGTGAATACCGGCGGTACGCTGACCTCGACCGGCTCGTTGATGAGCCAGGACAGGGCCGATATTAACGCGCAGACGCTGGATAACCGGGGACAACTCCTCAGTGAAGAGGCGGTAACGCTCGGGGGCAACACCCTCAAAAACAGCGGAACCGTGCAGGGGAAAACCCTGGCGCTGCAGCAGAAGAGCATTAATAACCAGGGCACCTTAACCGGGCTGCAAAGCCTGACGGTACAGGCGCAGCAGCGGCTGATGGCACGCATGGCGATGGCCGCACCGCAGCAGGAGCTGATCAACGGTGCGGGCGGTAAACTTCTCACGCAGGGTACCCTGAATATTACCTCCGGTGCGGTGACCAACGCCGGCACCTGGCAGGCGCAAAATATTCTGCTGAACGCGCAGTCGCTCTCCAACAGCGGGGCGGTGCAAAGCGCCGACGCGCTGCAGATGACGCTGGCGGATAACCTCACCAGCACCGCAGGCAGTAAAATCACCGCGCTGGGGACGGCGACACTGCAGGCCGCAGCACTCACCAACCAGGGGCAGTGGGCGGCGAAAAACCTGACCCTGAAAGGGGGCACGCTCAGCAACAGCGGTGCCATCAGCGGTGTTAATGGCCTGACCCTCAGCCAGACTGGCGCCGTTAACCAGCAGGCAAACGGCACGATGCTGACCGGCGGGGCGCTGAACATCAACGCCGCTTCCGTCACCAGTGCCGGTAAAATTCAGGGCGGAACGCTCGGCATTACTACCGGTGCGCTGACCAATAACGGGCGTCTGCAGGGGGATAACGGCGGAACCCTCACCCTGAGCGGGACGCTGACCAACAATAGCAGCGGCGAAATTGTCAGCCGTAATGGGCTGACGGTCACTACCCCGACGCTGTTTAACTACGGCCTGATCCAGGGCGGCGGCGAAACGCGCGTGACTGCTACCTCGCAGGCACGTAACGACGGCAAACTGCTCTCTGGCGCCCGTTTGACGCTCGGGACGCCGCAATACAGCGGCACAGGCTGGCTGCAGGCCACCGACCTGATCCTCAATGCGGCAAACGCCACCAATAACGGCACCTGGATTGCCGATCGGGCCACGCTGACCGGCACCACGCTTACCAGCCAGGGCACCACTCAGGCGGGCCAGCTTACGGTTAACTACAACCAGCTAACCAACAGCGGAACGCTGCTCGGCAATACTCAACTCAATATCGATGCCGATCAGGTCACCCAGAGCGCCGGCGGTAAGCTTTTGAGCGGCGGCGATCTGTGGTTGCAGAGTAAGGGGCTGGATGTTGTCGGCCAGTTGGTGTCGCTTGGTAACCTGACCCTACAGCTGACCAACGCCTTTACCAGCAAATCCGCCGTGGCGGCGGGGAAAACTCTGACCATCAACAGCGGTGGTGCCATCGACAACCGCAGCGTGCTGCAGGGCCAGGCGGTCAACCTGAGCGCGGGCGGTCAGCTTAGCAATAACGGGCAAATCACTACCGGCACGGGAGCCAGCTCGCTCTCCGGCAGCAGCGTGGCGCTGAATGCCGCCGGGTCAGTGCAGGGGGGCGGTGATATCACCGTCGCCAGCCGCGGCAACATCACCGTGGACGGTTTTACCGGCACGCGCGGCTCGCTGACCCTGAGCGCGCCGGGTTCGATCGTCAATACCGCGCTGCTGTATGCGGCGAATAACCTGGCGTTGTATGCCGACAGCATCACTAACCAGCGCGGCGACATCATGGCGGGCAATAACCTGTGGATGCAGAGAGATGCAGCGGGGAATGCGAATAGCCAGGTGGTGAATACGTCGGGGAATATTGAGACGCAGAACGGTGATATTACGATCAGGACCGGGCATTTTATTAATCAGCGTGACGGCTTAAAAGCTGAGACTATGCATCAATCTTTAACGACTGAAAGCTGGATGACCGGACAATCGATGATCAACGTTCCTATCGAAGCATTGTCTGAAGGCACTTATGGTTATTACTCAAAATTAGCGCGTTGGGAAACAGGTAGTTGTAGTGGAGGAAAAAATGGAGGATGTAACTATCATGAGGAGATGCGTTATTACTACGCTCCGTTCGAGGATTCTGCTACTCAGAAATTTTTAATTAACAGCACCGTAACAACTGTCACGGGTGGTAATAATCCTGCTGGACGTATTGCTTCAGGAAAAGGTCTGAACATTCATGCAAATGTTCTTGATAACCATGCGAGTAATATACTTGCCGCTGGAAACATAAACCTGACGGGAAATACTTTAAACAATCAGAGCTGGCAGGAAGGCTCTGAAAATGAATATCTCGTTTATGAATACGCCTCTGAAAATGGTATAGCAAAAGTAAAATATGCGACAAACAAAATCCCGTCAGAAGGCAATATTAAATTCAGCAATGACACAATAACATTTGCTTTAAAAGGACACGAAACATCCTCTCAGCCTGGAACTTTATATCGCGCCGTCATCCAGGCCGGCGGCAACGTTACCGCCAACTTCACCAATAACATCAGCAACACCAATACCACCGCCAATGCCGGTGGTATCAGCAATGTTATCGCCACGCCGACGCTGAACACCCTCAGCAACCAGACTATCGACGGTGGGGTGCAAAAACAGGGCCTGGCGAATACTGGTACCGTGGCGGTGAACTCGCCGCAGTGGAAAGATCAGCTGCAGGATGCTTTACAGCAGCTTAACGGTGGCGGTGCGCTGGATAACAGCGGCGCGGCGAATGCATCACTCAGTACCATCTCCACCGCCCAGAAAGGCAACGCAAACCTCGGTAAGCTGGGCGATCTGGCCAATGCGGGCGTCACCACCGCCGATCTCAGAAATGCGGAAGGTGGCCCTGTCGGACAGCATCAGGGCCAGCGCGTTGACACCAGCGCTTACCCGCTGCCGTCGGGAAACAGTGGCTATTTTGTCTTCTCAGACAACCCAAAAAGCCCATACCTGATCAACGTTAACCCTAAACTCAATACGCTCGGGCAGCTCGATCCCGCGCTGTTTGCCGAGCTGAATAAGATGCTCGGCATTAAGCCTTCTGCAAACGCGCCGCAGGAGACGCGGGCTGCGTTTACCGACGAGAAGCAGTTCCTCGGCTCGTCGTACATGCTGGGCCGCCTCAATCTGAACCCGGATTATGACTATCGCTTCCTCGGCGATGCGGCGTTCGATACCCGCTACGTCTCAAACGTGGTGCTCAACCAGACCGGAAACCGTTACCTGAACGGCATAGGGTCCGAGCTGGATCAGATGCGCTACCTGATGGATAACGCCGCCGCGCAGCAGCAGTCGCTGGGCCTGCAGTTTGGCGTTTCTCTGACTGCGGCGCAGATCGCCGCCCTCGACCACAGCATCGTGTGGTGGGAAAAAGCGACCATCAACGGTGAAACCGTGATGGTGCCGAAGGTCTATCTGTCGCCGAAGGACGTTACCATCAACAACGGCAGCGTCATTGCCGGTAATAACGTCACGCTGAAGAGCGGCGACATTATCAACAGCGGCAGTTCGTTGCTGGCGAATAATACTCTGACGCTCGACAGCCAGAACAGCATCAGCAACCTCAACAACGGCCTGATGAAAGCGGGCGGCGACCTGAACCTGAGCGCCATTGGCGATATCAATAACATCAGCTCCACCATCAGCGGCAAAACGGTGGCTCTGGAAAGCCTGGACGGTAGCATTAACAACCTGACGCAGGTTGAGCAGATCGATATCAACGCCACAGGCAAGTACAGCAATATCAGCCTGAAGGACACCCTTCTGGGTACTACCGCCTCCATTATGGCGCAGGATGGCCTGTCGCTTGAGGCGGGTAAAAACATCACCGTTACTGGCGCAAACCTGGCCTCCGGTGGTGACATGCTGCTGAACGCATGGGGCGATATTGCCGTCAATGAAAACCAGATTAATGACGCTTACAGTTCAAGCCAGGCTAAAACCAGCCGTTCGTCCGTGACTTATCAGGGAAGTACCGTCAGCGCGGGCGGTAACCTGGTGGCTAATGCCGGACACAATCTTGATGTCACTGCCAGCGATCTGAAGGCGGGCGGCAGTGCCGGGTTGAGTGCGGGTAACGATCTCAATCTGAACGCGGCGCAAACCAGCGAAAGCAGCCGTAACGGGAAAAATGAATCCCATAGCACTGGCCTCGATCGCACCACGATTTCCGCGGGTGATAACCTGGTGCTGAAAGCCGGGCAGGATATCAATGCCGAGGCCGCCGCACTGGCCGCCGAGAAAAACGTCGGGCTGCAGGCGGGCCGTGACGTGAATCTGGCCGCAGAAGCCACCACCCAGGGCGACAGCTACAAAGCGAGCAAGAAAACCGTTATCAACGAGTCGGTACGCCAGCAGGGAACCGAGATTGCCAGCGGCGGCAATACCGCCATTATCGCCGGACGTGACGTAACAACCGAAGCGGCACAGGTGACGGCGAAGGGCGATATCGGCGTGGCGGCAGGTCGCGACGTTAACCTGAATACCGCAACCGAAAGCGATTACTACTACAAAGAGCAGACTAAGACCAAAAGCGGTTTCCTCAGCAAGAAAAAGACTCACACCATTGAGGAAAACAGCGCGACGCGTGAAGCAGGATCGCTTCTGAGCGGCGACAACGTACAGGTTTCGGCGGGCAATAACCTGCTGGTGAAAGGCTCCGCTGTGGCGGGCGACGGCGATGTGCAGCTGCAGGCAGGCAACAATGTCGACATCGTTGCGGCTACCAACAGCGATACCTCGTGGCGCTTTAAGGAGACTAAAAAGTCGGGCCTGATGGGCACCGGCGGTATTGGTTTCACCATCGGCAGCAGTAAAAGCACCCACGATTTGCGTGAGCAGGGCACCACCCAGAGCGAGAGCTTCAGTACCGTTGGCTCAACGGGGGGCAACGTCAATATCACTGCCGGTAATCAGCTTCATGTGGGCGGTGCGGACCTGATAGCGGGCAAGGACATGGCCCTGACCGGTGACAGCGTGGTCATCGAGCCGGGCCATGATAAACGCACCCGGGATGAAAAATTTGAGCAAAAATCCAGCGGCCTGACGGTGGCGCTGTCTGGCGTGGTCGGTAGCGCGATTAACAGCGCCGTCACCACCGCTCAGGAGGCAAACAGGGAGAGCGGCGGACGTCTGGCAGCCCTGCAGGCAACCAAAGCCGCGCTGTCAGGGGTGCAGGCGGCACAGGGCGCGGCGCTCGCGCAGCAGACGGCCGATCCGTCGAACGGGTTTGGCGTCAGCCTTTCCCTTACAACGCATAAATCCAAATCACAGCAGCACGCTGAGAGCGATACGGTGGCGGGCAGTACCCTTAACGCCGGAAACGATCTGTCCATTACCGCCACGGGTAAGGGAAAGAGTGCCAATAGCGGCGATATCCTTATCGGCGGCAGCCAGCTTAAGGCCGGCGGCGATACCGCGCTGAATGCGGAAAACGACATCCTGCTGACGGGTGCGGGCAACACGCAAAAAACCACCGGTACAAACAGCAGCAGCGGCGGCGGTGTGGGTGTCAGCATTGGCGCCGGCGGCAGCGGAGCGGGTATCAGCGTCTTCGCTAACGTGAATGCGGCGAAGGGTAACGACAAAGGTAACGGTACCGCATGGACCGAGACCACGCTCGACAGCGGCGGTACGGTCTCAATGACCAGCGGGCGTGACGCCATCCTCAACGGCGCGCAGGTCAGCGGTGAGAAGATAGTCGCTGACATCGGCCGCGACCTGTGGATGAGCAGCCAGCAGGACAGCAACGATTACCAATCGAAGCAGACCAGCGTGGCGGCAGGCGGCAGCTTCACCTTCGGCAGCATGACCGGCTCCGGCTACATCGCTGCCAGCCAGGACAAAATGAAGAGCACCTTTGACTCCGTGCAGGAGCAGACGGGGCTCTTCGCCGGTGACGGCGGGTTTGATGTCACCGTGGGTCGTCACACGCAACTGGACGGCGCGGTGATGGCCTCCACTGCCGCGGCGGACAAGAACCGTCTCGACACCGGCACGCTGGGCTTCAGCGATTTACATAACGAAGCGGATTATAAGGTCAGCCATGCGGGCGTCAGCCTGAGCGGCGGCGGCAGCTTCGGCGGGGACACATTCCAGGGCAACCTGCCGGGCGGGATGGTGTCAGCAGCCGGAAGCAGCGGCCACGCCGAAGGGACCACTCAGGCGGCGATTGCAGAGGGCACCATTACCGTTCGTGACCGGGCGAACCAGCAGCAGGATGTGGCAGGCCTGAGCCGCGATACGGAACACGCCAACGACAGCATCAGCCCGATTTTTGACAAGGAGAAGGAGCAGAACCGCCTGAAGATGGTGGGCCTTGTCAGCGATATCGGCGGGCAGGCGGCGGATATTGCGCGGACGCAGGGCGAGCTGAACGCGATTAAAACCGCTAAGGATCGTATGAGCACGGCCAAACCTGAAGAGCTGGAGGCGGCGAAGGCGCAGTGGCAGAAAGCGAATCCCGATAAAACAGCCACAACGGAAGATATCAGTAATCAGCTTTACCAGAATTACTACAATCAAGCGTTTGCCGCAACGGGTATGGGGACCGGTGGCACGGTGCAGCGGGGTATTCAGGCTGCGACGGCGGCGCTGACCGCGCTTGCTGGCGGCGGTAACCTGACCGGGGCGCTGGCGGGTGCATCAGCCCCGGAATTGGCACGTCTGGTGAAGAAAACGACCGAGAATAATCCCGCAGTCAACGCTGTGGCGCACGCCGTTTTAGGCGGTGTGGTAGCTGCTTTGCAGGGTAACAGTGCGGCATCAGGCGCGGCGGGGGCTGCAACAGGTGAGCTGGTTGCACGTGCTATTGCGGATATTTATTACCCCGGTGTGGAAATGTCAGACCTGACGGAATCGCAAAAGCAGACTATCAGTTCGCTGGCAAGTGTATCGGCGGGAATTGCCGGCGGGCTTAGCGGAGAGAGTATATCTTCGGCGGCAACGGGTGCGAATGCCGGGAAGAATGCGGTGGAGAATAACTCGCTCAGCTTCGGTACTGGTATGGACAGCTATGTAAATGCAGCTGCTTCCTGGAATCAGTATGCAGCGGCCAATGATCTGACACCGGAAGAGACTCAGGCAGGTCTGGATAAACTGGCGAAAGGCGATTTACCGGAAGGTGCGAATATTACTAAAACCATTGTTGAAGGTTACCAGGATGGTGTGATGATTGCCGGGGCATGGTATCTGGGGCCTGCGGCGTCGGTGGGTAAAGTTGTTGGTGGCGGAGTATTGGCATTGAGCGCGAACGGGGGGTATCAATACTACGACTTGAATAAGCCCGGTAATGAGAATAAATCATGGGATTATAAAGGGAGTACTTCAGCAGGTATTACAGGGGCACTGGCGCCAGGACGTGGAATTTGGGCTAATGCAGGTATCGCACTGGGAGGTTCAATATTTACTGATGGGCTGGATAAAGGTGCTTTAGCTGGCACAGGCATTGGGTGGGCGTTTGGCACAACAGTTAATATTATTGCACCACCTATATTTTCCCCTGTGTTAGGCCCAGGCGCAGCACCTGTTGGTGATGTTATTGGTGCAGTGGGAGGTGAGTTTATTAGTAATGCAGTTAAGGATGAAATTAATGAAAAGAAAAAATAAACCTACTGTAGGATTACTGCTCTTAAGCATTGCATACATGGTTTTTTGTTGTTCAATCTTTTTTTCTGTAGCTTTGATAACTGTAAAGTTAATCATTAGCCACAAAGTAAATATCGAACAATCAGATATCGAGCATGTTTTGGTTGCTAGCGTTATTGCTGGAACAGCAGCAGCCTTCAGATCATGGCTCTTCGCCAAACTGGACGAACGTAAAGCCCGTAAATCTCCTCCATCAGATCCCAAACCTTGAATAAAGAGCCCGGCCCCAGCGCCGGGATCTTCTTTTTAGCCGTCAGAACTTAAACTCAAGCTCAATGGTAAGTCGTCTCTTCTCAGCCGTCACAATCACCGGCTGCCCGGTCCGGAACCCTAGTGCTTCCAGCCAGCGGCCCTTGATGGTGAACTGGGTAAGCGGGTTGGGCCTTCCCTGGTTGGGGCGATAACCGACCAGATAATAGTGCGTCTGCGGTTCGCGGGCCGCGGTTGTGGTGGTGTGGGGACTCCGGGCGGCTGGGAGCTACAGGATGAGGAGAATGCGTGAAACAACGAAGCTCATAACTCAGCTAATGGAATGAATTTAAATTCTGAATTAGTGGATAGTGTGGTGTTTAGCACTAAACAGTTAGATAAGAAATTTAAGCATGCAATTGACTTCGATGTTGTTACCACAAAGAAAAACCTGGATACACTTAAGCAATATGAGACTGCCATTAAGAATCACCTGAATGATAAATCTACCAGTGAAAATGGCACTTATGGCTTTGTGAAAGACTCATGAGTATTTTTTAATTTCAATAGAAATAATGCAGTTGTTATTGATAAGTAAGGCGAGTTTATTACAGGCTTCAAAGTTATCCCTGGAACACCTCAGTATGATAACTACATGAAAAATGTGGTTTTGAGATGAACTATCTACTTGTTGAGTTAGCCGAAATCTTTCGGGAGTGGAAGACTTTCTGCGGTAGCATTCGCAGAATGCATATATGAAACTTCGGCGTATAGAACGAGATAACAAAAATATACTTAACTATGATGAGAGTGTAAGTGAGTATCTATCAAGTATATTTTGTGCGGCAGATATGTATAACCCTGATGATGATCGTGACGAATATGAATTTGACGATGAGCAGCTACGAAAGGAAATAAATAAGCTCATGGATATTTATATTAATAAGTAAAAAGGATTCCGGCGTAGTTGCCGGGATCTTCTTGTTAACTGTCAGCCCTTAACTGGCTCGATCACCAGTTTTCCATATTCCACGCTGACCGTGACCGGCGTGTCGATGCTGAATCCCGCCTCTACCAGCCAGTTGGCGTTCAGGCGCAGGCAGGGGCTAATGGAATGCCTGGCAATCATATTGATACAGGCTCTTTAACATTGCTGGTAAAAATAGAAAGCAGGGAACAAAACCGCGTATCGGAGCGTTACATGCGCCAGAATCCGACACCGCCTGGACCGAGACTACGCTCGACAGCGGCGGTACGGTCTTAATGACCCGCAGGCGTAACTGGCGCTGGCTGAGGTCAATCTTACTCATACCGCGGAACTATCCGTATTACCAATGATTATGACACGCGACGTTGATGCTCTCACATTTTGAAAAGTGCAGGTCTGAAAAGGGAATTATGCAACAAAAGCAAAAAGCAGCCACCGGCCTCCTGGTAAAGCAAAAGGGCTAATGTTTCTCGCCAGCCCCTGCTGGACTTGAACCAGCGACCAAGCGATTATGAGTTCCTGGAAGAACAACCAAAAATCAGCATGTTAATTTATTTATCATTGACATAGATTGCCACTTTTTGCCAGTAATTACCCATTATCCGCCATTTCTACCGCCACTTTATCGCCACTCACTGCCAACGGATTGAGCTTAACGGCATCCTCCAGATGGTCAGGCGCAAAGTGCGCATACCGCATCGTCATTTTGATGTCGGTATGGCCGAGCACGCGCTGCAGGACCAGAATATTTCCACCATTCATCATAAAGTGGCTGGCGAAAGTGTGGCGCAAAACGTGGGTGAGCTGCCCTGCCGGTAATTCGATGTCTGTTCTTTCCAGCGCAGACCGGAATGCGCCATAACAGTCGCTAAACAACCGACCTTTTCGATCATCGGGCAGAGAATCATACAGCGCTTTGCTGATGGGCACGGTGCGGTTTTTTCTGCCTTTAGTGTTGGTATAGGTGATTTTGTATTTCGCGAGCTGGCTCTTTTTCAGGCTCTCGGCCTCAGACCATCGGGCGCCGGTGGCGAGACAGATCCTGACTACGCTTTCTAAATCGGGGTGGTCATGGCGTTTGCACTCACCGAGCAATAACGCAATCTGCTCCTGGGTTAGCCAGGCCATCTCCATCTCTTGCGTGCGGAAGGGGCGCATATTTTTTAGCGGGTTTTCACCCTTCCACTCTCCGAGGCGATTTAACTCATTGAACATCGCGCGGAAATAGGCCAGTTCAAGGTTAAGCGTGCGGGGAGATACCTCTTTCACCCTGTTGGAACGGGCATACTCACCTTTTAACCGCTTTTCCCGGTAGCGGGAAAACATCTGCGCATCGAAATCGCGCGCCAGGGGTTCGCCCATACACTCAAAGGCATGATGCATCGCTAACTGGCGTTTTAAGCCATCTTTCAGGGTGATGCCATGGGCGCTATACCAGGCGTCCACCAGCGCTTTTAACGTGCGCCTGTCTTCCTTCTCTTCCTGCCACGGGTTTTGTACGGTGTACTGCTCAAAGGCCAGCGCTTCGCCCTTGGTGGCGAATTTCTTTCTGATGCGCTTGCCTTTGGCCCCGTTTGGGTAGAGCTCACAAATCCAGCCGCCAGCGGGGTTCTTACGGACGGTCATTAATTAACCTCGCTGTAAACACCCACCACACGACCAATCGTTTTTATCTCATCAATCCCACACTCAAAAGGTACTTTGCCGCCTGCGACGTGCAACCTTTTCCCGGGCAGAACCGTCAGCTCGCGGAGGCTAATTGCACCTTCAACGTCCACAATCCAGAGGCCGTCAGCTAAAGGCGCCTCTTTCTCCGTGATGTAGGTTTTGCTCTCACTGCGGATGCAGATGGCGCTTTTCAGAGGCTTTTCGAAGAGCTCAGGATCGATATTCAGAACGCCATTCTTAGTGAGCCGACCTTCACTTAATGTGAATAATTGCAATTCGTAAGACGATTTTGAATGCACTTCTGCTTTCTGAGGGCCCTGTCCCGTCAGTATCCATTTGATGTCAACGCCGGTTTCAAGGGCGCAAAATGCAGCGAAATCGTAGGAGACGTTACCCCGCGTATAGCGGTTCTGCAGCGTGCTGGCCGCAATATTGAAATGGTTGGCGAGCTGGATTTTCTGCGTGAACCCGTAGACCTGACAGATCCTGTCTAAAACTTCCTCGTTTGAAATTTGGCTTTCAAAGTCCATAAATCGCATTCTCATGTTGATTGATGCGAATAATCGCATTATGATTCCATTGTTGGTGGCAGTTGATGGCAAACGTCAGCAAAACGTTGGCAATCACTGTCTGAAATTTTCAAATAAGGAATCATGCTATATGGCTTCTGAAATCGCAATCATCAAAGTACCTGCCCCGGTCGTGACGCTGCAACAGTTTGCGGCACTGGAAGGCGTATCTGAGCGTACCGCTTACCGTTGGACAACCGGCGATAACCCACGTGTACCTATCGAACCGCGCACGATCCGTAAAGGCTGTAAGAAAGCAGGTGGCCCGATTCGTATCTATTACGCGCGCTGGAAAGAGGAGCAGCTGCGTGAGGCGTTGGGTCATTCCCGTTTTCAGCTCGTTATCGGTGGTTAATTCACTTTTTGTGAATTTTAAGGGTGTGGCATGTTTGGTTTTAGACATCCCACTATGACGACACCTGTCGGTTAACGGGCTGGCTAAAGACAAACTGCTGAGGGAATCATGGCTATCGAAGCTGTTTCTGCGACTGTGCCGTTAAAGGCGGGCGATCGTCTGGCCGGTCTCAATCATGTGGCCGAACTTCGCGCCCGATACTGGGGCGACGGCTGGAAAGAGGTGGAGCGTTTTGTCGATGACTTACGCGATAAACGTGACCCACAGTGTGAAGAGAATAATAGGGCGCTGGCCGCTATTTTCTTTCTGGCAAAAATACCGGCGGCTCGTCATGGGCTCGAATTAAGTGAGCTGACGACTGACGAGAAAAAAGCGCTTATTACAGCGATGAATCATTTCCGTGCAGTGGTGAGCTTATTTCCCAAACGGCTGACCATGCCGAATTAATCCAGACAGAAAATTAATGGCGTAAACCCGCCGGGCCTCTTATTGCCCAAAACCAGGAGAGTTATATATGCGTAATACCGAACCCTATAGCGTTAATACCGACAGCGATGCGCTGACCGTATTGCTGACTGATGCCAAAAAAGAGGAGCGCAAAGACCGCGCCCTCGCGGTTTCCATCCGCCTTGAGGCTTTGGCCATCCATATCACCAGTCAGGGCATGACCGGAACAGAAGCCGCTGAACTGCTGCGCCGCGAAGCCACCCGCTATGAGTACGAATCACAGGAGCTGCACTAATGGCCGACGCGATAGATTTAGCCCAGCAGCGCGAGCAGGAAGACCGCGATCGCCATATCTATAACGCACGCAGCCGTATCGCTGCACCTTCCCGTTTCCTCTGCGAAGAGTGTGACGCACCTATTCCGGAAGCTCGCCGCATTGCGGTGCCGGGCGTCGCGTTTTGCGTCACCTGCCAGCACATCGCTGAGCTGAAATTAAAACACTACCGGGGAGCATAAATTGGCTGTTCAGTTCGCGTTTCCGTGGAGTGTTCCACGGACGGCAATAGCCAGCCCATACCTTACCTATGACCAACTGCATCGCCGCAACCGCATGTTTGCGGCTTTGCTGCATGCAAGAAAGAGGCTTGCCCTCCAGCCCGAGTGCGTGCGTTTTGATGTTGAGCGCACCGCTGCGGGGCTGGAGCACTATCAGGGCAGCCAACGCGCCAATGCCTTTTTAATCAGCTTTTGCCAAAAAGCATTGCCGCGTCTTGAACGGGTCACCAAAAAATACGCGTGCGCGGGTATCAACAGCTGTGTATCCGCCGCTGTTTTTGGGGGACATTTCGATTCTCAGCTAATGCAATATCTGGCATCACGCATGGTTAATATGATCGCCAGATATAACCGGCTCCCGGATATGTCGCGTGCCGATATAGATCTACTGGCCGCCGATATTGCTCATTTTATTCGTGCTGAACTGGCTGACATTGATAACACCGAATGGGGTGAGCTTAAAACGCTGCACGCCTGGTATATACGTGCTGGCATTATTTCCCTGCAATTCAGAGTTACCCCGCCGCACTGGGAGCGGGTAACGAAGCGATATGCCGGCAAGGATGAGATCGCACCGGCAGTGATGCGCATGTTTAACCCGGCCTGGTGGTATGGCCGCCTGCGTCGCGTTGCGGCCGCATGGCGCGAACACCTGCACATTGCTGTCGGCAGCGTCAGCAGGAAAAGGCACGCCTATGCGAGCAAAAACTGCGTAACCGACTGGCGCGAGCAGAAGCGCCGCACGCGTGAATTTCTCAAGGGGCTGGAGCTCGAGGACGAAGAGGGCAACCGGATTAGCCTGATTGAGAAATATGACGGCTCGGTCGCCAATCCTGCGATCCGCCGCTGTGAGCTGATGACCCGTATTCGTGGCTTTGAAAATATCTGTAATGAACTCGGCTATGTTGGCGAGTTTTATACCCTCACCGCGCCCTCTAAATATCACGCCACAACCAAAGCGGGATACCGTAACCGCAAATGGCAAGGCGCCAGCCCGGCAGAGACGCAGGGCTATCTCACCCGCCTTTGGGCGCGTATTCGGGCTAAATTGCACAGGGAAGCGATCCGCATTTTCGGCATCCGTGTTGCCGAACCTCATCACGACGCCACGCCGCACTGGCACATGCTGATGTTTATGTTGCCGAAAGATGTCGAGCGGGTTCGCCGCGTCATTCGCGATTATGCATGGCAGGAAGATAACCACGAACTTCAAAGCGATAAAGCCAAAAATGCCCGCTTTCATGCCGAGGCAATCGACCCGGAGAAGGGCAGTGCCACCGGGTATGTCGCCAAATACATCTCTAAGAATATCGACGGCTATGCTCTCGACGGCGAGACGGATGACGAAAGCGGTGAGCTACTGAAAGAGACCGCGACTGCCGTTTCGGCATGGGCGGCGCGCTGGCACATCCGTCAGTTTCAATTTATCGGCGGTGCGCCGGTGACGGTTTACCGGGAGTTACGTCGTCTTGCCGATCGTGAGGCCGCGCATGGCTTGAGCGTTGAGTTTGCTGCCGTGCATGATGCCGCGGACGCCGGCGACTGGGCGGCCTACGTTAACGCTCAGGGCGGGCCGTTCGTTCGTCGTGACGATCTGCAAGTGCGCACGCTGTATGAGCCACGCAACGGCTATAACCAGTACGGTGAGGAAATGGTGTCCATACGTGGCGTTTATGATTCCGCCGTTGGTGCCGGCTCGGCGATCCTGACCCGCCTGACGCAATGGAGGATTGTGCCGAAGCGTGCCCTTGATGTGGCCGTTGACGTTAAGGGCGCTCCTGCGCCCTCTCGGAGTTCTGTCAATAACTGTACGGGGAGCGAAAGCGATCCGCCGGTACTGGATTTATCGCAACCCCTCAGCCGACGCGCCAGGCGAGACCTTACGAGCCGGCTAAGGAGAAAAACAGCGGCAACGAGACGGAAATTTGTCCACGGAACAGTACACCAGAGCGAGGCAATAGCCAGGATGGTTGAGAGCGTGCAGGTGAGCACCGGCGTAACGATAAGCCGGGGCGAAGCCCTGCACTTAATGGCCGGCGGTAAAAGCTGCGTTAACAAAAAATGGTGCACCGGGACCTCGCGCGGGGAACTCTTACGGGCGGCCCCTTCTTACCAGGCTAAGGCAAAAAATATATTGACCCGTATTGCACGGTTAGCTTCCAGAAACCCGGGTAACTCTTTAACTTAATTGCATTATTTCATGAACATAACGCAAAAAATTCAGATTTTTTCTTCCAATTTTTTAAATCAATATGATACTGTATATTTATACAGTATCTTGAGTGGGAGGGCGCATGGATAGAGAACTGAGTAAGTATGTGATGCTTGAAAGGGTAGAACTGATTGCACGTCTGACAACCGAAGGGAGTTGTCATGAAAGGGATCGAGAGATAGCGTTAAATTTAATTGCCGATTTGGCACAAGAGAACCTTTTGCGAAAGGGTTCTTATTCCGTGAGGGTCTCTGCCAGGCCCAGCCAACAACGCTTAAAAAACGAAAATGAAATGGTTGTGCAAATCACGTTGGATAGTAGCCAAAACATGGGACAGCAGCTGGTCGCGGCATTTGAAAGTGAGCTCAATCGTCGGGTCAAGAATATGTTCCCATTGACTCATGTCACGGTTAAAAAAGGTTCGATGACTGGCGTTGAGATAAAGGGCTTTGCTGGCGATTCTGACCGGGAACGGCTGAACGGCATCATTAAGGAAGTATGGGAAGATGAGAGCTGGCAATAAATAGAACATGATGCCGGTTCGGTAAACAGGTACGGACCGACATAATTGAACAACACGCAGCGCGGGGGCGAGTAGTTACCCCCGTGTTCCCTTTGTGAGGGGATCCTGCTTTCAGGTTTGCCCGACCGCCGCTATGGCACGTCGCGCGCGTCCAACCGGCGCGAGCGCCTCTTATCCATTCCTTTGCTTCCTGCTCTGCACGGTCGTGCACATTTCGTAAATTTTTAGTCTCGCACCCGCTTCCCCTGCAGATGCTCGCCTCCCTGCCTGGGCCATTTAACCGCGATAAGCCGGTCGATACAGCCTCCCGCCCTGGTACGAGGCAAGGCTAAGAATGTGGCCGCATATTATCGATAAGCCTCTGTTGTGCCCGGGCCTGTACTTCCGCAACCGGTGGCTGATACGGGTTGGAGTCGGGAAACTAGACCCAAACAAACAACCCAGCATCAGGACACTGAGCAATGGCAAAAAAATTACGACATGGTGTCGCATCTGCATCCGGGGCGGCGCCTGCGATGGCCGCGTTATCAGCCGCGACAGGGCAGGCATGCCTGTCCGGCCTCGCCGCCAGGTATCTGGACTTTAGCTGCAGGGGGAAAATCTGATGTTTACTCGTGTCCTGCAGGGCGACACGCTCGACGCGGTTTGCGACCGGCATTACGGGCGCACTGAGGGCGTGTTTGAGCTGGTACTGGCTGCGAACCCCGGGCTTGCAGAGCTCGGCCCAGTGCTGCCGCACGGTACCCTCGTCGAGCTCCCTGACGTGCCCTCATCTCCTGTCTCTGAAACTATCAATCTGTGGGAGTAAGTAATGACTGAAGGAGAAAAAGGCATTCTGTCCCTGTTCACGATCGGTGCGCTGATTGTGGTAGGGAAAGTATTAGCCGGTGGCGAGCCCGTTACGCCGCGTCTGTTTATCGGGCGGATGCTGCTCGGGGGCTTTGTCTCGATGGTGGCAGGCGTGGTGCTTGTGCAGTTCCCTGATATGCCGCTGACGGCGGTATGCGGGCTTGGCTCCATGCTCGGCATTGCCGGTTATCAGGTAGTTGAAATTGCTATCCAGCGGCGAATCAAATCAATAAAAGGAAGCGGTGATGCCGGCCATTAATACGCACCAGAATATCGCGGCTTTTCTCGATATGCTGGCCTGGGCCGAAGGAACCGCCATCCACCCACTGACGAAAAATCGCGGTTACGACGTGATTGTCACCGGCATGAATGGAAAACCGGAGATTTTCACCGATTACCGCGATCACCCCTTTGCGCACGGCCGCCCGGCAAAAATCTTTAACCGGCGTGGGGAAAAATCCACGGCGTCAGGCCGCTATCAGCAGCTCTACAGGTACTGGCCGCACTATCAGCAACAGCTCGGCCTGCCCGATTTCAGCCCCTTGTCACAGGACAAGCTCGCCATTCAATTGATGCGCGAGCGTGGCGCGCTGGACGATGTACGACAGGGGCGTATCGGGAGCGCGATCTCCCGCTGCTGCAACATCTGGGCATCGCTGCCCGGTGCCGGCTACGGCCAGCGTGAGCACAATCTCGAAAAACTCGTGACGGTCTGGCGTAGCGCGGGCGGGGTGACGGCATGAAACCCCAGTCCGTGCTGCTGGTGCTGGCGGTGCTGGGATTGCTGTGGCTGCGCCACGAAAACACCAGGCTTACCCGCTCGTTTGAACGTGCAAATAAGGTTGCCGATGTGCAAAAGAGCGCCATCGGGATGCTGAAAAACCAGCTGTCCGTCTCCCGGCATATCGCCATGACGAATGAGGCCGCACAGGTTCGGCTCGGTGATGAACTCGCCGCCGCCGGCGCGCTGGCCGCAAGGCGTGAAAGATCTATATCGAGGCTGATGAATGAAAACGAAACTCTGCGCCGCTGGTCTGGTAATAAGCTTCCTGATGTTGTGCGCCGGCTGCACGCCCGAACGGGATGCGCTTCCGCCGCGCATTGTTTACAACCCCTGCCCGAAAGTGAGCCTTTGCCCGATGCCGGGGAGCCAACCCGCCACTAACGGCGATCTAAGCGCCGATATCCGCAGGCTTGAGCTGGCGCTCACCGCCTGTGCGATTAAGGTCGAAACCATAAAAGACTGTCAGGATAAAATCGATGCAGAAAATGAAAAGCCTGCGCCAGGCGCTGACTGATGCCGTACCGCAGCTGAAAACCAACCCTGAAATGCTGCGGATCTTTGCCAGCGAGGGGAATATCGATGCGCGCCTCGCGGCGTCGCTGTCTCACGAGAAAATTTATACCCTGAATGTGGCCGTGACCGATTTTGACGGCGATCCTGATTTGATTTTCGTGCCGCTGGCCGCATGGCTGCGTGAGAATCAGCCGGATATTTGCACTACCGACGAAGGGCGTAAAACGGGCTATCGCTTCCGGATGGATGCAAACGACGGCGATAAGCTCAATATCAGCATTAGCCTGCAGCTCACCGAGCGCACCATCGTTAAAGAAGAAAACGGCGCACTTCACGTCAGCTACGCGCCGGAACCGCCGCTGCCTGAGTTGGTAACGCGGCCGATGGAGCTCTATATCAACGGCGAACTGGTGAGTAAGTGGGAGGAGTAATTTGACCTGCCTTTGATAATGAGCTTGTTGGCTTTACAGGGCACGATCGCCGATGAGGTGAGCGTGCCGGATGCTCGGGCTAAACCGGGGCGGTAAGGCCAACGATGTTCCCGAGGCTGCGATCCATCTGATATATAAAAGCGAACGTACGCCGCGATGCTGTAAAGTGGCGTTTCCCGGCCAATTATTCATTTTTCCAGTATCTATCCTATTATCTCTACATCATCCCCCAGTCAGATGAAATAAGATTACGTACTTCCTGGTATTTAGGGTGGTCTGCTTAATGTTTATTGAATAATTCCAGCATAACCCGCTTTGATGTTTTGGGTCTGTATAAAAATAATCGTCTATCACGGGCTTAAAGTAAATATAAGGTTTATTTAAATTTATAAAGTGGTTTTCAGACGGTGCTGGTAGTCTTTTGGGATTTGATAATACAATTGAATCTGGTGCTAACCTCTTTGTGATCAAGATTAAAAGCGACTAAAGCAATAAGACACTAATTAGTGAGTTGTTATATTTACCATGTCTTTAATAAATTTAATTATGGCCGAGTGTAAATTGAATCATGATTAGCACTCAGCTTACATTTGTTTAAAGTGGACTGGTTATTATAAATATTAATATCATCTTCGCTCGAATTTATTTTCTTATCCTGATGCGTTTGTTGTGTGAAAAGCGCTACTACGGCTAGCGGTGGGAAAACTATTATCGTTATAGCACCCTTGCCTCATGAATACTTTAAATTCGCTTCACGAAATCACCCGTGCGATCCGCAACCTTATTCGCACCGGCATCGTCACCGACGTCGATCCCGTCGCAGGCCTCTGCCGCGTTCAGACCGGCGGAATGCAGACGACCTGGCTTAACTGGCTGACCGCCCGCGCCGGCCGCTCGCGCTTATGGTGGGCGCCTTCCGTGGGCGAGCAGGTTCTGCTGCTTGCCATCGGCGGCGAGCTCGATACCGCGTTTGTGCTGCCAGGCATCTTTTCCGACGACAAACCGGCGCCGTCTGCCTCGCCCGACGCCTTTCATATCGCCTTTCCCGACGGGGCCGTTATCGAGTACGAACCTGAAAATGGGGCGCTCACCGTGGCCGGCATTAAAACCGCCGACGTCACCGCCTCCGGCTCCATTACGGCGACCGTGCCGGTGGTGCTGGTTAAGGCCGACACCCGCATCACGCTCGATACCCCGGAGGTGGTCTGCACCAACAAGCTGATCGCCGGCACGCTGGAAGTACAGAAGGGCGGCAAGATGTCCGGAAATATCGAGCACACCGGCGGGGCCTTTACCTCTAACGGCGTGCAGCTGGATAACCATGGCCACGGCGGCGTGAAGGGCGGCGATGAATGGACTAAGGGGACAAAATGACGGTGCACTATCTGGGTATGAACAGTTCAACCGGGCTCAGCATTTCTGAGGCTGAGCACATCAGGCAGAGCGTGCGCGATATTCTGGTCACCCCGATTGGCTCGCGGGTGATGCGTCGTGAATATGGCTCGCTGCTTTCCGCGCTGATTGACCAGCCTCAGACAGCGGGGCTGCGTCTGCAGATTATGGCTGCGTGCTACTCCGCGATCCAGAAGTGGGAGCCGCGCATCACCCTGACGGCCATTACTTTTGAACGGTCGGAGCACGACGGCGGGCTGTATGTCGACATTACCGGCACGGGCTCCACGTCCGGCCAGCCCTTTTCCCTCACCATCCCACTGAGTTAAACGCTATGGCTATTGTTGACCTTAACCAGCTCGCTGCACCCGATGTGGTGGAAGAGCTGGACTATGAGACCCTTCTCGAAGAGCGAAAGGCGACGCTTGTCTCACTCTATCCCGCAGAGCAGCAGGAAGCGGTTGCGCGCACCCTGACGCTGGAGTCAGAGCCGATTGTGAAGCTGCTGCAGGAAAACGCCTACCGGGAGGTTATCTGGCGCCAGCGCGTTAACGAGGCTGCCCGCGCCGTGATGCTTGCTTATGCGCAGGAAAGCGATCTCGACAATATCGGCGCTAATTACAACGTGTCGCGCCTCGTGATTACCCCGGCAGACGAGACCACGCTGCCGCCAACGCCCGCGGTCATGGAATCCGATACCGACTATCGCCTGCGCATCCAGCAGGCCTTCGAAGGGCTGAGCGTGGCCGGGTCAACCGGTGCTTATCAGTTTCATGGCCGCAGCGCCGACGGGCGGGTGGCGGATATTTCCGTTATCAGCCCCGAGCCCGCGTGCGTCACCGTCTCGGTGCTGTCGCGTGAGAATAACGGCGCGGCGTCCGACGAGCTGCTCGCCGTGGTACGCACGGCCCTGAACGAGGAAGACGTGCGCCCGGTGGCCGACCGCGTGACAGTGCAGTCTGCCAAAATTGTCGACTACACCATCGAGGCCGCGCTTTATCTCTACCCGGGCCCCGAAAGTGAGGCAGTCATTAATGCGGCAAAAAGCAAGCTGCAGAGCTACATCAGCGCGCAGCACCGGCTCGGGCGTGATATCCGCAAATCCGCTATTTATGCCGCGCTTCACGTCGAGGGGGTACAGCGCGTCGAGCTGACCGCGCCGGCGGCCGACATCGTGCTTGATGCGACTCAGGCCTCGTACTGTACCGAGTACAGCGTAACGGTCGGGGGTAACGATGAGTAAAGCCCGCCTGTTGCCTACCGGCTCGTCGCCCCTCGAGGTGGCGGCGGCGCGCGCCTGCGCCGACATCGAAAATACCCCGATCCCGCTGCGTCGGCTCTGGAATCCTGACGATTGCCCGGCCAATCTGCTGCCGTGGCTTGCCTGGGCATTTTCAGTGGATCGCTGGGATGAGAGCTGGCCGGAGGGAACAAAACGCGAGGTGATCCGCAACGCGTGGTTTATCCATGCCCATAAGGGAACCATTGGCGCGGTGCGCCGCGTGGTAGAGCCGCTTGGCTACCTGATTAACGTGACGGAGTGGTGGAATACGAACGATCCGCCCGGCACCTTTCGCCTCGATATCGGCGTGCTGGAAACCGGCATCACCGAGGAAATGTATTACGAGATGGAGCGGCTAATTGCTGATGCAAAACCCGCCAGCCGCCATCTTATCAGTCTGAACATTATTCAGGATATTCCGGGCCATATGTACACCGGAGCCCTGACCTATGACGGCGACATCACCACGATTTATCCGGGATAAGTGAGAGCAACATGACAGTGAAATATAAAACGGTGATCACCAAAGCCGGCGCGGAAAAGCTGGCGGCGGCGACCCTCCCGAACGGGAAAAAAGTCAACTTCACGGCGATGGCCGTGGGCGACGGCGGCGGAAAGCTGCCCGAGCCGAACGCCGGGCAGACAAAGCTCGTTAATGAAGTCTGGCGCCATACGCTGAACAAAATCAGCCAGGACAAAAAGAATAAAAATTACGTCGTGGCCGAACTGGTCATTCCGCCAGAAGCGGGCGGGTTCTGGATGCGCGAAACCGGGCTTTACGATGACGCCGGCACGCTGATCGCGGTCGGTAGCATGGCGGAGAGCTATAAGCCCGAGCTGGCCGAGGGCTCCGGGCGCGCGCAGACGGTGCGTATGGTTATCATGGTGAGTGACATCGATACGGTGGAGCTGGCTATCGATACCACGCTGGTGATGGCCACCCAGGATTATGTTGATGACAAGCTTGCGGAGCATGAGCAGTCGCGCCGCCATCCTGACGCCACCCTTAAAGAGAAAGGCTTCGTACAGCTGAGCAGTGCCACCGACAGTGCTTCTGAGACGCTCGCCGCAACCCCAGTCGCGGTTAAAGCGGCGTATGACCTTGCGAAAGGGAAATACACGGCTCAGGACGCCACCACGGCGCAAAAAGGCATCGTGCAGTTGAGCAGCGCGACCGACAGTGCGTCTGAGGTGCTTGCCGCGACGCCAAAAGCGGTTAAGGCGGTGAATGACCTTGCGAAAGGGAAATACACGGCGCAGGATGCCACCACGGCACAAAAAGGTATCGTGCAGTTGAGCAGCGCGACCGACAGTGTATCCGAGTCGCTCGCAGCAACCGCAAAAGCGGTTAAAGCGGCTAACGATAACGCCAGCGGGAGACTTGCTAAAAATCAGAATGGTGCAGATGTAGTAGATAAAAATGCTTTCGTTAAGAATATCGGCGCGGCTCGTGCATTTAGCGCCTCAGTAAGCACTGGCTCCAGAGGAAGCTGGACAACAGCTGAACTTATTACATGGCTTGAGGCACAGGAAGCTTTTAATCATCCGTACTGGGTGTGTAAAGGGTCATGGTCTTATGCTAACAATAAAACTATTACCGATACGGGCTGCGGTGATATCCAGCTTGCCGGGGCTGTTATTGAGGTGATGGGCTCACGTGACGTGATGACTATTCGGGTAACCACTGCTAACACTGGGGAAGGGATATTAAGTGCCCAGTTTATTTATATCAATCATGGCAGTGATTATCGTCCAGGATGGACGCGCACTTTTAACAGGGCTGGAGATTCCATGGCTGGTACGCTCAGTCAGGACAGTGTGGGCCTGGGGACATATAACCAGACAGCCCTAAGTATGGGCGAGCGGGGCGGTAAAAATTACCTTCGAAAATTCCGTGGAGGAATGGCGGACACAGTCTGGCATGAAACGGTTCAGGCTAGTACATATCGACTGGCTACGGGTAGCACTGACAGTACAGAGGTGCTTAGCCTGGAGGCTGGACGGGCATCTTTTGCCGGTGAAGTTGTCAGTAAGAGCGCTAACGGGCTGAGGATAGCATACGGAAGTATTGGGTTCTTTATCCGCAACGATGGTGGTAGCACGTATTTCATGTTGACTAACGCTAATGACAACATGGGCGGATATAATAATCTAAGACCAGTGCAAATTAATAATACCAGTGGCTTGGTTACTCTTGGGAAAGTGAATATTAATGACTGGACGTATTTAGATGCGCGTTATTACACCCAGTCTGCCAGTAATGCCCGGTTTATTTTGGCTGATTCCGCAAGTTATGCTGGTTTTGCATCAAATAACGCTGCTTCACCATATATGCGGCATAAAGATAGTAATGCTGTGGTTGGTTTGGCATTACGGGAGGATGTTTATTCTAAAGCTGCCAGTGATGGTCGATATCAAAAAATAAATACGGCCTCTCTTGGCACCAATGGCTGGCATAAAGATGCCAGTACGGGGTTAATTACGCAGTGGGGTTATGTAGCACCGGGTTGGGCGGGTTACGCGAGCGTGACCTTCCCCATTGCATTCCCCAGCGCCTGTATCAATGTTCAGGTTTCGATTACGGGCGACGGCGGCGAATCCACCGTGAACTTTTCATCCGTCAAAAAAGGCACAGTCAGCCGAACCGGCGCGCAGATTGGCTATGACAAGGGCGGCGCATACTGGGAGGCGAAAGGATACTGATATGCAAGAACAAATTAATTTTTATTACAGCGCAACCACCAACGCATTTTATCCTGCGGCGCTCAGGGCAGATTATGATGCAGCCGGCACCTGGCCGGATGATGCACAAACGCTGTCAGACCGCTGCTATCAGCATCTGATAAACGGGCAGTCTGAGGGAAAAATCATTGTAGCAAACGAACACTCTCAACCGGTTCTTGCCGATCCGCCCGCCCCCTCGGCTGAAGAGATAATCGCCCGGGCGGAATCGCAGAAGGTGAAGCTCATGCAGGAGGCGGAAAACGTTATTGCGCCACTGAGCCGGGCGGTTAAGCTGGGGATTGCCACTCCTGAAGAGACAGAGTGGCTTAAGCAGTGGGAGATTTACACCGTGTTGCTTAGCCGCATCGATACCAGCGATCCAGCGAATATTGTCTGGCCTGATATGCCGGAATAAAAAAAGCCCTCCACCAGGAGGGCTTTTTGTTGCTCTTAAACCACCTCTTCAGGAGGTTATTTTCTTACTGCCCGTTGTGTCATTACTCATCCAACGCTATCCGGTCGCGCACGAGCGGAGTCAGAAAGACAATAGTCGCACCCCATAACCACGGAGTTAAACGGATGAGCGACTTTCATCACGGCGTAGAGGTCATCGAGATTAACGATGGCACACGCACCATTTCCACCGTATCAACGGCAATTATCGGCATGGTCTGTACGGCCAGCGATGCTGACGAGAAAACTTTTCCCCTCAACGAACCTGTACTGATTACCAGCGTACAAAGCGCTATCGGCAAAGCGGGTACACAGGGCACCCTGTCGGCCTCTCTGCAGGCTATCGCTGATCAGTGCAAACCGGTCATCGTTGTGGTGCGCGTAGCGGAGGGTATCGAAGACCCGGAGGATCCTGAAGCAGCAAAGAACCAGACCATTTCCAACATCATCGGCACGACCGACGAAAACGGCAAATACACCGGCCTGAAGGCGCTGTTAACGGCGAAAACCGTGACCGGCGTTAAGCCGCGCATCCTCGGCGTGCCCGGTATGGATTCACAGGAGGTGGCAACCGCCCTTGCGTCCATCTGCCAGAGCCTGCGTGCATTTGGCTACGTCAGCGCGTGGGGTTGTAAGACCATTCCTGACGCCATCAAATACCGCGAAAACTTCAGCCAGCGCGAGCTGATGGTTATTCACCCCGATTTCCTGGCGTGGGACACCACGACCAACGCAACCACCTCTGCATGGGCGACGGCGCGTGCGCTGGGTCTGCGTGCCAAAATCGACCAGGAGACCGGCTGGCACAAGACGCTGTCCAACGTCGGCGTTAACGGTGTCACCGGCGTCAGCGCGTCGGTATCCTGGGATCTGCAGGACAAAGCCACCGACGCTAACCTCCTTAACGAGGCCGGGGTAACCACACTTATCCGCAATGACGGCTTTAAGTTCTGGGGCAACCGCACCTGTTCTGATGACCCGCTTTTCCTGTTCGAAAACTATACCCGCACCGCGCAGGTGCTGGCTGACACCATGGCGGAAGCGCACGCGTGGGCGATGGATAAACCCATCACCGCGACGCTGATCCGCGACATCGTTGACGGTATTAACGCCAAATTCCGCGAGCTGAAAACCAACGGCTACATCGTCGATGGCAAATGCTGGTATGACCCGGAATCGAATGATGCCGCCACCCTGAAGGCCGGGAAACTGTACATCGATTACGACTATACCCCCGTGCCTCCGCTGGAAAACATGACCCTGCGCCAGCGCATCACCGATACCTATCTGGCGAACCTGTCGGACTCGGTTAATAGCTAAGGAGCCTTAAACATGGCGTTACCACGCAAACTTAAATACCTGAATATGTTTAACGATGGCCTCAGCTACATGGGCGTCGTGGAATCCGTCACTCTGCCGAAGCTGACCCGTAAGCTTGAGAAATACCGCGGCGGCGGGATGCCGGGCGCGGTGTCGATTGACCTCGGCCTCGATGATGACGCAATGACGTGTGAGTGGACGCTCGGCGGTCTGCCCGATGTCGATCTGTGGGCGCAGTACGCGGCGCCGGGTGCTGACAGCGTACCGCTGCGCTTTGCCGGCTCTTACCAGCGTGACGACACCGGCGCGATTTCCTCCGTTGAGGTGGTAATGCGCGGCCGTCACAAGGAGTACGACGGCGGCGAAAATAAACAGGGCGAAAGCGGCACGACCAAAATGTCCACCGAGTGTGCCTACTACCAGCTCAAGATCGATGGCAGAGAAGTTATCGAAATTGACATTATCAACATGGTACTGAAGGTCGACGGCGTCGACCGTCTGGCAGAGCACCGCAAGGCTATCGGGCTGTAATCCCTTACCCGGTCAGTCCTGCTGGCCGGGCACTCAACTTTGAAGAGAGTCACAACATGGAAAAGATCAACGAAACCGCCATCACCGAAACGGAAAGTCCAAACCTGGTGATCCTCGATACCCCGCTGATGCGCGGTGAGCAGAAGATCGACAGCGTAACCGTTACCAAACCCAACGCGGGTACCCTGCGTGGCGTGTCGCTGGCGGCGCTGGCGCAGTCTGATGTTGACGCGCTGATTAAGATCCTGCCGCGGATGACCTATCCGGCGTTTACCGAGCATGAGGTTGCCCGTCTGGATGCGTCCGACCTGCTGCAGTTTGCCGGAAAGGTGGTGGGTTTTTTGTCGAATGCTTCGGCACGCTGAAGTTTCCCGACCGGTTCTCGGTCGATGACCTGATGGCGGATATCGCGGTGATTTTTCACTGGCCGCCATCAGAGCTCTATTCCATGAGCGTGACCGAGCTCCTCACATGGCGCGACAAGGCGCTGCAACGAAGCGGAAACAACCATGAGCAATAACGTCAGACTTGAGGTGCTGCTTAATGCGGTCGACCGGGCAAGCCGACCGCTTAAGGCGATTCAGACCGCGAGTAAAACCCTTTCCAGCGATATCCGCAACACGCAAAAAAGCCTGAGCGACCTCAACGCGCAGGCGGCACGGATTGAGGATTTCAGGAAAACCAGCGCGCAGTTTGCGCAGACCGGCCGGGCACTGAATCAAGCGAAACAGGAAGCGGCCGCGCTGGCCATCCAGTTTAAAAACACGCAGGCGCCGACGCTCGCCCAGGCACGCGCGCTTGAAACCGCGAAGAGAGCCGCCGCCGATCTACAGCTCAAATATAACGGCCTGCGCCAGTCGGTACAGAACCAGCGCAGCGAGCTTCAGCTGGCAGGGATAAATACCCGTACGCTGTCGGCCGACGATCGACGGCTTAAAGCCAGCATTGGGGAAACCACCGCGCAGCTCAACCGTCAGCGTGATGCGCTGGCGCGGGTCAGCGCGCAGCAGGCGAGGCTTAAAGCGGTAAAAGCGCGGCATGAGTCAGGACGACAGCTGGCTGCCGGTGTACGTGCTGCCGGTACTGCCGGGGTAGGCGTGGCGACCGCAGGGCTTAGCGGTATCGGACGGTTTATCGCGCCGGGTATAGACTTTGATAAGCAGATGTCAGGCATACAGGCGACTCTCGGTCTCAATAAGGATGATGGCCAGCTTGCGGCTATCCGGAAACAGGCGCTTGAGAGTAGCTATTCGCCGGGTCAGGTAGCCCAAACCCAGACTATCCTCGCTCAATCGGGCTACGACGCTGATGGGGTACTTGCGGCAACCGGTTCGACCCTGAACCTGAGCCGTGCGGCTGATGTTGATGTCGCAGAAGCGGCCGACATCATTACCACTATGCAATCATCCTTTAACCTCTCCATGGCCGATATCGGGCGCGTGGCGGACGTGATGACCAAAGGTTTCACGTCATCCGGGACGGGTCTGACGGAGCTGGCTGAGGCCATGAAAAACGCAGCCCCGAGTGCGGCAGCAGCGGGCGCCAGTATAGAAGATACAACGGCCATGCTGGGCATTCTGGCGGAAAACGGCATTAAGGGCGCGACGGCCGGTGCCGGCGCAAGTGCCATGTTCCACAGCCTGCAGGCGCCACAGGGTCAGGCGGTGGGTGCAATGCAAACACTTGGCGTTAGTACCCGCGATGCAAAAGGCAACATGCTGCCGATCGAGAACATCCTTAAAGATATTCACACCGCTTTTGCGAAAAATAGCCTCGGAACGGCTCAGCAGGGGGATTACCTGAAAGCCATCTTCGGTGAAGAGGCGACGGGGGGCGCGACGAAACTTGTCGCCGCTGCCGGTGACGGCTCTCTCGCCGGTAAGCGCCAGCAGCTCGCCGGGTCGAAAGGTTCGACGGAACGCATAGCCCAGATAAGGGGCAATAACCTCGACGGCGATGTAGAAAAAATGCAGGCAGCATGGGAAAAGCTTCAGATTGAGGGGTTCGGGAAAGAGGAGACGGTGCTGCGCCGTCTGGCGGCTGCCGCGACCGATATGCTTGGCAAAGTTGACGCCTGGGCAAAAGCGAACCCCGGTCTGACTCAGACCCTGTTTACCATTGTCACCGGCGGGCTGGCGCTCGTCGGCGTGCTGGGGGGGATCGGAATGGCCGTATGGCCGGTTATTGCCGGGATTAATGGCATCATGACCGCTGCCAGTGTGCTGAGCACCGTTTTCGCCTTCACAGGAAGTGCCATTATGGCGGCCCTCAGTGCAATCACGCTGCCGGTGCTGGCGGTAGCCGCTGCGGTTGTCGCTGGCGTGCTGCTGATCCGCAAATACTGGGAGCCGATCGGGGCATTCTTCACGGGCGTGGTGGAGGGGCTGAAAATCGCCTTTGCGCCGGCCGCAGAAATGTTTGCCCCCGTTGGGCAGGTATTCGACACCCTTTCTGAGAAGCTTGGCGCCGTCTGGCAGTGGTTTACAGACCTGCTTGCACCGGTGAAAGCCACGCAGGAGACGCTCGATAGTTGTAAAAATGTCGGCGTTGCGTTTGGCGAGGCGCTGGCCAACGCGCTCACGGCACCGCTCAACGTTTTTAATAGCCTGAGCAGCAAAGCCGGCTGGCTGCTGGAAAAGCTCGGCATCATCAAAAAAGAATCCAGCAATCTTGACCAGACCGCAGCAACAGCACAGGGGGCAGCACCTAATGGCTCCTATATACCCGCAACGTCCACCTATGGCGGCTATCAGGGGTATCAGATGGTCACGAACTCTGCCGGGCGCTCTTTCTTCGACCAGAGCAGAAGTGAGTACAACATCACGCTGCAGGGCGGAGTCGCGCCGGGCGGCGATTTTGTACGCCAGGTGCAAGAAGCCGTCGAGGAGCTTGATCGGAAGCAACGTTCCCGCCAGCGCGCAAGCATGACGCACGATTAAGGAAGGAGATAATATGCTGATGGTACTGGGTTTATTTGTCTTTGAACGGCGTACCCTGCCGTATCAGTCGATGCAGTATTCAAAGGACTACCGCTGGGCGTCCAATAACCGTATTGGCAAGTCACCTGCCTACCAGTTTCTCGGGGAGGGGGAAACCTCGCGTACGCTCTCCGGCGTGCTGTACCCCGAAATCACCGGGGGACATTTGTCGCTGATAGCCCTCGAGCTGATGGCAAACGAAGGGCGCGCCTGGCCGCTGATTGACGGCCGTGGCCTGATCCTCGGTATGTACGTTATCGAGAAAGTGACTCATACGCACACCGAGCTGTTTAGCGACGGAACGGCCAGAAGAATCGAGTTCAGCCTGTCGCTCAAGCGGGTTGATGATTCTATTGCCGCCATTTACGGCGACCTGAAAACGCAGGCGGAAAAAATGGTGACATCTGCCGCTAACTGGGTGGGAGGACTGGCAGGATGATATCGGGTATTCAGGTTAAAGCCGGGGCGCGCATAGCCCCGGCGTTTATGCTCACGCTCGGTAAGAAAGATATTACGCAGAATTTCAGCGACCGGCTTATCAGCCTGACCATGACGGACAACCGCGAGTTTGAGGCTGACCAGCTCGATATTGTGCTCGATGACACCGACGGTCAGGTCGAACTCCCGCCACGCGGCGAGCAGGTGACCCTGTGGCTGGGCTGGGAAGGGTCAGCATTGCTGAAAAAGGGGAGCTTTACGGTCGATGAGATTGAGCACAGGGGGGCGCCGGACACCCTGACGATTCGGGCGCGCAGCGCTGATTTTCGCGGCTCGCTTAACACACGCCGGGAGCAGTCATGGCATGACACCACGCTCGGAATGATTGTTGAGACCATTGCGCAGCGTAACAAACTGACGGCCAGGGTTGCAGAGCCTCTGAAAGCGATTCCGGTGCCTCATGCCGACCAGTCTCAGGAATCGGATGCGATATTCTTATCCCGCCTGGCGGAGCGTAACGGTGCCGCGGTATCGGTCAAGGAAGGCAGGCTGCTTTTTTTGAAAGCCGGAAGCGGTGTTAATGCAAACGGCAAACCTATTCCGAAAATGACTATCGAACGCGGCGACGGCGACCGGCACCAGTTCTCTATTGCTGACCGTGAAGCACACACCGGCGTGACGGCAAAATGGCTGCACACCAAAGTTCCGCAACCGCAGAAAGTGGAAGTTAAGCGCAAACGTAAAACGCAGCCCGCGAATGCGCCGCAACATCCGCAAGCGACCCAGACCGGGGCTAACGATAAAGAAGCGCCGGAGGCGAAAGAGGGTGAGTATATGGTCGGTGAATCCGACAATGTGCTGGTGCTGACGACCCTCTACGCAACAAAGGAGCAGGCCACCCGGGCGGCTCAGGCCAGGTGGGATAAAATACAGCGGGGCACTTCAACGTTTTCCATCACGATTGCTACTGGCCGCGCCGATCTCTATCCCGAAACGCCGGTTACGGTAAAAGGCTTTAAGCGCGTCATCGACGAGCAGGCGTGGATAATCAGCCGGGTGGTGCATAACCTCGACGGGAATGGTTACACAACCGGCCTTGAGCTGGAGGTTGACATGTCTGATGTCGAATATGATGCAGAAGCGGTGCAGGAATAAAATAATTCTCAAATAGTGAATTTAAGGGTATGATTAATTCACTTAATGTGAACTTGAGGGCGCCAAATGTTTCATTGTCCGAAATGTAAGCACGCCGCGCATGCGCGCACCAGTCGTTATCTGAGTGAAAATACCAAGGAACGATACCATCAATGCACCAACATTAATTGCAGCTGCACTTTTGTCACGATGGAGTCGGTAGATCGCTTTATTGTTACTCCTGGAACGATCGCACCCGCACCGCCCCACCCGAACAAAGCAGGCCAAAGCCAGCTAACATGGTCCTGAAAATGCCCGCCTTGAGCGGGTTTTTTTATGTCTGCCGAACGTGGCGGTAAAAAACACATCGCTATTTCATCGCCACTCTGAATACAGAAAACAAAAAAGCCACTCAATCGAGTGGCTTAATTATATGATTTTACAACTAAAATTTGGTGGCCCCTGCTGGACTTGAACCAGCGACCAAGCGATTATGAGTCGCCTGCTCTAACCACTGAGCTAAGGGGCCGTGGCGGAGGATTATAAAGTAACTGCCCGCAGCAATCCAGCCATACGCATTTAGCTGCTGTTTTTATAAACAACCTAATTTCAATCTCTTATACTTTTATAAGGATTTATTAATCAGGAGTAAAAATGATCAGCGATATTCTTGCGCCGGGCTTGCGGGTTGTGTTCTGTGGTATCAACCCGGGTAAGTCGTCCGCGCATACGGGCTTTCATTTCGCCCATCCCGGAAACCGCTTCTGGAAAGTTATCTATCAGGCTGGGTTTACCGATAAGCTGCTAATGCCGGAAGAGGAGCAGCAGCTGCTGGATACGCGCTGCGGCATCACTATGCTGGTGGAGCGCCCTACGGTGCAGGCCAGTGAGGTCAACCTGCACGAGCTGCGCAGCGGCGGGCGGGAGCTGGTGAAAAAGATTGAGGACTATCAGCCCGCGGCGCTGGCGGTGCTGGGTAAGCAGGCCTACGAGCAGGCGTTCAGCCAGCGGGGCGCGCAGTGGGGCAAGCAGAAAATCACCATCGGCGTGACCGAGGTGTGGGTGTTGCCAAACCCGAGCGGGCTGAACAGGGCGACGCTGGATAAGCTGGTGGAGGCGTACCGGGAGCTGGATGAGGCGCTGGTTGTACGGGGGCTTTGAGTTCTGCTGCGGGCTGAGGCCCTCACCCCGACCCTCTCCCACGGGGAGAGGGGGAAAACCGTGCTTCGCCCCGGTACATCCCTCGAAAAAACCCATAAAAAAAGCTCCCCGCAGGGAGCTTTTTTAACATCCGGACAGATTAATCGTCCAGGAAGCTACGCAGCACTTCAGAGCGGCTCGGATGGCGCAGTTTACGCAGCGCCTTCGCTTCGATCTGACGGATACGTTCGCGGGTAACGTCGAACTGTTTACCCACCTCTTCCAGCGTGTGGTCGGTGTTCATATCGATACCGAAACGCATACGCAGGACTTTCGCTTCACGGGCGGTCAGGCCAGCCAGCACGTCGTGGGTGGCGGCACGCAGGCTCTCGGTGGTGGCAGAGTCCAGCGGCAGCTCGAGGGTGGTATCCTCAATGAAATCACCCAGATGCGAATCTTCATCGTCGCCGATTGGCGTTTCCATGGAGATTGGCTCTTTGGCGATCTTCAGCACTTTACGGATCTTGTCTTCCGGCATCAGCATACGCTCGGCCAGCTCTTCCGGCGTCGGCTCGCGGCCCATCTCTTGCAGCATCTGGCGGGAGATGCGGTTGAGCTTGTTAATGGTCTCAATCATATGCACCGGAATACGGATGGTGCGCGCCTGATCCGCGATAGAGCGGGTAATCGCCTGACGGATCCACCAGGTAGCGTAGGTGGAGAACTTATAACCACGACGGTATTCAAACTTATCTACCGCTTTCATCAGACCGATGTTGCCTTCCTGAATCAGATCCAGGAACTGCAGACCGCGGTTGGTGTACTTCTTGGCGATAGAGATAACCAGACGCAGGTTTGCTTCAACCATCTCTTTCTTCGCACGGCGGGCTTTCGCTTCACCAATGGACATACGACGGTTGATATCTTTAACCTGCTCGATGGTCAGGCCGGTCTCTTCTTCGATCTGCTGCAGTTTCTGCAGACCGCGATAGACGTCTTCTTTTACATCGTGCAGTTTTTCAGACCACGGCTTGTTCATGGCGATAGCCGCGTTGAACCAGGTTTCGCTGGTTTCGTTGCCGGTGAAGAGGGTGATGAAGTTCTTCTTCGGCATTTTGCACTGCTCAACGCACAGCTTCATGATGATGCGTTCCTGGGTACGCACGCGATCCATCATGACGCGCATGCTGTTGACCAGGTAGTCGAACTGTTTCGGCACCAGACGGAACTGTTTGAACACTTCAGAAAGCTTCAGGATCTCTTCCTGAGCGGCAGCATGACTGCGGCCTTTGGCTTTGATAGTGTCGCGGGTCACTTCGTACTGGGTACGCAGCTCGCCAAATTTCTCACGCGCCAGTTCAGGGTCGATGCTGTTGTCATCGTCACTGCTGTCGTCGTCTTCCTCTTCATCTTCTTCTTCGTCGTCGTCTATCTCTTCCTGAGACAGTTCAGAACCCACGTGGGTGGCAGTTGGCGCCATATCTTCTTCTGCATTCGGGTCGACAAAGCCGGTGATGAGGTCGGACAGACGCGCCTCTTCAGCTTCTACGCGATCGTACTGCTCCAGCAGATAGGTGATCGCTTCCGGGTATTCGGCAACGGAGCACTGAACCTGGTTGATCCCGTCTTCGATGCGTTTTGCGATGTCGATTTCGCCTTCGCGGGTCAGAAGTTCAACGGTGCCCATTTCGCGCATGTACATGCGAACCGGGTCGGTGGTGCGTCCGATTTCAGATTCAACGCTGGACAGTACCTGTGCAGCGGCTTCTTCAGCATCTTCGTCAGTGTTGTTGGAGGTTTCAGCCAGCAACAGATCATCGGCATCCGGTGCTTCTTCCATCACCTGAATGCCCATGTCATTGATCATTTGGATGATGTCTTCGATCTGATCTGAATCGACGATATCTTCCGGCAGATGGTCATTGACCTCGGCATAGGTCAGATAGCCTTGCTCCTTACCACGTTGGACAAGA